>Ga0181605_10001953_pt1 | contig 18622 bp, 11 predicted proteins | sample 041ome_11_FD_148676 | JGI IMG/M metagenome (GOLD analysis project Ga0181605, IMG submission 148676) | Coastal salt marsh microbial communities from the Groves Creek Marsh, Skidaway Island, Georgia - 041411US metaG (spades assembly) | ecosystem: Environmental > Aquatic > Marine > Intertidal zone...
TGGCGAGGTCAAATGCGCATCATCATTAAACATCCTCCAGTTATTGAGGATGCACTAAAGCCATTGAAAAATCGAATTATTGCGGTAGATGCAGGTCATGGTGGTCGTAATAATGGTTCGCTCGGTTCTACTGGGGTCATGGAAAAAGAAGTAGCTTTAGCTATTTCAAAAAAACTTGAAGAACTACTAGTAGAAGCAGGGGCAAAGGTAGTCATGACTAGAACAGATGACTCGTATTTGTATATGAGTGAGAGGGCCGAAATCATTCGGGCCAATAAGGCGGAACTAATGGTCAGTATTCATGCTAATTCTATTGGATATGCCACGGATCCAAGAGAAATGAAAGGTACTGGTTCATTTTATAAGCACATGGCGTATAAACCATTGGCTGAAATCATGTATAGCAAAATGCGAGAATTAGGTCTGGATGACTACGGGTTAACAGGTAGCTTTAATTTTTCACTCAATGCACCAACCGATTTTCCAAATGTATTGGTAGAAACAGCCTTTTTATCCAATCCTGAGGAAGAAATATTCTTACTAGATCCTTACTATCAACGCCGAATGGCCCAACAAATAGTCGAAGGCTTGGAAGAATATTATACGCAATATGCTTGGTGGCCTAATGAAGAACTAAAAGCAGACAAATAGTAAGAATTAGTCCTAGTTACGTCTCCGATTATTGGCCTCAAACACAGGTGAATGACCCTATTTAATAAGGGTCATTTTTTTGCTAAATACTCCATCTTTTGTGATGAGCTGGTACACATATACTCCGCTTGCGAGCCCATTTGCATCGAACTGGTAAGTATGTTCACCTGCGGCATGTTTACCGCTAGCGAGTATATCCACCTGTCTCCCTAGCATGTCATACAAGACTAAACCTAAGTCTCGTGACTCTGGTAAACTAAAACGAATGCTAGTACTTGGATTAAATGGGTTAGGATAGTTTTGTTGTAATACTATTCGATTAGGGAGATCATTATTTACCAGAGCGTCATCAAGACCCTCATTTGATATGGCCGTAGCAACCTCCGCAACGCGTAGGTCATCGAAGACTATGAAGCCCTGGTTAGTATTACCCTGAGTATAGCTAAGCTGAAAGCTATCGATGTACACATTACCGCTAAGGCTTCCATTACCATTTACCCAACCGATAACCGGATCTGTGGCTAAATTCCAGGTCACGAGTTTCCACCCAATCCAGTCGATGGGAATCCATGAGCTTCCTTCTAGTTGATTATTGCCATCACGTAACATAAACCGAAAGGGATTTCCTGATCCATCCCCAAAAATGAATATCTGTAATAGACTATTACTTGCAAATTTAGGAGTGCTTGAATTTCTGTATACCCGAATTAGATGTTCTGAATCGCTTGTATTCCAACCGTATTGTATACGCATGGCCTGTGAGCTTGCGGTGAGTTTGTTGGTCCACTGGGTTTCCGCAATGCGAGTAGTTGCTTCTCCAATATATCCGGTTGTACTACCACTTTGAGAAGGAAACCACCACGGAGAAAAGTCGCCATCAAAGGTATCAATTACCCTGTTTACACGAATTCCTTGACCACTGGTTGAAAAACTTTTTAGTATACCTTTACCGATTGCATTACCTAAGGTATCGCTTATATGTTTTGATATGCTTAGCAAATGATAGGCATTAGGCAGTAGCGGTTCACTTGGAAAGTAATTTAGCACACTCTCTGACCCCACCTGGTAATAGGCTAGTTCTCCTGGTATTCGACGACCAGAGGTCATGTAGTACATAGTGGTTGAATCAAAGGCAGCGGAGTCTAAAGGCTCGTTGAATCGTATTGATGCAATAGGAAATTGATCAATTCCTACCCCTGTACTGGGAAATACATCGGAGCTAATAGGTGCCATGATATCGGCAGGTGATGTAGAAAAAGAAAGAGTAAAAATACCACCGGCTTCACCATCTGCGTCTCCGTCAAAACCATGGGCAAAAGGAGAATCATCGGTTGCACTCTCTAAAATTTCCAGAGTATAATCGGTAACAAATGCAAAATTAGTGGATGAAATTCTCAAAGTAGATCCTGATACCCAAGTATATTCCAAGTTTTCAACATTGGGAGTGAGGCGTAAGGCATTTTCAACCGAAGCTTTATTCATAGTACGGCTGAACTCAAGCACTAATGGTTCTCCTATGTCCAATGACTCCCCCGATGCTAGAGATACCGAGGCGATAAAAGGTTCAATATTTGAGTTTAGTTCGTGGTCTGCAAAGCTAAAATCGTCGGTTAAAACCTGTATGTCCAGTGTATCTGAGTAATAGCCATCGGCTTCGAATATAACTTCTTGGACATCATTTGGAATGTTTTCTAGATAGAAAAACCCATTGCCTAACTGTTCTTCTTGACTTGAGTAAGCAGAAAATAAGGATTCATAACTGTCGGTGGTGTAGCTGCTATCACCAATTCGTATGATTGCACCATTTATTGGCTTTCCATTGGCAGCATCCGTTACAACTCCCGTAACTATACCAACGGTAGGTCGCTCATCCACCCCCATGTACGCTAAAACCGACCAGTAATGAGATTGAGCCTCAAGTCGTTTAAACTCGGCGTTCATATTTAACTGTTGTTGTCTAGGGTTAGTATGAAAACCACCCTCACTTAGGACCGATGCCATACTAGTCTCTCGGTTTACATGCAAATAGGGATATTGGCGGTCATGAGAGGCGACTGAACCACCTAGATAGAAATTCCGATCGGCATAATTACCTCGAGTTCCAACACGCATGGCTGCCGTTAAATTACTGGTCATTAGATCACCCATTTCTTTGCCGCCCTTAGGACTTTTTTCCACTGTTACTCCTCCCGATCGCCAGCCTCCGTGAAGAAGTAGGGTACTATTTGCAGAGGCAGGTCCAGCATCGGAATGAATCGAGTGAAAAAAATCTACAGCCAAGGCATTAGCACGATCCGTTCGTTGTGAGAGACTCACCGAAATTTGATCATTATCTCGGCTCAAATAAACGGTATCAATATCGGTAGTTGATAACAACATTTCGCGGAGTGCCAGGCTAATACGAAGTACTTTCTCTGCCTCCGAGTAATTGTAAAGTCCTTGGTTTTCAGTTCTGCTGTGGCCTGGATCTAAAAATAATGACCAACCTGATAGTCCTGTTACTTCTTGTGCGGCGGAATTTGCTGGTTTAAGAGTGGTAACAAAAACGAGTGCTACCATAAAAAGTAGTAATCGGCTTGGAGTAAACATGAATGGTGTGTTAAGCATGTGGGGCAATGGAAAATGTGTAGGAATCATGATAATAGGTGAACCTTTTTAGCAATATTGACTGACTGGCTTATTTAAATCAAGGAGGGCCAATGATGGTTGGTTTAATGCAATATTTCCTTAACTATCGCAGTGGTAATAGATAGATATGACCGGTTTCCGGATCATTAAATAGAATAGAATCCCCATAGGGTGACCAACTTGGATTTAAAGTGATTAAATCGGTATTACTGGTGATTTCAACTCTAGTTGGTTCATTGGCTCCAAAGACAACAAGTTCGGCAGCGGTAAATGCATACCCATTATCTTGAGTTTCCATAGCGACAATAAACTGACTATCTGGAGACCAGCTAGGGCGATAGGCTTTACCTAAAAAGCGTAGATTTTCCCCGTTGCTATTCATTAGGTACAATCCTTCTCCATAACGTTCAAAAGCCACAAGTTTACCGTCTGGCGAGTGAACTAAATTCAACAACTTAGCTTTTTCATCCTCAAATACTTCAACAGGATCCATTTCGCTATTATTTTCGGATAGGCGAACCATTTTTTCGTCTACAATTATGAGCCGGTTGCGATCATCTGGGATGGCAGGCTTCAGGCGTTCTGGTAATTCAACTCCAGTTTCAGCCCTTACTAAACCGTTTCTGGAAGAAATCACAGCCAAAGATTCATATCCCATCCATTCTGGATCCCCTTGATACCCCATGCTATAGTCTGTAAGACGCTTTACTACTCCAACTTCTGTGCTATAGAGCTGTAAAGCACTCATTTTTTTTCGGTCTCTATACACATGATGAGTGGATAAAATCCACTCTCCATCCAAGGACCAATCGTAACCAAAGCCTGCTTGTACACTGGTAAGTTTACGCATGTTGGACACATTGATACTGTCTTGCTGGCTGTAATCTGCTACCCAAAGACCGAAATAATTAGGTCCAGTAAATGCGATATGCTCTCCATCTGGTGAAAAACGAGCATTCATGAATGGAAGTTCATCCCCCCGGACGAGCTCAATAGGTGTTTGTGGATTAAATGGTGAATTAGAAAAAGATCCATCCAGGTCTTTATCAACGGGTTGTAATTGTTCATTGGTAATAGATTCTGCCGTGCTTTCCTGAGCAAAAGTCGGGGATATCAAACCTGTGATAAAAAATGTCATACCAGCAAATATGCTGAAATGTAACAGGTGTAAAGAATAAAGTTTTCGAGAGATGTTAGTGTGCATATGCAAGGTTGTTATAGCTTAAAACGTACGGTATCGGTTATTGGTAAACATTAATCATCTTTCTTTTTGCCAAAATCGGCTTCAATACGAATGAATGGGGTTATAATTACTATTGGAAGGGCGGATACTAGTACCCATATAAAGAAATACTCATATCCAATTGCCTCTTGAACTAGCCCAGATATTGCTCCTGGTATACTCATGCCAAATGCCATTAGCGCTGTGCCAAATGCATAATGAGCTGTTTTAAATGGGCCACGTGCAATGTAAATTAAAAACATTAAAAAGGCTGTAAAACCGAAGCCATAGCCAAATTTTTCAATACCCACTAAACTGCTTATTACCCAAAAATTCTCTGGTTGATTGGCTGCCAAATACCAATAGGCTAGGTTCGGGAGATTCATGATACCAATCATGGGCCACATCCATGCCTTTAAGCCATGTCTAGAAATGACAATACCCCCTAAAATTCCTCCAGCGGTTAGTGCTAATAGTCCTATGACTCCATTTATGTAGCCCACGTCAGTGACACTAAGACCCAGCCCACCTGCTTCTAAGCTATCCATTAAAAAAGGGGCTGCCATTTTAACTAACTGACCCTCACCGAATCGGTAAAGTAATACAAAGGTGACGGCGAGTAGAATCTGATCTTTTTTAAAAAATTCTGCAATCGTGCTCCAGACTGCTTGAAGTGGCGATTCGTTTGCTTTTTCTGCGGGGGCATCCTCAAGAGGGTAGGGTAACAACCTCTGGTGATATCCAAACATGAGAATCATGATACCCGCTACCATTCCTAAGACCACTGTCCAAGCAAAGCCAGAATCCATCGTTCGGGTAGCCAAAACACCAGCTAAGACAACGAATAAGCCTTCGCCACTCCACATAGCAAGCCGGAAAAAAGTAGAGCGAATACCCACAAAAAAGGATTGTCGGTCATCACTTAGCGCGAGCATGTAAAATCCGTCTGCAGCAATATCATGAGTGGATGATGCAAATGCGACTAAAAACAAGAAAAACAAGGATACTTCAAAAAAGTAGGGGGTCTGCATGGCTATAGCAGCACCTATGAAGCCTATACCAATGACCCCTTGCATCATGTAAGTCCACCACCGTTTGGTTTTGAACACGTCAATTAATGGGCTCCATAAGGGTTTTAAAGCCCATGGCAGGGCGAGTAGACTAGTAAACAAGGCTAGCCGCGCATTTGAAATACCTAAGTCTTTGTACATAATTACGGAGACGGTGACCACAATGATATAGGGGATACCTTGGGTATAATAGAGCGTCGGTATCCACCACCAAGGATTTTTTGTGGTTGGATTGGAAGAATCAGCCATGTTGGTTAGTATAATTAGAGGGTGCTATATCAATGGTATACGCTAGGTATATTGGCTTAGAAGTCAAATCCGAAAGCCGCGCTATGATCGGTTATTTTAAGAGCGTAACCTTATGGGTATCATACCAATAACTTTGACTATTTTCAAATTGAATACGAACAAAATAGAGACCAGTTGACTGGCTGTTAGCCAACCATTGAATCCTATGAGTACCGGACTGCTGCTGGGTATTCACAAGGGACTCAACTAATCGACCCTGCAGATCAAATACCTCTAACCGAACGGTTCCAGCCTGCTCTAAGCTATATTCTATCTGTGTACTTGGGTTAAAAGGATTGGGGTACACCCGAAGTAACTCAAAGCTTTTTGGCGTCTGGGACAAAAAAGTTTCATTGCTTGTTAATTCCTCATTTAAGCCAACCCAACGAACGGCATCGGCTACCACATAATTAAAGTTGTCCCCACCAAAGTTAGAAATAATGACCATGTCCTCAGAATTGGCATTGAATTCGTATTCCCCTAACTCTACCCATTGTGATGAATTTGTGCTTTGATTGGCATATACTGTATCAACGCCCAATCTATGATGAATGATATAGGGGGTCTTTTTACTTCGATTGAATGAAGCCACCCACCACCCATCGACCCGATAAGTCCCAGCGGACGGTAATTCGGGAGAAAAACGGACGGTTTTACTCCCATCCCCGCCCAAGGTGATCAAGGAGGGACTTTCTCCCCAATACCCAGAATTAGCCGATGCCGTCCATCCATCGGATACTTTAACTGTTTCATCGGCGGTATCTAAGACCTCCTCAGAGCCAACTACCGGCAATCCTGGTATGGAATCGGCAGGAACCACAGCTAAAAAACTGGTTACCGGTCGTTGGTAGGTGCCACCACCAGGGCGGTTTATAAGTTGATTGGTAACTGCCATTTGACTACTGCCTCCCCCATCTAAATTGATGGCTTCGGTACACCCCAAGTCAATCATTACTTGAGCCATTTCAGGTAGACTAAATCCTTGGGAAGCTACCTGCCTTCCATCGGTGACCAACAATATAGCTCTACCATCGGCGGTATATCCAACCGCAGTTCTTGGGTCTCTATTGCTTAATCCTACTCCAGATCCCCAAAAAATTTCTTCGTTATAACTGACATGTATCGAATCTCCTTTGACCAGTATAGGCCCACCTCCAATGCCCATATACATATCAAATGCTTCGCCTGTATTTTTGTTTGGGGCGGCTAGGGGGAGATCACTGCTTCCATTCGTATAGCCCATGGGTTGGTTGAATCGATAAATATCATCCGGTGTACTTCCGAAATGATAGATCCAATCTACTGTCATATCTCGGTTTTTAGCAATGGAAAAAGCGCTCCTGATAACTGGGTAGGAGCGATTATTGCGATTTAAACTGCCCACATTTCGAGAAAGTACCTGACCAGGTTGGACAACGGTAGAATAACTGCTATTCCCTCCAAAATATCCTCCATTTATGGCTGCTATAGCTCCTATTCTTTTAGAAAATTCGGTTACTGTTTCTGTTCCATTTTCCGCTAGGTAAGGTACCAAGCCAATAGTAGCGACCTTCATATCAACCTCTATATACCAAGCTTTAAGGGCAGGACTAGATCGTGTACCCTCGTAGAGCTGAATACCTTCTGGTAGGGAATATTGTTCGCTAATATTCCTCCATTCGATGGTCTGAGCCATTGTATCCGAACTAAAAATGGCATAACTAAAAAGCATAACCAAGATAACTAATGTCACATTAACAAAGCTTAGGCTCAGTTGCTTACTACAGAAATTTTTTAAAAATGAGAACATATTCAAAGGGATTGAAGTGATTCTTTTGCTAACAAATAAATAGCACTCTATGGATCAAAGTTCAATAGGCACAAAGTGCACAAAGGGCAAAAAATTACCGTCTCAGCTGGAAACTGAATGAAGGATAGATGCCAAGATCGTAGACTTCACGTTGTGGATAGACCTCTGAGTTTCCAAAAGGTTGATTCAGAAGTGCTTTGACGCGGTCTATGTACCATACATTTTTCCTATTGGTAAGATTAAAGACTGAAAGTTGAGTGGTTAATGTGAAGGATTTAATTGTTCTCTCTTTACTCATGTTTATGTCGAACCGTAGATAATTAGGAAGCCGCTGACCATCATTTTGAAGTATGTCACCGTAAATATTAGGAGTTCCAGTTCCAAACATTCCCTGAATTCCAAACACAAGACCATTAATAAGGACTCGTTCATACCCTAGGTGTATCTGATGCCTACGATCCCAGGGTGCGGCATAGGCTTCGCCATTTAGAAGATTGGGGGTACGGAGCATCATTTCTGACCAAGTATACTGTAGGGATACCTCTTGGTTGTTGAGCTCCCAAAGTAGATAGTGCTCCCATCCAAGACCTTTTCCATCCGATTCATTCAACCAAGTCGAACTATTTGAGCTGTATAAACTACTTAATAAGCCTGCATTTAATTGATGTAATCGAAGATCGCTATAGTTTTTTAAATACCCCTCCGTTCGGTATTGAAAGCTTTGATGTAAGCTAAGTTCTAGACCTAGATTCCAATGAGTTACTTTTGAGGGATGCTGTTTCTCTTGCGTTAAAACCCAAAAATCCAGAGACTTTTGGTTGTAGAGTTCCATTTTGTGAGTAAACTGATGGGATTGAACCAAACTAAAAAATACCGAAACCGATGAACTTGGTTGTGCCTTCAATTTAAGGCTGGGATTCCATCGTAATTTCTGCCCATTGGAATAGTACTGACCTCGCAAGCCAATGGTAGATTCAAGAATCCTATGAGTACTTTGGTGTAGTTGACCAAATACCTCTAAAAGCTGTGAGCTACTATTGGAAATAAAGGATGGTATAACCAAACTCTGTTCACTGAAAGCAATCTGATAGTCCGTGTAACTCCAGCCTAATTCAAGTGCTCTAGAATCGTTAGAGGTATTCCAGATTTGTTTCAGATTAAAATCTTGAACATCATTACTCATAGAAAGGGGAGCTATGGTTCCAGGAGAATAACTAAGAGAATAAAGCTCGTTTACCTGGTATTCGTAATCCTCCTTCACGAAACGTGTTGTATAGGCGCTAAAACCTATTTTGCTTTCAACTATCCACGAAGAATTTGGTTCAGAAATGTAGTTGATTACCGCGTGGTTTGAATCCCAATAGTATGTGGCATTATATAGGGTGTTAGGAAATTCATTGTTTGGAAAAGAGTAAGAGAGTTTTGAATTGTCTTCTCCTTTGTAGAAGCTAACGCTTAGAACGTTACTCTCATTGATATCAATGGTCCATTTGCCATGTACATCAACAAAGTAATGACTTAAATCGTCAATTAATGACTCCTCATAGGGCAAAATTAACGATGTGGTACTGTTTGGATTCCTATCTAAGCGCAAAGAGTATGGACGGTTGATGTTCAAACCGTATTCTATAGCATTGATCATACTCAATTGAGGCATAGTGGAATAAATAGATGTTCTTGCCGAGAGTAGCCAAGATGATGTCCGATTATATAAGGGCCCATGAGCGGTTATTGAATATGCGGTATTACTCAGTTTAGTAGAGACCGAGGTAGACTGACGGTTACCTGAACGAGTATTTAAATCCAATAGTCCACCTGTGGGGCTGGAGTACCTAGCAGGTATGAAACTGTAATAAAACCCAGCTGTTTGTAGTGCCTCGCTATTCATAGCATCCATGAGTCCAAACATATGATGGTCATGGTAGATTTGTTGCTGATCAAGATACACCCGAAATCCCGTTGGATCACTACCTCGCACAAAAACCCCTTCACTTATGGCTCCGTTTAATCCGACGGAGGCTAATTGTTGAAGATTTCGAGTGGTATGGGTTTCTCCTAGGCTTCCAAAACCTTGGTTACGAACATAATTTCTGTATACCTGGTTTGTAGAAAGAGTAGAAGCATCTCCCAATATGATTACCTCATTAGATTGAAGTTCCTCCGTTGTTAAACGTATTGTATAGCTCGTTATGTCAGGTAAAATGACTAACTGCGAGGCAAGTGTTTCATATCCAATATGATGAGCCTCGATTTCTAGGGTACTTTCACTTCTGGTATCTTTGGGGGAGAATGAAAGGGTAAATCGACCATTAGGGGAATGAGGTAAGACTTTCCATTCGTCACTTGAGTCCCATCGATATGCTATTTGAGCATAGGGGAGTGTTTCTCCCGTTTCATTATCTAGAACCTGAAAGGAGGTGATCATCATTTTTTGGTCATTCATTTCGCGGTTTAATGAATGAATAGCATAGAAGATAACCTGTTTTCGTTGATCATCCCATTTCATGCCAATCAATCGCTCATTGGCTAATTGCTCAAATTCCCTCTTTAACTCCTCGATGTATTCATTAACCGCTTGAAGCGATTTAGGATGTATCCATAAACCATCAACATCGGATTCTCGGTACAAAATATTGTAATCCGCCTCCACTTGTAGCCATTGTATCGCTTCAATAACTCGTAGGCTATCGGGTGACTCAACTGCCTGGAATTGAGTTTGCGCCAGAACAGAATAACTTTCCGCTCCAAGGCCAATGAGCATGAGAAATAGGTAAGCAGTTCGCATGCTTAAGAATACTTAATCGATTGGAACAAACATATAGGAATCAGTAGACTTCTCAATAAAGTTACCATTAAAAAGCAACGAGAAATCTGATAATGTAGTGGATTGATCAGAAAGTTTAAGTCGGCCGCTTATTTTTTCGGTTGAAAGACCCGAAGGATAGCTAAGGGTAATATTGTAATGCTGTTCGAGTTCATCTAACAGTTCATCAAAATTTTTATTGTCTACCACCATGGTATTTTCTAGCCAATCTATAAAGCTATCTTCAGACTGGGATTCCTTCAGTTGTAATTCTGAACTGCTCAATAAAACGAATTGGGTCGGTTCAACCCGAATTGACTCTTTAAGTGGTGTATCAGACGTGCCAAGCGGGTGAAGCGTAATTGAACCTTCCTCTAGATAAACCTGAGTTTTTAAGGCGTAGCTACTCAGGTTAAAACGAGTACCTAATACTTCAACCTGAGCAAGTCCGGCGTTCACCTTGAAGGTGCCAGTGCTTTGTTTGGTAACATTGAAGAAAGCCTCACCCTCTAGGCGATAGTGAGCTGATTCACTGCTCGATGAAATTTCATAAAGTTCACTGTACGGACGTAATTGTACTATGCTACCATCGGGTAGCTCAATGCGGGTGATTTGGTCTTCAGAATAGGCAACTAATTGTTCTTGCGGTTTGAAAATATCCGTGCTAGAGGTATACCACCAACCCAAGACCATAACCAGGAATACAGCGGCATATTTAAAGATACTTTGATAGCGGGAGTAAAGGACAAATCGTTTGGCTTGATGGGTAGAGCCATTTGAGGTTGTCGAATGAATATGTTTATGAATAACCTTCCAAGCTTCAGAAGATGAGGATGCATCTGAATTGGATGTTGAAGTGTACTGATCACGGTATGTATACAATAAATCGTCAACAGCCCTATAATTTTGTGGGCTGTTGCGGTTGTTGTTCGTATTTTTTGGATTTTGTTCCATGATCTACTTGGTATAAACGACTTAAATAGTTATTTACCCAATGGCTTTCCTCTTCGGCCTCTTTCTTTTATATCGCCATTTCTTAGGCCAAGTCTATAGATATAGTCGTATTTATAGAATTGCATCAGAGCGGTACCATCTTCACTTAAATCAACCGTTCCTTCCATAATACTTTCTTCTGGGGTACCGTTGGTAACCTTGTTCATGACAATAGAATAGGTAAGTGTTCCAGTTAGTCCATTTTCTAAGTTTCCGTATGCGTCCACTGTATCTTTATCTATGGTTATATTGTCAAATGTAATAGATACCGAAAACGAGCGAGAATAGGATGAACTATCACGTAAGACAGCCACACCTGATCCAAAACTTCGATGTTTTCCCGAGAGTTCTACTAATGACTCAGATGCATGTAAGCCTGTGAATAACATGGTATCGATCTTTGTGAATTCGGAAGATCTTTTTGGATTGTTGATGCTTCCAGATTTTTGAGAAGCAAGAGAAATAGTATTAATGGCATCCCTATTCACTTTAGGGCGAGCAATAAAATTGCCATCTAGGTCCGTATATATAAATTCTTGTAAGGTTGAGGTTGTATTAGTGAAAGGGCCTTTGGTAAAACTTCGCTCAAAGGAAAGGGTATGCACACCGGTGGTACTGTCGTAGGAATGGGTAAAAGCCCGCTCAAGGCCTCGACCACCATAATTTTTAGAATCATCATGGATGTTCTTCGCACTGAAAATAGTTTTCTTATTATAACTAATACCCGTTGAAGATACAGTTGAGAAAGCATCATAAATACTATTAACAATGCCTGATTCTTCATCGGAAATCGCGCTACCCATGATTTCAGCAGCCATATCTAAATCCGCATCGCTGATGAGTTCGGTGTCATTAGAGACAGAGGAACAACTCCAAAGTCCTACACTCAGTAATGCTAAGAGTAGAGGAATACGTTGTATCTTTAGATTCTTGTAGCTAAAAAATTTGGTATGTAAAGTGTAAGTCATTGATGTTTTCATGTTCATAGTGGATGAAATATTGTTTTTGTTCTAGAGTTAATACACTAGAAATGTATAGCACCCCTAATGGTTAGCTGATATTTTTTAATTTTTCTCTAAGCTCTGCTAAAGCGAGTCCCATGTGGTGCTCAACGGTCTTTTTAGTGATGTTCATTATTTGTGCTGTTTCCTCGTGGGTAAATTGTTCCAAATAGCAGAGCCTAAACGCTTGTTGCCGTTTTGGGGTCAATGAGCGAATCGCCTCTTCAATAAGTAGTCTCTTTTCAATTTCTTGTTTTTTCTCTTCCTCTTCATTAACAGTGTTGATAAAAAGGCTTGACTCAGCATCCTGCAGGTTTGAAGAATTATTTTCAGCTCCCAAATTTGGATGTTCGAATAAATAATCCTTATCGGAAGATGGAAGCTCTTTGTTATCTCGAATTGAGTTTAAAACTCTACTGTGAGCCGCTGCGTACACATAGGCTTTTAACGACTTATCCGGGTTAATGCGCGATCGATGATCCCATAGGTAAATAAAACTCTGTTGAACAATATCTTGAGCTACCTCATGTCTAATCCCGTATTTAATCACATAACGGTAAACACTGGAATAGTGTTCGTTAAAAAATAAAGAAAAGGCATGTTCATCACCCCGCTGAATAGCTTCATACAACTGTCTAGAGTCCTCTGTTGGGCTGTGAGCAAGTTGAATGAGTAATGGGATGAAAGGTAAAAGCATACACTAATTAGGTGAAAAGACGATTCCGCAGAAACGAATCGATGTAAAATATAGTATATTCATGTAATTATACGACTATCACATGAAAGAAAAGAATTCAGAGCGTGTTTCTATAAAATCCCTATTAGAGACCTTAAAAGATATATTCAGGTTAAGTTTACCTTATAAGACTAGATTTTTTTCGGCCATACTACTTGTGGTAGTAGGTTCGGCCATATGGCTCACGGTACCTCTTGGATTACGATCGTTATTAGATGCTGTATTTGAGCAAGAAAACTATGCTTTACTCAACAAACTCTCTTTAGGATTAATAGGACTTTTTCTAACCCAAGCCATTTTCACGTTTGGGGGTAATTATCATATTGAATGGGTGGGTGAACGGGTCATAACCGATTTGAGAAACTCCATCTATGCTCATCTACAAAAATTGAGCTTTAGTTTTTTTGCGAATAGGAGATTGGGAGAGTTAACATCTCGACTAAGCAATGATGTAGGATCTATACGAGTAGCCCTAACCGATTCCCTCCCTCAGGTCATCACCATCTGTATAACCATGATTGGATCCGTAGGACTTATGGTAGTTTTGAATTGGCGGTTGAGTTTAGTCATCTTCCTAACTGTTCCTATTGTAACCATTGCTACTAGGTACTTTGGAAAGAAAATAAGGTCCTTGTCCAAAAACGTTCAAGACAAATTAGCCGATACCACCGCTATAGCCGAAGAAACCTTAGGAGCTATACGAGTGGTCAAGTCGTTTACTAGAGAAGAGTATGAAATAAGTCGTTATCGTCAAGCTACCGAAGAACTTTTCTCTACTTCAAGGCATAAAATCATTTTGACTCAAGTTTTTTGGGCAGGAGTGGGCCTTATGTTTATGGGGACATTGGTGATGATTTTTTGGTACGGCGGCAGGGAAGTACTTTCAGGTCGCCTAACAGCTGGTGACTTAGTAGCATTCATTGTATATGCATTAAACATAAGTCGATCTGTTGGTCAGGCATCCCGTTTATACACGGCCGTTAATTCTGCAGCAGGAGCATCTGAGCGTTTATTCGAGCTACAGCAAGAAAAGCCTGAAAACGAGGTGCTACCTATAAATAAACAAGGATATACCAGGAAATCTATCAAAGGAACCGTACAATTCGAGCATCTTTACTTTTCTTATGAGGATGGTAAAAACGTGTTGGATGATCTAAGTTTTGAGATAAATGAGGGGCAAACCGTTGCATTGGTAGGTGCGAGTGGAGCTGGGAAAACTACCTTACTAAACCTAATACCAAGATTTTTTACTCCTACTAAAGGGGTGATTCGGGTCGATGGCGTTTCTGTAGAGGATTGGGACTTATACAATTTACGATCATTTATTTCCATTGTCCCTCAAGAAACCCATCTTTTTGGGACCAGCATTTATGAAAATATTCGGTACGGTAAGTTGGATGCCACCAAAGCAGAAATTGAACAGGCTGCAATTGATGCAAATGCCCATGAATTCATCACACAAATGTCTGATGGTTACCACTCCTTGATTGGGGAAAGAGGAGTGAAACTAAGTGGTGGTCAACGCCAGCGTATTGCTATTGCAAGAGCTTTACTTAGAAACCCTTCCATATTGTTGCTTGATGAGGCAACCTCCTCCTTAGATTCAGTATCCGAACGACAGGTTCAGCAGGCACTAGACCGCCTTATGGATAATCGAACGACCTTAGTAATAGCGCATCGGTTATCCACTATACAGCATGCCGACTGCATTCTTGTTTTAGAGGATGGTTTACTGGTTGAATCAGGCACTCATGAGGCTTTGCTTTATAAAGAAGGGGTTTATGCGCACTTGCATGAAATGCAGTTTTCTGAAAAAATGAGTAGTTGATAGTAGTATAACTCCTTAGGCTGCTAAAATCATGGGGCTACAAAGATAAGTCTAAATGACTTTAGAGCTTTGTTTATGCAAAAATTGCACAAATCTTGTAATTTTTTTCACTAATTTTGCAAAAAAGGTCTATATTTGACTATTAATATTTCACCTTTGTATATGTTTAATATGACTAAAAAGCGCTTTCAAACTATTTTTATCACCTTCCTGAGTCTAGGCTTCATAGGTCTGCAGTCCTTGTCAACATTTGCACAAGTTCAGCTTATTCAACCTGAAATTGAGGAGAAGGTGAACGAACTTTTACAGCAAATGACCTTAGAAGAGAAAATTGGTCAGCTAAATTTACATAATGGGAGTTGGGATGTTACCGGGCCTGTACCAGAAGGTGAATATCAACAAGCGCGTTATAATCTCCTCAAAAATGGTGGTGTAGGTGCTATGTTAAATGTGATTGGAGCAGAAGCAACCATGGCTGCCCAAAAAATAGCGGTAGATAGTAGTCGATTAGGAATACCTTTAATGTTTGGGTATGATGTGGTACATGGATACCAAACTATGTTTCCAGTGCCAATTGCTGAATTAGCAAGTTTTGATACGCAAATAATGCAGGAAACGGCAAAAATTCAAGCAATTGAAGCTGCTGCTGGAGGGATAAACTGGACATTTGCTCCTATGATAGATGTAGGCCGTGATCCTCGATGGGGTAGAGTAATGGAAGGTACCTCGGAAGATCCCTACCTATTATCAGAGTTTGCTCGTGCAAAAATTAGAGGCTTACAAGGTACTGACCTATCAGAAACAGGTACTATCGCCGCTACGGTTAAACACTTTGCAGGATATGCATTCGCCGAATCAGGTAAGGATTATAACACGGCAGAATTATCCAGAAATACCTTATTAAATGTGGTTTTACCACCGTTCAAAGCCGCAGTAGAAGAAGGAGCTGCCTCGGTTATGAATTCGTTTAATGATGTAAATGGAATTCCAGCGACGGGTGATGAATATCTACAACGTACTCAATTAAAGGAGAATTGGGAATTCGACGGTTTTGTTGTTTCCGACTGGGGCTCTATGCGTGAAATGATTGCACATGGATATGCTCCTGACTTAAAAACTGCAACCGAAATGGCCATTGAAGCAGGTAGTGATATGGATATGGAATCGGAAGGTTACCAACAATATTTGCAGGATTTAGTCCAATCAGGACAAGTGGATATTTCATTGGTTAATGATGCTGTTCGGAGAGTATTACGAGTTAAGTTTCATTTGGGATTATTTGACGATCCCTATCTATACAATGACCTCACGCGAGAGGATGAACTTGTTTATAATGAAGCACATCATGAAGTCGCACTCAGGGCTGCGCAAGGTTCAATGGTTCTAGTCGAGAATAAAGACGAAATACTTCCTTTAAGCAAACAGAGAGAATCTATTGCTGTAATTGGACTACTAGCCAAAGATAAGGATTCACCGCTAGGAAACTGGCGAGCACAAGCCATTGAAAATTCGGCTGTTTCTGTTTTTGAAGGTATCGAATCGAAACTGGGTGAGAATACCGAAATAGAGTTTGAGCCGGGCTATGTGCTCACAGAAGGTAATCGTTCATTTCCTATGGAATTAACATTTTCAGTTGATGATGAGTCAGGATTTCAAGCAGCCATTGACTTAGCTGCGGAACATGAACAAGTGATCCTGGTTATCGGAGAAGATGCCTATCAGACAGGTGAAGGAAGAAGCCAAATGGACATTGGGTTGGCAGATAATCAACAAAAATTGGTTGAACAAATTCTAGAAGTCAACGACGAAGTAGTGGTTGTTCTCATGTCTGGACGACCAATTATTGCACCGTGGTTATATGAAAAAAGTGAAGCTGTACTGTATGCCTGGCATCTAGGTACTGAAGCGGGACATGCAATCGCTGACGTACTATTCGGTGATTATAATCCTTCTGGTCGTCTTCCAATGTCCGTTCCCCTTTCACACGGCCAAATCCCGGTTTATTACAACCACAAAAGCACAGGAAGACCTGTTCCTGGTGCGGGTGATGCCTCTACAGTTTTCTGGAGTCATTACACGGATGGTCCTAATGCACCCCAGTATCCTTTTGGATATGGATTAAGCTACAGTACCTTTGAATATAGTGTACCAAGCATATCAGATACCTTAATGAATTACAATGAAAGTCTAGTCGTGAAGATTGATGTTACAAACACAAGCAATGTCGATGGGGAAGAGGTTATTCAATGGTACATTCATGATCATTTTGCAAATGCTGCACGACCTATCAAAGAGCTTAAGTACTTCGAAAAAGAGCTAATCAAAGCAGGTGAAACAAGAACATTTATGTTTGAAATATCCGAAGAATCCTTGAAGTATTATGATCATAATGAAGAGTACGTAGCAGAACCTGGTAGCTTTTCAGTCATGGTGGGTCCAAATTCAAGTGAATTACAGACTATACACTTTCACTTGGATGCTGAATAACTTTTTGCCTTTTATTCCAAGGTAGATGATCTAAATCCACATTTCCGCCCGTTATTATAACCCCTATATTTTTGAATGTAGGGGTTATTTTTTTCTCCAAAAGAGCGGCAATTGGGACGGCGCATGAGGCTTCAATTATCATATTGAAACGCTCCCAGATATACCGCATTGCTTGTACTATGGAATCCTCACTGACACAGACTATTTCAGTTTGTGCACGGCTCATGACCTGAAATGGTATAGTACCTAGGTTAGTTCGAAGTCCATCTGCAATCGTTGGGTTTATTATTTGCTCATCGGTCAAGGACTGGATTGATCCTGATAACATAGATCGATACGCATCGTTGGCCTGCTCAGGTTCTGCTGCCATTACTTTACAAGGCGGATGATTGTTACTTGTATGGAATGCTTCAGCTGCTAATATGCTTCCGCTTAGTAAGCCACCACCGCCTACGGGGGTGATAATGAGATCTAATTCCGGTATTTGATGCAAAAATTCCCAAGCCGAAGATGCCTGTCCTAATACCACTCTGGCATCATCATAAGGATGTACAAAATAAGCGTTTGTTCGTTCGATTACCTCTAGAAGCGTTTGTTCCCTTGCCATTTGAGTAGGCTCACAAAAAATAACTTCGGCCCCATATCCCTTCACCGCTTCAATTTTAACAATTGGTGCATTACTAGGCATTACTATGTATGCTGGAATTCCCTTTATTTGAGCCGCTTTTGCAATTGCTTGTCCATGATTACCAGAGGAATGGGTGGCTACTCCATTTTTTGCGATACTGTCCTCTAAAGGTAATACGGCATTACATGCCCCACGAAATTTAAAGGCACCTACTTTTTGAAAATTTTCACACTTCAACCAAACTTTAGCGTCTATTTTTTCATTCAAATCTGTTGAATGTAAAACTGGAGTATGATGAACGAAAGGTTTAATCCTTTCATAAGATACAGATACATCGAATGAGTCAGGAAAGTCCATAAGCAATAGGGGTTATTCGTATTTGAGTCGTCTTATTATTAGTTACAAGACACATAATATATATTATACAAATATTAACGACTCAGGAACAATTTTAACACTATTATTGGTTCTGTTTTTAATTTTAGTCTTGCTTCATTG
>Ga0181605_10001978_pt1 | contig 18439 bp, 2 predicted proteins | sample 041ome_11_FD_148676 | JGI IMG/M metagenome (GOLD analysis project Ga0181605, IMG submission 148676) | Coastal salt marsh microbial communities from the Groves Creek Marsh, Skidaway Island, Georgia - 041411US metaG (spades assembly) | ecosystem: Environmental > Aquatic > Marine > Intertidal zone...
GTTGGTTCTTTAAATTTACCAATGATGGTTCAACTTATACTGTGAACTTCCGCAGCACAAGTTATGTATTTGAAAGTAAACTAGAGACACGTTTCTACTTTGACAATGATTTAAAAATCTTTGATCCACGCACAGGCAAAACCATTAAAGATAAGATTAACATTCTAAAAGTTAATGCACTACCTGACAGTGTAAGCAGTTTAGCAGTTGACTATGCAATGCAGATTGATGATGTTATTACAGAAACAGATGGCTATACACTGACAAATAGAATTAAGGTTACATTCCCTGATATTGACAGCGACGGCGTTGTTGATAATCCAGAAGTGTTTGACATTGTTGTTGCACCTGATACAAATGCAGCAACCAAAGTTGTGTTTTATCAGACTAGCACAAGCACAGGCGGCTATCTAACATATACTCCTGTTGCAACTACTAGCATTGAGCAACGCTATGCTACACAAGCAGCAATTAATGAAGTTATTGCACAGTTTAGTAGCGGACAAGTGTTCTATGCAAGTACAGACAACAAGTTTTTCATTCTAAGTGTAGATGGTGCTAATGTAAAAAGCATAGCACAAACCACTGACTATGTCAAGCGTACCGGACGCAGTGATTTACTATTTCAGTATACACACAACAGTCCAAACAACAGACGTATTGATCCAAGTCCAAGTAATATTGTAGACTTATTCCTGTTAACAAGTCAGTATGATACAGACTATAGAAACTATATAACAGATATTACAGGCAGTATTACTAAACCAACCAAGCCAACTACAAATGAATTGCGTGATCAGTTTGGTAGTTTAGAACAGTATAAAAGTGTAAGTGATACAATTATCTTTAACAGTATTAGTTACAGACCACTATTTGGCGACAAGGCAGATGAAGAATTGCAAGCAACATTTAAAGTAGTTAAAAATACAAGCACACTAGTAAGTGACAGTGAAATTAAAGAACGTGTAGTGGCAGCAATCAACAGTTACTTTGCTATTGAAAACTGGGACTTTGGTGACAGCTTCTACTTTAGTGAACTAGCAGCATATCTCTACAACGAACTATCACCAGATGTGCTTAGTGTCGTTATTGTTCCTAAACTTGCAACCAGCAATTTTGGTAGTTTGTTCCAGATTCAAAGTCAGCGAGATGAAATTCTAATTAGCGCAGCAACAGTTAATGACATTGAAGTTATTGATGTTATTACTGCAAACAGTCTACAAGCCAGTGGCAGTGTCGTAAATACTACTAGTGTTAATCTTGCAGCAGAAAGTGCTAGTGCAAATGGAACAAGCAGTACTGTTAATACAGCAACAAATACAGTTACAACCACAACTACAACTACCGGGGGGTATAGTTACTAATGGCACTTCGTAAAAGTCAGGTACTATTGCCTGATGTATTCCAAACAGTAAAAAATAACAAGTTTCTAAATGCTACTGTTGATCAGTTAATTAGCGAACCAAACCTGCAGCGTGTTAATAGTTTTATTGGACGTAAGTTTGCGCCTAACTTTACAGTGGGTGACAGTTATGTACAAGAAATTGATACAGACAGACAAAACTATCAATTAGAGCCTGCAGTAGTATATCGTAGTCCCAATAAACAGATTGAAAGTTTAACTGGTTATATTGATTTTGTTAATCAGTTGAAGTTTAATAACACTAATACTCAGACACACAGCGACCTGTTTGACCAGGAATATTATAATTATAGTGGTTTTGTTGATTTAGATAAACTGGTTAACTATGGTGAATACTTTTGGTTGCCCAATGGTCCAAACAGTGTGCAGGTTTTTAACAGCACGGTTGATACAGAACGAGATTTTACAGTAACACGCCGCACTGTGGCAGATGTTGATGAATATAGCATTGACAGCAGCGACAACAGCAACCCAACTATTACACTTGCAAGAGGTGGTAGTTATACATTTAGTGTGCAGCAAACAGGCGTGCCTTTTTGGATCCAAACTGAAATTGGTATTAGTGGCGTTAGCAGTTATGGTTCAAACATAAGCACTCGTGAAGTATTAGGTGTAACAAACAACGGCGATGACAACGGCACAATTACATTTAACGTTCCAGAAACAGATGCACAAAACGACAAAATTAATGCAACACAAGCAGCAAATCCAGACTTTGCAACTACGCTAACCTATAAACAAATTCACAATGTTCCTTACAGTGCATTTATTGCAGAACATGGCGGCATTGATGTACAAACAGAAATTGATGGTAAAAGTCTAGTATTTGTTAATCTAACAACAGATGCAAATGCCTGGGACCAAGGTGCACCATTTGATGGATATGGTTTTGACGATCCTGACAACCCCTGGGACGAGACAACTACACTTCCTATTGAAACACGCTATGATGTATATACCATTGCAGTTAACAATGTTGGCGGTGTGGATACAATTCAACTTACTCGCAGTGCAGACTGGCCTGTTGGCGAAAAAGTTAAAATTAAACAAGGCGATGCATACGGTAATAGAGAGTTCTACAAAGATGCAAGTGGATACCCTGAACTTATACAGCCATACACTGCTGGACTAGACACACTTTATTATCAGGACGGTGTTAACGCAAATCAGTTTGGTAAAATTCAACTGGTCGATGTTGACGTAGTTCCAGCAATTGACGTTGAAGATGATATACTAGGCAAACAAACTTTTACCAGTGCTAATGGCGTTAAGTTTACTAATGGACTTAAAGTAGAATTTAACAGCGACATTACACCAAGCACTTATGCAGACAGAGAATATTTTGTTGAGGGCGTGGGACAACCACAGGGTATTACACTTACACCTGTGGATGAGATGCTCACACCTGAAACTTATACTAACAGTACCAGTGATGGTTTTGACACCGTAGCATATGACGCCGGCGGCTGGGATGGCACACTTAATGCTCCAATAGACCAAGACTATATTGTTATCAATCGCAGTAGTCCAGACAGAAATGCTTGGAGTCGTGGCAACCGTTGGTTCCACAGAGAAGTTATTGAAGCAACAGCAACTTATAACAACTTCACTGCAGACATTGATGATAATAGCAGAGCAAAACGTCCAATTATTGAATTTTATTATGGTCTTGAACTTTATAATATGGGTACAAGTAATATTGCACCTGTTACTGTTGTTGACGTAACTCAAACAGATGCACTCAGTAACGTAAACGGCACTACAGGATATTTTGCTGATGGTATTGATTTACAACAGGATAACACTGTTATTTTTACAGCAGACACTGATCCAGATGTAAGAAATAAAGTATATCGTGTAGATTACATAGATCAAGACAGTAACACAAGCACAGGTGAAATTATTAACCTAGTTGCTATAGGCACAGTAGTTGATGGCAACTGTGTTCTCAGTACGTTGGGCGCAAACAACCAAGGTAAGCAATATTGGTTTGATGGTAGTACCTGGACTGCAGCACAGCAAAAAACTAAACTCAATCAAGATCCATTGTTTGCAGTATATGATCCAGATCATGTAAGTTTTGCAGATGCAACAAAATATCCAAGCAGTAACTTTGTTGGTAGTAAGTTGTTTAGTTACAAGCGTAACAATAATGCAAGTCCAGACACAGTTCTAAACTTTGGACTAACATATCAAAATTTCAGTACAATTGGTGATATTGTTTTTTCAAATAACTTTGATAGTGACACTTTTCAGTATACAAAGAGTACAGGTAACACTGAAGTTATTATAAGAAGCGGCCACGTTCATCAATTTAATAGTGCTGGTGAAAGAGTATTATATAATGGCTGGACAAAAATACTAGAAAACACAGTGCAATATCAGATTGTAAGTTATGATGTAAACAGCGAACTTTATAGTTTTGAAATTGGTGCAAGTGTTGACACAACTAAAATTAGACAACCTCTGCAAGTATTTGTTAATGGCAAGTTTAAATATCCTAGTGAATATACACACCTCATCCAAGGTGATAGAGAGTATGTTGTATTCACAACTGCACTTGCTGTGAATGATGTTGTAACTATTAAGTTTGTTAGTAACACAAAAGCACCAAACAGTTTTTACGAAGTTCCAGATAACCTAGAACGTAACGCAGGTAATGCAACATTTGGCACATTAACACTGGGACAAATGCGCAACCACACTGTTGAAGTTAGTCAGCAAATTAAAACACTAACTGGTGTTGCTCCAGGTAAAAGTAACATCCGTGATCTAAACTACAGAGCATATCCTGGTAATATTCTACAGCATAGTGCTGGTCTTATATTACCAATGTATCTGATGACTAATGAACAATCAAATACTATTCAAAGTATTAACTATGTAAAAAATGAATATACTAAATTTAAAAATAGATTTTTAGATAATATTGATAAACTTGAAATAGATTTGACAGATCCATCAAAATGTGTTGATGATATTATATCTCATATGGCTGGTAAAAAAACAAGTAGTTTTCCTTTCTTTTACAGTGATATGTTGCCATGGGGAATACAAAAATCACAACTTGAATACACAATTGATGATGTAACAGAAACACAATTTGAGTTTAATACACAGTTTGATTTAACTAGTATAAGCAGTAGAGGCGTGCTTGTTTATCATACTGTTAACAGCACTGGTGTAAAAACATTACTTGTAAAGGGCCAAGATTATGATTTTGACACTGTAGAAGCAAAAGTTATTTTAACTGTTAATAATTTAGGTTCTGCAACAATTGGTTTAAGTGTAAACGATACTATTACTATTGTAGAGTATACAAATACTGATGGCAGCTTTGTCCCACCAACACCTAGTAAATTAGGACTTTATAAAACTTATATTCCGCAACTTTATACTGACACAACATATGCAACACCTAAGACTGTTGTTTTAGGGCATGATGGTAGTATCTGGATTGGTTGGGGCGATATTAGAGACAATGTTTTACTAGAATTAGAAAAGCGTATTTACAACAATATTAAAATACAGTACAATAAAGAACTATTTGATTTTAGTGGGGTTATTCCTGGATATTTCCGAAGCACATTGGATGAATTTAGTGAAGCAAATAATATTATTCGCAGTTATTTTGGTGAATGGGCACTTAGAAATAAAGTTAGGGTACAACCAAACACAGATGTAGATGCTAGTAATCCATTTACTTGGAATTATAGAAACAGCGTGTACAAAGGTGATGGTAGTAGAATTCCTGGCGGTTGGCGTGGAATATATCGTTGGTTTTACGACACTGACACACCACATACAACTCCCTGGGAGATGCTAGGATTAGGCACTAAACCAACTTGGTGGAATGAACGATATGGCGCGGCACCTTATACAAGTGGCAATACTGTGCTTTGGGAAGATTTGCGTGATGGCAAACTGTATAGTGATGCTACTGGTGCCGCATATACTGTACAGACAAATAGACTACGACCTGATTTAATGAATATTATACCTGTAGATAAACAGGGTAATTTGCGAGCACCTAGCGATTTTCTAGTTAAAGATGCATATGAAACAAATATTAGTGATGATTGGGCATTCAGTGATGGTTCGCCTGCTGAAACAGCATGGGTTCGCAGCAGTGAATATCCATATATAGTTCAGATTTTGGCTGCAAATATTAAACCTGCAAAATATGGTACATTATTATTTGATACAAATATGTTTGATAAAGATAGCCAATTTAATCAAATTCTACAGAAGAATAAAAGTTATCGTCCAGGTATTGTTGACTTTAAAATGCATGGCCAGACAAATGGACAAGAAATTTATAGAGTTGGTGGATATAATCAATTTATAAGTGAATATTTAAGGTTTAATGGTTATAGTATTGATGATACTATTACAAAAATCAATAATCTGGAACTTAACCTATGTTATGGAGTTGCAGGATTTACTGACAAACAATATCTAAAAGTTATTGCTGAAAGTGTCACACCTAGCAGCCAAAGCACTAATATTTTTATCCCTGATGAAGATTTAAGCGTATATCTTAAGAAAAGTTTACCGCTGGAACGAGTGGTATATAGTGGTGTACAAATTATAAAACGTGTTGATGGTTATGAAATTCAAGGATATGATGTTGAAAATCCGTTCTTTAAAATAGTACCTAGTAGAGTAGGTTCAGATCCTAACCAGGTAGTAGTTGGAGAGAACGTTTACTTTGAATATAAAGATTTTGAAAATAGAATTATTAATATTCCTTACGGAACAATTATTCGCAGCAAACAGCAGATATTTGATTTCCTTGTAAGTTATCAAAGATATCTACAGAGCAGAGGATTTATATTTGATGGGACTACCGGCACTGGTGAAAAGAATGATTTTGTAAGTGCAGGTAAGGAGTTTGCTTTCTGGACAGATCAAAATTGGCCTAAAGATAGTGTTATAGTAATAAGTCCGTTTCATGAAGTTCTAGTGCTTGATAGAGCATATGCTACAGTGGATGATCTTAGCCTTAAAGGTTCACTCAAGGATGCAAATGGTGGAATAATTAATCCTAAATTTTATGATATAAGCAGAATTGATAATCGCATTGAAATTCGTATTGATACAGAAAATACACAACTATACAGTGCTAGGTTGAATCCAATCCAGTATGAACATGCACTTGTGTTCAATAACACAACAATATTTAATGATATCATTTTCCAACCTGAATTGGGAAATCGACATAGCAGACTTAAACTAGTTGCTGCCAAGAGCGGTGATTGGAACGGTACGCTGCATGCACCAGGATTCTTTATAAACGAAAATAAAATTAATATTTGGCAACAGTATCAAGATTACAAAAAAGGTGATATTGTAAGTTATCAAGATAATACCTATGTTGCAAAATATAGTATTGATGGAAAAAATGTTTTTGATTACAATGATTGGACTACTGCAGACACTATGACCACTGGTATGGTCAAAAACCTAGCAACTAAAGCAGGACAGTTTAAAAACTTCTTTGAAATTGACAATCTAAATCTTGAAGATGGTGTTGACAAACTGGGCAAAGGCATTATTGGATTTAACAACAAAGACTATTTGCAAGGACTAGGACTGGATGACGTTAGTCAGGTCAAGTTCTACCAGGGTATGCTAAAGCAAAAAGGCACCGGTGCAGCAATCAACAAACTTATTGATGCAGAGCTTACTAATCTAGATCAAAGCATTGACTACTTTGAAGAGTGGGCATTCCGTGTCGGCGAGTATGGCAGTATTGACAGTAACCAAGTTATTGAAACAATTATTTCAGAAGAACAAGCAACAAACAATCCGTTTGTATTACACTATCATGCTGATGGTGAATTGCCTGCAGGAAATTACACAGGACATTATCATGTACAAGGCAAAGACCTATACAAAAAGCCTAACAACTACACAGGCAATGTATTTGCAACAAGAGATGCAAACAGTCTAACACTCAATGATTTGGACAGTGCAGGCTATGCAAGACTGGATGATGTTGACTTTACAGTGTTTAACGGCGATGAACTGGAAGCACTGAGTTCACGCATTAGCGAACTTGGCAAAGGCAAAAAGATATGGGTTGCAACAGACAACACAAACACCTGGGGCATGCGTCGTATCGACGAAACACTAAGCACAGTTATCAGTGTTGAAAGCACAGGAAACGGATATTTAATCTACACCACAGATGTTAATCACGGACTTGTAAAAGACGACTATGTAATTGTTCGTGCAGCTCAACCAATTGGCAAAGTTGCTAAAATATATGAAGTAAGTTCACCAAATAAATTTACAATTGTTGACGCTACAACTGAAGCAGATTTGCAAGACGTGCGTATTCCTATGTATAAACTCAGTAGTGTGCGTTTTGCACAACCCAGTGATATGGCAGCATTTACTCCTGTAAGTGGTTGGGATAATAAAGAACTTGTATGGGTAGACAAAAGTATTAATAATACTTGGAGTGTACTACAAAATGCTCGTCCTTGGACAACAACTGGCGTTAAAGAAGCAAGCCCGATTAATGCAGATGATTTATATGGTAGTAGCATTGCTATTAACAGTAACAGCACAATAGCACTTGTAGGTGCTCCTAATAATGGTAGCGGCACAGTTGTTCCTTATGTTCGCAGCGAAGGCGGTATACTTATTGAAAGCAACAACATTAGTAGTGCAACCATTGGTGACAGTTTAGATAGCTTTGGCGCAAGTCTAGCAATTGCTACAGACTATGCAATTATTGGCGCACCGGATACCCAAAGCGGTGTTGGTGCAGCGTTCCCTTACTACATTGATAGTGCAGGAACATTTAATCGCAGACCTGCTATCCGTCCAAGCACACTTAGCACCAGTCACTTGTTTGCTACTAGTATGGCAATGAGTGGCGATGGTAGATATTTGTTTATTGGTGCACCGGGCGACAATAGATTTTATGTTTACACACTTATTGAATTAGACATAACAAGCGAAAGAACATTTACTATTACAACCAGCGGTGGAGCAACCTATACACTGGACTTTACACCTACTGATCTTAATGCACTTAACATTGTAGATGAAAATGGCAAAGTATATTTGCCAACAAAAGACTTTACACTAAGTGGTGCTGACATAACATTTACAAGCACACCTGCAAGCAGTTTGCAGATTATTGTTAGACAACAGGATTACTTTAAAGAGATTGGTAGTTATACAGCAGGCAGCGGTGACTTTGGACACAGTATTGATTGTGATCACTTGGGTAAGCGAGTTATTGTTGGTGCACCTAATGCAACTATCGACAGCAAAGCAAACAGCGGTGAAGCATATCTTTATGCACAGTATGCTGAAAAGTTCATTGCAGATGGTGCAACAAAAGCATATACAACAACTAATACATTGCAAACAAAGATTTACGTTGAAGTAAATGGTGTGCTACAAATTGAAACAGATAACCCAGATGTTCCAACAGACAATGATGGATCAACTGACGGATATTACACACGTTCAAGTAACACTGTTACATTCAAGTATACACCTACTGCTGGTGACATAATCCAAGTATACACAGGCACATTTACACAGATGCAGCAGATTGATCAGTTGGATCTAGATGATGAGACTAACGGTGAAGAGCAGTTTGGTATCAGTGTCGCGATTGATACTAAAGGCAGCGTTATTGCTATTGGCTCACCTGGTGAAGATGAAACAAATCCTAACACAGGCAGTGTATTCATTCTACAGGATGCAGGCAAAAACTATGCTAGTGTCACTAGTAAAGAAGGTAGCAGTTATAGTGTAACATCAGGACACACACTGTTCATTGATGACCGCGAAGTAACTATTAGTTCAACAAGCAGTGACGCGGCAGACCTAGCACAGGACATCATTGATGCAGCAATCCCTGGCGTAACTGCAAGCAAGAACAGTAGTGATCAACTTGTTATTACAACAACTAACACAGAACTTTACAACAAACTAAGTGTAATGCCTGGAACAGGTTCTAGTTTCCAGACTGGTGCAATTGTTGATCCGTTTAAACTTACGCAAAAGATTGGTCACCCACAAGCATTTGAAAATGAAAACTTTGGACAAAATGTAGCATTTGACAAACATGTGCATGTTGGTACAAGTCAATACAGTGACACCCGCAACCTTGTTATTTCAAGTGACAGAGCAAGTACACTGCTACCAACAGGATTTGATATTGAAACAAACACTAACAGTGAAGACTATTTAAGTGCAACAACAACATTTGATGAAAATGGTACAACGTTCACTGACAGACGTACACAAAGTGGTGCAGTATATGCTTATGAACTATTAGATGCATATGAAGAAACTATAATAAATCCAAAGAAGATGGTTTTCGGACAGCAACTTAGAAGTACAAACATCCTTGAACTGGATCAATTTGGCAGTGCAATTGCATATAGTGATAATAGAATATTAGTAGGCGCTTCAAATGACACAACAAACTATGCTAATAGTGGTAGTATATACGAGTTCAACAACAATGCGAGAGCTGGTAGTTGGAATGTATTACGCAGTGAAGGCACAAGAGTTGATGTAAGTCAGATAAACCGTGTTGCACTTTACAACAAACGTGACGGCGAAGTTAAAGTATTCCTTGATTATATTGATCCTGCAAAAGGTAAGATTGCAGGTGTTGCAAGTGCAGAATTAACTTATGTAAGCCATACAGATCCTGCTCTTTATGACAATAATAATTGGAATTACAAGCAAGAATATAGACTTTGGTGGGATACGAGCACTGTGCATTATCTAAATGCAGAGCAAGGCGATATAGATTTTCGCACAAACTATTGGGGACAAGCATTTCCTGGAAGTAGTATTGACGTTTATGAATGGATTATGAGCGATGTACCACCAGAACAGTACACTGGAGAAGGTATAGTTAAAGATCCTACAAAATTTACTACTGCAATAGTTTATGATAGTAAACATAATCACACTCGTACACATTGGTTCTTCTGGGTAAAAGGAAGATCTAGTGTACCTTCAGAGGCAGAATTTAGGACACTCAGCGCAAACAATGTTACAAGCCTAATTAATGATCCTAAAGCAGCAGGCCTGCCTTATGTTGCGTTTTTAGATAAAGATTCAGTTGCATTATATAATTGTAAAAACTATTTTGCAGACAGTGACATAGTTTTAAGTATTAACTATGATGTTGTAAAAAATGAAGGGATACTACACAGCGAGTTTGAGCTATATGGCAGAGGCAACGTTGATCAGGACCTTCCTGCAAGAATGTATACAAAACTTGTTGACAGTTTAGCTGGGAGTGACAGTGTTGGAAATCCAGTACCAGATCCATTCCTAAGTACAGTTGAAAAGTACGGAGTGCTTACACAACCACGCCAAGGTATGTTTGTAAACCGTGCGGCGGCTCTTAAGGTACTAGTTCAATATTGTAATACAATTTTTGCAACAGCACCTTTTGCTAGAAACAGCAGTTTGAGTAGACTGTTAAGCAGTGATAATATTCCTACAGTAAACAGTGGCGAATACAATAAGAGTGTTGACACAATTCAGGAGCGTGACTTCCTCAATACTGCAATTCTAAGTACAGGTTATAAAGTGCTTGTACTTGAAGATGAAAATAACAACAATTACTGGAGCATTTATACATTACAGTCTAATAAGAGCTGGTTATTATCAAATATTCAAGGCTACAACACTGAGGACTACTGGGATTATACAACCTACTATGCAACGGGCTATGATGTAACAACTGTTCCAAAGTATCAGGTAACATTGGAAGCAGACCTGCTAACACTTACTGATGCAGTAACAGGCGACATTGCTAAAGTAACCAGCAATGATGAAGGCAACTTTAGTATGTTTGCAAAGACAGACACAGGTTGGGACGAAGTTATTATTGAGCGTGGCACACTGCAGTTTAATGACAGTTTATATGCATTTACAAGTCTCAATAGCAATTTTGAAGCTACAGGATTTGATAATGATGGGTTTGATTTTACAGCATTTGATAAAGTCCCTGCAGATGAAATACGTCAAATAGTTGATGCTATCAAGAATGACTTGTTTATAGGTAATTATGAAATTAATATGAACGAACTATTCTTCCGTTTGATGGAGTATGCACTTAATGAAAATAATTTTTCACCAGACTGGATGTTTAAGACATCGTTTATTACAGTTGCACACAAGATTCGCAGTTTAGACCAATACAATACATTTAAGTTTGACAACACGAACTTTATTGAAGACTTTATCAATGAAGTGAAGCCTTACAAAACTAAGATCCGAGAATATGTTAGCAAGTATGACAAACTAGATACGTTTGCTGGTGACACAACTGACTTTGATGTGCATGCATACTATGACGAAGGACTACAGTATTTCCGCAAGCCAAGTGGCGAGCGTAGCGGAGATGAAATATTACAAACACAAGGATTGAATAAACCTTGGAGTGAGAACTATGGCTATAGACTGGACAGCATCCAAATTGTAAATGCTGGCACTGGGTATATTACTGATCCAACAATAACTATTAGCGCACCGCAACTAGCAGGCGGAGTACAAGCAGTTGCAGTTGCTAAGACAAATGGCGATGCTATTATTAGTATCACAATGACAAACAAGGGCAGCGGATATACTGCAGAACCAACTATTACTATAACTGGCAGTGGCACAGGCATACTAGTAAGTCCAAGACTTGTGAACAATACTGTAAGAAGTTTTGATACAACTATTAAGTTTGACCGTATTACATACACAAGTAGCATTAAAGATTGGACAGCAAGTACTGCTTATACAGCAGGTGATGTCATTGCATATCAAAATACTGTAACTGGCACACAAGAAGTATATGATTGTGTATTGTCGTTTACAAGTGGTGCAACATTCAGTGTAGAAAATACCAGCGGTACTACTGTCTTAACAGTTAAAGATGATGCAGACTTTACTAACACTGCAGACAGAATTGCTGCTTACTACTATCCAACTACTGGAATGATTGGTGATGATCTGGAGCTACTACAAAAAGGCACCGGCTACCTAGGTACTAAAATTGATGGTCCTAACTTTGATCAAGACCCTGGTTTTGATAGTGGCAATTTTGATGTAGTGGCATTTGATAATTTTGAAATTGACAGTGATGGAATTTCAGTTCTTGCAGGACTTGATACTAATATTGCTAGTTTGTTTACAGATCTAGCACTAGGCACCCGTCCAGAGGATATTAACATTGACGGTGCAGGTTTTGTTGACACTTATAACAGTCATGCACCTGAAGAACTTGTTCCAGGCAGAGTGTATGACACACTTGACATGGAAGTGTATACACATGCAAGCGATGATTATGAAGGTGATGGCAATGCAATGGAAGTTCGCTACGCCAGCTTCACTGATACAACTGGTCTAGTAACCGACTTCCAATACGGAGATCCAACAAAGAGCAAAGATGATTTTGAAACACTAATCGTATACAAAAATGCTGATCGCCAGTATAGTTTCACTACTAACTTTGCAACTAAAACTATTACATTACCAAGCGCACTCACCGCAACAGACATACTTCATGTTTATGCATATGGACAAACTGGTGAGAAGATGATTGGTGAGTTTACTTTTGAAGGTGACGGCGCAACAGAAATATTCATCCTAGCAAGTGATCCTCAATCAGTTGGACAGACACTTTGCTTTGTGGATGGTGTAGAATCTTTCCCAACGTTCGGAAATCAAGACAGTAAAACTATTATGACATTTACTAGTGCGCCAGCAAATGGTGCGCACATTCATGTGTTTACGTTTAATCAAGCAACATCTAGACTTGCGCCTAGTAAGTATAAACTACAAACAACTGCAATGACTGCAGGCACTTACACATACAGTTTGGATAATACTGTACAATATGCACAGCCACTTAGTGCAAACGCAATAGTTGAAATTGATGGCGTAAGATTGCGTCCAGTAAACAGCAAGTATCATGCAGGTGATGGTAGTACTGTGCAGTTTAATATTGCAACAACAGCAGGCGAAACAGTAATTGTTAATCCAGGCGACATAGGTGTTGCAGTTATACAAAAAAGCGACAACCTAACACTAAATGCTGTTCGTAACGTAGACTATACTGCAGTAGCAGGTGATGCATTTATTACTATGCTCACAGCACCTGCAGATGGTGACACAGTTATTGTATACAACAGGGCTGCTGCAGAATATAGTATTAGTGGTGATGGTACAGAGATTACTATTGATGGCGGAGTAAGTTTCACAAGTTCAAGCACAATGCGTATCAATACATTTGCTAACCATGATCCGTTGCGCATCCAAACAAAAGTACATGTTGGGCAGGGCACAGGATCAACCACAGTTATTGATGAATTTGACGAAGTTGGATTTGACAGTGCTGCATTTGACCGCAGTAGCGTTGTTGGTACAGTTGGATCATATGACCTAGATAGAACAGTTACTAATGTAAACAACTTCTGGGTAACAGTGGATGGTGTTAGACTACACCCAGGTGATTATATTACCAATGGTGCAAAAATAGAAATGAGTATTGCTACACAAGCAACTATTACTGGTACTAGTGTTGTTGTAATAACACATATCAGTGAAAATCAGATACAGCCAAGCATTGGATTTAGAATCTTTAAAGACTTGAATGATAACGTTGAATATTTGAGACTGTGTAAAGATGCTACTACCAGTATTGCACAGGATGTTCTCATTGGTGATACAAAGATTTATGTTGAAGATGCAAGTGTCCTTCCTCAAGTCAATGTTAATAGTGAGTATCCAGGTGTTGTGTTCGTAGGTGCAGAACGTGTAACTTACTGGGAAATCAATACAACAGACAACTATATTACTGGCTTACGCAGAGGAACAGCAGGTACACCAATACTAACTCGCATTGTTCCAGGTTTCCTAGTAGTTGACGGCAGCAGAGATCAATACTTGCCTGCAGCAGACACACATACAAAAACATGGTATGATTTAGGATCAGGAGTTGCTGCAGATGGACTTGGAATACAGCAAAGTTCAACAACTAATGCTAACTTCTTGAAAGCGTGTGAAGCACAAGTACCAAACTATAAAGCAGAACTTAATCAGGCAACATACGTGGAAGATGACTATGTGGATGAAGATTACGTTGAGAGACTGTTTTGATGGTAGATAAATATGTTAGCGGAGTTTAAAGAATGACAATTATACTAAGATCAACTAAAAGTACTGCACTCACACATGCACAGCTGGACGGTAACTTTACCGACTTAGATGGTCGTACTACAACTATTGAAGGCGCATACATTTCAAGTGTTAACGGTGTAACTCCTGTTAGCAATGCACTAACTATTGACACAAGCGACTTAACAGAGGATCCAAGTGCTACTGTGTCAAGTGGCACAATGTACTACACAGATGCTCGCAGCAGAGCAGCAATTAGTGTAACAGACAGCGGCGGCGATGGTAGTTTAACATACAACAGTAGCACAGGTGTTTTAGAGTATACAGGACCAAGTGCAGCAGAAGTTCGCGCACACTTTAGCGCAGGTGACGGGATTACACTAAGCAGTGGTGCAATTAGCATTAGTGCTGGAGCAATTAAAGAAAGTATGATCGACTTTGGCACAGGTACCGGCGAAGTTGATACAGACAATGTACCAGAAGGTGCAACTAATCTTTACTATACAGATGCTAGAGTGCTAACAAAGATTCAAGCAACAAGTATCAATGAACTTAGTGATGTTGATACAAGCACAGTAACGCCAAATGCTAACGATGTTTTAACATGGAACGCAATGGACGGCGAGTGGGAGCCAGCAGTACCACCAGGTGCAGCAGGCGGCGAAGCAAACACAGCAAGTAGTATTGGTACAGGCGCAAGTATTGTTAACGGTAAAGTTGGCAGTGATTTAAGATTCCGCAGTATTATTGGCACAAGTCCGATTGCTGCTACACAAAATGCCGATGATGTAACACTTACATTTACACCTAGCGCAGACTTTGATGTAAACACACAAAAGATTATCAATGTTGTAGATCCAACAAGCGCACAAGACGCTGCAACAAAAGCATATGCAGACACAATGTTGCCACTAGCAGGTGGAACAATGACTGGTGCTATTGCAATGGGCACTAACGCTATTACAGGAATGGCAGATCCAGTAAGCGCACAAGACGCTGCAACAAAAGCATATGTAGATAGTGCAACCAGCAGTATTTCAACAGTGCTTGCAATTGCTGGCGGCACTGGCACAGATAACGTTACGGTTGGCTCAGACACACTGACTTTTGCTGGAACAGCAAATGAAATTGAAACTGCAGTCACAGATAACACAGTTACTATTGGTCTGCCAAGCAACGTAACTGTTGGTAACAACCTAACAATTGGTGGTGACTTAACAGTTACAGGTACTACTATTACAACTGGCGCAGCAAACTTGAGCATTGCAGATCAGTATGTGTACTTGAACACAGGTGATGCTATTGGAGAATCGGGTACTAACTTTACAGGCAGTGGACTAGACGATGCTGTATTCCATGGCTATTTTGAAGGTACTACTTCAACAAATTATTATGTGCGTATTGACTCAACAGGTACTCCAGATACATTTGAATGGAGTAAAGACAACTTTAGTACGACAGAAGCAACAGGCGTAGCAATTACAGGTGCAGAGCAAGCACTGGATAACAACATTACTATCGAGTTTCTTGCAACAACCGGACACACACTAAATGATGTTTGGGATGGAACTGCAGCACCTATTGCACAGGATGTTGGTTTTTGGGGTAACGAAAACAACGGCACTGGTGCATATGGCTATACACATGTTGGTATATTCTATGACCAAAGTGATAGAACCTGGAAAGCAGTTAGTAGATACAATCCAGAGCCCGCAGGTAACATTAACACAAGTGCTGCTAGTTATGAACTTAGTAGATTTGAAGCAGGCGAGTTTATCAGCGGATCACTGGTTATTAGTGGCACAGAAATTAAAACAACTGTAAGTAACCAAAGTTTAGAACTTGCTGCAAATGGCACAGGAACAATTCAACTACAAAGCAATGCAATGCTAACCGCACAAAGCGACCTACGGTTTGCAGATGCAGACAGTAGCAACTGGGTTGCGTTCCAAGCACCAGCAACAATTGCAAGTAATGTAACTTGGACACTACCAGATGCTGACGCAAGTGTAAGTGGTTATGCACTGGTCAGTGATGCAGCAGGTACACTAAGTTTTGCTCCTGCAGGTGCAACTATTAGTAGTGATACTAGTACAAATACTAACTTCTTGCTTTACTTTGCAAGCACAACAACAGGTGCACTAACTGCAGCAAAACAGGACAGTGGACTTACCTATAATCCAAGTACTGGTACACTAACGAGTGGTGTGTTTAGTGGTGCAGGCACAGGCTTAACTGGCACTGCAGCAAGTTTAAGTATTGGCGGCAATGCCGCTACAGCATCTAATGCTACAACTGCAACAGCACTTGCAACAGGCAGAACAATCAGTCTTACAGGAGATGTTACTGGAACGAGTGCGGCATTTGATGGCAGCGGAAACGTGAGTATCGCAGCAACTATTGCTGCTAACAGTGTTGCACTAGGTACAGATACAACAGGCAGTTATGTAGCACAGGGCGCAACTAGCGGCAACGGACTAAGCGGAAGCGTTAACAGCGAAACTGCTACGTTTACAGTAACAAGTAATGCTACAAATGCAAACACAGGATCAACTATTGTATTCCGTGATGGCAGCGGTAACTTCAGTGCAGGTACTATTACTGCAGCATTAACAGGCAACGTTTCTGGTAACGTGACAGGCAGTTCAGGAAGTTGTACAGGAAACAGTGCTACAGCAACAACAGCAACTAACGTAACAACAACCAATAATACTTCAACAAATGAAACTGTGTATCTTACTTTTGTAGATGGTACAAGTGGTGCACAGGGCATTGAAGTTGATAGTTCAACACTTACTTACAATCCAAGCAGCGGTACACTAACAACTGGTATTTTCTCTGGAATAGCAACAATCGCACAATACGCTGACTTGGCTGAGATTTATGCAGCAGATTCTGAATATCCAGCTGGTACAGTTGTAATGATTGGCGGAGATGCAGAAATAACTGCAGCAACTCCTGAAGCACAATATCTAGCAGGTGTTATTTCAACTGCTCCTGCGTATTTGATGAACAGTGCTGCAGATGGCGAAGCAGTTGCACTAGTAGGTCGTGTTCCAGTGCGTGTTGTAGGTAGTGTAAATAAAGGCGAAGCAGTTTTCGCAACACATCACGGCAAAGCAAGCACAAACGGACAAGGTCCTATCGTTGGAATCGCATTAGAAACAAATAGCGATTTAGGCGAAAAGAGTGTAGAATGTTTACTTAAGGTATAATTATGGAAGAACAAGACATGAACAACGATATTGAACAACCACAACAGCCCGAAAGTGCTATTAAAGATACCAGTGGCGTGATGATGGAAGGTCATATTCGTATCTTTGATCCAGAAACAGGCGAAGATTATGTGAACAAGCGTAATGCTATTCACTATGAGAACATGAGTGAAGCACTTGCACTTAGCGTTGCAAACAAAACAACTGGTTTTATTCACGAAATGGCTTTTGGCAATGGTGGTACTAGTGTTGACCCAACCGGTGTTATCACATACTTGCCTGCAAACAGTAGCGGAGCAAACGCCAACCTTTATAACCAAACATACTATAAAGTTGTAGATGACAACAGTAGTTTGAACACAGATACAGCAAGAAATAAACTTCAAGTAAATCATACAGCAGGACAGATTTACACAGATATTGTTGTAAGTTGTTTGCTAGACTATGGTGAGCCAAATAGCCAAGCAGCGTTTGATAACACTAGCAATTTTAATGACACTTATACATTTGATGAGCTTGGGCTAAGAAGCTGGACAGGCACAGTTAACACGGGTAAACTACTAACACACGTTGTTTTTCACCCGGTACAAAAAAGTCTAAACAGACTTATACAGATTGATTATACAGTTAGAAT
>Ga0181605_10001988_pt1 | contig 18396 bp, 23 predicted proteins | sample 041ome_11_FD_148676 | JGI IMG/M metagenome (GOLD analysis project Ga0181605, IMG submission 148676) | Coastal salt marsh microbial communities from the Groves Creek Marsh, Skidaway Island, Georgia - 041411US metaG (spades assembly) | ecosystem: Environmental > Aquatic > Marine > Intertidal zone...
AAGAAGGCGATTGAGGAAAAATACGGAAAGAAAGATGATACTCAAAAAGAAACAGGGCTACCAAGTGGTGAGCAAGTCGGGGAAACCGTTGTCAAAGAACAACCTGTCGAAGAGCCAAGCGCTGAAACGGCTGCGCCAAGTGGAGTGGTTCAAGCACCTGAAGAAGAGTTAGGATTTGCGGAAAACAAACAAGAAGATATTGATTATGTAAGATCAAAAACAAAAGAGTCTGAAGATTATTACATAAACAATAACATAGAAGAGATTGAAGCAAAAAGCCCATTTGACAGAACCAAAAGCGAAAGCTCTAAACTTGGAAGATATAATAAGCTAGTAGGTAATGCAATTTCAGCAGCAAAGGAAAGGCTAAAGGGCAAAGAAAAAGACGCTTCACTACTTGTTGCTAGACAAATTTCTGAATTAAGAAGAAAAAAAGCAGAAGAAACTACAGCCACCGTTGAAGAAACTCCGGTTTCCAAAAAAGTTACAGCTCCCGTTGAGGAAGCTCCTGTTGCTGAAGAAGTAAAAAAGTCTAAGAAAGCAGCCAAGAAAAAGCCTGAAGCTCCTATTAAAACGGTTTTAAGCAAAGAGCAGAAAAAGGAAGAAGCTAAAAAGAAAGCGGATAAAGAGCAATTTGAGGCGGTAAACGAGGTTGCGCCTAGGTCAAAGTATAGCGGCGTTCAACCCGACCTACTGCGTACCAAAAATGGATATCGTTCTTCCATTGAAAAGGTTGACAAGCGCTCTGGAAAAGCAACTAGATACGAGATTGACATCTTTGTAAATCCTAAAACTAAGGAGGTAACGCATAGCATTACCACTTTTGTAGACGGTAAAGAGACCGATAGAACAGACTATTCAGACGTTAAGTCTTTTAGAGATGCTGTAAATAAGAAGATGAAGGCTGGTGCTACTATGACCGAGCAGTTTAAGCGCGACATAGAGAGCTCAGTTGTTGTTGAAAAAGATTCCGGAAGGATTGTAGACTTTAAACCACCTACAGCGAAAAAGGGTGAGAAAGCACCCACTCCTCCAGCCGAGTCTATCGTAAGAAAAGAAACCGCTACGTACATCAACGCTAACGGTGAAGCCGTTCAGGTTGAGACCACTGTTTACGGAAACAGGGTAGTAGATCGTGAGCGTGGAATGCCATACGCTATTTCTAAAACAGTAGTAAACAACGGAAAAGAAAAAGTAGACCGCTTTGAAAGCAAACAACAGTTTGATGACTTCATGGGTAGAATGGCAAGACGCAAAGGCGTTAAAGTCATTTCTACTTATGATCAGAAACTTTCAGAGCAAGAGAAAGCTGAGGTTAAACCAACAGCTCCAGTTCTCAAGCAGTCTCCTAAGGTTCGTAAGCGTAAGTTTAAAGGAAACCGTACTCCATATAAGTTCTGGACGTTTAAAAACTTCCAAGATGAGAAGCCTGTATTCGGCATTGTAGACGGAGAGGGGAACCTTAGACTCTACAGACAAGTAACTACAAAGAGTGGAGAGATTAAGTTCCAAGAAGTAAACGAAAGAGTACTTACCGGAGGCGTCTCTGTATTTGATATTGTTGGCGACGCTAAGTTTGATAACAAGAGAGAGATTATCTCAACCTTACGTCAAGAGGCAAAGCTTGCAGAGCAAGAGGCAGTAGCTGAAGAGCAGACTGTTCAAGAGGCAAAGCCAGTTGAAGAAGTTAAAAAGGAGGAAGCTCCAGTAGAAAAGACTAATAAACAGAAAGAGGTTGACTCTATTGAGGGAGAAATTGCTGCTGTAGAAATGCAGATTGAAGACCTTGAGTTTGAAATCGCTACAGAGAAAGATAACCTACGCATTGACATTGAGGCTGCAAACAAGCGCATTGAGAACATCAAGAAGTCTAACGCAGACAAAGAGTCTAAGAAGGAGCAGATTGAAGAGATCAAGTATGAGATTCAAGATCTTAAAGACGACAATGCATCTCTGATTGAGACCTACAAAGAAGACTTGGCTGAAAGAAAGAGAGAGCTTAAGAAACTTCAGAACTCACTTAAGAAAAAAGAAGATCAGCCAGCTAAACCTACTGCTTCAGTAAAAGAAGAGACTAAAGCTGAGGTTGCTGAAAAGCCAAAAGAAAAGTACCCAGCTCTCAAAAAGGGGATGAGTGTAGCTGCCCTTCAAGAGTGGATTAAAAAACATCCAGCGTTTTCTGACATTGATTTTGACAATGCTGGAGACTACATTACTGTTTTTGTTGGCATTAAGGGGGAGTACTACGATAGCAACCTTGATGAAGGAACAACTATCGCTGCATCATACTCAGAAACAAAAGCACAGAGAGACGAAACCGGTCAGGGAACTATGTCTCAAGCCCTACGTGAGATTGCAGAAGAGCTTAATAAAAGATACAACAGAGAGCGCTCTCAGTACGCAGAAAAGAATAGAAGAGGATACGCTAAGTCCAAAGTATTAGAGGCTGTATCTAAAACCAAAAAGCTACTTGCATCACTTAAGATAGCAGTACCTGTTGTTGTTCATGAAACAACTTCAGACTTTAATAAGGCAATGGCTAACTACTCTTCTAGCGGAGCTAGTAGAAGAACAGAGGGTGGAAGATTTATATACAATAAGGTTACTGGTGAGCGTGAGATTCATATCAATCTAGAAGCTGCTTCGATTACTACCCCAATGCACGAAGCGTTCCACGCATTCTGGGCTAAGTCATTTGATGAAAGACCTGAGGTTGCTATTGATCTTGCCAAAAAGATTTATTCTGCTTTGTCTAAGGGTAGCGCTCAAGACAGAGCTATCGCTAAAAAACTAGACGATTTTATCAAGAAGTATGAGTCTGCAGAGATTCAGGCAGAAGAGTTCTTGGCTGAGTTTGCAGCTGTTCTATCTAAAGCTCCAAATACCCTTAACAAGACATCCCTTCAAAAAGTTGTAGACATTATCAAGAAGTTTATTCTTGACGCAGCAGACAAGCTTGGAATTCAGTCTAACAAAATTGACGCTCTTGCCTTCACCGTTGCTGTTGAGCAACAGGAGAGGGAGGCAGTAGACTTCATCCGTTCTTTCGTTAACGGAAGCATTGACATGTCTAAGGTTGGCGACGAGTTCGCTAACATTCCTTCACAGAAGTCAGCCAAGGTTGACATTGAGGGAAGCGTAAGAGAGATGTCAGAGATTGCTGATGGCGCTCAAATGGAAGTTGGTGGATTCTTGGTAGACTACCTTCAGACTTCTGAGTTAATCAAGCAAAAGATCAAAGACGGTTCTATTACGTTTAAGCGGAAGCTTAAGGACTTTGACAACAGAGTAAAACTACTGCATCAACCAGATAACGCTTCTGTTGCAGACATCAGAGACAAACGCGGAAACATCATCATCAAGACAAGCGGTGGTGTTTTGTTCCCAATGAAGTTTGACGGAAGCCTCTGGTCTTCTACTAGAGATGCGGCTGAAAAGATGGCATCAGACATGAACCTGATGCACTCTATCGAGGGCAAGATTACGATGGCTATCACGTCTGCACCAGCAGATAAAATCTACTCGTCTACAGAGACATCTAGAAACGTACAGACTCTTCTTGATTACTACATGAAGAAGATGAAGTTCTCTAATGATCAGGTGTATGATTACTACAGTAAGCTGTACAACTCAATCTTTAGGGATGGCGGTGAGCTTGGCAAGGAGTGGAAAGAGTATATGGCTATATACAAGGAAGCCATCAAAAACCCAAAAACCCTAGAGGACAACAAGGTTAAGGGTAAGTTCCTAGCTCTAGAGGCAAAGTTTGCAAAGGCTAAAAAACTAGGCGTCGTAAGCTTTACGAGTATGGCTGAAGGTGAGCCATCACTAAAGCCGGTTGAGGTTAAGTCTTTGAATCAGTTGAAGAAACTTATATTCAACATCAAAGATCCTGACGCGTCTACATTCAAACTTAGAAAAGACATTACCACTAGATCATTTGCCTCATTCATTGAGTCGATGTCTAAAGAGCAGAAGAAAGAATTTACTGACTTGACTGGATTCCAGAAGGCTACTGGTAAAGAAATCAAAGAGCAGTTTGAGAAGTTCATGAATGAACCCGTTGCTGGCAACGTTCCTAACGGAATGGTATACGCAGTAATTGAGACTGAGTCTGCTGTTGAAGCCGTTGAGGTTGTTGGAGAGGGTGCTCACCCATCCTACCCATATCAGATTGTACTTAAAGACAAGTCTAAGGGTGTTAAAATTCACTTCTTGGAGTCTGCAGAAAACCCACACGCCGCAGACAACTGGGACTTGATGAAAGACACTCTGTTCTCAAACAAGTTCAGAAGTGAGGATTACTTAAACACTCAAGAGGAATCAGAAGCCGCATTCATGCGTGCCCTTTATGAGAAGCAAGCGAAGACATTCTTCCCAACGTCAGGAATTAGCCAGCTGCACGTTACAAACCCTGAGCAGTCTAAGATTGACGACATCAACAACAACATCCTTAAATATGCCGAGGGCGTAAAGGAAAACCCACATTCTCTTCAGACCTACAGAGTAAAGAACAAGGCTAAATACTCTGCTAAGATCAACCTAGAAGAGGGAAGCGGTTGGACGAAGGAGGAGCTTATCAAGATGAAAGCTAAGCTCGAGCGTTCTGAGTTTGTTGATGAGTCTGAACTAGACGACATGGCGCAGGGATTGTCAGAGTCAGAAAGAAAGGCATTTAAGAGCAAGACAGATACTGGCAAGGAATCTGCTAGAAAGGCTCTCTTGAACCAAGCCGCTAAAGTTAGAGGACGCGGTGACCTTATGAGCTTCCTGTCTGGCATTGTCGCTTTCGCTGAATCTAAGGGTCTCATCTACTCAGAAGCACAGAAGACAGTTCGTGGGTTCTTGGAGGCTATGGAGAGTCAGATGTCCACTACTGCTTATAAAGTAAGACGTCAAGCATCTAAGATGCGTAAGCTTGCTGATAGCGCAGAGACTCTGAACGATGTATACGCATACCTGACGGAGAAAGACGAAAACGTCAGACTAGAAATGCGGGAGCAACTCCTGAAGTCTAAGAACGGAGAGAAGCTTGTGGCTACTGCAGACGCTATGCGTCAGATGGTAGACAGTTACTCTGAGAGATTCCTTAATGACCCCATGTTCGATGCATTGCCAGAGGCTGAGTTCAAGGACATAGTAGAGGGTAAGGATGGAACGTATAACGTAATCAATACTAAAACCGGAGAGGTTATTGCCGCTGGTCTGACCAAGGCTAAGGCTAAAGAATACGCTAACGCTCCAGCTCTTAAGGATATCATTCGAGCCAATCTTGGTAGCTATCTACACACATCCTACAGATTCTTCACAAATAAGTCATTCACGATTAGCCAGAAGGCTAAGAACAAAGCATACAAGGCTGAATACGAAGTGGCAAAAGCTAACAAACTGAAAGACCTTATCGAAAAAGGTATGACGGAAGAGGACGCTTTGGCTGAACTTAAGAAGGAGTCTGTAATCAATGAGTTGTTTGATCAGGCAGTAGAGTCTATTGACAACTACGTCAGAGAGATTGAAGCGCTCAAGAAAGACCCGGAGTTCAGATTTACTGGAATTTCTGCCGGTGCTATCAAGATCCCCAAGACTGCCTTGCAGAGAAAGAAGGGAGTGCCTGAGCACATTGCTACCCTGTTGGGTAAAGAGAAAGACCCCGTCAACTCTTTCATCGAGACGATGATGGTGATGTCTAAGACCATCTACAAGACGCAGATGGTTGCTAAAATCTCTGACGCTCTTGGCGCTGGATACGTTAAGGAGTCTATCACGAAAGAAGAACTCAACTCTGGAGACTGGAAGAAGGTTGACGATAAGTACTCACCGCTCAACGGTAAGTATGTGAAGACGGAGATCTTTGAGATGCTTCAGAGTAAGCCAATCCTTCAGTCTGAAAATGAGTTATTCAACGCATACTTTAAGGGTCTTAAACTCATGCGTAAGTCTAAGGTTGTATGGAACTTGCCTACGTGGAGAAAGAACCTTACTGGCGGTATGTTCTTTATTGCCGCTAACGGAATTATCAACCCGGCATTCGCTAAAGACCTTAAGAATAGAACTGAACGCACTCTGAAGGGTGAGGCTAATCCTGAGATCGAGGCTTTGCTTGAAGAGATGGCAGAACTTGGACTGATTGGAGCAGACGTACAGGCTGGTCTGATTGACCTGAATGATGCCGCCATGAACATGTTGTTCGATGAAGACCTCACGCGTGCGGAGGCTACAACTAAAAAGCTGTGGTCTAAGCTCAAGAATGCAGACTCTAAACTTGCGGAAAAGTATACCGCCATTGACGACTACACTAAGTTAATCATCTACAGAGTAGAGCGTGATTCTTTTGCTAAGAAGCTTTACGGTCAGGATTACAAGAGCCTTACCGAAGAGCAACAGAAGAAAGTGCGTGATGCCGCCGGTGAGTTTGTTAAGCAGAACACTCCCACCTTCTCCAGACTACCCAAATGGTACAAAGAGAAGTTTGCTAAGTTCCCGTTGGGTGACTTCCTAGGATTCAAGCTTGAAGCATGGAGAAGCATTACGTCTAACCTTAAGAATGCAGTAGATGATATCAAGAAGGCTGGCGAAGAAGGTCTGAATGACGTTCAGAGAGCAGAATACAAAAAAGCGGGATACCGCAGACTTGCTGGATCTGTTACTACGCTTGCCGCGCGTGCCGCTATCCCAGCTATACTGACTAGTCTGTGGCTTGACGACGACGATGACGAACTCGTTGAAGACGCACTTGCTATCAGACCATCATGGATGGAGGGTCACACCCTTATCGTTAAGAACATCGACGACGAAGGCAACGTATCTGTATACAACTACAGCATGGAAGACCCATACGGCGAGGTAACTGATGTTATGATGGGTGACTTTGGAACGTTCTCAGACTTCATGACTCCAAACATGTTCGTCAAATTGATGGTTCACCTGACGGAAGGAAGAGACGCTTATGGAAAAGACTTATATGATGAAGCGGATCCGGCAACAACCAAGTTCGCTAAGCTCATGGGCTATACAACCAAGTCTGTCATTGTGCCTCCGTCTATTTCTTCATCCGTCAAGTATCAAGAGAATCAGATGTTGATTAGAGACTACAAATACAACTTAGGTCAACAATTCTACTTCTCTGCTAGAGAATACACAAAAGGAACGCCATATCACGAATTGTCTGGCAACGCACGTTCAAATAGACTGAGTGCTCTTGACGATGTAAGACGCATGTACGAAGCTGTAATGAATGTAGGTGGGGCAAAGAATAACGTTGAAATGATAGTAAACGCCAACAAGGTTCTAAATAGATTCGATAGAATCGAAAGAGCATATATTAAGGGAGGCATCATAATCGATTAATTATAAAAATCGATAAATTTGCAAAGAAATAATAAAGTCTTTCATACATAAATGAAAAAATGCCTAATTTATTTTTTGTCTATCCTTATACTCAGTGGTTGCTCAGCAGAATGGCATCTAACAAAAGCAGTAGAAAAAGATCCTTCAATATTGAAGCTGAAGACGATGACTGTCACGGACACGGTTGTTACAGACCCGATTGTTGTCAGGGATACGGTCACCATCTCACAGAGGGACACGGTAGAGATAATCAAGGACAAATTCCGAGTCAAGATTATGCGGAGTTACGACACCCTAATAATCGATGGAGGCTGTGACTCTGACACCATTATTCGCACCGTTAATATTGGTGTCCCTCAACTGGTTGTTGGGGAAACTGGACTTCAGCGAGTTCAGCGATATACCTTTTGGGGACTCTGTAGTCTATTTTTGATTTCAATTGCTATTTTAGCAATTAGAAAATCTATAACCTTCAGAGCTTGAAAAGAAAAAGAGATCCTAAGTATCAACAACAGAAACAAGAAGAGGTAAGAAGATATTGCGAGGTCAGACCGGTGCCATGCGATAACAACTGTTGCTACGCTAACAATAAGAAAGGGGTAATTTAAAGTCCCCTTTTTATTTTTTCCGGCAGTTCTGTTTTCTCTAAGAAAACATTAATATTCGCCTTCTGATTATTTTTTGGGGGATGTATTCTAAGGGTTATACAGCCTTTTTCATTCATATCGTCGCGCATAATATATGCTACTGATGATATTTCAGGACAATATATAGCAAGAACATCGAATTCATCGTTGGTACCGTATGAATATCGTTTAGACCTGAGTCTAGGGCTAGACCTTAATCTTCTTACTTTTACAGTAATTGCTCCGCTACTATCTACGCTTCTGTATTTTACTTGAACTCTATAAAAGGAGTCTAAAAAAAATATTCCAAGATCATATGGAGAAACCTGTGACATCGGAGTTAGAACATCTGCCCCCTTTTTAATAAGGTCTGCCATAACATAAGCAACTCCTATATCGCCTTTTGATGCGGTTACATGCTTATATTCTTGACTCATTGTATTCATCAACAGCAGACTGAATTAGCTCTAATTCTTGTCTTATTTTCACCAGATACTTTTGTCTGATATTTTTAACCTCTTCAGACAGTGTAGCAGGTTCTCCAGACCTTTCGTGTACTGCTTCATAAAGTTCGGTTACGAGTGTGTGAGCATTTATGCACGATAGGCAGTAAAGCTCACTTAGTTTTTGGGTAGTCATTTTTTATAAGTTCTATAATTTCATCTACTTGACTTTTATTTTTTGGTATGAATAATCTATAGTGCGACATTCCATTGTCAACTAAGAACTTCATGAAAATCTTCCAACGCAAGGGGAATGAATCATTACGCCTAACAAATCCCTTGGTCTCTATAATGATGTTGTGATCAGTAAGAACGAAGTCTGGCTTGTATGTTATCGGTAACTGTTTAGAATTACTCTTGTCTACAAGTTTTGAGTTTTTAGGTACAGACTTATAATAAGTAGAGGGGTAGTTAAACCCCTCTACAATTGTATACTTTCTTTCGTATTCGAACTTGATTCTGTTATCTTTCAGAACCTCAGCACAATACACCTCTAAGCCACTATGGTATATACCTAAATTTTTCTTCTTTGCCACGCATAAATATAAACAAAGAATGATAGATTAAAAATTATTTATACATTTTTTAGACTAAAATGCATCATTTGGGTCTAATTCCAAGTAAAACTCTTCGGGAAAGACATTTTTCTGTACCGGGTGCTGTTGAAATAAAGGTGTAAACATGGGCTTTCCGGAAAAATTCGTGAATCCAGTCTTAGTGCTATTGATGGTATATAGCAATGGTTCGTTCCAAGGTGTCGGAGATCCTCCGGTTTCAGTCTCTCTGATTTTTCTTACGTGAAACTCCATGGTTTTTCTAGTTTCGTGGTCGGGGCTTTGGATTTTTCTGTGAAACGTCAGGAAATTATCGGCACGGTTGACAAACTTGCCGCCACCTTCACTCTGCTCTGCAAATGGTGCTATTGGTAGACCATCTTCGCCCTTCATGCGTTGAGCTTCGGTTACCGCATGGGTGTTCAACCATATGGCAATGTTCTTTCTATTCGCATACGTTAGGAATTCAGAAGCCGCCTCATAATGATACTCGTGCGTACCTACGTTTTTATTGTTTGTCATCTCAAGCTTGAGCGAATTGTATGGGTCTATGAAGAATCCATCTATGTGTTGCTGACTCATAACCTTCTCACAAAACATAATCAGGTCTATATATGAGTATACATCCTCATTGCTTATGATAGTGAAGTGTTTATTAACCCACTTAAATGCCTCTTTCCGTTGGGCATAAGTCATGTTTTTAACTGGCATGTCTGATGCCATCTCCATAAGCCTAAGCTTTATAGACGCGGTCTTGTTCTCTGATGAATATATGAGCCATTTCCATTCGTGATTAATTGCTGAGTTGACTATTAGATATAACCCGAATGTAGTCTTCCCGATGTTGGAGTGACCATTGATGATTGTAAAATCTTTTTTGTAGAGAAAATACTGATCAAGTCTAGCGTCACCTGTTGTCAGACCAACCTGTATTTTACCGTCGGCAAAGTCTGTTATCCACTTCATGTCTTCATCGTCAGACGAGACGAAACTCATATCCATACGCTCGACATCTAGTTCTCTAGATACCTTTTCCTCTTCGTTCATCAAATCTCTGATGGGCATTTCCTTACCCATTCTGATTCCGTCACGAATAGTCTGCTCAAGAGGATAGTGCGAGTCGTATTCTTTGCGCTCAAATTCACGAAACAAAACCCTTACTGCCTCCTCTTCTTCGACTCTGCCGACGGCGATATATCCTCCGCAGAGTTTAGCGGCGCGAAGTAGTTGATGATGTCGCTCTCCGTCCTGAGAATTCCTAACCATTCTAGCGGCTAGGTTGAGTTTCATGTAATCTGTATAATCGCCGTCAATAAGAGTTACCGTCTGCTTCTCTTGCGGTTGTTCAGACTGAAAAGCAGTAAATACTTTGGACTCTTCTTTTAGACAGATTTCCGGATCGTAAGATTCGAAGCAAGCTCTAGACTCATTGATTCCACTAGCGTCTACCTCAAGACCATACGCCTTGTCGAAGTATATAGATATTGCTCTGAAGTGATCGCGGTGTCTTTCGGGATGGGAAATTCTAATTAAAGCCTTTAGTCCATCACCACTAGGTGATACCCAACATGAATAAACATATGAATCCATACATAGTAGAGCTTTAACGTGCTCTACATCTACGTGGTCAAAGTCTATAACTATAAACGAAGAATGGTCTATCATGCTTTCGTCGCTACGCTCTTTGAACGTCCCGCTAAAACACACTATAGGCAGTTCTTTCTTTTGGCTTTTATCTCCGCTTCGGAGTTTGCCAATTAAATCTATATTCTTGGCTCCAGTACGCACGCGCTCTAAGGCGGTATGCAGAGTTATGTGCGTGGGGTCTTGCTTGCCATACACTTTTGGGTATATGGTCACATTGATTTCTTTCGTGTTCATCTCTCTCTCTCGGTTAGTAAATTAAGTTGTGGTTTGAACCCAAGTCTCTCTAGCAAGGATTTCATCCTTCCATTCTTGGTTCTGCTCCTTGAGTGCAATTTTAAGTAAAATAAGATAACCAATCAAGTCTTTGACGTTATCTTCATCATATCCACCAACACCTGAGTTTTTAATCCGCATAAGCTTGTCGTCTATTCTAGCGCATAGATTCTCTACCGCGTTTCCTTTTGCAAAAATTTGAGCCGGACGAAGGGCGGAGTCTCCGTATGATCGATTCTTACTCACCAACAAGTCAATCACCTCATTGCCAATCTCTTTTATTTTGTCTTCGGTAGTCATAAAGTGTATTCTTTTAAATGTTCTATTTTAATTAAGTAAGCCATTTTGCTAACTGTATCGCCCCTACCAACGAAAGAACGTGGTGTATAATCGTAATCATTAATGCATTTACGTATGTTTTTTGGTGTTATCCAGTAGAAAAGGTTTTGCGTGACAAAGACCCAGTAGTCTGCTTTTGTTGTGCTTAACGCTGACTCAACCCCATTAAATTCAATTTCAACAACCAAATTGCCGGTCTCATGAGACTTGTAATCTCCCTTTACCTCTACTGATTTATTTATCTCGGGTATGTATATATCGTAATCCTTAAAGTATCCATACACCTTGTGCGACTTAGGGTATTTTAACTTAATTAAATTAAGTATCATTATTTCACAATCCACACCAACCTTTAGGTCTTCATTAAATGTTTCTTTCATTAAGTACCGGTTGAATATTAATATTTTTAACAGAAACGTTCCAGTCTATTTTATTTACATAGACTAATGCTTCTTCTTTAGTATTGAAGTCTTTGTAGCGTTGCTCCCATTTGGCAGCTCTCGCTTTGCTTTGGTCAAAGTAGGCGTAGTTGACTCGGAACACTACATGATCAAATCGTCTATCCATATAGGGGTGTATTCGCCTACGTAGGCATTAAACGTGTTGTATTCTAAATAATCAAGCGCTTCCTCTTCGGTGCAGTCGTCCTCAGACATGACAATCTTAATGCATTTTTCTCTAGAGTATGCAACCCTAAAAGTCGATGGGCATATTCCAATTATAGCATCATCAAAACCATCCGCAAACATTGGCGCGCCATCAACATGGTCGCCATAAAATTCAACTATATAATCTTTTCTGTATCCCATGGCTATTCTTCTTCATCGGTATAATCTTCATAGTCGTCTTCATGAAAGCCATTTTTTTCAGACTGATTGTCTACGCTTTCTTGACTGTCTCCGGGGTCATCCCAGTAGAGGAATACATGGTCGTTCATGGTACGGGTTGGATGTTTACGTTTCTTACGGACACGTTGTCAATGATCTTTTGGACTCTGCATTATCCCAAATCATAGAATCATCGCAGTTAAGAATCTCAAGAAGGTGTGCTGATTCTTCTTGGGTAGTCTCTTTCGTGTTGTAAATAATTAGTGCTCTTTTCATTTTATTTATTATTAAAGATTTCTTCAAAGTATTCTTCAGCAGTCCATCTTGATTCAACTGCTCCGTGTTGTGCATCGCTGAATGCGTTGCGGATGATTTCCCCCTCTTTCTTAAGGTGTTCCTCTGTAAAACTTATGGCATCTTCAAATGCTTTTGCTCTGCCTTCATAATACTCTTTATTGTTAGGGTATATTTTTTCCTTCTCAAATGCTGTATCTCTATGGATTTTAAGCACCTCAATCAACTCTTGTATTGGTGTTTTCATCTTCCCTGTTGTTTCAATTTTGAATTTCATTTCTCTTTGGTGTTAAAGGTTATTGCGTATTGCGATTTGAGATATTGTCACACTTTTGGTTTGTTTTTGTGACGGTTGTGGCTCATCTCTCTTTGGTGTTAAATCGCATCGTTAAGGGCTTATTTGACACTTTGTGGTGTTTTTATCTTACACTTTGACTGAGTGGGGGAGACGGCTTCCATCATCCATTAAATCCACCGCCTCCCAACAACCTACTCATTTTTGTGCTTTAATTCTTTCGTAGCGCTTTTTATCCCATTCCTTCTCCTTTCGGTACGTAGAATAACACATAGAGCATTTACCTCTATACGTTAGTTTTCCGGTTCTAGTTGTTTGCTTGTGAAAGAAGCGAATAGGTAATTCTTTATTACAGCAAATACAAGTTTTAACGTGTGCCGAATCCATCTGTTGGTGACTTTTTTGCCGAAATTGTCTTGTAGTCTGTTGAATCTGAAAGTAGAATAAATCCCTCAGGAATCGGTTGATTCGTATCCAAATCAACTTCCCTTTTCGTTCCATCGTCATTGATGTACGTTCTGACTTTAGAGTAGTTCCTTTGCTCTCCGGTTTCATTGTTTATGTATGTTGGCATTTCAATTATTCACTTTGGTCTGATATACAGTATGGGATTTGACCATGATTTCACTTGATGCATGAATTCCCTAGCCTCCTCTATGGTATTGAAGGTTCTATTAGACGTTGTTTGGAACTCAACTATGTATGCGTATGATTCATCCATTTTTTTGTTCTAGTTTTTTGATTTTCATTTTGAGTCTATAGTTCTCTTCATTTAAGTTTTGATTCTCTACTTGAATGCCTTTTACTGTAATCATTGACATTTTATAAGTGCTCTTCAATCGTTCAATCTCGATTATTTTATTTCTGAGCCTTCTTGATAAAGCCAACAATCTATCATGCTTTTCGAAACGAGTCATGTCTTCATTGATTAATTCGTTTCCAAAGCCATTATTTAGAAATAAATCTTCGAGCGTTATTTTCATTTGCTCGTAAATTATTCTATAGTCATGATCATACTTATAATTTGATTCATGAACCTTTAACGCATGAATTATTGTAGCGTGATTCTTGTTTAATATTTTACCTATTGCCGCTAGGGATAAGGTGGTAGCCTCCCTAACTATATTCACAAAGCAGTAGCGATAGATTATGTTTCTTCTATCTCTAGACTCCGTTATTGTGTTTTTATTTTTTAAGTCCTCCCAAAACCTTGTCAGACATTTATGGTAGACCGTTGCGTTTATGATTTTATCTACAGATTCCATCCGTTAGTCGTCTAGCGATATTTTAATTAGTCTGTTGATTAGCTCTGGGTCTCTGTCGATAATTCTTCTAAGTTTCTGGCGCTCCTGAACCTTTGCCTTTTCATAATCTGATTTAGGAGAGTCGGCTCCAAGGTTTGCAAACATCATAGCGTTTTGCTTTAGTACGCAGTCTATAATCTTTTTGTCATTTGGGTCGTCGTAGTATCCCATGTTGATTTGATTTATAGTTTAAATATACTTATTGTTCAGAAGAAATTCAAATCTTTTTAAAAAAAATCTAAGAGATAGAGAATCCTATAACTTTATAGGAATGAACCCTAATAATAACTAACTGCTTCTGAGATTTATATTTTGATCCGTATATCTCATCATCAAGTCTAGACATAGTTTTTATATCGTTGACCATTATCTCTCTAGGTTCCTTGTACTTGCTGACTGCCCATGTACGCGTTCGAATAATGGACTTGTTCTTCTTGTAAGACACCTCTACATCTAGGTAATAGATTTCTCTACCTCCCATTCCCACTTCTGCTTTATGCATTCTGCTATCTCTTTCAATTTTGTTTTACCTCCGGTTAGTTTACTCGAGTCAAGCAACGCCACATTGTCGTTTTTCTTATTGATGAAGAAAACAATTGTATAATCGCTTTGCCCCTCTTCATTAATATCAACGTAATAATCACCATCATCTTCGTAGTACTCAGTAACCAAGAATTTAAAAATAAATTCTCTCTTATCGTTCTTGGCTGATATAAAAGGGGGCTGAACGTTTAAAACATCCAACCCCCAATTTAGACTAACTTCTAATATTGCTAATCCAATTAGATTAGAAGGGTAGGTCATCTTGTTGGACAACTTGGGCATTGTTTGACTTGCGGAAAGTCTGAGTCGAGTTAGCACTAGAATCATACACATCGATAAATGAGTATGGCTTTCCGGCTTTGCTCGTTCCAGTCTTTAGAGTGCAGTATACACGCCCGGGCTTTGTTGCATCCTTAGATGGCACAAGAAACTTAGCTAAGTCGCGCAGTTCTTGTTCAGTCAGACTAAACCGGATGTTTAGTGTTGGCTGATTAACGTATCCTACTAATACGCTTTCGTTGTTGTTTTGATTTGCCATGTTATGGTATCAATTTAATTGCCGACCCTTTCATTCTATCTTGGAAGTCTGCAAAGCGGTCAGCGTATGCTTTACTTTCCTCCATTTGTTTATCGTGTGTAGTAATATAGTAAAACACATTACCAACTGACTTGTCAATGACCTTACCAATATCGCTTAGCGTCATACGTGTTGTTCTATACATATGGCTACAAAACATCTTTCTAAAGTCTGACGTGAGCCTATCGCGTTTTCCGCTTAGAATGTCCACGCCATAATATTGATAAATCGAATCTAATACTGATTCAAAGTCATTTAATTTTCCTGATTCCATTTTTAAATTGTAGAATAAATTGCGAATGAACTTGTGTCTTTCTCGGGAGAGTCCAACCATTTGTTGATGTTCTCTATTGCGGACCAAAACTTAGCCTCACCCCTTTTCATGGATTGCTCGGAAGCCTTGTATACGGCACAAGTATATGGAACTGATTTGGATTGTGCAACCCAATAAAAGTCTTTATACCCCATTGACGTTGTGTATATATACGCCTGAATATCGTAACAATACTTGTCTACATCGTACCTGAAGCCATAAAGGTCTCGAGTTGTTTTGGAGTCAGTAATAAATCCATCTCCTAGAACATCTATAAAGCCTCTGATTGGAACTTCACCAATCCAATTATTGAGTTCAGCCTGAGTCTGACCCATAAGATATTCCCTGACGTTCCTGATTTCACCGGTCTCAGGATCTAGAACTTCTGAATCATCAAGTCTGATGATCATATTCTCTACCTGGTTGATATCTTCCTGGGAGATTACTTTCTTTTTAGACTCAATGGCTTTCGAGGACTCCTCCTCCAACCATTCTTTATACTGCTTAGACGCCCTAGGGTTTTTGTAAGAAGAACTTAATTTCTCTACAACTTCAGCATCATAGATGATATAATACCTATCGTTGAGTTTATCGGGTTCAAGCAGTAAGGTATCGTATAGCCCTCCAAAATCTAAAGCGTCAGACTCCTTCTTTAATTTGCCGGTCATGTACAATTCAAACAACTTCATGTCTTGCTGACGAGAGCCATCAGATGCAAACTTTAGCGCTGAGTATGAAACGTAACCTTTGCCGGTACGCTCCATGAGTTTAGATGCAAACTCCATTACCCTAAAAATTTAGAGAGCGCTAGCTTCTGCTTATCTGAAAATGATTCTCCGTACTTAGACAGTACTTGCTTGTATGCAGTCTCCTTGGCTGATTTATCCTTGGCTGACTTGATGTAATCTACTGCTTGTTGGAAAGTGTCTGAGGCAGTATTAGAACTTGTTGCGGTAGACCTTGCAGAAGAACTGACGCTATTGTTATTCCCATGTGTGTTAGTAGAGTCGGGGTCTTTCGTGTCGTCAATCAAGAACATTCCATTAAGGGCATACTTACGTGCATAGGAAGATGACGCGCCAAAGCATTGGGCGATATCCATACCCTTTCGATTGGGGTCTATTCCGGCTTGTGCACTTACTGAAATATTGTCTACACCATCACTTACGATTACATGAGATTCAACGAATGGTATCCCACAAACATCGTGAATAAAGTCTGATATGGTCATCGACAATCCGTTCTTAGCCAACAATGGCTTTACTGATTCTAGAATGTCTTCTGCGCTTCGGTAGGCATACTTGCCAAACGAGTTATACTGACCTTTCGGCGCTTTTAACTCTGACTGCACCTTGATGAGTGCTTTGTTTAGATTCTCCATTTTATTTGTTAATTGAAATTATCTTGAACAAATATAGGAAAGTAAATCAGTAAAACAAATCCAAATCAAAAAAAAATCTCAGAACGAGGTTGCTAATATTATATTATATATAAGGGATAGGGGGGTTAGATATTATTATAATATATATCATTGGGGGGAAAGGGTGTCAAATACTGCCTCCACTTAAAGTATCACTTTAACTTAAAGTATTACTTTAACTCTATCGGTAATGGAAAATAATTTGAACAAAATGACGAACATAGTAAGGGGCAAAATGACGAACATATGAAAGCCCCCTTCTCCTTGTGTAAGGGGGTTACACTATTCGTGGTCATCCCATACTTTGACTCTGATAGTCTGCGAAAAACGAATTGTGGGTATCTAAAGTCGTCTTGTGTAAAAAGAAGAAAGGGGGCACGAAGCCCCCAATCCACTTAACCAATCAAAAACACAAGAAATGTTTTGCATAACCAAGATAAATATTTTTTGTCAGACTAAGAGAAATTTTATTACATTTGAGATACAATTCTCGACCATTTCTCTCATCTCTATCTTGGTTAAGATTGGGGGGGCTTCTAGCCCCCCTTTTCGATTCTAGCAATATCTGCTAGAAACTTTTCGTGTCGCTTCCGGTCTTGCGGATTGTTGTACGTTTCACACATAACGCATACGTCATTGTAGTGATACTCAGTACCGCATTGCCAACATTCAGAAACATCTAAGTCATTAACGTTATCAGCAAATAGTTCATCGCAGTAGTGGACTATTGCTCTCCAACCTCCATGGTCATTGAGCACGTTTACCGCATTCCAAAATAGTTTCTTCTCTTTCATTTTAAATGTCATCATAGATTACAATAACTCTACTGCCTACTACTGACATCAGAACCATGTGTTTTCTATCGTTCTTGGTCAGCATGATGCTCGTATCATCACCGGTGCTATCCTCTACTGCGTAGAGCCATAGACTCCCGTCTTTATTTTCCCAATCGTATATCGTGAATGAGAACTCGTTGCCGTCGTGGGTTAGTGCGGATATGACCCCGTTGTGTTTTTCAGAGTCTAGTCTGAACTCCCATTTGATCCCTGCTACGACGCGTTTGGAGATTTCAGACTCAGTCTTTACCGCAACATGGGTGGTGAGTATGGAGTAGTTCTGACCGAAAGCCATCGTACTCCATACGACCAACCAAATAAGCATTAGTCTTTTCATGTTACTCAGTAAACACCTTAGTGAATATCTCAGCCATGCGCTCTGCATCTTTCATGCTTATGATGTCTTCCATCATTGCGATAGACAAAGACATGGCGATGTTCTTGGCGATGTCTTCATTACGACCGCCTAGGTTCTCAAACAAGAGAGATGCTAGAACAATAGACTCCATCTTGTTGTCGGTAAGCGCATCAATCTGAAGAAGTATGTCAGACTTACGTTCTACGTCGGGAAGGGTCTTGATGATGGTCTTCATGTTCTTCTTCATCACCTTGTCATCAAGGCGGAAGTACCCGGTGATTGTCTCGGCTTCGGTGTCGTACTGATTGCCGTTCATGAAATCTTCTAGTGTCATGATGAT
>Ga0181605_10002024_pt1 | contig 18155 bp, 20 predicted proteins | sample 041ome_11_FD_148676 | JGI IMG/M metagenome (GOLD analysis project Ga0181605, IMG submission 148676) | Coastal salt marsh microbial communities from the Groves Creek Marsh, Skidaway Island, Georgia - 041411US metaG (spades assembly) | ecosystem: Environmental > Aquatic > Marine > Intertidal zone...
TAGTATTTTGTAAATAAGCCTTTAAATTTTTATGAATTATTACTAAGGCCTTATTATATCAAATCATATTGCATTATATTTATTGATATATTTGAGTCTTTTACTAATCATTTTACTAATCCTTTCTTCAAGTAGTTGCTCAAGGATTGTTTTTCTAACCTCAACATTAATACTTGTGTTATTCTTGAAAATATTTTCAACAACTGATTTTATCTTTTCTAAAGCATCACATGACGAAGGATCTGCCCAATAATTCCCTTTTCTGTAAGGTCCATAATCTTCTTCTAGTTCAATTAATTCATAGTCTACTGGATATGAGTTTTTGTGATTCATAAACTCAGTATTTCCCGACCAGTTTGTCGCAACTACTGCTTTACACATAGCAATAGCCTCGGCTAAATGAAGTCCAAAACCCTCTGATCTGTGCAAAGAAATCAGTGCATCACATGAATTGATTAACTGTAGCATATCTTTACGAGGAAGAACTTTATTTATAAGGGTTGTTTTCCTTGAGTCGATCGACGAAAGTGCTTCTTGTAAAAGTTTATATCCAACAGGATCTGCATGGTGATTTGAAACTTTTACAACAAGATGGACAATATGCTTGAACTTATCCTCCATTAACAACATCGAGAATGCATTAATTCCGGCTATTGGATTTTTACGTTCTATAGTAGAATAAAAATCAAATGTGATTAAAAAAACTATTTTCTCATGAGGTATAAAAAACTTTTTACGATCAGGAGACGGTGGTTTGAGTGCCTCCTCTTCAATCGCGAGTGGAATAATCTGAACAGGTTTTGGTGACTTGGGTGCAATTGCGTCAAATACAAATTTTGAAGGAACCCAAACTTCATCTACCAAGTTAAACCAAGAACTGTAATCTTCTGGGAAATCAGGGAGTTCCCAATGCCAGAAACCAATCTTGTATTTACAATTTAAAACTTCTTCACCCCAATCACTTATCAAGTGATCGAAGTGGTCGCCGTTGAAGTGAAAAATCCTAATTTCATCAGAATTGTTAGGTATTTTTTTATCAGCTTTGATCGAAACATCCTTGCCATGATGTTTTCCTGAGTAAGGTATCTGTGTTGCGCTTACTGAGAGACTTGAGTTTTGGAGACTTAGGAAGGTTCTTCTACAAGCCTCAGCAAGTCCAAAGGTTTGACCAAAGAAACCTAAAACCCTAACTGGATATTTTCTCTCTTCCAGTGAGTGAGAGTTGGCAAAACGATTTGTATCACCATAATTCAAAATTTTTTGTCTGTCTAAATACAGTCGACTGATCAGTATTGAATCTCTGACTAATGACTTTCTTCCTCGATAGATTAAATTTTTAAAAAATTTATATATTCCTTGAGGGAATATCCTGCATGAAATTTCAATACTGTTGTACGAATTACCTTTGGGTAAATCTATGGAATATTCATTATAACCAACTTTTTCGCTCGTTAACTTAATTAAAGGAGATCTATTAATTTGGATTTCTAGGTAAGACTTGTTCCATTTACTAGTCGTACGATATAATTGTAAATTAAGTTTTTCTACTTTTTCGTTCTTACCAAGTTGGATTAAGACTTTTGCATTTTTACGGATTGCAAATCCTTTGCTATCCACACTTTTACTCGGTTCGATTAATCCATTGTGAGAAAGCAATTTAATCATCAGTATGGAAAGAAATTGTGGAATTCATGACAATTGTATAGTGGATTTGAACATCATGAAAAATTGGCACGAATTTACACTTTTTAAAATTCTCAATTAACTATGAGTGTAAAATTTGCGTTAATAGGCTCCAGCGGATTTGTTGGCAATGCCATAGAGAAGGAGTTATGCACCAGAAATTTAAGCATGGTGAAATCATATAGAACTGAAATTGATATTTATGATTTAAATAGTTTGCATGAATTTCTAAAAAGGGGAAGTGTAACAAATTTAATAAACTGTGCCGGATTCACTGGTAAGCCCAATGTAGATGCTTGTGAATTAGCTAAATATGAGAGCCTGCAAGGAAATGCAGTTTTACCTGGAGTAATTCGGGAGGTATGTGAGGATTTACAAATCCCATGGGGTCATGTTTCCAGTGGATGCATTTACTCAGGGAGAAGACCGGATGGAAAAGGATGGACTGAAGAGGATGAGCCTAATTTTTCTTTTCGATCCCCGCCATGTAGTTTTTACAGCGGAACTAAAGCCCTCGGTGAAGAAGTTTTAGAAGGTGCTGAGAATTGTTTCGTGTGGAGATTAAGAATTCCCTTCAATCATGAGCCGAGTCCAAGGAATTACTTACAAAAGCTGCTCAATTATGAAAATCTGCTAGAAGCAGAAAACTCAGTTTCACACCTGGAGGAGTTTTGTCAGAAATGCATTGAATGTTTCACTAAGGATGTTGAACCAGGGATTTATAATATGACCAATTCTGGATCGATTACCACAAGTCAGGTAACAGAGTGGATGATTCAAGAGGGCTTAACGGATAAAAAATTCAATTTTTTCAAAAGTGAAGAGGAGTTTATGGAAAAAGCAGCAAAGACTCCCCGTTCAAATTGTGTACTTGATACAACCAAAGCCGAAAAAGCCGGAATTGGGATGAGACCGGTGGAGGAGGCGATGATTGACTCAATTCGTAAGATGCGTCAGTCAATAATGTCGTGAAGAAAATACTTGTTACTGGAGGACTCGGTTTTATCGGGTCCAACTTCATTCGTTTACTGTTGGGTCAGACCCATTGTGAAGGGGTAATCAATCTGGACAAGCAAACTTATGCCGGTAATCCAGAAAATTTAGCCGATTTTGAGAGCGATCCTCGCTATGTCTTTATCAAGGGTGATATCTGCGATGGTGAATTAGTATCAAATTTACTCTCTGAACATCAACCAGACGCTATCGTCAATTTTGCAGCCGAGAGTCATGTGGACCGTTCCATTGATGGACCTGAACCCTTTGTACAAACGAATGTGGTGGGTACTCTACGATTATTGGAAGCTTTTAAAGAATATCACCAATCTCAAACTAATGATCGGCAACCAAGTCTCCGATTTCTCCATGTATCTACAGATGAGGTGTATGGATCCTTGAGTGCAGATGATCCCGCATTTTCTGAATCCACCTCTTATTCTCCCAATAGTCCATACTCTGCCTCCAAAGCTGGTGCGGATCATTTAGTTCGTGCATACTACCACACCTTTGGTTTGCCGGTTCTAACCACTAACTGCTCCAATAATTATGGACCTTATCAGTTCCCGGAAAAACTGATTCCTTTGATGATTCTAAATGCATGCGACGGTAAAAACCTGCCTATCTATGGGGACGGTGCTAATATCAGGGACTGGTTGCATGTGGAAGATCACTGCTCAGCAATTTGGGAAGTTCTAAACCGCGGACGGGCAGGGGAGACCTATTGTATTGGGGGTAATTCCGAAAAAACTAATCTGGAGGTGGTGGATACTCTTTGTAGCGTTCTCGATGAAGTGAAGCCAGATCATGCCCCTCATCAAAATCTCAAGACTTTTGTAAAGGACCGCCCCGGACACGATCGTCGGTATGCGATTGATGGATCCAAAATAAAATCAGAACTCGGTTGGTCTCCAAAATACAGCTTTGATGAAGGAATGAGAAAAACGATCCGATGGTATTTGGATAACTCCGCATGGTGCGAGAATGTCACCAGCGGTAAATACCAAAGGGAAAGACTCGGCACCGCATGAAGAAGAGAAAAGGAATTGTATTAGCAGGTGGTTCCGGCACCCGGCTTTATCCCTTAACCATGGCTGTCAGTAAGCAATTGATGCCGGTGTATGATAAGCCAATGGTGTATTATCCGATATCTATTCTGATGCTTGCGGAGATAAGGGAAATATTGATTATCTCGACTCCTCGGGATCTTCCGATGTTTAGGGAGTTACTGGGAGATGGTTCCCGCTTTGGAGTGTCTTTTTCTTTTGCGGAACAGCCAAGTCCTGATGGATTGGCTCAGGCATTGATAATTGCGGAAGAGTTTTTGGATGGTGCTCCGTCAACTCTTATTCTCGGAGATAATATCTTTTACAGCAATGAGCTGGAGCAAATCTTACGTGATGCAGATAACCGTCCGAGTGGTGCCACCATTTTTGGGTATCATGTGTCTGACCCATCGAGTTATGGCGTGGTAGAATTTGATCCTTCCGGGAAAGCCATTTCCCTCGAGGAAAAACCTGCTGAGCCAAAATCAAACTATGCGGTACCAGGGTTATACTTTTATGATGAGCAGGCTCCAGATCGAGCCAAAGCACTCCAGCTATCCCCACGGGGTGAATTGGAAATTACCGATTTAAACAGAGTATACCTTGATGCGGGAGAACTTTCCGTAGAGGTGATGGGGCGGGGAACCGCTTGGTTGGATACGGGTAGTCATGACAGCTTGGCTTCTGCAACTGACTTTGTGAAAGTGATTGAAAGAAGGCAGGGACTAAAAATCGCCTGTCTGGAAGAGATCGGATTTTATAAGTGTTGGTTGAGCCTTGATGAGCTTGGTCAAGCGGCCCGAATACATGGCTCCTCAACCTACGGAAAATACCTCTCAGATTTGCACGCCAGGAAGTCAAAATGAAAAACATATCAACGCATCATGATGCGTTGATGAATAAACTTGCAAAAGATAGGTCAGTTTGATGATCTTGAAAGATGTCAAAATCATTTATCTTTTCTTCAGAATCAGTTGGCGAAGGGCATCCGGATAAAGTTTCAGATTCTATATCTGACAGTGTTTTGGATGCTTGCTTGGAGCAAGATCCTCATAGCCGTGTTGCTTGTGAAACTTTAGTCAAAAGTAATTGTGTCACCATTGCCGGTGAAATTACCACTGCTGCAAAATTCGATTACGAAAGAGTTGTACGCGAAGCGATACGCAAAATTGGTTACACTAATAATGATGATATTTTCCACGCGGACCAGGTATTTTTCACCAACCAGTTAACCGCTCAATCCAGGGATATCGGCCAGGGGGTTGATGCAGCTGCTGCCGAAGGTAAGGGAACTGCAGAACAGGGTGCCGGAGATCAGGGAATCATGTTTGGTTATGCCTGCAATGAAACCGAAGAGTTGATGCCAGCACCAGTTATGTTCGCCCACCGGATTCTTCGAAAAATGGCTGAGATTCGTCATGCTGGAGAGAAAGCTCCTTGGCTACGCCCCGATTGTAAGTCACAAGTTGCTTTGCAATATGAAGACGGAAAAATGGTCGGCATCAAAAATGTGGTCGTATCTACACAGCATGCGGCAGATGCAGATAATTCAGTTATTCGCTCCTTCATCACTGACGAAATTATCAAACCGTCCCTGCCTACGGAACTGCTTGCTTCCGATACAGAATATTTGATCAACCCAACGGGTCGTTTCGTGATCGGTGGGCCACAGGGTGACTCCGGATTAACGGGAAGAAAAATTATTGTGGATACTTATGGAGGCTGGGGTCGTCATGGTGGCGGAGCTTTCTCAGGGAAAGATCCAAGTAAAGTTGATCGTTCCGCCGCCTACATGTGCCGTTGGGTGGCAAAGAATGTGGTTGCTGCTGGACTCTCAGATCGCGTTGAAATTCAGGTTGCTTATGCCATCGGACACCCAGAGCCCACCAGTGTAACTTTAGATTGTTTCGGAACCGAGAAAGTTGAGGAAGCCAAAATCGAGCAAGCAGTTCGAGAGGTCTTCTCTTTTAAACCTGCTGACATCGTTCAACAGCTTGATCTTTTGCGTCCGATTTACCGCGATACTACCCATTACGGACACTTTGGAAAAGCTGGTTTGCCCTGGGAAGAGTTGAGCAAGACAGAAGCCTTGAAACAAGCTGTTTAGAAAAAGTCATCCAATTTTAGATTTCATCCGTTTTATAACCCATGACCATTATGACAGAAACAATCGCCCCCGCATCCTTAGACTATAAAGTTGCTGACATCACCCTTGCCGAGTTTGGCCGTAAAGAGATTTCCATAGCGGAGCATGAAATGCCCGGTTTGATGGCTACTCGCGAAAAGTATGGTGCTACCAAACCACTCGCTGGTGTCAAAATCATGGGCTCCTTGCACATGACTATCCAAACCGCTGTTCTTATTGAAACTCTCGTCGAACTTGGAGCAGATGTTCGTTGGTGCTCTTGCAATATTTTCTCAACCCAAGATCATGCAGCTGCTGCAATCGCTGCAGCGGGGATTCCCGTATTTGCCTGGAAAGGCGAATCTCTTGAAGATTATTGGGATTGCACATGGAACGCGTTAACTTGGCCGGATGGATCTGGCCCTGATCAAATCGTCGACGATGGAGGAGACGCTACTCTTCTTATCCATAAAGGGGTGGAATTAGAAAATGGTTCTGATTGGGTAAACTCCTCATCTGACAATCACGAGGAGCAGGTTGTCAAAAATCTACTCAAGAAAACATTAAGCGAAAAACCCGGGCACTGGAGCAAAGTTGCCGAGGGAGTAGTTGGTGTCTCCGAAGAAACCACAACCGGAGTTCACCGTTTGATTCAAATGCAGGAAGAAGGAAAGCTTCTCTTCCAAGCCATCAATGTAAATGACTCTGTAACAAAATCTAAATTTGATAACAACTATGGTTGTCGTCATTCTTTGGTCGACGGTATCAAGCGTGCAATGGATGTTTTGATCTCCGGTAAAGTTGCAATGGTTTGTGGCTTTGGTGATGTAGGTAAAGGCTCCGCAGACTCTCTAGCTAACGAAAAAGCGAGGGTTATGGTATCTGAGGTTGACCCAATTTGTGCCTTGCAAGCATGTATGGCTGGCTTTCAAGTTACCACGGTTGAAGATGCCTTGGCCACCGCTGATATTTTCGTCACCACTACTGGTAACAAGGATATCATTACTGCCGATCACATGAGCAGGATGAAGGATCAGGCAATCGTTTGTAACATCGGCCATTTTGATAACGAAATTCAGGTTGCTGAGCTCGAAAATATGCCAGGCGTAGTCAAGGAAATCATCAAAGAAGATAGCGTTCCAGGCGGTCCTGTGAGTCGTTTCACTTTCGCTGACGGCAGAAGCATTTACCTTCTGGCAGAAGGTAGATTGATTAATCTAGGTTGTGCAACAGGTCATCCAAGCTTTGTTATGTCAAACAGCTTTACCAATCAAACCATTGCTCAAATAGACATTCGTAACAATCCTGACCGCGAGATTGGCGTTACTCGCTTGAGCAAAGAGTTGGACGAGGAAGTGGCCCGCTTACATCTTGATAAACTTGGAGCCAAGCTTACCGAGCTTTCGGTTGATCAGGCTGATTACATCGGAGTACCTGTAGAGGGACCTTACAAACCCGAACATTACAGGTATTAATCACTTTAATATTATAACATGCAAAAAAGCCTCCATTTCACGGAGGCTTTTTTGTTCGGTTGTGTATTTGGTTAACTTTTTATAAAAATCTCAACCAATCACTTGAAGAAAAGTTAGATATGTTTTTTGACGAAACCAAAGTTTCCCTAAAAGCCGGAAAGGGTGGCGATGGCTGTATGTCCTTTCTTCGGCAAAAATATATGCCCAAAGGTGGACCTAATGGTGGAAATGGAGGGAAAGGTGGTGAAATATTCCTGCAGGCAGACGAAAATGTTTCGGATTTAAGAACCTATCATTTCAAAAAAATTTGGAAGGCAAAAAATGGCGAACCTGGCAGGGGGAGTGATCAAAATGGGAGGGGAGGAGATGCCTGTATTTTGAAAGTCCCACTTGGAACAGAAGTTCGTGATCTAGACAGTGGTGAAATGATCTGCGAATTAATGGAGCACGAAGAACAGTTTCTTTTGCTTGAGGGTGGAAAAGGTGGACGCGGTAATGCCACCTTCAAATCCTCGGTCAACCAGACTCCAAGGCAGTTCACTGAAGGAAAGCCTGGCGACGAAGGCGAGTTTGTTTTTACCCTTAAAACCATTGCTGATGTTGGCTTGGTTGGATTTCCAAATGCGGGAAAATCCACCCTTCTCAATGTTGTTTCCAACGCTACACCCAAAGTTGACTCTTATCCCTTTACCACTTTAGTTCCGACAGTTGGGGTGATTGATTATCCCGACGATTTTAAAACTGTGACTATGGCTGATGTCCCCGGATTAATTGAGGGGGCAGCGGAAAACCGAGGCCTGGGCCATCGTTTCTTGCGACATGTTGAACGGTGTCGGCTTATTCTTTTTCTTTTGGATTTGGCAGGAAGTGATGGCAGATCGCCGATTGATGATTTTCTACATCTCCGAAAAGAGCTTGAAGATTACGATAAAAAATTGGCCGAGAAGGATTTCATTATTGTGGGAAATAAAATCGATGAGGAGGCAGGGAAAACCAATGTAAAACATTTTCGTGAGCGATTTCCTGAGTTCAAAATCTTTCCGATATCTGCAATTCTGGAGGAGGGGTTAGATGAATTAAAAAGTCATCTGCTCACTCATTTCTCCTAAATTTTAAAAATTTTCGCATTTAAACTTATTCAAGAATTTTAGGCTTGTTTTGCACAAGCGTTTGTGCAAAAGAAAGGATCGATGGATGTGGAAAATAAAAATTGGAAAAATGTGAACTCACGCCTGCACCAAAGTAAAACGATGGAGAATGAGAACCCTCTTGACCGGGGGCTTTTTATTCCTTTGGTAAAAAATGAAACCAATCAGGAACGGGCAAATCGCATTTTAGCTATCATGAGCGAATCAAATGACCGGATTAACCAGGTCCTTGAAATCTTCAATAGGATGAAACGCTAGAGAGTAAAGCAGATGTCAGGAGAACATCAAAAAGCCATCAATGAAGCTGCGGTACAGATGGGTAGAAAGGGCGGTAGAAATGGGAAGGGTACTTCCAAACTTCGGGGAAATGTTTCTTACTACAGGGATATGCAACGCAAATCCGTTGCTTCCAGATTACAAAATAAAAACAGGCAAACTACTGGCAGAACTAAGAAGTAAAATTAAGCTGCAAGCTTAGCTTTCTCTGTTCTTAAAAAAACAGGCTTTGTGGGAATGGATTGTTCAGGGGAATAGGCATATCCGTCTAAATTAAATTCCCTGAGTTCAGCGGTATTCTCAATTTTGTTCGAAATTAGATAGTTGGCCATCAGTCCTCGTGCTTTTTTGGCATAGAAACTAATAATTTTGAAATCACCTTTTTTCTCATCCTTAAAAATAGGGGAGATAACATCTGCATTGAGATTATCTAATTTAGCTGCTTTTGAGTACTCCAACGAAGCCAGATTAATAACTGTTTTGCTTTTGGATGATTTTAATTCCTTCGCAATTGTTTCACAAAGGCGATTACCCCAGAAAGAATAAAGGTCTTTTCCAAGAGGGTTTGCGTATATGGTTCCCATTTCCAGTCGGTAGGGCTGAATCAGATCCAATGGTTTGAGTAACCCATACAACCCCGAAAGAATGCGGAGACTTTCTTGGGCAAATTGAAAATCTTTTTTGCTAAATTCATGGGCTTTCAGTCCCTCATAAACATCTCCTTTGAATGCAAGCAATGCTTGTTTAGCATTTTGCTCTGAATGTTTTTTGGACCATGATTGAAAACGGTCGTGATTAAGTTGAGCTAATTTTTCACTTAATCCCATCAAAGAGCGAACTTCCTTAACTGATAGGTCCGATAGTCCGTTGATTAAATCCTGAGACAGATCTAAAAAGTCGGGTTGTGTACAAACATTAATAGCTGGTTCGGTTTCGAAATCCAAAGTTTTTGCGGGTGATAAAAGTATGATCATATTTACCAATCTATGATCAATATCCCGTGAATCAAGTTGAGAAAAATAGCTCTATTTTCCTAAAATCATTGTAAAATCGTACTAATCGTGACCGATCTAGGTTGATATTGGCTCAAATTGCTTTTTCTTAAACCTCTATAAAACCGATTTTACTGCCTCGTGTATCCTGCTGTTATATTCCTTCTTCTGCTTGCCAATTGGATTGTTTTCTCTGGTAAATTTGATGCCTTTCACTTGGGTCTTGGGCTGGTGAGTTGTCTATTTGTGACTTGGATTTCTCATGACTTTCTTTTCCAGGATCGTAAGAAAAACTGGGAGAAAAGAATGCAGGAAACTGGAGCATTTTTACAATATATTCCATGGCTCACCGTTGAAATTATCAAAGCCAATTTACATGTCTTTAAACTAGCAATGACCCGTGAAGGGTATGAGGAAATGTCTCCCCGAATTGTTACGATTAAGACGAAATTGAAAACGGATTTCGCAAAGTTTGTTTTTGCCAATTCAATCACCCTGACTCCTGGAACTATTACTATGTTAATTCGCGGAGATGTTTTTCATGTTCATACCATGAGCCAGTTTTTGGAAGATGATCTTTTGGAGGGTGCGATTGAGCGGAAAGTTGCAGAAGTTTTTGAACCGGAAATCCTTCTAAAAAAGAGGAGAAAAAGATGAAGGAGTGGTTCGCGATCATCATGGGAGCATCTCTGCTTGTGCTTATGATACCTATCCTTTACCGGGTAATTGTTGGTCCCACTGAATTTGATCGAATCCTCGGTGTCAATGTAATCGGTACGAAGACGGCAGTAATTTTGGTAATTATAGGTACCCTTTTTGATCGGGTAGATATGTTTGTGGATTTTGCGATTGCTTATGCTTTGCTCAACTTTGTTGGGGCGATTGTTGTCTCCCGTTACTTTAACCGCACGGTTCCCCGACAGGAGATGGAGAGAAAAAAACCAAGAAGGAGGGCAAAAGCATGATGGAGGTATTGGCATCCTCGGCAGTTGCTGAGTCCGTGAATAGCCCAGGTTGGTTTCTGGTACATGCGATTGGAATTGGTATGGGAATACTGGGACTTATCTTTTTTCTGGGAACCGCAGTTGGGATGGTTCGCTTTCCTGACTTTTATACTAGGATGCATGCGGCAGGGAAGGGGGATACTTTATCCACCATGCTTATGCTCGGAGGATTTGGATTGGTGATGATGGAAGATTTTTCCGTGGGTAGTTGGTTGTTATTAATCAAAATTTTGGGCATTGTACTCTTTATCTTTATCACCACACCCACAAGCTCTCATGCATTGATCCGTGCTGCTTTCGAAGATAATGAGATGCCGCTTGGTGAGAAGGATTTGAAGAAGGTCCGTAAGCATAAATCGTCTTCCCGTTAACTCATGGGCTTGGAACTTTTAAATACCCTGATATTGACTCTACTGGTGGTGGTGGCTGTGTTGTCTTTGTGGGTGAGAGATCTGGTTGTTTCCGCGGTGGTTTTTGGAATCTACAGCTTTTTGATGTGTTTATTATGGGCGGAAATGGGAGCGGTGGATGTTGCTTTTACCGAAGCTACTGTTGGGGCAGGTGCCAGTACTGTAGTTTTAATTGCCACGGTATTTAACTTGAGAAGGAAATCTAAGGACTGATGAAGCGAGTCGCTCTACTTTTGGTACTTTGTGTGGGTTTACTCCTCGCCTGGGCTGCACGGGATTTCCCTACTTGGGGAGATCCCTCTTCACCGGCTTCTGCCTCGCCTGTATCTTCTCACTTTATTGCAAATACGGGTGTGGATACCGAAGTTCCCAACATGGTCACCGCTGTCCTCGCTGATTATCGGGGATTTGATACCATGCTAGAAACTGTGGTTGTTTTTATTGCCGGTCTGGCAGTTGTTTCAATTTTACGGGGTGGACCTAACCGGAGGACCAGAGATCGTGAATTTGTGGTCGAGTCCGAACCGGACTTAATTGTCACCAATACGGTAAGATTGATCGTCCCGGTGATTCAAATTTTTGCTTTTTATGTATTGGCTCATGGTCATGTCAGTCCTGGTGGAGGCTTCCAGGGAGGGGTTGCGATGGGGGCTAGTTTTATACTGATAGCTTTGTCTTGGGACTTAAAAACTGCACTTTCCCGATTCCCGATTGAAAGATGCTTTACCGTGGCTGCTCTTGGCATTCTCATCTATGCGGGGATTGGATTGATTTCGATGCTGCTTGGTGGAGAGTTTCTAGACTATGCTCATCTTTCAAAAGTTTTACCTGTTAGTCCGGAAATGGCCCGGTACCATGCGATGCTAGGTGTAGAAATTGGTGTGGGTTTCACTGTTACTGCTATTGTTTTTGCTCTTTATGCGAGTCTTTCCACAGACGGTCGCATGCGAGATGGGCTTTAATCTTTTGTCTGTTTGATAAATGACTGAAGACGGTTCCATATTTTTCCAATTACTGGTCGAACGGCTAAATTATTTTATCTACATCGTACTGCTGATGATTGGCCTTTGGGCTATGATTGCGAAAAACAACCTGATCAAAAAGTTGATCGGTATGTCGATTTTTCAGACTGCAATTATTCTCTTCTATGTATCAACAGCGGTCAAAGAGGATGCTACTATCCCAATTTATTTGCCAGAGCATGATCCTCATGGCACAGAGCTTAATTCTGAATCTAACCAGTCGGGCGGAATGATTCACGCTCCTCAAGTCTTGGAGGCATCTCTTGTTTCTGGCTACACCAACCCGTTGCCACATGTCCTGATGCTTACGGCTATTGTGGTGGGGGTCGCCACTTTGGGTCTCGCTCTTTCCGTGTGTTTGCGGATTTACCGTGCTTATGGAACCATAGAAGAGGATGACTTGCTGTTAGAACTGGAAAAAGAAGATGGGAGGAAGGCAGGCGGTTTCAGAAAGAAGCGTCCAAGAAGAATGCCTTCTCGGGGGGGTAAATCCAAAGACAAAGTCAGGAAGGGAACTGATGAAAAGTCTAAATCCGGACAGGTTCAAACACGCCGTCGAAAGTCTGGTCCTTCCAAACCAACAAGTACGAAATCGAATTCAAACTCCGATACGCAGGGGGGGGAGAAGAAACCGAAAAGCCGCCGGAGAAAACCATCTCCCCGTAAGCCCAGGGAGGATAAATCCTGATGAGTGATCATATCGTTTGGATAGTATTGTTCCCCCTTTTGGGAGGGGTTGCTTGTTCATTGTTTGGGAATTTTTCTAAGAAAATTTGTTACCCATTAGCGGTGGGGTCAATGATCGCATCAGTGTGGTCATCTGTACATACACTCTTTCAGGTGATTGAATCTCCCCTTCATCAAGTATCATATATTCAGGGCGGATGGACCCTCGATCTTTTTCCAAGGGGCGTAGGTATTGAATTTCGGGCTGATCTTCTTGGTGCTTTGATCACTCTTGTGGTTACGGGAGTTGGATTAATCGTAGTGCTTTATTCAAAGGTGCCCGTGCAGCGACAAACCCCTGGTAAAGAACCTCTCTATTACACTCTCTTTCTGCTTCAGATTACTGGACTTGCTGGAATTACACTTACAGGGGATGCATTCAATTTATATGTACTTATTGAAGTGGCTGCACTCACAGGGTACGGGTTAATTGCACTTGGTTCAAACCGAGCAGCAGCAGCAACTTTTAACTACATCATTCTAGGCACGATCGGAGCATCTTTGTACTTGTTGGGAGTAGGGTATCTCTACCTCAAAACAGGTACCTTAAACATGGTTGGTATTCTTGAAGTCATCGAAGCAAATAATTTGCACGACTCCCCTGCTATGCAGGTCGCATTCGTTTTGGTGCTCCTTGGGGTCCTGATCAAAATGGCCTTTTTCCCATTTCATGCATGGTTGCCCAAAGCTTATTGTCATGCCCCCACCACCACCTCCTGTTTATTAGCTCCCTTGGTCACCAAGGTCATGATTTATGTGATGATTCGTATGATTCTCTCCGTGTTTGGGGTGGAATTTAGTTTCGAGTCAACCTGGTGGGCGGAAGTTATGCCCTGGTTGGTGGTAGTGGCAATCATTTGTGCTGCGGTTATGGCTCTGGCACAGCGTGAAATCAAAAGTATGCTCACTTACCTAATAGTTGCAGAGGTCGGATACATGGTCGGAGGAGTGTGGATTTACAATTATTATGGGCTTGTTGGCTCTATTTTTCATGTGATCAGTGATGCTTGTATGACTCTTTGCCTATTCTTGGGAGCGGGTATTATCCTCGAAAAATGTAGGACCACTCATTTTGATGGTTTGCGGGGATTATTTGCGAAGATGCCCCTCACTATGATTGGATTTTTTATCGGTGGATTTTCCATCATTGGACTTCCTCCAACCTGTGGATTTTTTAGTAAATGGTATCTCATAACCGGAGGAATGGTTTCGGAAAGATGGGAGTACATGGTTACTCTCATGTTCTCCACCATGGTGATGGTGATACTCTTCTTCCGGCTGATCGAGCGCATCCATCTTGCGGTGGATGAAAGTGGCAAAAATTTAGGGAAAGGTCATGGAGATTTGGGTCTGACCGATGAGCAGACCAGATTTGATGAAGCTCCCTTGAGCATGCTTATTCCTCTGCTTATTGCCGCATCCATTGTCATAATTGTCGGAGTCTACAACCAGGAAGTGGTGAATCTGATTGAGCTATTTCTTGAGGACCACAATTTACCAACCGGAGTTACTTACAAATGAGTGAACCTGTAATCATTGAAGATATTCGTCCACTGGTTGCTCTGTTGGCTCCCTGGGCAGGTTTACTGGGGATCATTTGGGCTGGGGAAAAGCGACCAAACCTTCGTGAAATGTTTACTTTTATCGCTGCCTCAGTGCAGGCAGCGGTTGTGGTCTCGCTCGTGCCTGTAGTACTCAGTGGAGCCATTATTGAATTTCATATTTGGCAGATTTTTTCCTATGTTCCCATGCTTTTGCGAGTGGATGGTCCGGGGCTTCTGTTTGCCTGCGTTGCTTCTATCCTTTGGATTGCGACCACTCTCTATGCGGTTGGGTATATGAGGGGTTTACACGAGCATGCACAGACCCGCTTTTATGCTTTCTTTGCTCTTTCGCTATCCGCAACGATGGGAGTCGCTTTCTCCGCCAATTTGCTGACGATTTACTTCTTTTATGAAATGCTCTCTGTGTCTACCTTCCCCTTGGTTACGCACATGCAGGATAAAGAAGCCCGTACGGGGGGGCGTACTTATTTGGGATACCTCCTATTTACTTCTCTATGCTTACTTCTTCCTGCATTGAGTTGGTGCTATGTCTGGCTTGATGGAGGACATCTTACTATGGATTTTATCGAGGATGTGGGAAAAGTTGGTCATTTCAGTGAAACTACTCAGATCGTTTTACTCTTTTTATTCACCTTCGGTTTTGCCAAAGCTGGCTTAATGCCTGCACACTCTTGGCTGCCAGGAGCAATGGTTGCCCCAACCCCTGTCTCTGCACTTTTGCATGCAGTTGCGGTGGTGAAAGTTGGGGTATTTTGCGTCTATCGGGTGTATGCGGATGTATTTGGCTCCGATGTGCTGGCAAATATGGGTGGGGAGGAGTGGACTATGGTGGTAGCCTCTGCTACGATCCTTATATCCTCCCTCATCGCACTTTCTCAGGATAATCTGAAGCGACGGTTGGCCTTTTCCACCATTGGTCAGCTTGGTTATGTGGTACTTGGTGCGGCTATTGCAACCGACCGGGGGCAGGGGGGTGCCGTTCTTCACATTGCCATGCATGCCTGTGGTAAAATCACTTTGTTTTTTTGTGCCGGAGCTATCTTTGTAGCAACAGGTAAGAAATATGTCAGCGAGTTACGCGGGCTTGGGCGCAAGATGCCCCTTACTATGGGGGCTTTCATGATTGGTGCTCTAAGTGTTATTGGATTACCTCCCTTGGGAGGTTTTATCAGCAAGTGGTACTTGGCATTGGGTGCACTGGACCGCGATGCGGTATGGGTGGTGGTGGTTTTGCTAATTAGTTCATTATTGAATGTTTTTTATCTACTCCCGGTTGCAGTTACTGCATTTTTTCGGACTTCTGAAACCGAGAAGGATCCTTCTTTTAAAGAGGCACCCTGGCCGTGTGTTGTTCCTCTCATATTAACCGCTTTGGGATGTTTCTTCCTCTTCTTCTGGTCGGATATCCTTCTTCAATTGATTGGTCTGCAACCCTAAGATATCAAAATGGCAAATAGGACAAAACAGAAAGCACCGAGCAATCAAGACAGTTGGTTGGATGATTCTGAAAATGTAAGCAGGCTAATCCGCTGTTTTTTTATTTTATGCGGTTTCATTATTCTCGCTGATATTATTTACAGTGTTGGCTGGCATAAGCATGCGGCGCTGAAGGAAGAATCCTTCTTATATGCGATGGAGACTTTTCCTGGCTTCTATGGAATATTCGGTTTTGTTGTCTGCTCGGTTATGGTTTTCATTGCCAAGTGTTTGAGAGGGTCAAAATCGCGAAGATTACTGATGAGAGAAGAGCACTATTGGGATAAATAAGATGACGGTTTTGGCAGCAACAGTGGAATTGGGTATGCACCCAGCGACAGCCCTCTTGATAGGCGGCTTGGCAACAGCAGTGCTTCGTGGCCGGTTTGCTTCGTTTGTTCTCATTCTCGCTCCTTTGTTTGGCCTTGGATATGTGGCCAGTCTGGATGTGGGGGTAACCTCAACTTTGCATTTATTTGGGTATGAAATCCTTAGTGTTGGGGTAGATCAGCAGGCAAAATTGTTTGGTTATTTGTTTCACATAGCGGCGTTATTAGCGGGTATATACTCCTTCCATGTGCGGGACCCCTGGCAGATTTCCATGGGTTTGCTTTATGCAGCTAGTGCGGTTGGAGTAGCTTTTGCCGGAGATATGCTTTCCTTATTCTTGTGGTGGGAAGCACTTGCCGTCACCTCAGTTTTCCAAATTTGGGGCAGGCGAAGCAAGCAGGCGGAGGAAGCAGGTTTTCGATACCTGCTTTTTCATGTCTCTTCAGGTTTGCTACTCCTTGCTGGAATTCTTTTTCGATATCATGGAGAAGGTGAGGACGCACTTTCTTTAACTCCACTTACTCATGCACTAGAGGGAGGTGATCTTGGAGCCTTACTTATTTTACTGGCTGTAGGAATTAAGGCAGCTTTTCCAGGATTACATGTATGGCTAAAGGATGGTTATGCTGAGGCCACACATTCTGGTCCTGTATGGCTGTGTGCTTTTACTACAAAATGTGCGGTTTGTATGTTGGCTAGGCTTTTCCCCGGTGCGGAGATACTCATTACCATCGGCATAATTATGGCCATTTTCCCCCTTTTTTATGCGGTGCTTGAAAATGATTTAAGACGGGTTCTTTGTTACAGTAAGATTAATCAAATTGGATTCATGGTAGTGGCGATCGGAATCGGTACCGAATTGGCGATCGATGGTGCTATTGCTCATGCTTTTAATCATGTTCTTTATAAGAGTCTTTTGTTCATGTGTTTGGGTGCGGTCATTTTCCGGACGGGTGAAATTAGGGCAACCCATCTCGGTGGATTATTCAAAAACATGCCTTGGACTACTGGGTTTACCATTTTTGGTGCCCTGTCTATTTCTTTTCCTCTTTTTTGTGGTTTCGTAAGTAAATCCATTATTATTACAGAAGTTGCCCGGCAGGGGCATACTTTCACCTGGATTGTTTTGATTTTTGCTTCTGCTGGCGTTTTTCATCAAGCGGGAATAAAAATTCCATTCTTCACCTTTTTTGCCAAGGACTCAGGACTTCGCCCAAAAGAGGCACCCCTTAACATGCTCATAGCGATGGCATTGGTCTCTTTTCTCTCTCTGTTCATGGGATGTAATCCGCAATGGCTCTACAGTTTATTACCCAACGGGGCCGCAGGTTATAATCCTTACGATGCTACCCACATTATCACCCAATTTGAAATACTTCTTTTTACAGGACTTTCTTTTCTGCTTCTTCGATCTTGGGGTAGATATCCTCCTGAGGTTCCATCCATCAACCTGGATATCGATTGGATTTACCGAAAGGCAGGGCGTTGGTTTTTAGATACAGGCGAATGGTTTTGGAATGGTTTAAATGACCGTGCCCATGCACTCTTTGTGGGTGGAATCACGGATCGAGTATGCTTGTTTCTCAAAGAGGGCCATGTCTATACCATGAAGATCCTTTTCACTCCACTAAGTAAACTAGGTCTTCTTGATGCTAAAGATGCCAAGGGCAAAGCACACTTGGGAGAACGTACCTCATTGGGAGTTCATCCGGTTGGATGGCCTGCTCTAGCTTGTATGATTTTCTTTCTCGGATTTCTGTTATTGGTTTTTCAGTAAATCAGATTTGAATCTTCCTTGCCCTGCTCTTTTCCAGGTGTTTGATTCAAAAGGTGATGGGTGGTGTAAGTAGTCGGTTATTCTTTGTTCTGGCCTTGTTGGTATTT
>Ga0181605_10002039_pt1 | contig 18056 bp, 18 predicted proteins | sample 041ome_11_FD_148676 | JGI IMG/M metagenome (GOLD analysis project Ga0181605, IMG submission 148676) | Coastal salt marsh microbial communities from the Groves Creek Marsh, Skidaway Island, Georgia - 041411US metaG (spades assembly) | ecosystem: Environmental > Aquatic > Marine > Intertidal zone...
CAACTTTTAAACAAAACAGGAATGCCGGTTTTATTTGGTCATCTGCCTATTCTGTTATTGCTAATTCAAACATTATTATCAACACTGATCTGACTACACTTACCGGTGATAAAGCTGAAGGTGAAACTTATCAAGGTCAGGCGTTGATTTTACGTGCGCTGGCTCATTTTGACTTAGTTAAAACTTATGGACAACACACTACTGGATCGGGAGATCTTGGAGTACCTGTTGTTACTGAGTTTAAGGGAGAGAACTTATTCCCTTCACGTAATACTTTAACAGAGGTTTACAATGCTGTGGTTACCGATCTTCAAAATGCTTTCGGGAAGATCAATGACACTTATGTTACTGGTCGCACATTTCCTTCTAAAATGGCAGCTAAGGCATTAGAAGCACGTGTACACCTTTATTTCGGACAGTATGCCAAGGCGGCTGAAGCTGCCAAGGTTGTAATTGATAGTGGAGAGTTCTCAATTATTTCTGCCTCTAATTATGTTAGTTCTTGGGCTGCGAATAACAACTCTATTTTTGAGATAGATTATAGTTCTACAGATACTCAAGGCTTAGCTTACATTATGAGAACAGATAACGGTGTTGGTGTTTATGGAGATGTTCAAGCGGTCTCTGATTTAGCTGATATCTATGATGAGGACGATGTTCGTCTAGGAATACTGGGTTATGAAGGGCCTGCCTTAAGAAATTTAGGAAAATATCCACTACTACAAGGTTTTGATAATATTCCTATTATTCGTTACGAAGAGGTTGTTTTAACCTATGGAGAAGCTCTTCTATGGGGTGGAAATCCTTCTGGAGCGTTAGAGCAATTAAACCTAATCGCTTCGAACAGAGGTGCGGATCTTTACACTGAGGCCTCTTTAGATAACTTTCTCCTTGAAAGACGTCGTGAATTCGTATTTGAAGGAGTACGTTGGGATGATATGATGCGTATTGGAATGGATGCTGATGCTGTCGGTCCTGATGAAATTGTCGAATCTACCTTTACATTTCCAAATACGAAGTTTGCATATCCAATTCCTCAAGTAGAAATGGATGCGAATTCTAATATGACACAAAACGCTTCTTACTAGTTTTTTGATCATATTGTATTTTAAAAGAGTTCCCCAAAAGGGAGCTCTTTTTTATTTTTTAAACTTTGTTCCATTCTGTTCTTCTTATAAATTTGAATTATGAAAAGACTGCTTTTACTATTGTGTCTACTCGGTATAGCCTGGCCTTACTATCAAATCATCCTCTTTATTAAAGCCAACGATTGGAGTTGGTCAACTTCTTTATTTTTCGAACAGATCAATGCTAATGAAGGAATGAAAATCTTAAATGCTGATCTCACCGTCGCGGCGACTACCTTTTTAGTCTTTTTGATACACTTACTCATTAAAAGGAGTATAACGAGTGTTCAATTCTTTAAATACCTGGGAGCTCTATTTCTTGTGGGGTTTTCGCTTGCCCTTCCTCTTTATCTCTATGAGCATTATGAACGTTTTAAGTAAGCTACTCAAAGGGGTAGTAATATTTCTATTTACGACAAGTTTATCCTCCTGTTTAAAAGAAAATGATTTATCAAATTCTCAAATAGATGAATTAGAGGGTCGTTGGCAATTGCAACAGGTTTCTTGTTTTTGTTATTTCGAAGATTTTGATTTTACTCCAAATGAATTGTGGATATCTGCCAAAAGTCGTGTTATGCTTTCAAGAAATCAGATTGGAGAACCAATTGGTATCACTGATAATGAGATAGTAACTCCGATTCGCGTTCGAAATAATGAACTTACCGATCTGATATCAAATAGAAGCTACACCTATGAGGTTATGGGCGATCGCTTAAATATTCATTACATCGATAATCCTCAGATTGCCGATGATGAAATTAGCTATTCCTTTAGGCGTATTACTGAGGATTGTATCGTTTGGGATGAATTTAATTTAGAGCTCGCTTGCCCTGAAATTTATCAACCTGTTTGTGGTTGCGATGGATTCTCTTATTCAAATGCTTGTGAAGCTTCGCGCTTTGGAGTGAGTGCAGATTACAAAGGAACGTGCTCGGGTTAAATTTTTTAATCTTTACTATGAAAAAGTCATTTATATATTCTGTGGTTAGTCTTTTAGTAATTGGTTTAGGACTTTCTTTACTAGGTGAAGCCATTATTAGTAAGTGGAATAATTCTTCAAATTGGTTTTGGTTAGGGACCCTTGCTCTTGTGGTTTGTAATACAGGTTTTTCTTTACTCGGACGTGCAGTTATCGAGAAAATTAGAGCCCATAGATAGCCAGGAATGATCGACCAAATACAAATCAACTTCGATAGTGATTCATTATGGACTTTGAATCTAGCCTTAGCGCTAGTTATGTATGGTATAGCCTTAGATATCGAAGTGAGACAATTTAAGGAGGTGCTTAGAACTCCGAAATTGGTTTTGGTTGGCCTGCTGAGTCAATTTGTCTTACTACCTGCCCTTACTTATCTTTTCATTTTATGGATGAAGCCTACATCTAGTGTCGCTCTTGGATTGTTTTTAGTAGCCGCCTGCCCTGGTGGTAATGTTTCTAATTTCATGAGTCATTTAGCCAAGGCAAATACCGCCCTTTCAATCACTCTTACAGCCTTTTCTACTTTATTATCTGTGATTATGACCCCACTAAATTTTCAGTGGTATGCTTCGCTATATGAACCAACAGAGGTGTTGTTACGATCGATTTCTGTGGATTCAGCAGACCTCTTTAAAGTTGTAGGTTTACTCCTTGCTCTTCCTTTGGCTATGGGACTTTATACCAGATACCGATTCAAAGCGATTGCCATGCGTCTTGAAAAGATTCTGAAGCCTTTGTCATTACTTTTATTCATCGTTCTGGTAGCAACAGCCTTAGCCTCTAATTGGGATTCCTTTCTAAAATATGCTACCCAGTTTGCCGATTTAGTGATTTTTCATAATTCGCTATTGATTTTATTAGGGTTCTCGACAGCAGTAGTATTCAGGCTAGATCGCTATTCACGAAGAAGCATTGCCATTGAAACAGGTATTCAAAATTCGGGTTTAGGTTTACTCCTGATTTTCAGCTTTTTTGATGGTCTCGGAGGTATGGCAATTATAGCGGCCTTATGGGGTGTTTGGCATCTTATTTCTGGTCTTCTACTCGGTCTATTTTGGGGAGTGTTTCAGGAGTACATTCGTCCGCTTGTTCGAACTTTTGTTATTGCCATCGTTCGAGGTTTGTTGTATCTGAATTTCAAGAGGATTGAAATACATGGGCTTGAGAACATCCCTAAGGGCAGAGTGATCTTCGTGGGCAATCACCAAAATGGGCTTATAGATCCACTTTTGATTGCAGCTTTTAATAAGCGCTCAACTACCTTTTATACCAGAGCTAGTGTTTTTAAAAATCTGATAGTTTCGAAAATCCTTCATTACCTTGGATTACTTCCCATTTTTCGTTTCAGAGATGGTAGCCGAAATCTTCGAAATAACATTGAATTATTTGAAAAAGGGGCCGATGAACTTGTAGAAAATGGAGAGGCCATTGCCCTTTTTCCTGAAGGGAATCATGGTGCTAAACGCCGTATTCGGCCGCTTAAGAAAGGAGTTATTCGCCTTCTTGAGACTATCTATCAAAAAGATTCTAGTGAGGAAGTGTTTTTAGTGCCCGTAGGTTTTAATTATGAACGACTAGAGCAATTTAAGGATAAGGTTTCTGTAAGGTTTGGATCGCCAATCAGCTCGCTTGATTTATTGAATAAAGAGGGGCTTATAGATCTAGTATTACTAGATTCAATTCACCAAAGTCTACAAACCTTAACCACTCATATTGAAGATACTTATGAATTGAAAATCGAATACCTTGAAAAATCACTGGTGAATTGGTTAGATCCTGAGGAGGTCTATAGGGTACTCGAAAATTATCCGAAAATCAACGCTGCAAATACTTCACCTATACCTTCGAACACTTATTTTTTCTCTTGGCCAGTGGTTTGTTTCTGGCGTAAATACCTATTGCCAAAAATTGAAGAAGTTGAATTCATAACTACTCTTCGATACGCTTATATTGGTGTACTCGCTTTTAGCTGTATTATTCTGTGTATTTTGGGATTGATATTTATTTAATAACCTAAAAACAGATCTTATGGAAACCAAATCAGAACATCAAATGCACTGTCATGAGTGTGGTAAGCTTGTAAGTAAAAATGCAGTGATTTGTCCTAATTGCGGAGTTGGATTTGGAAATACTTCCAAATCAGGATTGCCGGTAGATTCTCGATTCTTAGCCACTTTGTTACTATGTTGGTTTTTGGGTGTATTTGGTATTCACCGTTTTTACACGGGACACACCACGATTGGAATTCTTCAGCTCATTACCCTTGGGGGCTGTGGAATATGGACCATTATTGACTTTATTTTGATCGTAACCGGAAATTTCAAGGATGCTCAAGGTCTTCCAATCCGTTCAGCAGTATAGGCTATCGTTAGAAATCACCTTGCTTGGGCTTCTAGCGAGTTATCAGATTCTTGCCCTACATTTCTCTGATCGTTTGGGCACTTCAATCGCCATTCCTTGTCTTTTTACCTGGTTAACCGGTAATCATTGTTGGGGTTGCGGATTATCTAGAGCTTTGAGGTCATTGCTGCATGGAGACTTTTTAGCGGCTTATAGTTATAACCCTGCTATTTATCTACTACTCGGATTTTTTATTTATCGCGGAATTAAGATCTATCTGTCTGGTAATCAACGGATAAATTGATTTAAAAAAATTTCTCTTTTTTTCTTTAAAAAGTTAAATGCCATAACTTTTTAGTTAGTTTTGCTCAAAATTACAACCCCTGAGGTTGTAGCCTAGCGTTTTGAAATTAAATGTTCTGCTCGGGTCCAAGAGTGTTTTGAAGTTCGCTCAGAAGACCGCATCAGGAATGGTGCTCCGAGCCATAGGCCAAACTTCAAGAGTACAATCTTTTCTTCGCTCGCATAGGGTATGTCTAACCTATGCAGAGATTCATTCATTACAGATCTGAAAGGTGTAGAAGTGCGATTAAATAATTGCAAGAGTTCGCCTATTATCTACACTGATACTTATCTAAAATGAAAACTAAATACATTGATCTAATCGATCAGACCTATTATTTCCCTCAAGAAGAGTTCGCGCTCAGAGACGACCACTTACTATTCCACGGCATTGAACTTATGGACTTGGTTAAGGAGTATGGCTCTCCACTTAAATTCATGTATTTGCCTAAAATCACCGATAACATTACACGTGCTAAAGGTTGGTTCGCAGACGCGATCCATAAATACGATTACAAGGGTAATTATCATTATTGCTACTGTACCAAGAGTTCACATTTCAGGCATGTTATTGAACGTGCGCTTGAAGCAGGGGTGTTTTTAGAGACTTCTTCAGGTTACGACTTGTCTATTGTTGAAACCCTTTTAGATGAGGGTAAAATTAAACCTAAAGACACTGTAGTCTGTAATGGGTTTAAGCAAGAGAATTACATTGCCAAGATTGCTGACTTGTTAGATCGGGATGCGGTTAACGTGCTTCCTGTGCTAGATAACTTTGTAGAGATTGACCAGATCAAGGAAAAGACAAAGAAGCCTTTTTCTGTAGGAATTCGCATTGCCTCTGAAGAGGAGCCAAAATTTGAATTTTATACCTCAAGATTAGGTATCGGATACAAGAATATCGTTCCTTTTTACAAACAGTACATTAGAGATGACGCCCAGGTTTCACTGAAGATGCTCCATTTCTTCATTAACACGGGTATTCGCGACACCGCTTATTATTGGAATGAACTTCAGAAGTGTCTTAGAGTATATGTTGCTTTAAAAAAGATTTGTCCGAGTCTCGATTCACTCAATATCGGTGGAGGGTTCCCTGTTAAAAATTCGTTGGCCTTCAGTTATGATTACGCTTACATGGTTGATGAGATCGTCAATCAAATACGTATAGCATGTGAGGAGGCCGAGGTTCCGGTCCCTGATATTTATACAGAGTTCGGAAGCTACACGGTTGGCGAAAGTGGAGGTACTATTTATAAAGTATTGTATCAAAAGCAGCAGAATGACCGTGAGAAATGGAATATGATTGATTCTTCGTTTATCACAACCATGCCAGATTCATGGGCCATCAACAAACGATTTATAATGCTCGCGCTTAACCGATGGTCAGATACTTACGAAAGAGTTCTCTTGGGAGGAGTGACCTGCGACAGTGATGATTATTATAATTCAGAACAGCACGTCAATGCGATTTATTTGCCTCGTTTTAGCAAGACTTATCCGCTGTATATCGGATTCTTTAACACCGGAGCATACCAAGAAACCATTGGAGGATTTGGAGGATTACAACACTGTTTGATCCCTCAGCCTAAATACGTTCTTATCGATCGCGATGAGAATGGAGAGATTACTACTAAACTTTTTAAAGGGCAACAGACTGCCGACGAATTCTTAAATCAACTAGGTTATTAAAATGAAAACATTCGCTGGAATACCCGCCGAATACGCTGGCGCAGATCGCGCTAAAGTAACCCTTATACCTGTAGCTTATGACGGCACGAGTACTTGGGGTAAAGGAGCCGATAAGGGCCCTGCAGCCTTTTTAGATGCTGCCGAAAATATGGAACTCTATGATATAGAGACCGAAACAGAAGTCTATAAGCAAGGTGTTTACTTGCATGAAACTTTAGAAGGCTTTGCTACACCTGAAGCCATGGTCGAGAAGGTTTATGCCAAGGTGAAGGACCAGTACGGAAGAGGAAAGTTAGTCTCTCTAGTGGGTGGCGAACATTCAATTTCGATTGGCGCAATTAGAGCTACAGCTCATTATTTCAGAGATGTAACTGTGGTTCAGTTAGATGCACATGCTGATTTAAGAGACGAGTATGAAGGGACTCCTTATAATCATGCTTGTGCCCTTTACGAAGCACAGCAGACGACTAACTTAATCCAAGTAGGTATTCGTTCTATGGACAAACTTGAGGCTCAGCGTGTTGATCCAGAGCGTATGTTCTATGCTCACGAACTAGAGAGTGATGAGTATTGGATGGACAAAGCTATCGACCTCATGGGTGAAAAGGTATACATCACCATTGATTTAGATGCTTTTGATCCTTCTCTAGTACCTGCAACAGGCACTCCAGAGCCCGGTGGTTTGTTGTGGTACGAGACGCTACAATTTTTACAGCGAATTATAACTGAAAAAACAATGGTTGGCTTTGATATTGTTGAGTTGTGTCCGAATGGTGATTCAGGCTCACAGGCATCTAGCTTTTTAGCAGCTAAGCTGTATTATAAAATACTTTCTTATCACTTTAATCAAGAATAATGCACATTTCAAATTTTTTAGAATCTCATTATTTACACTTTAATGCTGCTGCCCTTGTGGATGCCGCAAAGGGGTATAAGCAACAGCTTGAACAGGGAAATAAGATGTTAGTGTCTCTGGCAGGTGCTATGAGTACTGCCGAATTAGGGAAGAGTTTATCTCCCATGATTAATGAAGATAAGATTCACATTATCTCTTGTACGGGTGCGAATCTTGAGGAGGATGTAATGAATCTCGTTGCTCACAATCACTATAAACGTATCCCTAATTATAGAGACCTTACGCCTTCAGAAGAGCGTAAACTTTTAGATCAAGGGTTAAACCGCGTTACTGATACTTGTATTCCTGAAGAGGAGGCTTTTCGAGTGCTTCAAAAGCACATGTTTGGGCTTTGGAAGGCTGCTGAGGAAAAAGGAGAACGTTATTTTCCACATGAGTTCTTATATCAATTACTGAACTCAGGTGCTCTTGAGGAGGCTTACCAAATTGATCCAAAAGATTCATGGATGATTCAGGCTGCTAAGAATAACCTTCCAATGGTTGTCCCAGGATGGGAAGACTCAACTATGGGAAACATCTTCGCTAGCTATGTGATCAAAGGAGAACTAAAAGCTTCTACCGTGAAGTCTGGAATCGAGTACATGACTTATTTAGCAGATTGGTACAACAATCAATCTCAAGTAGGTTTTTTCCAGATCGGAGGGGGTATTGCCGGAGACTTCCCAATTTGCGTGGTGCCGATGTTGTATCAAGATCTTGAGTTAGAACAGACTCCTTTCTGGAGTTATTTCTGCCAGATTAGTGACTCAACGACTAGTTATGGATCCTATTCAGGTGCAGTTCCTAACGAGAAAATTACTTGGGGTAAGCTCGATATTGACACCCCTAAGTTTATTATTGAATCAGATGCAACCATCGTTGCACCTTTAGTTTTTGCTTATATCCTAGGTTACTGATGCAACGGCTAATTGTCGAATTCAAGAAGTTAACTCCTGAGAATCGCAAGGCGTTCTCTGAGTTATATGCTGATGGTTATGGAGATAACGAAGTCGTTTCGTTTACCTCATCAAGCGGTACTAAGATTCAATGCTTGCCTCTTCGAGTGGGAGATATATCGTATCTCGTTAAAATCGGTTCGGTAAGTCGTGATTTCTGGGAAAATGATCAGGCTTTAGAAGGCGTTGTCGAAATCGGAGATGACGATTAATCTAGATTAAGAAATAGGAAGGCTTTTTAGTCTCCCTTTTTTATGGGGTTATCTTTAAAACAAAAACATGAAAACGAAATTGTTCGCAGCCGATTCTCGTGGATTCGCAGATCATGGATGGTTGAAATCTTCACACAGCTTTAGTTTTGCTTCTTATTTCAATCCTGATCAGATGAATTTTGGGGCCCTCCGTGTACTCAACGATGACTGGGTTGCCCCTTCAATGGGATTTGGAACTCACGGGCACCGAGACATGGAAATCATCTCTATTCCTCTCAGCGGTGATTTAAAGCATCGGGACAATATGGGGAATGAAACCATTATTCGCTCAGGAGATATACAGGTCATGAGTGCTGGTTCTGGAGTGGAGCATAGCGAAATGAATGCCAGTGCGAGTGAGCCCGTTGCATTTCTTCAGATATGGATTTTTCCTAAAGTGAAAAATGTAACTCCCCGATACGATCAGCTTACTTTAAAAGCAGAAGATAGCACCAATAGGTGGCAACAGATTTTATCTCCGAATAAAGAAGATGAAGGGGTTTGGATCCATCAAGATGCCTTCATGCATTTAAATCATTTAGATGCGCAGGGTAGCACAACTTACAAGTTGAAGAATGCTGCTAATGGAGTTTACCTTTTTGTCATTGAGGGTGAGGTTATCGTAGAAGGAGAAAAATTAGGAAAAAGAGGTGCTATTGGAATCAGCGAAGTAGCTCAATTTACACTTAGCGCCCAGACAAATGCAAAACTTCTAGCTATTGAGGTGCCAATGGCCTAAAAAATCAATGAAGGTGTAATCTAATTATCTAAATTTGCGCCCATGATTGCCACTATTTGCAGAAGAGCGCATTTTAATGCTGCCCACCGTTTACACAACCCATCATGGAGCGATGAAAAGAATCGTGAGGTTTTTGGTAAGTGCAACAGCCCTTATTTTCATGGCCACAATTTTGAATTAGAAGTTCGAGTTAGAGGTGAGGTTAATCCAAACACTGGTTTCATTATTGACCTGGGTGAATTGGGTGGTATTATTAAAGAACAAGTAGAGGAGCGTTTTGATCATAAGAATCTGAACGTAGATTGCCCAGAGTTTGAGGATTTGTTGCCTTCAACAGAGCATTTAGCTAAGGTTATTTACGATATACTAAAACCGGTTATTGGGAATCGAAAACTACACATCACCTTATTTGAGACCGCTAAAAACGGTGCAGAGTACGGAGACTGGTAAATTATAGCTTATCTAATACCTTTTCTAAGGTCATCGATCTCGAGGCCTTCAAATAAATGTTCTTATCTCTGAGCGATTCGGGAAAGTTTTCTAGTAAATCAGTAGTGGTTTCAAACCCCTTGAACGGGTGATTGGTTTGTTGAAAATGCTTTCCAACTAAATAAACTTCATCAAAACCCAGCGCAATAATTAGATCCACAATGGCTCTATGCTCTTTTTCGGCTTCTTCTCCGAGTTCAAACATATCGCCGATTACAAGTGCGGTATTCTCCCAATTCAGGGACTTAAAGGTTTCAAGACTTACTTTTAAACTACTTGGGTTAGCATTGTATGCATCTAAAAACAATTGCTTGCCATTAATCGTTCGAACCTCTGAACGCATTTGTTTTGCCTGGTAGTTGTTTATGCTTTGCTGCACCGATGTAGGATCAACTTCAAAAAAACTAGCTATAGCGAGAGCAGCAGCTATATTCAGAGCGTTGTATTCTCCGAAAAGAGAACTAGATAGTTCGAGATTCTCCCATTTAAGGGTGAGGGTAGGTGCTGTTTGAAGTAGCTCTAAATAGGTGTCAGCTTCTTCGACTAACCCATAGCTTGAACGATTGTCGTAAGTGGCTAGTTTTTCTTTTTGAATCGAATCTTCTTCGTTGAAGAAAATGACGCCTCCTACATGGATTAAATGCTCATAGAGTTCTGATTTTCCTTTGATCACTCCTTCGATAGTTCCGAAACCTTCTAAATGCGCTTTTCCAAAATTGGTGATTAACCCAAGGTTAGGATTCGCAATTCGGCAGAGCTCCGCGATCTCACCTTGGTGGTTTGCTCCCATTTCGATAATCGCGATTTCGTGGGAGGGTTGAAGTCCTAGCAAGGTAAGGGGCACTCCAATATGATTATTTAGATTGCCTTGAGTACAAAGCGTTTTATATTCGCTCGATAATACTGCATTAATGAGTTCTTTAGTGGTGGTTTTACCGTTGCTTCCGGTAAGACCAATCACAGGGATTTCAAGCCTGTCACGATGAAATTTCGCTAGATCTTGAAGCGTTTTTAGCGGATCACTAACCGGTATGATTTTATCATTCTTTTCTTTGCAATGTTCGCTAACAATCGCATACAAAGCTCCATTTTTTATTGCCTTTAAGGCAAAATCATCTCCGTTAAAAGAGGGTCCTTTAAGAGCGAAAAACAGTTGATTTTCATCTAAGCTTCGGGTATCGGTGCACACACCAGAACTTTGCTCAAAGAGCTGATATATATGATCAATCTTCATATCAAAATGGTTCGTGTAACGAAGATACTAATTCGTCTAATGTTTGTACTTTGTATGCTAAATAGAAAATAGTACTATGAGATTTGTGAAATCGATGCTAATACTCAGTGGCCTTTTATTTTCAGGCCATCTTTTTGCTCAAGACAATACAACCCCCGCGGTACCTTTTTTAAATATTCCGATAGATGCACGAGCTGCGGGTATGGGTGACACAGGCGTGGCTACTCATGCTGACGTTAACTCGGCACGTTGGAACCCCGCCAAGTTGGTTTGGTTAGGAAATTCTGCAGAGTTCGGAATTGCATACACTCCTTATCTAGCCAATATCGCCGACGATGTTAGTCTTCTTGGGGCAAATTACGCCCAACGTATTAACGATGTGAGTGCACTTGCAGTTGGCTTGACTTATTTTGGGTTGGGAGAGGTCGAATTTCGACAGACTATTGACGAACCTGCTCAGATAGTAAAGCCGAATGAACTAGCGCTTGATTTTGCCTATGGACTTCAGCTCAACGATCAATTATCAGTGGGAGCAGGTCTTCGATTTATAAGCTCCAACTTAAAGCTCACTGAAGCGGTTCAAGATGCAAGAGCTGCAAATGCTTTGGCGATTGACGTTGGATTTTACTACAGATCAGATTTAAATATCAGGGAAGGAGCAGACTCGCGATGGAGAGCGGGCTTGTCATTATCCAATTTCGGTACCACACTGTCTTATGACTTAGATGGAGTTGAGCAATACCTGCCGAGCACGCTTCGAATGGGTTTGGGTCATGACTTCATCTTCGATTATGACTCTACACTTTCAGTGACTCTTGAGGCGAATACCCTCGTGGTGCCTGTGGATAATAAGGCTCTTGGTTTTGCATTGGGAAGTGAGTATAACTTCAGAGATGATTTGTTTTTACGTCTCGGATACTATCATGATACCACGGATATAACCAACAGAAAATATGCTACGGTCGGTGCAGGTGCTCGCAAGGATAATCTTAAAATCGACCTCTCGTATTTGTTCTCAACCTCTCAGGTGCAGAACCCGTTTGAGAATGCATTAAGAATTGCTTTGTCCTTTGAATTTGGGGATCGATTTTACAATTTTTAAGAGACCATTTTAGCAAGGCCAAGACCGATTTTTATATTATTTTTGCGACAATCAAAATCGTACCAATGAAAAAGATCACGAAAGAAACCTACATGCAGTGGTATGAAGACATGCTCTTCTGGAGAAAGTTTGAAGACAAATTAGCTGCGGTATATATTCAACAGAAAGTAAGAGGGTTTTTACACCTTTACAACGGCCAAGAGGCAGTGCTAGCGGGTTCGCTTCATGCTATGGACTTGTCAAAGGATAAAATGATCACAGCTTATCGAAATCACGTTCAACCGATTGGTATGGGAGTTGATCCTAGAAAAGTAATGGCCGAGCTTTATGGTAAAGTAACTGGAACCTCTAAAGGTATGGGAGGTTCAATGCACATCTTTTCAAAGGAACATAGATTTTACGGTGGTCACGGAATCGTTGGTGGTCAAATTCCTTTAGGTGCTGGTCTTGCTTTTGCGGACAAGTTCTTCGATCGTGATGCAGTCACCCTTACTTACATGGGTGATGGTGCGGTACGTCAAGGATCTTTGCACGAGACGTTTAATTTAGCCATGCTTTGGCAGCTTCCTGTAGTGTTTATCTGTGAGAACAACGGATATGCCATGGGAACCTCTGTAGCAAGAACGGCTTATGATACAGATATCTACAAGCTTGGTTTAGGATATGGTATGCCATGTAGTGCCTTTGACGGAATGGACCCTGCAGCAAGTGCAGAAGCCATTAGTGAAGCGATAGAGCGTGCACGTTCAGGCGGAGGTCCAACTTTCCTTGAAGCAAAGACCTATCGTTATAGAGGTCACTCGATGTCTGATGCACAGCATTACAGAACAAAAGAAGAGGTAAAAGAATACCAAAAAATAGACCCTATCTCTCAAGTTAAGGAGTTAATTCTTGACAAGAAATGGGCGTCAGAAGACGATATCAAAGTAATCGATGCACGTGTGAGGGATCTAGTTGCGGAGTGTGAGAAGTTTGCTGAAGAGTCAGATTTTCCACCAATCGAACAGCTTTACGATACCGTATACGAGCAGAAGGATTATCCATTTTTATCTCATAAATTATCATAATGGCAGAAGTAGTTACCATGCCACGACTGAGCGACACTATGGAAGAAGGGACTGTCGCGAAGTGGTTGAAGAAAGTAGGAGACAAGGTAGAAGAAGGTGAGATCTTAGCAGAGATTGAAACCGACAAGGCAACCATGGAGTTTGAATCCTTTTATAACGGAACGCTTTTACACATAGGTATTCCTGAAGGAGATGGGGCTCCCGTTGATGCGCTACTCGCGATTATTGGTGATGAAGGAGAAGATATATCTGCACTTTTAGGGGGAGAAGCAACGCCAGCCGCTGCACCATCTGAAGAAGTGAAGCCTATTGAGGCTGCTTCGGCTCCAGCGAATGAAACTAAAGCAGTTGCTTCTATTCCTGTAGGAGTAGAAATCGTTACCATGCCACGTCTTAGTGATACCATGGAAGAAGGCACTGTGGCTAGCTGGTTAAAGAAAGTGGGAGACGCTGTAGAAGAAGGAGATATACTTGCTGAAATCGAAACGGATAAGGCAACGATGGAATTTGAATCGTTCTATTCAGGCACCTTATTACATATCGGTATCGGTGAGGGCGGGTCAGCACCTGTTGATGCTGTACTAGCAATTATTGGACCTGCCGGAACTGATGTATCGTCAGTTTTAAGTGGCGCTGCCGCTCTGGCCGCTACTGCTCCAGCTGCTCCTAAAGAACCAGTCGAAGTAAAAAGTCAAGTGCCCGCTGCTTCGCCAGTTGTAGTTGATCCAGTTGAGCAAATCACTGAAATTACTTCTTCGAACGGAAGAATATTTGCCTCTCCATTAGCTAAAAAATTAGCCAAAGAGAAAGGTCTAAATTTATCTACAGTAAAAGGTTCTGGAGAACACGGCAGAATCATTCGCCGTGACGTAGAGCAAGCGCAAGTAGTTGCCGCTCCGGCAACTTCTGTTGAAGCTCAACCATCCACTGCACCTGTAGTTGTCGCTTCAGGAATAGAAAATAAAGAGTCCGTTAAGAATTCTCAAATGCGTAAGGTGATTGCCAAGCGTCTTTCTGAGTCTAAATTTACAGCCCCTCATTACTATTTGACTGTTGAGGTTGAAATGGACGAAGCTAAAACCGCTAGACAGCAAATCAACCAACTTCCTGATACTAAGGTTTCATTCAACGATATGGTTTTAAAAGCCTCTGCTATGGCACTGCTTAAGCATAAGCAAGTGAATACCACTTGGAGTGATGAAGCTACCATCATTAATCACCATGTACACCTTGGGGTTGCCGTTGCTGTGGAAGACGGTCTTGTTGTTCCTGTCATCAAGCACGCCGATCAATTATCCTTCACTCAGCTTGGTGCCACTGTAAAAGATATGGCTGGAAGAGCACGTAATAAAAAGCTTACCCCTGCAGAGATGGAAGGAAGCACTTTTACAGTTTCTAACCTAGGAATGTTTGGTATTGAGGAATTTACTTCAATTATCAATCAACCGAATTCAGCAATACTTTCAGTTGGCGCAATCATTGAAAAGGCTGTTGTTCGTGATGGAGCAATCGTGCCTAGAAGTATGATGAAGTTAACCTTAGCATGTGATCATCGAACCATTGATGGAGCTACAGGAGCACAATTCTTACAAACGTTAAAGATGTATTTAGAGCATCCAGTTACCTTACTGGCGTAGTCTAAATTTCATAGATCTATATTAAAAGCATTCCTCTTCAGGAATGCTTTTTTGTATCTTTTTAATTCAATTATAAACTATGGCTAGAATTATTGTTACAGGTGCTAGTAGAGGTATTGGTCTTGAAGTGGTTCGATTTTTATTAGAAGAAGGACATGAAGTAGTGGCCATTTCTCGTACTGAAAGCCCATTGCAGGGAGCTGATATACCTTTACTTAGATCGGTATGTATAGACTTAGCTGATTCTAATTTTGAGTCATTACACGAATTAATCAAAGATTGGAGCCATGTTGATGCCTTGATTCATAATGCTGGCGCTTTTTTGAATAAGCCGTTTAGCGAGACAAGTGTTGAAGATTTTGAATCAATTTATCACGTAAATGTTTTCGGGGTAGTAAGACTTACGCAAGCTTTAGAGGCTAAATTAGTTCGAGGATCTCATGTGTTAGGTATCAGTTCTATGGGCGGTATCCAAGGAAGCGCTAAATTTCCTGGCCTTTCGGCATATAGTTCAAGTAAGGGCGCATTAATTACTCTATTTGAATTATTAGCTGAGGAGTATAAGGATGCAGGTGTGGCTTTTAACACCCTTGCTTTAGGGGCTGTAAATACAGAAATGCTTGCTAAGGCATTTCCTGACTTCGTAGCCAACGTATCTGCACGGCAGATTGGTGAATACGTTGCGAAGTTTGCACTCACCGGTCATGAATTGTATAATGGTAAGGTGCTACAAGTCAGTAATAGTACTCCTTAAAGTTGTCGTTGATGATTGATATTCTTGCTCCCTATGTACCTGAAAAAGCTTTGATGCCTTGTTTCGAACTCATTCAGACCCATGGGGTACATCTCAAGATTGTTAATCAAAGAAAAACAAGACACGGAGACTATCGCTTACTTCCTAGTGGTAGTCATCAAATTACTGTAAATGCTACTGAGAATAAGTATCGTTTTCTAATTACACTTATTCATGAAATAGCTCATTTGGTAGCTTTTACTGAATTCGGGAGAAGGATAAAACCACACGGGATAGAATGGAAAAATGTTTTTAAACATTTGATGTTACCTTTCTTGAATCCTGGGATTTTTCCTTCTGAATTATTGCCTGTGCTCGCAAAACATTTTAAAAGTCCGAAGGCTTCAAGTAGTTCAGATGTTCTTCTAGATCGAGCTTTAGCGCAATATGATCGCTCTGATGATGCTCTTCTATTCGTTGCTGATTTAGCTGAAGGAAATCATTTTTATTTCGGGAACTCGCGTATATTTGAACGTGGATCTGTACGACGCAAACGTATTGAATGTGTGGAAGTTAAGACTGGAAAACGCTATTTATTTCAACCTAATGCTAGAGTGCTAGCGACCGAAAAAAATGAACAACACTCCTGAACTTAAACAGTCTGCTAAGGGACTGTTTGAAATTCTAAGAAGCTTCTTAAGTGAGCTTCTTAACATCCGTACTAATACGGATATGCAAGCGACTAAAGATTCGATTATTGCAGATATTCCATTCAAAGGACATACCTCGTGGATTTTAATCTGTTCTATCTTTATTGCTTCTATTGGATTAAACGCGAACTCTACTGCGGTAGTTATTGGTGCCATGTTAATCTCTCCACTGATGGGGCCTATTTTAGGTTTAGGGTTTTCATTGGCAACCAATGACATCGACTTACTGAATCGTTCTCTAAAGAACTTCATGGTGATGGTCGGCTTATCTGTGGTTACTGCATTTCTATTCTTCTGGATTTTCCCTCTTCGAGATGAATCCTCAGAATTGCTTGCTCGTGTAAAACCTGACATTAGAGATGTACTTATTGCCTTTTTTGGAGGTACAGCATTAGTTGTTGCAAGAGCAAGAAAAGGCACCATGGCTAGTGTGATTTTTGGTGTTGCAATTGCTACAGCACTTATGCCACCGCTATGTACGGTTGGTTTTGGGCTTGCCATTGGTAATGCCAGTTATGCGCTAGGAGCACTTTATTTGTTTCTTATCAATACCATTTTTATCGCCATTGCTACCTTCTTAGTGATCAAATACTTGCGATTCCCAATGGAACGTTATGCAAATTCAGCAAGGCGAAGAACGATTGCTCGGATTGCCTCTATTTCTGGAATTGTTGTGATGATTCCTGCTACTTACACTTTTTATGGGGTGTTACAAGAATCTTTATTTAGACGAGATGCTCAGGCTTTTCTAAGAGAAACCGTTGAGAGTTATCCTTTCGAGAATGGGGGGGTATATCGCAAGGAATTCGCAACACTCGACTACAATAAGGGTGATAATTCTGAGATTAGTGTCATGCTTTTGGGAGCAGCAGCAGTTCCCGACGAAGTAATTACTACTTGGCGTATACGTCTTCAATCATTTGATCGATTAAAGGAAACTGCATTTGAGGTGATTCAATCGTCGGATGCAGACGACCCGAACTCGATGCAATATGTGCTCGAATTGTATGAGAATAAGAAAAGTGAACTATCTTCAAAGGAAGATCAGATCAAACTTCTAGAGAATGAAATTATTCGTTTAAAAGAGTCTATGAGTTTTACAATTCCATTTACCGCAGTAAGTACTGAGTTAGTAGCTGCATTTCCTGAAGTGAATAAGGTAGGCTATTCAGCTAGAGTTCAAACCGACTTCAGTACTCAGGATACTTTACCGGTTTTTGAAATAGATTATCATTCTGCACTCAAATCAACTAAGAAGGCAGAATTGAATCCTAGAATCGAGAATTGGTTAAAGGTGCGTTTACAATTAGATACCCTACTGATCAGATCTAACTAACGATTCTTCTTGTCTAAGTATACGGAGCGAACATTTTTAAAGAGCTCTGAGGCGTAGACAAAATCACCCACAGCCTGGTTGTCGGTAATGAAGATTTCTTCTTTGCTACCTTCCCAGGCTAATTCTCCTTCTTTTAAAAAGACAATCTTTTCTCCAATTTCCATTACCGAGTTCATGTCATGGGTGTTGATGAGCGTTGTGATGTCGTATTCCTGAGTGATTTCTTGAATCAGATTATCGATAAGAATTGCGGTCTTAGGATCGAGGCCAGAGTTCGGTTCATCGCAAAACAAGTATTTTGGATTAAGTACGATAGCTCGAGCAATAGCAACTCTCTTCATCATTCCACCTGAAATTTCTGAAGGATATTTGTGATGTGCATCGATGAGGTTGACGCGCTGTAGCACAGAATCAATGCGATCTTTTTTCT
>Ga0181605_10002042_pt1 | contig 18030 bp, 10 predicted proteins | sample 041ome_11_FD_148676 | JGI IMG/M metagenome (GOLD analysis project Ga0181605, IMG submission 148676) | Coastal salt marsh microbial communities from the Groves Creek Marsh, Skidaway Island, Georgia - 041411US metaG (spades assembly) | ecosystem: Environmental > Aquatic > Marine > Intertidal zone...
ATTAATGATATTTTTCATACATTTGCGTGATAAAAAATTTCGTGTGCGCACACTTTTTTTGCACACGATTGTAAAACCAATTATAAATTTTATTATGAAACAAAAAAGCTTACAGTATGTGGTTTTGATGGTAACCTTGTTATCATTGAATTTAACTTTTGCTCAAAGAATCATCACAGGAAATGTTTCTGATGAATCAGGTGTGCCTTTGCCAGGAGTAAATGTAATTATCAAAGGAACCCAAACGGGTACTTCAACAGATTTTGACGGAAATTATTCGATCAATGTCTCTGATTCAGATGTAATTGAATTCTCTTATGTTGGATTCATGGAAAAGGAAATTGAGGTTGCCAATGCAAACTCTTTTGATATTTCACTAGAGATGGGATCGGATGAATTGGAAGAAATTGTTTTAACCGGTTATGGTTCTGTTAAGAAAAGAGATTTGACGGGAGCCATTGCTCAAATCAAATCAGAGGTCATTCAAAGGGCAAACCCCACCCAAGCTGCAACTAGCTTACAAGGACAAGTTGCGGGGGTGAATGTTACCAGAGCCGCAGGAAAACCTGGAGATGATATTAACATCAATATCAGGGGCTTGAACAACTTTGACGACGCAAAAACACGACCATTGGTTGTAGTTGACGGTATTTTAGGTGCTAATCTTAACGACATCAATCCCGTTGACATTCAAACCATTGATGTTCTTAAAGATGCATCTTCCACCGCTGTATATGGATCTAGAGGTGCCAATGGTGTTATCATTGTTACCACTAAAAAAGGAAGTCAAGGAAAACCTAATGTTTCTTATAATGGCTATTATGGCGTAAGAACGAAAGCCCATATGCCTGATTTTATGACTGCTCAACAATTTTATGATGTGTATAAAGATGAAACTAGATTTGGACGGGGTTTTACAGACCAAGAAATGTACAACATTCAAAATGGAATTTCTACAGACTGGCTTGATCTGATTACTCGAAATGCAGTACAACAAAACCACACCGTTTCCGTGTCTGGAGGATCTGAATCCACTACCTATAATTTCTCTGCTGGGAAACAAGAAGAGCAAGGTATGATTCAAAATAGTCAATACACTCGTCTTAGCTTAAATGCAGGAATAGAAAGTCAAGTTACTGAAAAAATGATGGTGGGTTTTACCGCCTACATAACGGACAGTGAAAGGGACTGGGGTTCTAATGAGGCACTCAGATCTGCTGTGAGGGCAAGACCAACGGGAACCCCTTATTTTGACGACATTCAATTTCCCAATGGAAAAGACACCGCCTTTGGCCCAGTTAACGGTTATGCTTTTTACATGGGTATTGACGATACTCAAGTAATCAATCCCTTGATAGAAATTGACCCTGAAAACTTTCAAAGAAAAAATCGGGCAAACTCTATCATTGCAAATGCCTATCTCCAATATGAGATTATACCTGGTTTGAAATTTAAAACTTCCTACTCTGCCTATAACAACAATATAAAAGCAGGGGAATACAGAGGAATGATGACTAAAGATCGAAGAGGTTCACGTGCTCCTAGAGCCTGGAATGACCATCGTAAAACTTCCAATTATACTATTGATAATACATTGAATTATCAAAAGCAATTTGGAAAGCACTCCATCGATGCAATAGCGCTTTTTAGTGTATTTGAGGAATATGCAGAATCGATTGATATCGCTGTGGAAGATCTTCCCTATCGATCTCTTTGGCATAATACGGGATCTGGAGCTACAGTAAAAGAATACGCTTCCAATTTGCAAGAGTATTCGATTGTGTCTTACATGGGTAGAATTAACTACAGTTATGATGACAAATACTTATTAACGCTTACCGGAAGGCGTGATGGCGCATCGCAATTGGCAGAGGGAAACAAATGGGCTTTTTTCCCATCAGCTGCCCTTGGGTGGAGAATGTCAGAAGAGACATTCATTAAAGATTTGGGATTGTTTTCTAATCTTAAATTCAGAGCAAGTTATGGTGAGGTTGGAAATAATTCCAGTATCAGCCCTTATGCTACTCAACCTAATATTTATCAGACTTTTTACGATTTTGATGGTTCTCCCGCATTGGGTTACACCATCAACGCTTTATCCAATCAAGATCTGGTTTGGGAGAGAAGTAAAGAGATTAATGTAGGTATTGACTTTGCTTTAAGCGACTTGAAAATCAGTGGTACCATCGAATACTATAAAAGGAATACCGAAGATTTGATTTTAGATGATAAAGTTCCAACTTCAACAGGATTTAATAACGTTCTGGATAATGTTGGGGAAATTGAAAATTCAGGAATTGAAATTTCGCTCAATTCAGTAAATCTTACGTTACCTGACTTTTCATGGTCAACCAACCTAACTTTTACTTCCAATAACGATAAAGTAGTAAAACTCCCCGGAGGTATTCTTGAAGACAAAGGAAATAAACGTTTCGTAGGCGAGTCTGTTAGAGCTCTATACTCATACAAATTCTTAGGAATTTGGCAGTTGGGTGAAGAAGCAGCCGCTGCAGAGTATGGACAGGTACCAGGTCAAGTCAAAATCATGGATCTCAACAACGACAAAGTGATTAATTCAGATGATAGAATGATCTTGGGAAAAGGAACACCCGATTGGACTGCAGGTTTAAGGAATCAAATGAATTACAAAAATTGGGACTTGTCGTTTTTTATCTACACAAGACAAGGTTTAATGTATTCCAGTCAATTCCTACTTGGAACCATGGGAGACATTAACAGTGACCGTTACAACAGATCTGCTGATATTGATTTCTGGACGCCTACCAATCCCAGTAATACATATTTTAGTCCAGTAACTGGACCTGGATTAAATTCTAACTCAAATGAGGATAGAGGAGGTAACTCTAGAGTTGGACTTAGTCATCAGATGGCAGATTTTGTTAGAATTTCTGACATCACCATGGGCTATAGTTTACCCAAAAATGTTCTTGATCAACTGGGAGTATCAAGATTTAGAATTTACGGTCAATTACAAAATCCATTTGTTTTTACTGATTTTCTAAGTTTAGATCCAGAATACAATTCTGGCACCTATAATGATGATTTACCAGCAATGACCATGCTGATTGGGGTTAATCTTAATTTTTAATTTCAAAAATATTATATATCATGAAAAATTTAAATGAAATTAAATCGAATATGAAAACACTTAATAAAATTATTTTAACACTTACTTTGACTGTTCTTATCGGTTGTGATACCGAAGAGATATTAGTTGAAGAAAGCATATCAAATCGGACGGCAACGGATTATTTCTCTACAGCTTCTGGCTTTGAAGACTTAAGCAAATCGATTTATCCATTGTTGAGACCAATTACTGAACTCAGAGCGCTTACATTGAACGGTACAGATCTCTTTTCCAGTGCTACAGCGTATGATATGGTGGGTACTCAACAAAATACAAGTATCGAAACCTACGGTCCAGAATTGACCGACGGAGACGGTTCAGTCCAGGATTTTTGGGTTTACCATTACAAGAACATTAACAGAGCCAATACTCTGATCAGCCGTGCAGCTGGTGTTGAAGATCCTGGAACCTATACTGCTACAATGGAGATTAGAATTGCAGAAGGTAAATTTATGAGAGCTTTCTGTTATTTCTCTTTGGTTCAACAATTTGGAGACATTCCGATGCCTCTTGATGAAACCAAATCTGCGATCAAAGAAGTTACAAGGGTTCCCTCTGCTGAAGTGTACGCTCAAATCATCAAAGATTTAACTGAAGCTGAAGCGGTATTGCCCGCGACAGCCTCAGACTATGGAAGAGCCACTAAAGGCGCTGCCCAACATCTTTTGGCTCGTGTTTATCTTACTAGAGGATGGAACTTTAATAATTCGCTGGGCGGATCTTCTGCTGATTTTAATTCAGCAAGAGAATATGCAGACAAAGTAATTGCTGCTTATCCTTTGGTTTCAGATTATAAAGATTTATTTCCTAAAAAATCTGAAGACCCAACCAACCAAACACATGGCCCAGCCGATCAAAACGCAAAAAATAGTGAAGTTGTTTTTGCCGTTCAATATTCTGGTAATGATTATACCAACACCCTTGAAGATATCGGTGGAGATGGAGGAAATAATTCTCATAGTATTTTTGGTGGAGACCCCGGCGAGTTTCCAGGTAGCCCAGGTAGAACTTCAGACTACAACAGGCACTTAGGGGTCCACAATACACTTCCTGCAGTTTGGAGGTTGTTTGATCCTAATACCGACTCTCGATATGATTTAAATTTTGTTGAAAAAGTATATGCTGTCGTAGAAAATCTTAATTTCACTCCAGCTCCTGGCGTTGATCCTATTGATATTGAAATTGGTGATGTTGTTGTTGAGTTCAGAGATTGGAATAATCCAGCAACTTTATTGACTGAAAGAGGAAAAGATGTAGGAGGAAATATGGATTATGCGGTGATTAATACTGATGAAATTGGTACAATTGATCAATCTAATTATCACAGTAGAAATAAAACTCCAATGATGTTCAAATTCTGGGAGCCCGGAATTCCCTACGGAAATGGTTTGGGTCAATTTGATCACCCGCTAATGAGATCTTCTGAAGCCTACCTTATTGCTGCTGAGGCCATTGTAAAAGGAGCTTCTGATGGATCGATAGGATCTGCCGCCGATTATTACAATGCAGTAGTGAATAGAGCTGTTGGCGCTACTAATGCTGCTAATATGGCCGCTGACCCTAACGACCTTGATGATCTTACGACCAAAAGCTACAGAGCTTCTGGAGCCGTTACCATCGATATGATTCTTGACGAAAGAGCCAGAGAATTTATGGGTGAAGGTTTGAGATGGTACGATCTTAAAAGAACTGGAAAACTCATTGAAAGAGCAAAAGCATTCAATCCTTGGATTGGAGGGCTTAACTACATTAAAGAACACCATTATTTAAGACCTATTCCACTTTCTGAAATAGATCTATCTAGCAGTGATGTAGCTCAAAATCCAGGCTATTAATAATCAATTTACTTTTATAAAACCCGTTTTTGCTTATTCAAAAACGGGTTTTTTAATGCCTGTAATATTCACTTTTTTCAATTCACATATCAGTGGCTTTAATTTCAATCCATGAAGTATTTTCCCCTCTTCATCTTTTTAACAATATCGCTTTCAGGACAATTGTATTTTTAGAATTGCTTCCATGACCATGACCCAAATGAAGGGCTGGAAATATGACAGGATAGAAATTTTCGAAAACTTGGTTTATGGTGCGATGCTCTGTCATTAAAGAAACTCTTTTTGTGAAAAAAGCCAATTCTTTAAAAGTAGAACATCTTTAAAACAACATTTTATAAGTTCAATTTTTATCATGCAATTGAATTGAAAATACCATCAAATGTTATTAAAAAAAAATAAATTTGCTTGTGTGTCCGTACACGAAAATCAAAAAAATATACCCTTCAGATGAAATCAATTTCTTTAAAAGCATTATACTTAAATATTCCCATCATAGGATTGTTTGTTTTCTTTTCATCTTGTAATGCTCAGAAAGAAACCCATGCAAAACCTAATTTTATTGTAATACTTACCGACGATCAAAGTTGGGTAGGGACTTCCTTTTTGGCTGATCCTACTGATCCAAGAACAAAAAGTGATTTTTATCAGACCCCCAATATGGAACGGTTGGCAAGAAGTGGAATGAGAATGACCAATGGTTATGCACCAGCACCCTATTGTTCTCCAACCAGAAAAAGCATACTGACAGGATTGACTCCTGCCAAACACGAATATCAAAAAGATCGGGAGAATTGGACCAAGGCTTTTAGAAAGCAAATGACCATTCCCAAAATACTCAAAATGGCAGATTCCAATTATGTCACCGCTCATTTTGGAAAATGGGATGCCCGATATGACCATTTCACTCCCGAGGAAATGGGATATGATTTTAGTGATGGTCTTACGGGAAATAACACGGGAGGAGGTAAGAAAACACTTCAAAAAGAGGGGAAAGATTTTCCTTTTGAAATGGGAGAGGCTTGGCCCAAAGCTTATCAAGACCCCAAACTCATATTTTCACTTACAGAGCGGTCTATTGATTTTATTGAAGAGCAAACCAAAAGCAAAAAGCCTTTTTTCATTCAAATTTCTCATTATGCTGTTCATTTGGCCATTACTTATAGTGCCAAAAACATTAATAAATATAGTAAGCTGGAAAAAGGACAAAAGCATTTTGTCCCTGAGTTTGCAGCAATGACCGAGGATATGGATGAAGGAATTGGAATGCTACTTGACAAGATAGCATCTCTTGGTATTGGAGACAATACCTACATCATTTTTTTATCTGATAATGGAGGAAGAACCTCAATTCCCATTGGTCCAGAACAAAAAGTTGCGAGAAACTTCCCCTTGAGAGGAGGAAAGGGGTCAATGTATGAGGGAGGGCTCAGGGTTCCTTTTATTGTTGCGGGACCAGGTGTTTCTAAAAATACCCATTCCAACGTACCCATAACTGGTTTAGATATTTTACCCACTGTAGCAAGGTTGGCTGGTTTTCAAGGCCCTTTGCCTCAAATTCTTGACGGTGGAAACATAGCTCCCATCATTCACAATAAGGGAAAAGGTGTTGTGGAGCGAAATGCTCCCTACTTGATTTTTCACCAAGCAGCGAATCGAAAGCCCAGCTCTGCCATCCGATGGGGCGATTACAAGTTGGTCAAGGACTGGCGTTACAAATCTTATGAACTTTTTGATCTTTCTAAAGATATTGAAGAAAAAAATGACCTTTCTAAAGAAATGCCTGAATTGGTCATTAAATTGAATGATGCTTTGGTCCGTTTTCTTGATGAGGCCAATGCCGAAATAAAAAAAACTGAAATTTAAAATTTATAGATGAATCAGTCAAGAAGGAAATTCATAAAACAATCCAGTGGAGTATTGCCGTTGCTGCTGACTCCCAATCTTTATTCCAACTTATCTTTTAGTTCCTCTCTTGAGGTGAAACTCGATGAAATCAATCTGTTTTTAATCAACGTTAACAAAGAACGCAACTTTAGTTATGGGGTTTGGAAAAATCGGCAACATGTGATGATCAACATTAAAGGCGGGAATCATGTTGGTTGGGGAGAATCAAAAGTATCCAGTAATCAGCCAGATTTCGATTTGTCAGAATATTCTCAAAAATTTAAACTGTTAAAGGGCATGACTTTGGGCAATGCCATTGATGAAGTGAGAAATCAATTTTTTCAAGGCAACTGGAGGCCCATTGTTACTGAGGGCTTGTTGATGACCTTATACGATTTGATGGGTAAAATTGAAAACAAACCTACCATTAAAATATGGGGGCTTAAAGGTGAGGCTCCTGTACCTGCTATTTTCTGTATTTTAGAAAAGGAGGAAGACATGGTAGTTAAGCAAGCACAAATTGCTGTAGATCAAAACATGTATCGTTATGTTAAAATTAAAATGTTTGGAGATTTTCAAACAGACAAAAAAAACATTAGTGCATTAAGAAAATTCCTTGGACCAGATTCTTATATATTGGGCGATCCCAATCGTGGATATGATCATGTTACAGACCTCAAAGAGCTTTCCAAAGTTTTGATCGCACTCAATGAGGCTGGAATGGATGGGGTTGAAGATCCCTCAAACCTCAAGAAAGATGAATTAATTTATCTACAAGCCAATGTAGGAAAACTATCTATCGTTCCCGATCATATCATGCGTCCTCCCTCTAAAAGCATTAAATATTTTGATGATCGAATGGGAAATTTCTTTAATCTCCATCCCAATTGTATGGGTACTTTTTCCGAAGTCAATGAAATATCCAAAGTGATTAGAGCTTCTAAAAAGGGTATCATGATCGGTGATTCCAGTTTAATTGGTGCTGCTTGTACATTTTGGCAGCAATTGGCCATAGGGAATGAAGCTTCTGTGGTGGAAGCCATGGAAAAACCACAGGAGCAAGATGCTTTTCTTCAATGCATTATAGAAAAAGCCACCCACCTAAATCAAGAAGGAAAGGTAGAGGCCAAATTCAAACCTGGATTTGGTTTAAAAGTCGATGAGAAAAAATTATTAACCCTTGTAGATGCTCATTTAAGTATTTAAATATTTATGAAAACTACTATGAAAGAAATACAAATTATTACTTTACTTTTTGGAACTTTATTATTCGGTCACCTTTGAAAAATAAGGAGTTGAGTGAAGACCAAAAATTGATAAAATCAAAATTAGCTTCTGAACTGGCAAAATTGCCATCGCTTCCAGAAACTTCAATGGTTAAATGAAAAAATCATCATAAAAAGATTGAAAGCAAAGCAGATTTTATTGATTTCTATAATAACGGCGGGATTTTTTTCTTGTAACACGCTTGTTGAAACCCCAGTTGAAAAACCCAATATTGTTTTTATTGCCATAGATGATTTGAATGATTGGGTTGGTTTTTTAGGTCATGATCAGGCCATTACCCCAAACATGGATCGATTGGCTGGAAATGGTTACTCTTTTGTAAATGCTCATTGCCCTGCTCCAGTTTGTGGCCCATCAAGAACAGCAATATTGAGTGGAATGCAACCTGTAACCTCAGGCATTTATGACAACAACATTAAGTTCAGTCGCGATTTGCCTGAAGTGGTTACCCTACCGGAGCATTTCAGAAAAAACGGATATCGAGTCTATGGAGTTGGTAAAATATTCCACGGAGGAGCAGCTAACGTTCCAAAAGATGCTTTCGATGAATATGCTGGAAGAACGGGTTCTTCTGCACCCTTCACCACTGCTGAGTTGCAAAACAGCAAACAAAAGCCTTTTCATGAAGTCACTAAATTAGGCAAGACCTTTCGACTCCCGCTCAATGGTATGCCTGCTGACCGATATTGGAATAAAGCCCATACTTTTGATTGGGGGCCAGTGGATCTACCCGATGGTTTATTTTCTGACCGGAAAAGTGCAGATTGGGCAATTGATAAATTGGAGAAAATCAAAGACCAACCTTTTTTTCTAGCCATTGGATTTGAGCGTCCTCATCAACCTTTGTTTAATCCAAAAAGGTTCCACGATTTGTATCCCCTGGACAAGATTACCCTCCCTGAGGTGCCTGATGGAGACCTTGATGATTTACCCTACAGATCCAAACAATTGGCTTTGTATCCTAAAACTTCAGGACGACATGAAACCCTTCTTAAATACGATGAGTGGCCCAATGCAGTAGGATCTTATTTGGCCTCTGTTTCTTTTGTTGATGAACTGATAGGAGAGGTCGTTGAAGCTTTGAATCAACATGAACTAATGAAAAACACATGGGTGGTGCTGTGGTCAGATCATGGATGGCATCTGGGTGAAAAATTTCATTGGGGCAAAGCTACGGGATGGTACAGAAGTACTCGTGTTCCTTTTTTAATTGTACCTCCCCAAGGGAAAAAACAATTTAAAAAATCCATAAGGGTAACAAAAACAGTTAATTTATTGGATTTGGCTCCTACTATGGCTGATATAGCGGGTATCTCTAAAAAAACAGATTGGGAGGGAACAAGTCTTATGCCAATTCTAAAGCAACAACAATTCGATAGGGCAGATGTAACGATAACTACTTTCTCGATTGGATCCCACACAGTTTCAACTCCCCATTGGCAATTGATCTCTTATTTCGACGGGAGTTATGAGTTATACGACCTTCAGAATGATCCCAATCAATTCAATAATATTGCCGATCAAGCGGAAAATCATGGAGTCATTAATCGACTAAAAAAGCATGTCCCTATAGAACCGAGATGGAATTATTTTATTCGTTATAGGGATTATAAAATTTTGGTCAATAAAGAAGGGAATATTGAAGTATTTAATCAAATATTAGAAGGAAGAACGGATGAAGATATTGCCTCTGAAGTGCCCGAGTTAGTTCAAAAGGTGAATACTTATCTTGAAATCAACAAACCAAAACAAAATAAATTTTCCATTGAGACCTTTTAAAACAAATCAACTAAGAGTATTGGAGTGTTTTCAAACAAAAGCAGTTTCTATTAAAATAAATAACAATTTAAAAAAATGAGAAAAAATCATTACATGCCTAAAGTCATCCTATTGTTATGGGGGTGCTCATTAATGGCGCAATCTCAACAAAAATCAATAGATCAAGTGGTCGAGCTCATCGATAATGTAATCAAATGGCAAAATGAGCAAACCGACCATGTCGAAAAATATACTTTGACCAATTGGCAGTTTTCTACCCATTATATCGGTATGATGAAAGCTTTTAAAACCACAAAAAACAAGAACTATCAGGACTTCCTCTACCAAGTGGGAAAAAATCATAATTGGGAAACCATAGCCGATATGTATCATGCTGATAAGATTGCCATCGGACAAATTTACTTGGATCTTTTTCAGCAAAAAGGAGGGGAAGAATTGATCAAAAACATTAAGTGGGTACTGGACGCCAATTTACTCAGAAATCAACCCAAACCCGATGTGAGGTATGATAACAATCCCTACAAACACGAGTGGTGGAGTTGGTGTGATGCACTTTTTATGGCTCCTCCAACCTTTGCCAAAATGTATCAGATTACAGGTGAAATGCAATATTTGGATTATGCCATAGATCATTGGTTGATCACTACAGATTATTTGTGGGATAAAGAAGAAAATTTAATCTATCGAGATGATCGATATTTTGGTAAAAAAACCAAATCTGGAAAGAAAATTTTCTGGAGCAGAGGTAATGGTTGGGTATTTGGAGGACTGGTTCACATGTTGGAAATCATTCCTAAAAACCACCCCAAACGCAAATTATTGGAAGAACAATTTCAAAACATGGCAAACCGACTTTTGGAACTTCAAGAAATGACGAGCGATGGACTTTGGCGTTCTAATCTTTTAGATCCTGGAATTTTTGCTTACCTCAACCGCAAAGGAGATCAATTTATCCAAACAACTGAAATTGATATTCCTGAAAATAGTGGCAGTGCCTTTTTCTGTTATGGTTTTTTGTGGGGCATCAATAATGGTTTATTGGATCGCGATTTGTTTGAAAAACCAGCAATTGCCGCTTGGGAGGAGTTGACAAAACATGTCAATGATGAAGGTCGATTGGGTTACGTTCAGCCAGTAGGAAAAGATCCTAAACCCTATGATGAGAATTCTTGGCATGAATTTGGAACAGGTGCTTTTTTATTGGCTGCTTCGGAATACATTAATTTTTTAAGAAATCCCGTTTCAAAACAGCCGATCAGTTTTAAGAAACAATCTGTTCTTTATCAAAATAAATTTTCTACCCCTGACGATATAAAAGACTGGGTATTGGAGGGCGATGCTAAGGTATTTATAAAAAACAATTGGTTGGAAATGTACTCTCCTGATCAAAAATCGCATCATGTATTTTGGTGCCCAAAGGAAATTCCCGCAAATTTCATTGCAGAATGGGAGTTGCAAAACCTCAATACTGATGCGGGACTCTGTATTGTATTTTTTGCAGCAAAGGGAATCAATGGCAAAGATGTCATGCATGCTTCACAAAAAAAGAGGACAGGAATTTTTAAACAATATACCAAAGGTGATTTGAATAATTATCATATATCCTACTATACCAATAACCCTAAAAAACCAGATCGTCCCTTTTCTCATATCAGAAAAAACAAGGGTTTTGTGGTTGTTCAATACGGAGAAAAAGGAATACCCGCCGATTCTAAATCAATTCACAAGGTTCAGTTGGTCAAAAAAGAAAATCAAATTACAATGGCCATTGATGGAAGAGAAATCATCAATTGGAAAGATGACAATGAAAAAAATGGACTTGCCTATCAAGAGGGGAAAATTGCATTTCGGCAGATGCAATGGTCGCATTTTAGATATAGAAATCTAAAAATTTGGAACATAAATTAAGATAGATGAAATACTATTTTTTTACCCTTTTAGCCCTTTTAAGCTTTGCCACACCAACTGTTAATGCTCAAAAGCAACCAAATGTATTCATCATTTATACTGACGATCAAGCGACCTTAGATATCAATGTGTTGGGAGCCAAAGATTTGGTAACTCCTCATATGGATCAACTGTTGTTGAATGGGACTACTTTTACCCAGTTTTATGCCTCACCGAGTTGTTCTCCTTCTCGACCCTCTTTGTTGACGGGAAAAAATCCGCAAAGGGCAGGTGTGCCAGGTAATGCTGGTCAAGATTTGAGCAGAACATCAGGGCTTCCACCATCCGAATATACCTTGGCTGAAATGTTTAAAGACCAGGAGAATCAATTAATTTATACAATAAAAAACCCAAAGTAGTTGAGGAGCTCAGCACTCTTTGTAAGACTTGGAAAATTAAACAATGAAAATGAAGTACGGATTTATTTTATTGATGGTAAGCTTGATTGTTTTCAGCTGCCAATCTCCAGAAAGAGAAACCTCTTTGGAAGGGACTTCACTCCCTCAGATGGTTTATCCAAAATACAGAAGATGGATGTCGCCCGACAACGCAGATCATGCAAGATTTTCCAGCCCTAGTCTGGAATGGCCCTCCAAAAAAGGTCAGGTTTTTCAGATCAGAGTAGCTAAGGATAAGGATTTTATCAAACAGCTTATCTCAGTCAAGGACATTCCGTTTTCTTTCATTAATCTCCACCAAAAATTATCGCCAGGATTATGGTATTGGCAATTCAAATCTGATACAGGTGATTGGAGTGAGATCGCTTCTTTTACCATCAATGATGCTTCAATCGATTTTGTTCCTCCCTCATTTCAGACACTTTATCAATCAATTCCTAAAAGTCACCCAAGGGTTCTGGCGAAAAAAGATGAGTGGGAATCGAAACGCTTAACAGCTTTGTCCTATAAAGAAAGTAAAATTCTTATTAATAAAGCAAATGAAATCATAGGCAAGCGAATTCCGAGCGAGCGAGATGCTACCATACAATTTCAAGGAAGAGACGAGAATGAAACAGAAAAGATCAAAAAAATATTCAGTCAAGAGGTGGGCTATGAATTTGGAGAATCTTTGAAAATACTCACCCAGGCTTATCTTTTGACACAAGAAAAAAAATATTTTGATGTTGCGTTACAATGGATTCGTGAAGGCAATGGTTGGGATCCCAAGGGTCTGACCAGAATCAATGACTTTGGAGATGCAATGATTATGGAATCATTGGCTATGGCGGCCGATGTCTTTTGGGATCAACTCAATCAAGAAGACCGATCTGCCATCATCAATCAAGTATCAATTCGAGGAAATGGATTTTATGAGAATTGGACGAATTATTTGGAAAACCGAAACTCGTCCATGCACGTTTGGCAGCACATCATGCATCGAATGTTTCTCACTGCTGTCGCCATGATTGATACGATACCAGACGCAGCCGATTGGTTGGAGTATATTTATGAATTATGGTTGGCACAACATCCCAAAATGGGAGAGGAAGATGGCGCATGGTTTAACGGAACAGGCTATATGCGCATGAACGTAATGACCCTTTTGGATATCCCCACCAAATTAGAAGCCTATACTGGGAAAAACTTTTTTCAAGTCCCTTGGTATGGAAATTTCATGAAGTGGCTTACTTATGCCTATCCCCCTGGAGCAACCAGTGATGGATTTTGTAACGACGGAAGAAAATGGCCCATGCCCAATTTAGAATATGGTGCATTTGCCGATGCATATGCAAGAATTACCGGCGACCCAAATGCTCTAATTTATTCAAATGCTGTATTCGAGGCATTGGACAAATTAGAAGAGCCATTGATAGATGAGGATTACACAGGAGGTCCAGTGGATCGTGCCGTACTTTCAGACGATACAGAATATGCATGGTTTAGAATCACATCTGGTTATGGTATGCCATTGCCCTCTATTGACGAAATTACTGAATTGCCAGAATCAGAAATTTTCCCCGATGTTGGAGTGGCCTATATGAATACCCATCGAAATGATAAAAAAAAGAACCTAAGGGTATCGATAAAAAGTTCCCCAATGGGTCCCTTGGCTCATACCCATGCTGAACAAAATACATTTAACATTGCCTATCAAGGAAAACGTTTGTTCTACAATTCTGGATATCGACCTTGGATGGGAGATCCACATACAAGTGGCTGGTACAAGCATACGCAAGGTCACAATGGAGTTTTAGTGGACGGCCATGGCCAGCCCTATGACGCTGCCGCATATGGTTTCATACCAAGATTCATTAGGGGGGAACAGCTCACTTATGTTTTAGGAGATGCTTCTCATGCATATCAGGCGATTGAATTGTCCCAAAAATCGAGAAAAGATCAGAATCCTGATGATTTGGAGGTAAAGCTTTTTAGAAGACACTATCTGTTACTTCAGCCCAATATTTTCGTTGTGTATGATGAAATGGAAGCTCATAAAGCTGTCGATTGGAGTTGGTTGATTCACAATTTTCACGGCTTAAAATTAGACCTAGAAAACAAAACGGTTGAAACCACATATGATGATAGAGGAGGAAGGGTAAGCCTTTTTGGCGGGGCAGCTTTGGCCTATTCTGTTACCGATAAATTCACTGTTGAACCTAAAAATATTTTAAGGAAAAAGGATGCTATGGGTAATCTACTTGCCTATAAAAATCACTGGCATTTTAAAGCGACAACAAAAGAAAAGAAAGACAAAATGCGCTTTTTAGCAATCATCCAAGTTAGTGAAGATTTGAATTATGATCCCATTTTGACCTCAGAGGAAAACGGTCATTTTCAAGTGAATGATTGGATCATCAATGCCAATTTAGACCCTAATTCAGCTGCATTGATTTCCATTGAAAATAAAGAAGGTAGTGTTCGATTTCATTCTCAAATGCCATCTAGAGAAGGAGCAGCAGTTTTGATTGAAAAGATAGATGGAAGTGAAATAGTGAAAACGGCCAAGGATGAATATCCAAAAAGTATCATCAGTGCTTCTAAAAGACAATAGTTATGTATTTAAAATTTAAAGGATTTAGGCTGATTGTGGGAATGATATCAATACTGGTCAGCTGTCAGTCTTCAGAAAAGAAAATGAACCCTCCTAATGTTTTGATGATCAGTATTGATGATCTCAACGATTGGGTAGGAGTATTAGGTGCGCATCCCGATGCCCAAACCCCCAATATAGATCGACTGGCAAAAGAAGGAATTTTGTTCACCAATGCGCACTGTCAAGCCCCGATTTGTGGACCCTCTCGTGCTTCTCTGTTGTCGGGCTTAAGGCCTTCTACTACTGGAGTTTATGGACAAATTAGCGACGAAGATTTACGTGCTGTACCTTCCTTTGAAAACATTGACTTTCTCCCAGAATATTTTAAAAAAAACGGATATAAAACACTGGGAGTGGGCAAAATATTTCACGGTCATGCTCCTAAGGGCGTTTTTCAACATTCAGGAGGTAGGATCAAAGGTTTTGGTCCTAAGCCAACAAAACCATTCAAATGGAACCAAAAAGGGACATCTACAGATTGGGGGGCTTTCCCTCAACACGACAGTTTGATGAATGATTATTCCTATGCTCAGTGGACTAAGAAAGAACTTCAAAAAAAACACGACCAACCCTTTTTTATGGCTGTTGGATTGATTCGACCCCATGTGCCTTGGTATGCTCCCAAAAAGTGGTTTGATCAATACGATGTTGATAAAATTGCATTGCCACAATACGATCCAGATGATTTTAATGACCTTCCAGAAATTGCGAAGCGAATAGCATATAAGGGAATGATGCCTACTACAGATTGGGCGATTGAATCAGGAGAGTGGAGAAATATTGTTCATGCGTATTTGGCCTGTATTTCCTTTGTAGATCATCAAGTAGGAATTGTTTTAGATGCGCTACAAAATAGTGAATATCATGATAATACCATTGTTGTTTTGTGGTCAGACCATGGCTATGAAATAGGAGAAAAAGGTTCTTTTGGGAAGCATACCCTCTGGAGTGAATCTACCAAAGTGCCTTTGATTTTTAAAATACCCGATTTTAAAAGTCCTAAATCAATAGATCAGCCAGTAGAGCTTTTGGATTTGTACCCTACACTTTTAGATTACGCAAAGCTTCCAAAAAATCCTTTAAATGAAGGTAAAAGTTTACGATCATTCATCGAAGGCAATGCCGATGATGAAGCCATAGCCATTACCACCTATGGTAAAAATAACCACAGTATGATCAATCAGTCCTATCGATACATCCGATATGAAGATGGTTCCGAAGAATTGTATGACCTTAGCGTTGACCCAGACGAAAAAAATAATATAGCGGATAGACCTGATTTGAATGCTTTAAAACAGTCATTGATGCTACAATTTCCTGAAAAAAATGTTCCGTGGGCAGTTCCAAGCTTCAACACTGTTAATGAATATTTTAAACAAACATCAACCATAAAATAGAGCAACCCATGAATCAAAAAGTTATAGTATTAGGCCTCTTTTTGAGTTTTCTTAGCTATGCTCAGAGTCCAACTTCTGAGGGGCCGTATTTTGCCACGGGAATTAGAATAGGAGATGTCAGTCAAAAAGAAGCGGTGATTTGGACGCGCTTAACAAAAAACCCAACCCGTGTAAATAAAGCTCCTTTGCCCATCTCACTCTACACAGATCCTGAAACGGGAAACAAACATTTGAGAAAAACCCGAAAGGATAAAAATGGGGTGGTTTATTTTCCTCAGGGCTACGACATCAACAATATTGAAGGGGCTGTTCCAGGAGCAAATGGGTCGGTTCGGGTTAATTATAAAATATCCGGAACGAAAAATTGGCAATCTACACCTTGGGAAGCTGTTTCTCCATTAGCCAACTTCAGCAAAAAATTCATATTAAGCGATTTGAAGGCTGGATCGAGCTACGAACTAATGATAGAGTCAAGAGCACCTGGTGCTAAACATAAAAGCACTCAAATGAATGGAAAATTCAAAACCCCACCTGACGAAAAAACTTCTAAAAAAATAGTCTTTGCCGCAAGTACCTGCCAAGGATATCCAGATCAAGATCATCCCGATGGGTACAAAATTTATCCTTTTTTAGAAACTTTAGCCCTCGATTTTTTTGTTCATGCTGGGGACATAGTATATTATGATAATTTGGCTAAAAACAAAAGCATGGCACATTATCATTGGGACAGAATGTTTAGTTTGCCTACCAACAAATCTTTTCATGCCCAAACAACCAGTTATTTTGAAAAAGACGACCACGATGCGTGGTTCAATGACAGTTATCGAGGGATAGAAACTTCTTTTATGGGAGCATTCACTTTTGATCAAGGTCTGGAAGTTTTCCGACAAGAAATGCCGATCAAAGACAAAACCTATAGAACTTTTAGGTGGGGTAAAGATTTACAAATATGGTTGGTGGAAGGCAGGGATTACAGAAGTCCAAATACCATGCCTGATGGACCAGAAAAAACCATTTGGGGAGAAGAACAAATGAAATGGTTTAAAAATACTGTCAGCAACTCCGATGCTACTTTCAAGTTGTTAATCAGTCCAACCCCAATAATAGGACCAGATAGAAGTCAAAAGAAAGACAATCATTCGAATGAGGGTTTTTATTACGAAGGAGAACAAATACGAGAATTTATAGCAAGCCAATCCAATATGTATGTCATTTGCGGGGACCGTCATTGGCAGTATGTGTCGAAACATTCCAAATATGGAATTGTAGAATTTTCTATAGGGGCAAACAGCGACCTCCATGCAGGAGGATGGAAACAAGGTGATGTGAGACCAGAACACTTATATTTAAATGTAGTTGGTGGAACAATGACGGTTACTATTGATCCTAAAGAAAAAGGAAGTATTACCGTGAGACACTACGATGTTGATGGAAACCAACTGAATGAGTTTGTGGCTTTCGCTCAGCCAGTGAAAAACTAAATTGATCAATGAAGTACAAAATTTGGTCCATTAGATATACCCTACTTCACCATTTCTGAAAATGTATTAAATTAATTGATGATAAGATTTATAGCTTATTGATATTTATAACACATGGCTGAGAAAAGTTGATGAGCTATTCGGTAGTGACTGGAATAGAGTTTATGGGTATTATATACCACATGAGCTTCTATATGGAAATTTTTACTTGGTGTAGGGTTTCACCAAATATAAAGGGT
>Ga0181605_10002052_pt1 | contig 17986 bp, 25 predicted proteins | sample 041ome_11_FD_148676 | JGI IMG/M metagenome (GOLD analysis project Ga0181605, IMG submission 148676) | Coastal salt marsh microbial communities from the Groves Creek Marsh, Skidaway Island, Georgia - 041411US metaG (spades assembly) | ecosystem: Environmental > Aquatic > Marine > Intertidal zone...
AAACATCTTACAGAAGAAAAATTAAAAAAAAACTGTTGAAAATAATAATTAATTTTTTTTTTATTTTTATAAGTTTTAAAGTTTTGGCTATTGAAATTATCAGGGATCCTGTTGCAGAAGTATACTTTAATAATTTAAGTAAAGATGAAAATAAATTTAATAGTTTTTTAATTATAGATGAAAAACCTAATGCTTTTGTAATTGAGAATAATATTTATTTTACAACTGAACTAATTAAATTAATTGAAGATGAAGATGCATTAAAATCAATATTTTTTCATGAATTAGGACATATTATTAATAATCACTATGCCTCAAAAAAAATAAAGTTATTAGATGCTCAAAAATCAAACTCATTGAATAACATATTATCATTAGGAATAGCTGTAATATCGGGCGATCCTAGTATTGGTATCGCATCAAGTCTTGCAATCAATCAAAAACTACTTGGTGACCTTTCTTATAATTCGATAAAATTTGAAATACAAGCTGATGATTATATGATTCAGAATATTAGAAAAAAAAAATTTAATACAAAAGGATTAATAAATTTTATTAATAATTTACCTGACAACAAGAACTCTTACTTTGAAACCCATCCAAGAAATGAGGATAGAATTAATATAATCAAAGAGTTTTCTAATAGTGATTTGGTTGTTAACTCACCAGAGTTCAATTGGATTAAGGCGAAATATGGAAAAAATTCTGAAAATAATGATTTTAATAATTTTTTTAAAGATTTAGAAAAGGGTAAAGTTTATGAAATAATCGAACCGTCAATCCCCAAGGCTTATATTGATTATGAATTATATAAAAGCGGAATCAGCCAATCCCAAAATGATGAAATCCTTGAAAATATAAACAATCAATTAGATAGTAGTTTTTTAAAAATAGAATTTTTTAACTACATTGTAGATAATAATTTATCTCATTTTTATGAATTAATAGAAAAAAATAAAGAAAACAAGAAGCTAAAGAAAGAATACTACTATCATTTCATTTATGGTAAATACTATGCTTTACAAAATATAAATCTTTCAAATTTCTATTTTTGTCAATTCTTTAAATCAATTAATCAAACTCAAAAAATTGATTATTATTGTAATAATTATGATAAAAATAAAATTTCAAATCTAGATAATTTAAATGCCATACTTAATTAACAAGGATATACAAAAATTAATTAAACTTAATTCTATCATTACATCTCCATCATTTAATAAAAATCAAATTCAACCTGCTTCATTAGACTTAAGCCTTTCGTCTCGATGCTATAGAATTAAGGCCTCTTTTATTCCAAACAATCAAAAAATTTCCAAAATTATTAAAGAATTATCTTTAGTTAATATTGATCTTAATAATGAATATCTTTTTGAAAAAAATTGTATTTATTTATGTGAATTAAATGAGAAATTAAATTTACCAAAAGAAATTAAAGGCAAATCTAACCCTAAAAGCACAACGGGAAGATTAGATATTTTTACACGATTAATAACTGAAAATGGAACTGAATACGATGAAATTGATTATAATTATTCTGGCAAATTATATTTAGAAATTATTCCCCAATCTTTTAGCATCAAATTAAGAAAAAATATTTGTCTTAATCAGGTAAGATTTTTCGAAGGTATTGATGAGAGTATTAAAAATAAATTAAAAATTTCTGTTTCAATTGAAAAAGGGAAAGTTTCGGCATATCGAGCTAAAAAAATAACATCATCTATTGATTTAACTAAGATCAACCATTATTTAAAGGAAAAATATTGGGAAGAAATAGTGCCTAAAAAAAACTCTTTTATTATAGAAAAGGATGAATTCTATATATTGAGATCTAAAGAATTTATAGTAATACCTGAAAATAATGCGGCAGAATTAGAACCCTTCAAAGATAGTTTTGGTAATTTCAGAGTACATTATGCTGGTTTCTTTGATCCAGGTTTTGGGCTTCCAACAGGAGTTCCTGCAGTACTAGAATTAAGGGCATATGATACACCCTTTATGATTAAAGATGGTCAACTAGTTGGGCAACTAAATTTTTATCAAATTGAAAAAAATTCTAAAAATATCTATGGCAAAAATATAAAATCTAACTATTACAATCAAAGACTAAAATTAGCTAAACAATTCAAATGATTGTGATGATAATAGTTTAAATTTTGATTTGATGAGGTATATTTAGTTATGATTGATAAAAAAACTGAAAATTCAATTAACTTACTTATTAAAAAGCTTAAAGATGAAAACTTAGGAAGTTTAAAATTTTCTAATAAAAATATTTCAATAGAAATATCTAATAATTTAGGTTCTGTTCAAATAGCTCAAAATCCAATCTCAAACCAACCCCATAATGCAATTAATTCTTCTGCAAATGACACTTCGAACATGCAAAGCATTGATAGTCCTATGGTGGGCATAATTTACCTAACTCCCAAACCAAGCTCTCCTCCTTTTGTCAAAAATGGTCAAAAAATTAAAAAAGGAGATACGATCTGTTTAATTGAAGCAATGAAAACTTTCAATGAGATTAAATCAGATAAAGATGGGGTCGTTAAATCTATCTTAATAAAAAACGGTGAAGCTGTTGAGTTTGGTCAACCCCTATTCGAAATTTCTTAGTTGTTTAAAAAAATATTAATAGCTAATAGAGGTGAAATTGCTGTTAGAATAATTAGAGCTTGCAAAGAACTTGGTATTCAATCAGTTGCAATCCATTCTGATGTTGATAACGATGCCATGCATGTCAAATTAGCTGATGAGAGTATTTGTGTTGGAGGAGCCCTTCCCTCAAGCAGTTATCTTAATATCCCCAATATCATGAGTGCTATTAATATAACCGGAGCTGAGGCCGTTCATCCTGGTTATGGTTTTCTGAGCGAAAATGATAAATTTGCAAATATTTTACAAAAACATGATATTAAATTTATTGGGCCTTCATCGAAATCAATTTTAGAATTAGGGAATAAAAGTAATGCATTAAAATTAGCAAATGAATATAAACTTCCAATTTTAGGAAATCCAAATGCCAAAAATATTAAAGACACCTCTGATGCCCTTAAAATTTCAAAAACTATTGGTTTCCCGGTAGTTATAAAAGCTGCTTACGGGGGCGGTGGTAAAGGAATGAGGGTTTTTTATAACGAGAAAGAAATTCAACAATATTTTCTCCAATTAAAAACAGAAGCTAAAAACTATTTTGGTGATGATACAATGTATGCAGAAAAGTTTTTAACTAATGCTAAACATATCGAATTTCAAGTAATTTCAGACCCCAAACATCATATAGCAAAAATAATTGGACAAAGAGATTGTTCTATTCAAAGAAAAAATCAGAAAATTATTGAAGAAATACCTTCAGATTTTGTAAATATTAATGATTTAACGTCATTAGAAAATAATATTGAAAACTTATTATTGTCCACTAATTATGAAGGCGTTGGTACTTTGGAATTTTTATACCAAGATAATCAAATTTATTTCATTGAGATGAATACAAGACTTCAAGTAGAACATCCGGTTACTGAAGAGGCATATGATTTGGATCTTGTCAAAAATCAAATTATGGTTGCTGCCGGTTATCGGCCAGAAATAAATGATTTAGATAAAAGATTTCATACTATTGAATGTAGAATAAATGCAGAAAATGCAAAAGATTTTTCCCCCAGTCCAGGGACAATTAAATTTATCAACCTTCCAGGAGGACGTGGTGTCAGAGTTGATACGGCTATTTATACAAATTATCGCGTCAACCCTCATTACGATAGTCTTATTTTAAAGTTAATTTCTAGAGGTGAAAATAGAAACGAAGCTATATCTATTATGCAAAGAGCTCTAAATGAAATAATTATTGAAGGCATTAACACCAATATTAATCTTCATAAATGGATTTTAAAGCAAGATATTTTTATTACTGGTCAATACAATACAAATTGGCTTGAAAAAAATATATCTAACTTTCAATAGAACAAGACGTCAAAGTCACTTCATAAATTTTATTTGAGTATAAATTTAATTTGTCTGTTATTTTAAAGAACCAGCCAATAAATACATCATCCCTCTGGTTAATTCGAATTAATGCTATCTCATCAATATATTTATCAAATTCAATATTTTCACAAGTAATTAATTCAAATGAGAGATTACGAAATTGAATTTTATGAGAAAAATTCAATTCATATTTAGTAGAGGAAGATTTATCTAAAATTAAGATTTTTGCATTATGTTGATTTTGCGCAAAAGATGGGGAATTGATAAAACTAATTAAAAATAAAATTATTAATAATCTCTTCAAGAGATACCGCATCCACATTATTTTCAGTTATATCATTATTTTGAAAAAATAATTCATTGTTTCCCATCGTTATTTCAACATAAGGAGAGCCAATAAATCCATTATTTGCAATTTTAACTTCTGAATCTATTGGAATTTTTAAATTATTATTAAGTGAGCTTTTAACTAAAGCCATATAAGACTCATCATCTAAAGTAATTTCTATAACTTCCCCAATTTTAACACCTTTAGATTTAACATCCGCACCAACGGTAAGACCACCAATATCAAAGAATTTAGAATTTAAATTGAATTTATTTGAGCTATCGAAATAGTCTATTTTTAAAGCAAAATAAAAAAATGATACAAATGTAATAATCAGAATTAATAATCCGACTATAAATTCAAAACTTATTTTTTTATTCATTTAAATTTGTCAAATATCTTAGGAACATATCAATCGAATATGAATCGGCTGTTTCTATAAAGTTAATATTATTATCAGAAGAGTCAAAAGGGGTATCGAAGCCAGGATTTATAAGAATAGACTTTTTGCCAAATAATCCATCAGATCTGATTGAGGCAGTGGAGTCCTTGGGGATATCGATATCTTGATTTATAAAACCAAGTACTTCTACTAAGTCATTATTAATTTCAAAATTTGTAACTTTACCAATTGCTATGCCGGCAAGTTTAATATCTGATCCGATTTCTATTCCTTCAGCATAATTAAAAGTAGCTTTAAAATAATTAGTTGGTGGGTTAATTTTTTGAAATAAAAAATAAAGTGTAAAAATAGCAAATATGAACAGAAAACCAATTTTTAAGTGAAAAACTTTAGAGTAACTATCTAATTCAATTTTTATTTGGGCTGCCAACTATTATAACCTTTACTGTCATTTTTTTTATGAGTAGTAATATGTTTTTGGGTACGATTTTTGATGTTGTTGACTAGATCATCTAATTGATGAATATTTTTATCTAGCGTATCGGATGTATTATGAAGCCAATTATGATAATTCGTAGGAATTGACTCAGGACCTAATCCATCAGCATAAATAATCCATCTCTTATCAGGTTTTTTTTTATCATGATAGAATTTATTACCTAGCGAATCTTGATGAACAAGACTACCATTGAAATAAGAATATATTTTAAAACCTAGTGACATTTTTTTAATTATAAAAAACAGTGATCAAATTAATATTAATTATTACATTTGTAATAGTCAATTTACCACACTTAAGTATAGCGAAAATAGCTAGCGTAGTTGGGAATCCCCTTACAAATGAAATCTTTTTTGAAGTAAATAAAGATACTAGAAATTATCCTGCTTCTCTTACTAAAATTATGACGCTTTTTATAATTTTTGATGAACTAAATAAAAACAATCTCAATTTAGGTGATGAGGTCGTTTTTTCTAATAAAGCAACAAAACAACAACCTTCGAAGCTAAATATACCTGAAGGTGATAGCATAACTGTGGATCAAGCAATCGATGCATTAATAATCAAATCAGCTAATGATGTTGCAATAGCAATAGCTGAAAAAATATCTGGAACAGAAACATCATTTGTTAAAAAAATGAATTTATTTGCAAAAGAGCTAGGTTTAAAAAATACAAATTTTGCAAATCCTCATGGATTACCAAATCAATCAAACCTTTCATCAGCCAATGATATCTTCATACTTAGCTCACAATTAATTATAAAATATCCAGAATATTTAGATAGGTTTAAAAAAAAGAAATTTTCAATTAATGGAAAAACTTACAAGACTCACAATACTCTTATGAATGATTATGAACAATATATTGGACTTAAAACAGGATATATTAGGAAATCTGGTTTTCAAATATCATTGCTTTCAAAAATTAATAATACTTATTTACTTGGTGTATATTTTGGCGGCAACTCTGCTAAAGAAAGAAATAATAAAATTCATTTTTTAATGAACAAATATCAAAATAAGAATAATTATGTTTCGAGCCAAGAAAAAATAATAAAAACTAGTAAAGTTTCAACAAGATATATTATCGAAACTTCTTCATTTACAAAAATAAGTGATACTAAAAAACATATCTCATTCTTAACTAAAAGATTAGTCTTTCTTGATGATTATTATCATCATATTAAAAAAAAGGGAAAATACTTCGTAAGTTTTTTTGAAATTGAAACATTATCTAAAGCAAATTCGTTATGCGATGAAATTAAAAAGAAAAAATTAGATTGTATTGTTAAAGTCAGTTAGCTCGGATATATCTAATTTATAATTTTTTAAAAGCTCAATAAGTTGACTGATTTCTATTTTAAAATTTGCAAAATCAAAATGTTCTAACCTAAAAACAAGACAATTTTGAGTATTTGAGGCTCTAATTAAAAACCAAAAATCCTTACTTTCAACTCTCACACCATCAATATCTTTGATTTCAGCTTGATTGGCGTAGGTTACTCTAATTTCATCTATGACGTTACTTAATATTTCTGATTTATCATTTTCATGACAGTGCAATTTAATTTCAGGAGTTGAAGCTGATTTCATATAAGGTTTTGTTATCTCACCTAATTTTTGACTACTTTTGTTAAGAAGATTAATTATCTTCAATGAGGCAAAAATTGCATCATCATATCCATAATATTGGTATTTATAGAATATATGACCGCTCATCTCTCCGGCAATATCTGCATTTTTAGTAGTAATCATTTCTTTAATTAAAGAATGTCCTGTTTTTGACATCAAAATATTAATTCCTTTGCTTTTAAGCGTATCAAATAAAATTTTACTACATTTAACATCAGCTATAGCAGTTATATCTTTTTTTTCTTTGTATAAATCCAGAACTAATAAAAGTAAAATTATATCTGAATAAATTAATTCACCATTTTCATCAATTATACCTACCCTATCTCCATCGCCATCAAATGAAATACCTAAATCAAAAGAATGATTTTTTATATATTCAGATATTTGAAATATATTCTTTTTTATTGTTGGATCAGGGTGGTGATTAGGAAAAGTGCCATCAATAGATCTATTTAAAATAATATTATAACCACCAATAGCATCAACGATCCTGTGAATAATCGGAGCAATGGCACCATTTCCAGGATCCCAAACAATTTTTAATTTATTAATATCTCTGAATCGATCTAATATTTCTATTGAATAAGGTTCAATTGGACTTTTAAAATATAAATTCCCAGCTGATTGGCTTTCTTTGCAATTTGAAATTTGATTTAAAGTTTTGATCCTGTCACCAAAAAAAGGTTTTTCGTCAATTATAATTTTTAAACCGTTATATTCTTTGGGATTATGTGAACCTGTAATCATGATAAGATTAGGAATTTTGAAGTATTTATTTGCAAAATAACTTATTGGAGTGGGTGTTAATGAAATATCATAAACATCTATTCCAAAACGAAGAAAATTTTCTATTAAAGTATTTTTTATTTCTAAAGAAGAATTTCTACCATCATGACCAATAATAATTTGATGACTTTGAGTTTCTTTGATAATTGTTGCCAATTTAAAGGAAATATACTCAACATCTTTTAAAGTTAAAGATTTCTGAAATATTCCCCTAATGTCATATTCTCTAAGTATTTCCTGGTTAATCATTTATAAATTTAAAATATAAGTTGCGATTGATAAAAATGATAAAAAACCAAAAACATCTGTAAAAGTCGTTAATACAATTCCAGAAGCTAAAGCGGGGTCAATTTTTAGCTTATTTATTGATATAGGAATTATAATACCAACTAAACAAGCGAAACCTAAATTAATAAGTATTGCAAATCCAATAGCAAAAGCCAAAACAAGGCTATCAAACCAGAAATAAGCTATTAACCCCATTATTAATGATAGGGCCAAACCATTTATACTACCAATTAAGAACTCTTTAATAATTAATTTAAAATAATTTGAATTATTAATATCTTTAGTTGCTATAGCTCTCACATATATAGTCATGGCTTGAGTTCCTGCATTACCACCCATTGATGCAACTATTGGCATAAGCACAGCTATTGCAATCATCTGCTGCAGTTGATCAGAATATATGTCTATAACTAAAGAGGCTAAAATTGCAGTTAATAAGTTTAGGCCAAGCCAAATAAATCTTGAGGAAGCAGAATTAAATGCACCTCTATAAAAATCGTTAACAAATAATCCACCTAATTTTTGTATATCATCCTCTGTTTCTTCATGCAAAATCTCAACAACGTCATCAACAGTTATAATACCCAATATTTGATTATCAGCATTAACTACAGGTGCTGATACCAATCCGTACTGCCGAAAGGTATAAGCAACATCCTCCACTGACTCAAAAGATTTAATTAAATGAATATTTCCTAATATCATATCTTTTAACTTTCTACTTCTTTTAGATCTTAAAATTCTGCCTGATGGGACATATCCAATAGGGATATTATTTTCATCAACAATAAAAACATTATAAAAGTCTTTAGGACCCCTTCTTGATGTTCTTAATTGATCAATTAAACTACCAACAGATAAATTAGATTTGACAGATAAAAAATCTCTATTCATAATTCTACCCGCAGAGCCTTCGGGGTATTTAAGATTTTCTTCTATTCGAGATCGTTGGAGTTGACCTAAATTTGATAAAGTATTAACAAGATCTTGAGTTTCGAATTCGCTTAATATTTCTACCGCATCATCCAAATCTAGAAACTTAATCAAATTTATTAGATGTTTTTTAGGAATAAGATTTAGTATTTGTTCTCTTGTTTCATCTCTAAGATAAGCAATAAAATCAGGATGAAAGTGCTTTGTGGAACTTTTTAAAACAGTGGTTTGGTCTTTTAGAGAAAGCTTTTCAATACTATCGGCCTGATCGGCTGGATGAAGTGTCTTTATAGATTGAATGTATTCTTTCTTATTAAAATTTAACATTTATAATTTAATTATGGTGCGGACGAGAAGACTCGAACTTCCACAGGATATACTCCCACAGCGACCTCAACGCTGCGCGTCTACCAATTCCGCCACGTCCGCAATTACAAAAATTAATTAATAAACAATGTTAAAAATAAAACAACTAAAAGGAATAGCAAATTATGAAGAAACTCTAAATAAAATGAATTCAAAAGTCTTGGAGGTATCAGAAGACATTAAAAAAGAGGAAATCTGGATTCTAGAGCATCAAAAAGTCTATACGGCAGGAAGTTCAACTCCTAAAGAATTTAAAATCAAAAAAATTAATGATATTCCAGTCATTTTTATAAATAGAGGAGGTAAAATTACATACCACGGTCCAGGTCAATTAATTATTTATCCCATTTTGAATTTAAGGAAGAGGAAATTAAACATTATCGAATACATTAATATAATTGAAAATTTATTAATAAAAGTTTTTGAACAAAATAATATTAAATTATTTACAATAAAAGAAACCAACAGAGGACTATGGACAAAAGATCAAATAACAAAAAAAAATAAAAAAATTGTCTTTATAGGTTTAAGATATTCTAAAGGAGTGATCTATCATGGAATATCTATTAATTTTGATTTGCATTTAGTAAATTTTAAAAAAATTAATCCATGTGGATTAAATGCAGGACAGATTAGCAGCTTAAAAGAATTAAAAATAAAATTTAATAAAGAAAAAATAATAAATGAATTAATAAAAGAATTTATTAATCAATTTGATTTAAATTTAATTTAAATTTATAAAACTTATCTAAATAATAAAAATGAATAGCTATAGATCTAAGTAATAAGACCTCTTTTTTGTCATTTGTAAATTTTCTATCACCAATAATAGGATTATCATTTAGATAAAATTGGAGTCTAATTTGATGTTTCCTTCCGGTTAAAAGTTTTATTATATATAAATAATTATTATCAAATGATTTAATTTTTCGATAAAATAATTTAAGTAATTTTTTTTCATTATTAACATTCTCTAACATACCCGAGTTTTTAATAAAACTTTTATGAGTTGTAGCTAAATAATATTTATGAATTTTATTTAATAAAAAAAGTTTTGAAATTGAACTTGCAGCCATTCTATTTTTAGCAAATATCATTAAACCAGAAGTGTCTTTATCTAATCTATGAACTATATAAAGTGTAGTATCCAAAATGCTTTCATAATAATCTTTTAAGGATATGCTTACTTTTGAACCTTTTTGAACAGAATATCCATTTAATTTATTAATAATGATGAAATCGTTGTGTTCAAAAATTATTCTTTTTCTTAATTTATTTTGAAAATCCTTAGAGATTTTTATTTTAAAATTTTGTTTTTCTTGAAATTGAAAATTATAATAAATATAAATAATATCTCCTGAATTTAATTTAGAGTTAGCTTTTGATTTTTTATTATTAATTTTAATTTTATATTGTCTAATTAATCTTTGTATTAAAGATAGAGGTATATTTTCAAAATATTGAAAAATAAATTTATCTAATCGGTTAAATGGTTGGCTAACTTTAATTTGCAAGTTTTATACTAATGATATGAAACAAATAGAAAAAAACAAATGTGAGAAATATATTTAAAAAAAAATAAATAATAGCCTTGAAGAGATATTTATTATTTAATAATTCAAATAATTCTAAATTGAATGCTGATAAAGTAGTTAAACTTCCAAATATTCCTAAATAAATAAATATATAGGCTGTATTTTGAAACTTTCCATAATAATAACCTGCCAAAGAAGACCCTAAGATGTTTACAAATATAGTAGATAGAGGCAATCCAAAGGCAGAAAAATTAAAAATGTATAGTAGGTATCGAATACTAGATCCTATCGTAGCTCCTAAAACAAGAGCCATATAGGTTTTCATTTAAAAATTAATTTTTTACGAATTGAATTATGCTTGTATGAGCAAAATCACCAAAACGGTTACCCTTTTTAATAATTCGAGTATAGCCGCCATTTCTATCTTTTTGTTGGTCTGAAATATCAGAAAAAAGTTTTTGGCAAGCTTCTTTATTATTAAAAAGCTTAGATAGAATATATTTTCTATTACTAAGATTATCTTTTTTAGCTTTAGTTACAAGTTTCTCAATAAATGGTCTTAGTTCTTTAGCTTTTTCAGTCGTTGTCGTAATTGTTTCGTGTTTTATAAGACTAATAGATAAATTTTTCAATAAAGCCAACCTATGAGAAGAAGTTCTATTTAACTTACGCTGCTTTAATCCGTGTTTCATTATACTTTAAATGGATCCTCATATTTTTTTGAAAGTTCTTCAATGTTTTCTGGTGGCCATCCAGGTAAATCCATACCCATATTCAAACCCATAGATACCAAAACTTCTTTGATTTCATCAAGAGACTTTCTTCCAAAATTAGGTGTTCTTAGCATTTCACCTTCAGTTTTTTGAACTAAATCGCCAATATAAAAAATATTATCATTTTTTAAACAATTAGCTGATCTTACAGAAAGCTCAAGTTCATCTACTTTTTTAAGTAAATTTTTATTGAATTGTGGTTCTTTTGAAGATTGTAATTTTTTTCTTTCATCTTCAGTTGGTTCTTCAAAATTAATAAAGGGTTTTAACTGATCTTGTAGAATTCTGGCTGCTAGAGCCGCAGCATCGTCAGGTGAAACAGTACCGTTAGTTTCGATATCTAAAATTAATTTATCGAACTCAGTATCTTGACCAATACGAGAATTATCTACGCTAAAGGAAACTCTTTTTACAGGACTAAAGGTTGCATCCAGCATAATCTGACCAACACTTTTGTTTTCATTATCTTTATTTTTTTCCGCAGAAATATAACCTTTATTTACATCTAGGAAGATTTCAAGATTAACCTCTCTGTTGGAATCAACGTTCATAATCACAGTATCTTTATCAACTATCTCAACTTCAGGATTTTCATCAAAATCAGATGACAAAACTTCTTTTGGACCTTTGACATTTAAAGTAAGTTTTTGAGTATGGTTACTTTTAGAGTTGAATGTAACGTTTTTTAAATTCATTATAATATCGGTAACGTCTTCTCTTACGCCTTCAATAGTTGAAAATTCGTGAAGCACGCCGTTTATTTTGATAGATGTAATTGCCGTACCTTGTAATGATGAGAGTAAGACTCTTCTTAAAGCATTGCCAAGTGTAGTTCCAAAACCCTTTTCAAGCGGTTCAATTACCACAGTTCCAAATTTTTTATTTTCACTAATTTTATAGTCGACCTTGTTTGGTTTGACTAGGGTTATCCAATTATTTTCAATCAATTTATACTCCTATTAAAGTTCTATACTCTTCTTTTTTTCTTTGGTCTGCATCCATTATGAGGAAGCGGTGTAACATCTTTAATGTTATTAATAATGAAACCAATGTTTTGTAAAGCCCTTAAAGCTGACTCTCTTCCAGACCCAGGACCTTTCATTAGGACATCAAGTTTTCTAAGACCAACATCGTATGCTTTTTTACCAGCAGCATCAGTAGCCATTTGAGCTGCATAGGGTGTAGATTTTTTTGAACCTCTAAAGCCCATGGTTCCGCTAGATGACCATGAAACAGCGTTACCACTTAAATCAGATATGGTTACTATAGTGTTATTAAAAGAACTCTTGATATGGACAACACCATTTTGTCCAAAATTTTTTTTAGTTTTTTTCTTTTCAGATATTTTTTTTTCTGTTTTTGCCATTTTTATTTAGTAACTTTTTTCTTTCCGGCAATCGCTACAGCCTTACCTTTTCTTGTTCTTGCGTTAGTATGTGTTCTTTGGCCTCTAGTAGGTAATTGACGACGATGCCTCAAACCTCTATAGCAACCAAGATCTTTTAAACGTTTAATATTTTGAGAGACAACACGTCTTAAGTCACCTTCAACTGTATAACTTTCTTCAATAGATTTTCTAATTTTAGAAATTTCATCTTCAGAAAAGTCTTTAATTCTTTTTGTATGATCTAAACCGTTTGCTTTTAAAATATCTAAAGCGAATTTTGGCCCGATGCCATGGATATAAGTTAGTGAAACTAAAGCACGTTTATTAACTGGTAAATTTACGCCTGCTATTCTTGCCAATTGAGATCTCCTGAATGGGTGAAAATAGTAAAAAAGTATTTAAAAGTCAATATAAAATACATCAATTTAAGCCAAGTTTTTCAATAATTTTATTAGAAATAGAGTTAATTTGATCATTAGCGTCAATATTAATAACCTCGTTATCATTAGACAAAGACTCAATAATCTGATTGTGAGATTTTTTATAAATTGATAATCGCTTATCAAATACCTTATCATCAGCTCTTGATTCTTCTTGAGATCTTTTTTTAATACGAGTTAAAAGCTCCTCATCACTAACAGTAAAATTGATTATGTTTAAATTTTTATTTAGAAAAATCTTCTTAAGAGACTCAGCTTGCAAAGAACTTCTTGGGAAACCATCAACTAATATTTGTTCGTCACCAAGACTATCAACTTTTTCTTTCAATACAGAAATTACCGTTGAATCCTCAATCAAATCACCATTATCCATCTTATTTTTAATTTCATTACCTAAAACACTGCCATCAGAAGATTTTTCTTTCAGTAAAGAACTAACTGTTAGAATATGTAAGTTTGGTAATACGGAGTCTTTAAGTATCTGAGCTTGAGTTCCTTTGCCAGATCCTGGTGGACCAATAAAAACTATAACCATTTACTCTTATACATTTTGTTTTTACTCAATATTTTTTCGTATTGAGATGTAAACAAATGTGTTTGGATTTGAGAAAAGAAATCCATTGCTACGACAACAACAATTAACAAACTGGTGCCTCCCAGGTAGAAAGGAACTGAGAGTTTTGCAATCAAAAATTCAGGTATTAGTGCAATCAAAGCCAAATATACAGCACCTACAAAAGTAAGTCGGTAAATAACATGTTCCAAATGTTGAGCTGTCTGTTCACCCGGTCTATATCCAAGAACAAAACCGCCATTATTTCTTAAATTGTCAGCTTGTTCTTTTGGGTTGAAAACAATACCCGTATAAAAAAAAGCAAAAAACACAATAAGTCCGAAAAAGAAGATCATATATAAAGGCTTACCATGAGATAAATAGAAACCTATGCTAGATAAAAAACCCGAACTTTCTGGAGAAAAGTTAGCAATTGTATTAGGAAATAAAAGTAGCGAGGATGCAAAAATTGCTGGTATAACACCTGCAACGTTCACCTTTATTGGTAAATAAGATGACTGGCCACCAAAAACTTTATTTCCTACTTGTCTTTTTGGATATTGAACCAAAAGTCTTCTTTGACCTCTTTCAATAAAAACAATTATAACAATTAACGCCAAAAGTAAGAAAATGATAAAGATGATAGCAATAGCAGATAGAGCGCCCGTTCTACCTAATTCAAAAGTATTAAAAATAGCAAAGGGTAAGTTAGCTACTATACCAGCAAATATAATAATTGAAATACCACTACCGAAACCATGTTCAGTGATTTGCTCCCCAAGCCACATAAGAAAAATAGTTCCTGAGGTCATGGTAATAATAGCTGAAAGCTGAAAAAAAGCTACACTTCCAAGAGTAGGATCTACTGTATCTGAGAGATTTAAAATTCCATTAGAAATACCATAACTTTGAAATAGAGCTAAAAGTATTGTGAGGTATCTAGTATATTGTTGAATTTTTTTTCTACCATTGGTTCCTTGTTCTTTTAAAGCTTTTAAACTATCAAAGGATGATTGCATCAAAGTCATAATAATTGATGCTGAAATATAAGGCATAACCCCTAACGTAAAGACTGACATTCGCATCAAAGCGCCACCAGAAAACATATCGAAGATGCCAAGGATGCCGTTTTGATGTTGAGAGAAAATTTGTTCTAAAACTGCAGAATTAATTCCAGGAACAGGAACATAAGTACCTAATCTGTATACGATAATCGCAAAAAGAACAAAACCTAGTTTTTTAAATAAACCAGAATTTTTTATAGCTTCGTTATAATCGATATTAGGAACTTTAGTGTTCATAACTTAAATTTTAAGAAGCAGATCCGCCTAAGTCTTCTATTCTTTTCTTTGCACCTGGTGTAAATTTAAAGTCTTTAAATTGTAATTTTTTCTTAAATTGAATTGAGTCGATAACTTTAATGCTTTTTTTATGATCTTTTTTCTTTAAAAAACCAGTTTCGACTAACATCTTCAAATCAATTGTGGAGTCATCTTTAAATTTATTAAAACTTACGAGAGAAATAGAAAGGTTGTTGGATCTTAATTTTTTAATTGAATTAAATCCTCTTTTTGGTGTTTTTCTATAAATAGGCATTTGACCACCTTCGAAATTTCGAACAGCAACACCAGATCTTGATTTTTGACCTTTATGTCCCCTACCGGCAGTTTTTCCAAGACCTGAACCTACTCCTTTTCCTTTTCTTTTTCTATTAGTGGTTCTTTGTTTTGATAATTTATTAATCATTAGTTTTCTCTTTTGCTAATAACAGAATTAATTTCTATTCCTCTTCTCGCAGACACTGACTTTGGGGTATTTATCATTCTCAATGCTTTGATAGTTGAACGAACAATGTTATGAGGATTTTTAGTGCCAATTGCTTTTGATACCACATCAGATATGCCTAAAGCTTCAAAGATAGCTCTTGATGGACCACCAGAGATTATTCCTGTGCCTTTTGGTGCAGATCTTAAAATAACAGTGCTTGATGAAAACTTCGCTTTTATATCATGATGGATGGTTCTTCCTTCTCTTAAGGGAATTCTTACCATGGTTTTTTTAGCCTCTTCGGAAGCTTTTCTTATTGCTTCAGGTACTTCTTTAGCTTTTCCTGAACCAAATCCAACTCTACCTTGACCATCTCCACTAACAACCAAAGCAGCAAAACCAAATCTTCTACCACCTTTTACAACCTTAGAAACACGCCTTACAGATATTAATTTTTCGATTAATTCTTTATTTACATTATTTTCAAGCATTTAAAAAGATAAGCCCTTCTCTCTTGCAGCGTCAGCAAGTACTTTTAATCTACCGTGATACTTATAAGGACCTTTATCAAACTTTACTTCTTTAACGCCCTTTTCAATTGCCATTTCAGCAATTTTTTCTCCTACTAATTTAGCAATATCTAGTTTTTTTTGACCTTCGGTCTTATTGATTTTTACAGATGAGAATGAACAGAGAGTTTTATCATTTTGTTCAGTTAATACCGATGCATAAATATGTTTAGAAGAACGAAATACTAGCAGTTTATGTTTTTTTACTGAAGCTAGTTTTTTTCTAATTCTAGTTTTTCTTCTGAGGGATCTAAGCTTATCGTTATTCATTATTTTTTCTTCCCTTCTTTTCTATAAATACGTTCACCTTCATATCTTACGCCTTTACCCTTATATGGCTCGGGCTTTCTAAAAGATTTAATTTCAGCAGCAACTTGGCCGACTAATTGCTTACTGGTACCTGAAATTGATACAATATTTTTCTCAACATTTGCTGTGATGCCCTCAGGGATTTTGAAGTTTATATCGTGGCTGTATCCAAGGGATAAAACAAGTGTTTTGCCATTAACGTTTGCTTTGTATCCAGTCCCAACCAATTCTAGTTTTTTTTCAAATCCTTGTGAGTTTCCGACAATTTCATTTTTTACAATAGCATATACCGTACCGAGTAATGCCTTGTTATCTCCTGAGAAATGAAGAAGGTTATCTTTCATATCTACAGTTATTCCATTAGGTAATGTAGAACTTGATTTTCCAAGTTTACCCTCAAAATTTATCACATTATTATTAACAGATATTTTAACGTCTGATGGTATTGTAATTGGATTTCTAGCTAAACGAGACATGATTAAAATACGCTAATTAGCACCTCTCCGCCGACTTTCTGATTTCTGGCATCTGAATCAGTCATTACTCCTTTTGAAGTTGAAAGAATTGTTGTGCCTAGACCACCAATAGTTTTTGGAATATCCTCGACTGAACTGTAAACCCTACATCCTTGCTTCGTAATTTTTTCAATCTTATTTATAAGTGGGCTACCTTTAAAATATTTTAAGGTGATAGATAAATCTTTTTTAGTATCACCAATTATTTCGTAACTTTCAATAAAACCTTCATTTTTTAAAACATTACATACGTTTACATTTAACTTTGAATAAATAGCTTTAATCGAAACTTTATTTGCTTTTTGACCGTTTCTTATTCTTGTGATCATGTCTGCTAATGTATCGCTCATCCTACCAACTCGCTTTCGTTAAACCAGGAATTTGACCTTTGCCCGCCATATCTCTGATTGCTATTCTAGATAAATTGAATTTTGAGTAAACACCTCTTGGTCTTCCAGATAAGAAACATCTATTTCTAAATCTTATTTTAGATGAATTTCTAGGCATAGACTCAAGTTTCATTTGTATCTTAACTCTTTCCTCAAAGGGTAACTCTTTATTCATTAAAAGTTTTTTTAAATTAGCTCTTTTTTCACTTAATCTATCAATGAGTGTTTTTCTATTAAGATTTTTTTGGATTGCGCTTTGTTTTGCCATGATTAATTTAAGAATGGAAAGTTCATTAACTTTAACAATTCATATCCTTCCTTGTCATTGTTTGCCGAAGTTGCGATTGTGATATCAAAACCAAAAATATTCTCAACATTCTCAACACTAATTTCAGGAAAAATAATATGATCTTTAATACCAATCGTTATATTACCCTGACCATCAAAAGATTTTTTGGAGTAACCTCTAAAGTCTTTAATTCGTGGCATAGCTATATTTACCAGTCTGTCATAAAACTCCATCATA
>Ga0181605_10002065_pt1 | contig 17928 bp, 7 predicted proteins | sample 041ome_11_FD_148676 | JGI IMG/M metagenome (GOLD analysis project Ga0181605, IMG submission 148676) | Coastal salt marsh microbial communities from the Groves Creek Marsh, Skidaway Island, Georgia - 041411US metaG (spades assembly) | ecosystem: Environmental > Aquatic > Marine > Intertidal zone...
TGTCTTATGTGTCTTGCGCAGCCGCGTCGCCGAATGTCGCGCACGCGAGCGGCGCGCTTCGAGATAACATGCTCCAATTCCAGCGCGCATCCAGCGTCTCTACGGTGTTCGCGATGAAAACTGCAGGATTTTCATCTCTTATGCATCCGTGTGCGACGTCATTGCGTCCATGCGCCGTGCTCGCGTGTTCAAGCATCGCCTCGACGTTGGGCTCGGCTGGGCAGGCGAATTACGCCGCCGCGAACGGCGTCGTCGATACCCTCGCGCTCGAGAAGCGCGCGCAAGGCTTGGTGGTCTCGAGCGCACAATTCGGTGCGTGGTCGCGTGTGGGAATGACATCGCGCGCATCATCAGTGATACATCGCGCAGAACGCCTCGGGCTTGGCTCGATTGATCCCGAAGACGGCGTTCGGGTGGTGTTTGACATTTTACGCGCATGCGAACCGGGCGCGAGCGTGGTGGTTGTATGTCCGTTTGATGTTCGCGTTGTGTCCAAGTATTTTCCCGCAGACTTGACCACGATGTTTAATACCTTTGCTGGCGTTTCGCAGGCGCCGTCTTCGACGTCATCTTTGGCGTTCGCTGGACAACATGGAGTCGGCAAAGATGACATTCGAGCGCGCGTCGCCTCTGCGGTGCGCGCAGTAATCAACACATCGTCGATTTCGTCAACGTCCATTGACGTCGACGCCCCGCTCGTTGCGTCTGGTCTGGATTCACTCGCGGCGAATGAGCTCAAGATCGAACTCGACGGCGCATTTGGATTTCATACTCCGGCGACGTTGGCGTATGATTTTCCCACCATTCGTACGCTGAGCGAATACATCGCGTCGCAGCTGGCGCCAAGTAGTAGCGCACCTCAGACGCACTCGTCTATGTCGAGTTTATCGTTATCGTCGTCACATATGCCGTCGGGCGCGCTGGCTGAAATCACAAACACCAATCTCGCGTGCGCCGGTTCGTCTTCGGCAATTGCCGCGAGTTCTACCGATGTCGACGGCGCCTCTCGAGCGCCTCGATCGCGATGGAACCATGACTTTGTCATCGATACCGATGCCGTGCGCGCATTCATCCCGTACTTTGCCGGTTTCGTCGATCATTCTGTGACGTTATTTGACGCCGAAGTGTTTGGCATTCCACCCGTGGAGGCGTTGATCATGTGCCCGCAAATGCGCGGCGTTCTCGAAGGCGCTCTCATCGTCGGGAACGGTAATGCCGCTCGTGACGTTGGCGTGTACGTCGGCGTCACGCAATCGAATTATAAATCAGATATTGTGCACGCGTTCTGGGGACAATTCCACCAAACCATGGGCACCGGCTCGTTACCATCCGTCGCCGCCGGGCGCGTGAATTTCATGTTTGACTACGCTGGTCCATCTTTGGCGATAGACACCGCATGCTCATCAAGTTTAGTCGCTGTGTCATTCGCATTTGACGCGTTACGTGCCAATGTAGTGTCTTACGCGTTGATGTGCGGCACGCATTTGATGGTGAGCGCAAATGGCGCTGTGGATAGGCGCGTGGCAAATTTACTAAGTATGGATGGTCGATGTAAGACGTTTGACGCCGATGCGGATGGATTTGCGCAAAGTGAGGCGTGTGGCGTCGTCGGTGCGCGCGTTGCGATGAGACATGGACGTAATCGCCGTCGTAACGACGTTGGCGCGGTGGATCGTCGTCTACAGAGCCGCGGCGAGAGTAGTCACGATATGCTCATTGCCATCGTGGGGAACAGTGTCAATCAGGATGGTCGATCGAGTGCGCTGACCGCACCAAATGGTCCCGCGCAACAAGCGGCGCTGCGCATCGCGTTGCTCGTCGCTAGTCGCGATGGATTTGAGGATGGCGTGAGCACGCATGGCACGGGAACCGCGCTCGGCGACCCTATTGAAGTTGGCGCCATCGTCGCCGTCGCTTCCGACATGTCTGCACATGGGGTGGTTTTAGAGGCTACGAAATCGCAATGTGGGCACAGCGAGACCGCGGCCGGGGTCGTCGCTTTGGCGAAGACGGTTCGCGTGCTCGCGCGGAGGAGACGGGACGCCGTCGTGCATTTGCGACGCGTGAACCATCACGTGAGTTCAATCACCACTTGGCGGCGGACATCGGCAATGGTGAGCATTCCGAGACAAAGCACGCATTATTTGCGTCATCATGAAACACAGTCGCGGACTGCGTCGTGCGGGATTTCTGCGTTTGCGTTCCAAGGTACCAATGCGCACGTCGTCGTCGTCGCGGCGGCCGCGGCTGTCGTCAACGCCGCGACGTCTTCGACGACGCCTACGTCAGTATTATTGAGTAAATCGCGATTCTGGCCGCTTCCAAACGTTTATCCACACGTTCAAGCGTTTAAGGCATTTACAAAGGACGACGTGAGCACGATGAAGACGACGTTTGTCGGCACCGTGCATCCTCGCGACGACGCGCACATGTTGGACCACATCGTCAATGGGAGCGCCATCTACCCTGGCGCTGGGTATCAAGAACTTGCAGCGGCGATCCCGAAAATACTCGTTAACGGCAATGACAACGGCGGCGCGGTGATCTCCAACTCTATGATTCCAGCACCGATGGTGATGTCCACGGAATCTCGCACGCTCGTCGATGTCGTCGTCTTTGGCGCTAGAGCTGTCGTCGTGAAATCCACCACGAATTCTGCGACGCACATGCGTTGCGGCATTCAGCGCACGTACGTTGTGAGGCAGCATACAACGTTGGTATGTCCAAGACTCGCGATGGCGGATCGACGTGCGTCGGCGTGTGCGAGAATCCCGCGGCGGGACGAGCATTTAAGCTACGACGTCCACCCAGCTGCGCTGGATTGTGCGTTACAACTGGCCGCCGCGATCGATAATGCTCGAAATGACGGCGTGGTAAAAGTTCCTGTCGGCGTGCGTGCGTATAAATCCTCTTCGCTGTCGTCGTCGTCGTCGGCGGCGTTGTCATTGATGGTGGCAGCTCTTCGAGGCGTTAATCATACGCTCGAGGACGTCAACGTCGCCGACGTGGAAGTGAAAATCATGGCGTCTCGTAGCACCGGTGCAAATAAGCGTCGTAAGTCGTCAAACCGTCATTTCATGTACGAAGTGGGCGAGTTTGCTGTGCGTTCGACGCATCGCGTCGGACGATGTCAAGGAGTGTACACCATGGCTTCGGCTTTGGCGGATGATTTTGACGCCGCTCGAACGCGCCGTGACTCAGCATGTGCGCTCATATCCGTCTGGCAAAGCGCAAACGCGCGTGTTTCATCGGTATCGCTTCAAACCACGTCGCGCAGTGCGAGCGAAGACGCTGTGCGTGCCATCATTCGATCCATCTCTCAGGAGGCACCATTGGTGGCGTTTGCGAGCACTCGGCTCGGCGTCGAAGATTTCGCATTCGTCGATGATTCAGTGCGTTCCGCATTCGTCAAGGGCGCGGCCTATGAGTGCGACGCAATCACATTGATGATGCGCGAACACCGCCTCCGGTTGGCATCGCCTTCGAAGGCGCCGTGCCTTCGTAGAAATTACGCGCCGTCAATTGTCAAAGCAAAGCTTCGCTCTGGGTTCGGCTTTGGCTTTCACTCTGACGCCGACTCGGCCATTCTCATCACTGGCGGACTCGGCGCCGTCGGTCTCGAAGTCACCCGCGCGTGCGAACGACGCGGCATGCGCGTGGAAATCACATCTCGAACGGGTCGTGCGATGAATTTCGCTCACAGAACTGGCGACGTGCGCGCCTTCAAATGTGACGACCGGCTCTCTCTACGCGCATCCGATGCTGTCTTCCCGCGCGGTGCGCCCATTCGTATTGTCCACGCCGCGGGTACCATTCGCGACGCATTGGTACACAACCAAAGCGTCTATACAGTGTGCGACGTCATCGCCTCGAAATCGTTGGCGTCCATCCATGACGGCGCAGCGCCCGCGAGCCATCCACTCGCGAGCACAATGTTATGTTCGTCCATCGCTGCGTTGACTGGAAATCCGGGGCAGACGAACTATGCGTATGCCAACGCTTTGTTGGATGCCAACGCTCGTCGCCATCGTCGCGAGGGCGAACCATTCGCGAGTGCGCAATTCGGTGGTTGGTCGGATATTGGCATGGCGGCTCGGGACGTGTCCATCGCGCGTCGGCTCGAGCGCATCGGTGCAGGCGCGCTCACGCCCGAAGAAGGCATCAGCGTGATTTTGAAAGTAGTGTTTCATGGCGCGTATCAAGTCCGCGACTTCGTGGTGTCACCGTTTCAATGGTCTCGCGTCGCCGCGTCGGCGCTTCCGGCGTTTTATGTATTCGGCGACGTCATCGCGGCAAGCGAAGAAGACACGCGACGACGGATTGAGTCTTCGACGAGTCGCGCCACCGATGCCGGGGCGACAAACATATCATCCACTACCGCCGAAGACGTCACGCGCAAGGTTGAATCAATCGTGCAATCTCTCGTGGGTAATCGCGTTCCAAACGACGCCCCGCTCATGGACGCCGGTCTGGATTCGCAAGCGGCGAATGAATTAAAAACCGAGCTCGACGCCGCGTTTGGACTGGATGTCCCTGCCACTGCGGCATATGATTTCCCGACAATTTCTGCGCTGAGCGCTTACGTGGCTAGCCGCATCGCGCCTGCACCGATGACATCGACAATCACATTTGGTACTACGGGTTTGGCGGCGTCCGGGGACGCGGATTACATGAACATCGTCGCCGACATCGTCGGCGCTGATTTACTTGTCCCCGTACACTCTGGAGACGGTGTTTCACGCGTACCGTCGCACCGCTGGGATAATCAATGGTACGTCGAAAGCGTCGCGTTGCTCATACCAAGCTTTTCGGCATTCGTAAGCGCCTACGACGTCTTTGACGATGATGTCTTCAGCCTGGCTCGCGCGGAAGCGCTCCTCATGGACGTGCAGCAACGCTCGATTCTCGAAGGCGTCTTGGCGTGTCGACTAGGTGCTAGTCGCGGACCATTGGTTGAAGACGGACTCGATGCGGCGCTCGACGGCGTTGTCGCATCCACAGGCGTCTACGTCGCCATTTCAGCCATGCAGTACCAAAATGAAGTCCTCGATCGATACTGGCCCAACCAAACGTCGCCGTACATCGCCACTGGGAATACCCTCAGCGTAGCCGCGGGGCGAGTGAGCTATATATTCGGTTTGCGCGGTCCGTGCGCGTCGATGGATACGGCGTGTTCGTCATCCATCGTCGCCACGCATTTTACCATGGAGGGCTTGCGCCATCGCGACTGCACCTCGGCGGTCATCGCTGGGGTGATTTCAATCCTTGGCCCGGGCGTGAGCGCGATTTTCTTCTCAAGTGGAATGCTCAGTCAAAGTGGGCGATGTAAGACGCTCGATGCAGAGGCGGATGGGTACGTGCGAGGCGAAGCCAGAGGCGTGTTTGTCGTCGACGCTGCGGATTCCGCGGACGAGAGTCACGCGCTGCGGGCCGGCGTAGCCATCATTGGGAGCTCGATGAATCAAGATGGACGGAGTTCGAGTTTGACTGCACCGCACGGGCCATCGCAGAGCGTGTCGTTGCGATTAGCTTTGCGCGCAGCGCGCGTTTGTGGCACCGACGTAGACAAACTTCAAATGCACGGCACCGGGACGCCGTTGGGGGATCCAATCGAAGTCGGCGCCACGATGACCGTGCTCGCCGCGTGCGTTAGGAGCCGCGACGACGCCGGCGGCGTTTTCCCACTCACGCTCGAAGCGCACAAGTCGCACATTGGACATACGGAAACCGCGAGCGGCATGGTCGCGCTCGCGCAGCCGCTTGCGACGCTCGCGAGCGGCGTCGTGGAAACAATCCTACATCTTCGCGCAATGAACCCGCACATTGCCACAATCGCACGCACATCGGCGTTGCGCCGAGAAGCATCGACTCCTCGCCAACGTGCTGCTCGCGTGGCATCCCACGCAGGCGTGAGTTCGTTCGCGTTTCAAGGCACTAATGCCAACGCGATTCAGCGCGTCATACGTCATTCGAAACGCGTCCCGCGCGCACGTCCGATGCTCAGACGTCAGCGATTCTGGCCCCTGCCGAGTTTGCATCCGCACGTGCATTGTTTTCGAAATCTTGACAATTTCGCCGCGCAACGCGGCCGACGCGACGAGCTACGGATGCTCGTGCGTGTCGACGGCCGGTTGCACGCGCACGTATTGGACCATCGAGTGCTAGACGCGGCGTTGTACCCAGGGGCAGGATTTCAAGAGATTGCCTCCGCAGTAGCGCGCATTTTCGGCGCCTCACGCGATGATTTTGCAGTGGTGCATTCTACCGTGGCCGTGCCGCTTCATATGCGAGCAAAAATGAACATCGAGTTCGAGGCGAGTGCGTTCCCGGAGAATGGCGAGACGCGGATTCGGTCCGCCGGAGCGACGACGACGTACATGCGATGCTCCACTCGGCGAATCCTTAACGATGTCGACTTTAGCGCGTCGGCACATCGCCATTGCTATCATGCAACAATGCTGCCTAGTCGTAGTCGCGAGCCGCCGATGATGGCGTGCGCGAAGATTGCATCGCCAGAATCGCACGCCTATCTTGATTACTGGATACATCCAGCGTGTTTAGACAATGCTCTGCAATGCGGCGCCGTGATGAGCGCGGGATCGCCGTCATCTTCACCATCATCTGATGATGTTAAAGTTCCCGTTGGCGTCGACGCCTACGCCGCTCGTGCGATCCCGACGCACGCGCGGATGCTCTACGCGTCGGCGTCGCCGTCGCATTACCTGTTGCATAACAGCGCGGCGGTGGTCGGACTACGCGTGAAATCCATGCGACGAGGCGCTCAAAAGATGGCCTCTAATAGTGGCGAGCGTTCGATGGCGTACACCGTGAAATGGTTCGCGGTGAACACCAACTTGGTTGAGACGTATGATCAGGACGCGACGACGCCGGCTTTGGCGTTGTCGTCGCGGCGTCGTCGCGGCGGCTCGTCAGCCTCGTGTTCGCGCGCCTTTAGTGCGGCGTTAGCGACGTCACACGTCGCGCCAAAGCCATTACTTCACGCGTTTAACGCTCAATCACTCGCTCAATCACTCACGCCCGACGTGCTCGGCGACGGCTTACACGGATTGAATCGTACCGCCGCGCAAGAGTTCCGGCACGCCGAAGTGACTGGGACGCGAACAAGCGCTAATTTAGCAAAGCGTCGTCGCGCCGATGTTCTGGCTGGATCGTCACCCGTGGCGCCGGGAGTAAGTTCGACGCACGTCGCAGGAGACGCGCATGAGACGCTCGAGATCGGCGGGACGACGTACGAACGACGTTTACGACCGCTCGCGACGTCGGTGCGAGACGACATGAACATGTGCGCCCGGCGGTCTTCGTCCTCGATGTTCGCCCGCGTCAAGTCGCACGTGATGCATGGCAACGACATCGATGCACCCGCTCGCGTGACGCTTATTTCCGGTGGTCTCGGTGCGATTGGCATGGAGTACGCTCGGTACGTCGACGGTCGGCGCTCCCGCGTCCACGCGCTCAGCCGCGCCGGCCGAAGCCGCGAATTCGATGGTTTCGGTTTCAATCACGTCATCGCGCACAAATGCGACGCGAGTCACGCAAATGATATCCTCTCCGTGTCCTGGCGAGACATCGACGACGTCGTTCACGCCGCAGGCGTGCTCCGCGACGCGCTCATGCGTAAACAAAACGCGCATTCAATGTTCGCCGTCGTCGGCTCAAAGGTGGACTCGTGGACTAAAATGCGTTCGCGACTCGCGCAATGCGCACCGCATAAGATCGTTCTCTGCTCATCGATCAGTGCGCTGAGTGGAAGCGTTGGACAAGCAAATTATACCGCGGCAAATGCTACTCTCGATGGCGACGCGCTCGCGGCGAGGCGGCTCGGGAACTCGCAAAGTTCCATGGCGTGGGGCGCGTGGTTAAACGCCGGCATGGCGGATGCGAGCGTCCTCTCTCGCGTGGATGCCATGGGATTCGGCATCGTGACCCCTGAACGCGGCATGCGTGCGCTCGAACGCGTGATGTCGCGCGTGGACGTTGCAAATGTTGTGGCGACACCATTTGATTTCGTCAAACTCGCGCGAGCGATGGCAACGTCGGCGCCTCGAATATACACTGGGATGCTGCCAAAGATTACGGCGACATCGAAGACTCGGCGCGTGGCGGTTGGTCGTACCAAGGGAACAGGCGCGAGACGGCAACATTCGATTGGTGATATTCGTACCAAAGTTGCGGCGATTGTGAGTGGGATCGTCGGCCGGGACGTCTCCGAAGATGAACCGCTCATGGACGCTGGCCTGGATTCCATCGGCGGCGCCGAGTTGCAGAAAAATATTGAGGATGAGTTTTCAATCGAACTTCCCGCGACGGCGGCGTTCGATTACCCAACAGTATCTGCTTTGAGTGACTTTGTTGCGAGTCAAATTGGGGACGGCGACGGCGGCGATGAAGACGAGTACGTCGGCGGCGGTGCGGGCGCGGCTCGCAGTAGGTTGTCCATCGATGACGTTCGCCAGCGCGTGCTCGCCATCGCAAGCGGAGTCATTGGGCGCGAGATAGGCACTTCCGAACCCCTCGTTGACGCCGGCATCGATAGTCTTTCAGGTCAAGAAATGAAGTCTCAAGTCGAAGACGAATTCGGTATTGAATTACCCGCGACGGCGGCGTTTGACTATCCCACCGTCGACGCCTTGAGCGATTACGTGGCGAGTGAAATCGGCGCTCGAACATCTAGTGTAGCTGCCATGACGACCATTTCACACGCCATCGCTGCAGCTGCCGCGCAAAAGAGTGTCGTTGCGCGTGCGTATTCATTACGAGCACCGCAACCGCCAGACGCGGATGGCATTCGACGCGTTCCTCTTCATCGGTGGGATATGGACCGATACCAGCAAGGCATACAAGAGTATATGCTATCGCGCGTGACTGGATACAATTTACACATCCCATGCTTTGGTGGGTTTCTCGCGCGATACGAGTACTTTGACGCCAAGGTATTCAGCATTTCTTCGCTCGAGGCATTGTACATGGATGTGCAGCAGCGTTCGCTCCTCGAAGGCGTCGCCCGCGCGATGTTCAAAAGCGAGGGCATCGGCAACGATGCGCTTGAAAGCACCCCCACGAGTTTGCCATCGGGCGTGTACGTAGGCATTGCGTCATGTGATTACGCGGATGAGTTGCTTCGAGCATACGTTCCAGTGTTGCATCCGTTTCTCGTCTCCGGGACGAGTCTCAACGTCGCCGCCGGCCGAATATCGTATACGTTTAACTTTCGCGGACCATCCATGAGCGTCGACACTGCGTGTTCGAGTTCTCTGGTCACTACGCACTTATCATTTATTGCGTTGCGCTGTGGCGAGACATCGAGCGCGGTGTCTTGTGGGGTGCAGGCGTTGCTTTCGGCGCACATTACCGGCGTGTTTCATAGCTCTGGGATGCTCGCCGACGACGGGCGATGCAAAACGCTCGATGCGGATGCAGATGGATACGTTCGAGGTGAAGCCAGAGGCGTGTTGGCCCTCGAAGCCGTTGGTGCGGCAGCCATGGGGAAAATATGTGATGTCGTCATCGCGGGAACGGCGGTGAACCAAGACGGACGATCGAGCGCGCTCACCGCCCCGAATGGCCCGTCGCAAAAGGTTGTCATGCGCGAGGCGCTAACTTTAGCCGCGGTCACGGGCGCTGCCATCGACAAGCTTCACATGCATGGCACTGGCACGCCGTTAGGTGATCCCATTGAGTTTGGGGCGGCGTTGCCTGTTCTGGAACGCGTCGATCCAACGCAACCGGCGCCAGCGTTTGAGGCGTCGAAGAGCGCAGTCGGCCATACTGAAACCGCCGCAGGCATCATCGCCATTCTCGCATCCATCGCATCGCTTCCACAGTCCACGGTGAACAGAATCATGCACTTGAAATTCCTCAATCCGCATTGCCAGAGCCTGGCGGCGGCAGCCAAGACAAACGGCACATCCGCGCCGCGACAAAGCTTTGGCCGAGCCGCGTCTCTGGCGCAAGCGTCGGGATTTGCATTCCAAGGCACCAACGCCAACGCCGTAGCGCGAGTCTCGCTCACAAATGCGCGCACGAGCCATACAGGACGAGAACTTTTGTTTCACCGCGAACGGTTCTACCCGCTCCCGCACTTGTTCCCACATCTGCACACATTTAACGGATTGGATGATTTCGGCGCGTTGACGCGCTTTGGCGCCCTCGTGGACACTCGCGTGCACGGGCACATGCTCGACAACTACAGAGTCTTCCCAGTCGGTGCCTTGCTCGAGCTTGCGAACGCAACAATGCGCATCATGGAAATCACTGAGCACGCGTTACGGGACGTCCATGTCTTTACGCCGTTGGTGCTCTTCACAAAGTCAAACACCGAATTTGAGGTCTGCGTGAGCAACGCCGGCGGCAACGTCGTCGTTCAATCCAATGGCGGTCAGGACGTGCACATGACGTGTGCGTTCGATAGATTCTTAAATAACTGCGCGCGCGACGCAACGGTGCGCGGTGGATTGTGGGGACTCGCAGAGCCATCTCGGGACGACGTCGTTCGAGCGCGTGTACGGCCGAGCGAGCGTCACGAGCATTTCGAGTACAACGTCAATCCGATGTGCGTCGAGAGCGCGCTCACACTGCGCGCCGCGCTCGAGCGTTCATCAGAGGCACACTTTGTATGCGCATCGTGTGTGCGATATTCGACGCCCGAGCACGCGTCGACGGCGTCGCATGGATTGGCTGAAGCGACGGCGCGCAAGTCGGCGTACGCGATGCGCTCGACGACGATACACGCGCCGATGTTTAGACCTCTGCGAAGTGCGACGTCGAGAGCCGTGGTCGAAAGCGCTCGAGCGGCGGGGATTCCAAAGACGCGACGTCGCATACCGCCAGCCAAGACAATGGATGAGATTCAGGGCGGTGTGCGGCGCATGTGCGCTACGATTGTCGGGACGCTGGTGGAGCCCGACGCGCCGCTCACCGATTGCGGCATCGATAGTCTCGGCGCCGCCGAGCTCCGTTCGGCGATTCAACACGAATTCGCCGTGGTGTTGCCTGTTACTGTGGCGTTCGAGTGCCCGACGACGAACGCACTCGGTGCGTTCGTGCATAAAGAGTTATCCGCCGCGCGCGCCGAGGCGATCAAGCAATCAAGCGATCGGGAGCGGCACACGCGCGCGCGGAAACGCATCGTGGCGACGTCGTGGAGATCAATCGCAGAGACCATATATGACACACTCACGTTACGAGACGTCGTTGTCGCCGTGTTGGCGTACTTGGTGTACGTCACGCTCGCCCGAATCGAATCGTTGTAGACGCCCCTTAGCGTTGAAATGGTATATCATGACGTTTGCATATTTCAATCAGGATTATCTTTCGGCGACGTCATGGACGATTGCAAGTAAACCACGTAAAACGTCTTACTTTATCACCAATTTGTTAAGTCAGCGGGACTTGCATCGGCGTGGCCTTTCGGCAAAGCCCATCGTACCTTGTACATCTCACACATTTTGCACATAGGGCTATCAACCACCATCAATGGCATTAATGGTATTTGGCACATATACCGGTAGTTGTCTACGCGCTGAAAGACACTGAGTTTTACTAATTCCGTAAAAAATAGTTGTACCATTGATAGTAATCGCTCCTCTGGCAAGCCGGCGCGCAGTTTTGGTGTCATGTCAGACCAAAAGTAGCGCATCATCATTTCTGACATCGGCGCGGTGATCATCCTTTGCGATTCGACATGATACTTTTTATGCAGCTCTACCGGTTCGCCACGCTTGCGCTGTACACTGTCGATGATGATGGCGTCGCCCCAATGTTCACACAACATATAATTCACAAAACTTTCTTCATCATCTGGACAAAATATCACGCTGCGCTTTGCGGCTGTAGCCTGAATGCGTTTAAATGCTTCTGCGCCGTCGCGAATTACCGAGGGAAAGTACCGTTCTGAAATCACGCGTCCCATAACGATGTGAACATCTCGAGTGGTCTTGTGATGCTCGCGAATCTTGGCGATTAAAACTTCATAACATCGTTCGTCCTCCGTGTCAACGCCCACGGTTGTGCAGTAATAGTGTGTCAGATCCGTCCATGCATGATGGTTTTCGAGCGCGTCCTTGAACGTTTTGCACGTCAATGTCAAATTACGCAATTCGCAATTGTCTTGAATCAAAATCGCATCCGGTATCGCGCGATGTAAAATCTCACGAACTAAGTCGTCTGGGAGCATATCCAACAACGCGCACCCGTCGTCCGCGACTTTGCCAGCATCGCCGTTCGACATTGCGCCTTTGTGATCTCCGAGAGCGATTGATTCCCTCGCCGAATTCGTCCGCACCGAAAACGTCGCACGCGACCGACGCACGCGACGCTATGCGATGTATATGCGTCAATAAAAACTCACCCGCGCACCTCGCGTCGTCTCTGACGTCGTCCACGCACGCGCACGCGACGCGCGCGTGGACAAATGGCGCAATCTGCGAGAATGATGGTGCCAAATGATGGTGCCAAGTTGGCACATTTTTGATGACAACTTCACGTAGGAAGGGTCGTAGACTCGCGTAACATGGCGTAAAGAATCGTATCACAATGTAGAAATGCTATCAGTCAAAATCAGTCAAATGTATCGGTGTCTTTGTGCTCATCCACGGCGCGCTTCGACGATGTCGGGGTGGCCTTTTGGCAATCGTCGCATCGCGTACATCTCGCGCATCCATTCGTTGCCCCATTCAAAGAATTCATCGCATCCACGTTCTCTGGCTCGATTTGCAGCAATCTTGCGTATACGTTCGCGAATACTCTCAGTCTTTGTTGACGAGCACATCGACCAAGTCCAACGCACTTTGCTCTCTGACGGCGTCACCCGTTTGCCGTGCGAAAACTTCAACGTTACCGGTGTATCCTTGAAGCGATTCTGGCTATCGACGAGGATGGCGTCGCCCCAGTTTTCAGACAGAACGAGGTTCACGAGTATTTCGCGATCCTCGTCTTTATTGAAGAACATCATTCTCTGCATAACTGCTTCCTCGAGACGTTTAGACGCCGCTTTCTCCTCGCGCTTTGAGACTGGCCAGTACCGATTCTTGATGGCGCGCCCCATCGCCACGTGCACGTCACGAGTGGTCTTGTGACGCCAGCGCATAGAACGCACCAGTTCTTTATACTCGTTTTCGCTCTCCATAAAGTCCCCGGTGGGATCGACGCTGCAATAATGATGCATCAAATCCGTCCAATACGCGTGATTGTTGAGCATCGTCTTAAACGTCTTGCAACACATTGAAAGAGTGTGCACCATCTCCTTCTCGTCCCCGTAGTACCTACGTTTCAACGCGTGATTCAAAATCACGCGAATTAAATCTTCGCTCAACACGTCCAACAACGCGCACCCGTCATCACCTCCTTCCCCGTTCGACATCGCGCCGTCGTGATCTCCGAGAGCGATCGACCCCATCGCCGAATTCGTCCGCGCACCGCACACGTCGCACGCGACCGACGCACTGCGACGTATACGCGACGCGAATATGCGACAATAAAAACCCACTGACGAACCCCGCGTCGTCGTCGCTGTCGGCGCCGCGCGCGCGCCACACCGCGTCGACGTTTGACGAATGCCTCGTCGCACCGTATGAGTGCCATGTGTCCCCCAGTCAGCCTCCATACCCAATACTTAGCACCCACCTAAACCGATCACCTCCGATTTTCACGTCCACCCTCGACCCCCATACCATGCACAGATACCCATCCACACCCCTTGAATACACACACACAGGTGCCTGGTTTCACCCATGGGTGCCTGGTTTCAGGACCCATCATCTCGCGACGCCACCCCACGTCATGCGCGCGCCATTCCTCGACACGCGACGATGTTTACGGTTCAAGTCCCGCAATACACCGGTTTGCGCGCCACGCGCGTGACCAAGGTACGTACGACGCGATTCGTCCGACACGTGATTCGCCCACGCGCGACGGCGGCGGTCGCGCGCGCCGCCGTTGGGACGATGACGCACGACGCTTGGCGTGGCGCGCGGTTGAGGGTTTCGAGATGTACATTCGCGCGTGCGGCGCGCGCGGCGGGGGCGCGGCGCGGGTGATGACGCGTGGGGGTTGTGTGAAATATTTCGTGCGTGCGGACGCGCTCGGGGGTCGGGGTGGGCGGCGCGCGCGCGCGGGCGTGAGGGGGGGTGATGGGTGGCGCGGCTGGGTGTGGTAGGGTTTTCCCAGCGAGGCGTCGGTGCAGACTCGCGAGGCGTTCGTTCGTGAAGACTGACTGTGGTGATTCGCGTTTCTCGTTGATGTAGAGCTCCAAGACGGTGGCGTCTACGCCGCGCGTCGGTGGTCGCTCGGCGCTCGTCGTTGAGGCGAACAAGAAGGTGGCGAAGAAGACGAAGGTTGTCTTGCTCGAAGCGTCTGAACTCGGCGCGCAAGGCGACATGGTCGCGGTGTCGAACGGTTTCTTCCGCTCGTACTTGGAGCCGCAAGGCTTGGCCACGAAGGTGAGCCAAGAATTGATGGCTGAATTCAAGGCGAAATCAGAGGCGCAAGAGGCGGCCAAGGCGAAGGAGGTTGCCGACGCCAAGGCCATCGCGACGGCGTTGACGACGATTGGCAAGTTTGTTGTGAAGAAGACTGTGGGTGAGGATGGCAAGATTTTCGGCTCTGTGCAAGCGAGCGACGTCGTCGAAGCCATCAAGGCGCAAACTGGCAAGGAGATGGACAAGAAGATTTTCGCTATTCCGGACATCAGCTCCACGGGTGTTTACGAAGTCCAAGCTACTTTGCACAAAAGCGTCAAGGCGAAGTTCCAACTCGAAGTGCAAAAGGATTAATTAACTTCGCTCATGATTTATCATTATTTGGGTCGAGCGCGCAGCTTTGATATAGATTTCTAGTAGACATGTCAAGTAAAATATTTTTACAACGCACTATTCATTCCATGGAAAACTCGTATTCATCCATTGAAGTTGTCTCAGAGCTCTCGTAATCATCCTCCGCAGCGCGTTGTCGTGCAGCGCGAGCGTTCAGCACGTCAACCCATCGATACTGTGGGCGAATGAGTGATAAATCTACCAACGCTTCGCCGAGTTCATACAGGGCATCGCTAAAGCCAACCATTGAATATTTCACTGGAGCGAGAAATTGCTTCAAGTCGCGGCCCCGACGCGTCGGCGTTGCCACATTCAAGCTTTCCATCGGCGTCGGTGGCGTGGCTGAGCACGCACCGCTGGCGTTACTCACGAGCGTACACACAAGAGCGACGCATATAACCAAAAGCTTTGACGTCATGTTGGGCACGTGAGACACACTGGCGTTCGATTATCAAATGTTTGAGGATGGCATTTCTCGTGGGGACAAACAACAAAAATCAAAGTGTCGGCATTCATTCGCGTGCGATGGGCGTGCGACCGCGGACAGGTAGAACGAAATACAATGCCGGGTTGGCATTGTCCAAACGCATCCATCGCGCGGCGATGTGCGCGATAGCGTGTGTGGGCATGCTCGCGCACGCGCCGAGCGGCGCGTGCGCGAGGATGTTGCTCGAGCGCTCGAGCGGCGGCGCTGCTATTCACTGGTCGCCTTTGACGCCCGTGCGCGCAAGCGCAGCGTTTGGAAGTAGTCTCGTGAGCGCCGCAGCTGGAGATTCCCCGCAAATCTCTTCTACTTGGCCGTGGGAAGTTCGATGGTCTTCACAACAAACTCAGCCGCCGCCGCCGCCGGTGGCGTTGGCTCCCATGTCGTCTCCATCGCCTCCGCCGCCTCCGCCTCCGCCGCCGCCGATTTCAACACGCTCTTCTCCACCACCTACGCAGAACAATTGGTGGTTGTCGTGGTCGAGCGTCGAGCGAGACTTTGTCGCTCGCCGTCCTCCGCCGCCATCGCCGCCGCCGCCGCCGCCGCCGCCCCCGAGCGTGGCCGCCGCGATTGAACGCATGGAATCACTCGACGAAGCGATGCAGATGGCTGAACTCCTCGCCACGCTACTGATTCAAGAAGACTTATCATCCGAACGATTAACAGCGTACACGGAAATCGCCGCGCAAGCGTTTGTGAACCATCACGAATCAGACGCGTTAGAGTTCGCCCAATCCGAACTCCAAGCCTGGCTTTTTGACGAAGTTTTAGCGTTCGCGATCGACGAGGACTTCCTCAACTCGGCACGTACCACATTTGCATCTTCAACCAGGTTTGGCGAGTCTGGCGATGTCTTTGGCGAAGACATTTTGTACGCCGCCGAAGCGCTCGCGGCGCATCAAATGGCAGAGCGACGATACGACGACGGTTCGACCATCGACCCAATCGTCACCTCTGCATCGTTCTCCGAACTCACGCGAGAACCATCATCGATATTATTATCATCATCGTCATCCTCGTCGTCGTCAACATCCATCGACGACGACGTACGCGCCAGTATCGCGCGCGACCGTCTCTCGCGGCTCGTCTCCCCCGCTCTCCTCGGCGATCCTCAACTATTAGCCTCTGCGCTCCAACCGAGCCTCTTCGCATCGCTCCTGAGCGACCCGAGCGTGTTGGCATATCTCACCACCGCGTTCGGCGCGTCGGACTCCATCACGTCGTCGCTCGCCGGGTAAATCTCGCGCGTTATTTCAAATACAAAATTAACCTCTTGAGTCATAATTGGTCAAACACCCCCTCAAGTCCCTCAAGGGGGACGAAAAACAAACGTCGATTGCTATCCCACCACCACGTGCGTCACACGACGTCGTCGCGCTATGCGTCTCGCGCGCACCGCCCCGCTCGTCGAACGCGATGGAAACGTCCCGCGCGAGCACACCGTCGTGTACACCCCGCGGTCGCGGCGCGGCAAGACTGCGGGAACGACGACGATGCATTCATCGTGCGAGTCGATGTTGGAGGCTGTGGCTCGCGCACCGCTGACGGACGCGATGAGCGACGACGTCGCGTCCGTCTCCGCGTTCGAGGCGTCGATGATGAGCGCAAAGACGGAGTTTGATGCGTCTGTGTGTGCGGCGTCGCCTGTGGTGCGCCGAGGCGTGCCGGTTGATGTGATGTCGACGGCGTTAGTGGTGGGCCGCGACGTCGACGACGACGACGTCGACGACGACGTCGACGACGACGACGCGCACACGTCCATTGCAGAGCGACGACATACGAACGCACTCGCGTTGACGCTCACGCTCGAACGAGATGCGGCAGAATCTCGCGCGCGAGCGCTCGAGACGTTTGCGCGCGAAGAAATGCGCGCGTGCGACGCGCGCTGCGCGGCGCTCTCCGCCGACGTAGAAGACTTACTCGCCGCCCTAGGCGCAGCCACGAGCGCAGACGCGCGTCGACGATGGAGGTTCGCCATACGCGCCGTGTGTGAGCGCGCAAAACGCGCGAAAGAGGAGGAAAAAGTAGCGCTCGGCGTCGCCTCGAGACGTCGGCTCGAGCGTCAACTGTTACGCGTCCAACGCTACGTCTCCGTCGCCGCGGACGATTTCGAGCGCCTAAACGCGCGATTAGCCAAAGAAGCGCGCGACGCTCGAGACGCGCGCGAGGGTGAACGATTAGCCAAAGACGCCCTCGCCGCCGCGCTCGCGTCCGACGCCCGCGTCCACGCGCCCGCGTCCGACGCCGCGACCCATCCGCGCGCCGCGGACGCCGCCGCGCGCCGCGCCGACGCCAAAGCCAAGTGCGCATCCGTGAGTGAAACCATGGCACACATGCTCGCCGAATGGCGCGCGCGCGATCCCGCCATCGCCGAGCGTTTACAACGCGCCGCGCGCGCGTGACGCCTTCGTATGTCGTCGGCGTCACATGAACCGTCCACATGATGGGTGGTCCGCGTGATTGTATTAAAACCACACCCTTCATACCACTTAAGTCACACATAGTACGATCTACGCCCCCTCACACCGCCACGCGGGACTCGGCACCTAAGTCATATATAGTACTTATGACTCTATATTATGTACACTGGTTTTCCCGCCCTTTTTCGCGTTGAAA
>Ga0181605_10002091_pt1 | contig 17799 bp, 8 predicted proteins | sample 041ome_11_FD_148676 | JGI IMG/M metagenome (GOLD analysis project Ga0181605, IMG submission 148676) | Coastal salt marsh microbial communities from the Groves Creek Marsh, Skidaway Island, Georgia - 041411US metaG (spades assembly) | ecosystem: Environmental > Aquatic > Marine > Intertidal zone...
GCTCTGCACTCGACACGCTCACTTCCCATCGCGTGGTGTTCTCTTGTGCGGCAGACTGTACAGCCGCGCAGACGCTGCGACCTGCAATGCGAGCCACATGTGCGCGTGCACCGCGCACGGCCGCAACAGAAGCGTATGCGTGTGCGTACTCGCGAGATTGAATGTGTGCACCACTGATACCAGCGCCAGCGCCAGCTCCCTGAAGCAGTGCGGTTGCGGCGAGCGACAACCGAGCGTGATGATGCATTGTGATACGTTTGTGTTGATGCCGGCGTGTCGCTTGAGTGGCTTCTTGAACCTTGTTTTGAAGTCGTCCTGCAGCCAATTTGCACTTAACGCTCAGCAATGTATGTTGCAGCGTAACTTGATATTGCACTCTGGATCTTCGTAACTGAGCCACTGTTCTTGAAGGGCGATTGAATACAACTGATTTACATAGCAAGCCTGATAATTTTGTCGAACTTTGTAAGCCATGTCTCGTTATAGCAGTCGAGTGATTTTCGCTCTGTATTGACTGCAAGTAATTTGACACAACTTTAACATTCGTTGAGGTCACAGCAGAGCGATACACAAGCTTAATCGAGGCAGTATTCTGAATTGTCGCTGGTAGCTTGTACAGGCTTCTATAATTATGGTCATTTTGCTGAAGGTTTAATCGCATATTAATAATGTATGCACTACACTGCATACTGCCATCGAGAAGAAAAGGATTCACGGTCCAGTGATGTAAAATTGTAGATTGCATTGAAAGATGCGCCGTCAAGTGATTCTGTAAATACGAACTTAAGTCCATTGAGCGTTTATCAAGTGCTCGATGGTACGCGCACTTTCCAACAATGGATGTAACCGATGCAAAACTACACCAAACCATGCGATGTATCGCACTTCCTTTGCCAATACGCAAGCCACCATTCTCATCAACAACTACTGTAATGTCATTCCGTTTATCTAGGAGCATTGGTCGTGCAAAACAAACACGTGTCAGCTGGCTCGTAGATCCCGCGTCCGGAGCTGAACTTTTTGTGAGCTCACTTGCAAGTTCCAAATGGCATGTGGCTGGCAATATGGAGCTATTTGAGACCCTATGATCTAAAAAATTATCCGTCGTGATATTTTCTGCGGACTTAATGGATATTTGAATAATCTTGGATGAAGAGTGCACACCCAAGTGCATATAAAACACATGATCTGAGCGAGCAAGGTACTCATTTTGTAGTCTTGTCAAGGGCCGATAAACATTTGCGCATGTAGAAGTTAAACAGACTTTGTTTCCCGTGACCGTCATGGTTGACATGGCGTTGGTGCCCTGAAATGCAAATGAACTCACATTTATAATTCTTGCCTGCTGGCTAAAGAATGAAGCACTCTGTATGCGGTGAAAGATGGAAGAAGAAACCGATGTACAAATATATGGATTTAGACTTTTTAAGTGTGGGTTGCGATATAAACTGTTCTGAGAGCCTGAAACAATGGCTAGTATCATACTGCATAGACCAGATGCAGGTTCGGTGTGTCCGTTCATTGACTTCTCAGATGTGTAAACTGTATGAATTTTTACTTCACCACTAATCACTGAGTGGTAGGCCAAAATTTCAATAGGATCTCCCAAGGGTGTACCAGTTCCATGACTGTAGAGGTGAATTACATCATGTCGACTCTCTTCATAGTTTGCCAAAAGCCCTGCTTGAACGAGTTGCCGCTGAGAATTTCCATTGGGGGCAGTCAGTCCCGTTGATGTACCATCTTGATTTACACAACATGTGACTCGAACATCAATGTTTAAGGCGTTAACAGAAGATAACGCTCCTGTGGCCACCAACTGGCACAGTAAGACGTTACACGCTTCGCTTCGAACGTAACCATCAGCAATACTATCGAATGTCTTACACCGGTACTCAGGAGACAGCATACCAGCACTTTGGAACCTTCGTGACATCGTGTTAGTTAGAATTAAGTTTACGCCACAAACCAAAAGACACGAATCAAGTGCTTGGTGTGATACATTCAGTGCATGATTAAGTGCTACTAATGAAGCCGAGCATGCAGTATCTATGGACACTGCGCATCCTTTCAGATCAAAATGATACGCAATTCTACCGGATGCAACGCTTAATGATGTCCCAGTAGTTGAATACGAGGAATACGCTTCGTTACTATACTGCAAACATATCTCTTGAAAGTCGTTCCATGATATGCCCACGTGAACGCTTGTACTATCTGTACGTGTATTGCTACGTGACGGTTTGCTCGTCGTCGTCACGTACAAATCAGCAACAGAAAGCAATAGTATGCGCTGTTGGGGATCCATAGACTTTATTTCTGTTCTAGCTACCTTGAATAATGTAGCATCAAAACTAAATGCACTCTTAAGAACGTGTGACCCAAAACTATATTCTGAATGAAAATTTGGTGATATCGAGGCTGAGGCGTATCCTTCAACTCGATTCAAGGGAATAATTTTATCATGCGCAGGAGTGTCGATTCCAGCTCTGCTCTCCTTCTCTCTTCCCGCCTGTGACACACCAAGTATACATCCAGCAATACGTTGAGGCGCATAGCCAATCAGGCTGGGAAAACTTCTCGCATGTACATTATTGCACATGTTTTTAGAATAAATAAAACGGGAAAGAAAGACTGCATACTGCTGACATGTGAGTTGATGTGTGATTGAATTCAACAGTTTGTACGCCTCGCCAATGTCAAGGGTCCAGTGCGATACACTACGTGCCGATATAAGCCTCAAAAAAGCAAATGTTGCGGACAGTATTTCTATGTCACTATATCTACAATCTGTTATTTTTCTCGTCGTCTCCCTGGCGTGTTCAAGATATTCACGCACGCGAGCGCATTCCAGATCTTCCAAAGACAGGTTTGTGATTTCCTCGAGGGGTTGCGCCGATGACTTCTCAAGCTCATCGGTGCAAAGTGATGGCTCAAAATATTCAAAAGAATTAGAGTGTGGCATTGCGACAAAACTAGCAACACTTTAGCAACACTTTTAGCGAAACCTAGTGTGAGCGCAAGTGTTGACAACGTGGCAAGGTAACGCCAATTTCACAACAGACAAGGCGTTTTTCTATACTTTCAAAAATCAAAACACGAAATCAGAATTTAGAACTATACCGGTACTTAACCAAGAAAGATGCTCTTACGGAAGTTGATATTGATCTATTATATGGTATTTCGCTCTTCAATATTGAAAAATGCCACCATTCGGTTAATAATAAACATACCACGGTGTATGTTACCATACTTTCCCACTATATCTAATACCAACGTTGGTACTAGTACCAAAAATTACACAGCATGATTAGACATTTATTCGTTCATCGTACGCGACCTGAGCCGACTGTTTTGGTAGGAGGTTGGTATAATCTAACATGAGTTTGGACGCTCATCACGCGCGCGAGGTATCCCTCGATTTGTCACGTTGTGGGCGCGTTTGAATGCCCATCTGCCCCGTTGCTGACTAGGTGAGACATCTGTAAAATGCAAATCGATGGCACGTTAACGCGAGCAACTACACTGCAACACCGCGCGGTTCACTCACTTCATCTGCGCACAGACAAGAAGTCCAGTCCAAGACGTCAACAACACAACCGCGTCACCTGCTCCGCAGAGCAATCTAGGTCGTTTTCTGTCATAATAGAGAAACCGCTTGGCTTGATTCTCCTCCCGTTGAACGACGAAAAAGGAGCTTACGTTGACGAAATCGTAAGTGGGGGTAACGCAGAGGCTCTAAAAGTTATCTCTACGGGCGACGCTATCCAGAGTCTACAAACTGATACAACTTCACTTCCAGAATGTGGACGGAGAACATTTGACGAAATTATCTCCTACATATCGAATCAAAATGGGAGCATAAAAGTGGTCTTCGAAAGACCAGAGTTACTTCCGATTCAGGAAGAAGAAAAAGCTGAATACTGGCAAAATAAAAATAGGACGCCCAAGGTGCTTCGTAGAACGGTAGGCGTTCAGCCAACCGATATATTAATCTCTAGAACGGGACCTATTGGAACTGGTAACTTCGGTACGGTATTTAGAGGAGTGTGGAAAGGTAAGGATGTCGTTTTGAAGTGTGCCAAGACGAATGTCTACGGTGCAACTGAGCTTCTTGATGCAGAACTTGAACTCAACGAGATAGTTCACAAGCGAGCGAGAGGCTCATGCGCGAAATTTCTTGGTTGCTGTGAAATAGATCCACGTTACGAAGGACAAATTTACAACGGCTCGTTGAATGCGGGTTTGTGGTTAATGTGGGAATTCTCGGGAACCTTGACACTTGGAAATTTGCTCACTGTGACTGAAGAGGAACTCATCACACGTGTTTGCAATTCTTATGGCCATTCGACTAGGGCTTCGTTTGTTGATATTTTGAAACTTATAATGCGTTCTATTTTGTCAAATCTGAAGGCATTGCACGATGTGGGGATTGTACATCGTGATGTGAAACCGGACAACATCCTACTTACAGAGACTGGGTTTGTTTTTATTGATCTCGGAGCGGCAGCGCAGTGTCTTGGGAGTCCGATTAATTATAGCGCAGGTACCGGCCCTGCGGATCCTCGATATTGTCGTCCAAACGATATTTATCTAATTCCACATGGTGCACCTGAGCCAAATATGGAAAATCTGGACGAGCTCTGGTCAAAACACCAGCCAGAAAAGTTTGACATATTTAGCGTAGGCATTATTATGATGCAACTATGTTTTCCAGAACTTCGTGAAGAAAAACATTTACGCACATTTAATGCGGAGTTTGAGAAGTGCAAGTTCGATCTCCAGTCGTGGAGGAACAGTGATACGCAACTACGATGCGTCTCTCCGGTGCTTGCACAAAACGAAGATGCAGGCTGGAACCTAGTATCACAACTCCTTCAAGGAGAACGCGCAACTAGAACAAGCGCGAGAAACGCTTTAGAGCATAATTTCTTGAAATAATTACGTCTTGACACAGCTAATCAACGTCAAAGCTAAAAAGCAAGCTAAAAAGCAGGACTTCCAGAGCAAGCCCTGAGAACTTATAACAGCACCAATATTACTACTTATATGCGTTTCTTTGCAACACAGACACGCTGGGATGCCCGAGTGGTCTAAGGGGCCAGACTCAAGTACGCCTGAAATCCAATCAAGCGTCTTCACTGAAAGACTAGTGTGTATTCTGGTAGTCACTGACTGCGTGGGTTCGAACCCCACTCTCAGCACCATTCCATTTTGTTTCAATCGGGGATAACGTGTATTTAAACATAATATGAATGGTGTGTTTTATGATGTACTATATATTTTCAAATATATTAGCTAACCGTGCACGTTATACATAAGCAATACGCAAATAAACGAATGTTGCCAACGCCACGTTTTGGGCGATCGTTCGCCGAAGAAGTTCTGCTGATTATTGCAGCCGCACGCCAGACACCGCCGTTCCTCAGTGTACCATTAACGAACAAGCCTGAGTTTTCGATCTCCGTACGAGGTACTGAGCGGGCCAACGGTGACTCGAGCGTTTTTGGAGCCGCCATAGCTCCTGTGCGATCTTTTTTAAAAGCCGACACAGAAACAAAGTTTAACAGCCTCTGAGTGCATACATCTTGTGATGAAGCAGGTATGAATCTATAGTAACATATCTGTCGTCATGTTAACAGTTCGCCTAGAGGAGAACACTCGAAGATGTTACGAATAAGCAGCCGAAGCCGGTTGTAGTTGAACCAAACAAACTTCCACTGGAAGAAACTTGTTCAGCTGCAAATTTTGACATTAGTCCTCGAGCCCCGGTTTTCCGTGGGTCAAAGATGGGTGATTTGGGTTTTAAAGACGATATATGTCATTCTAGAAGAGCAGAAATAGAATGTTTCTATGGAACTTTTCCGTCTACGTCAACAACGTATGCCTCAGAAATCTATCAAGGTCTAGTAAAAAGTGCGACATTTTCAGTCGACACAAGTCGTCGTTTCTTTTCAGACCATATCACTATGAGTATGCGGAGTATTCTAGTTGATTGGCTGATAGAGGTGGCGGAAGAGTACAAGTTGATGCCAGAAACACTTTTTCTGAGTGTTGCTTACACAGATCGGTGCCTTGTACGCATGCCCATTGAAAGGAGAGAGCTTCAGCTCGTGGGAGTTACGTGTTTGTTTATAGCGGCGAAGTATGAGGAGATTTATGCCCCTGAAATCGAAGAATTGTGCTATATCACGGATAATTCGTATGAAAGAAATCAGATCATTAGAAAGGAGCGAGAAATTCTGAAACACCTCGATTTTTCCTTGACGATACCAACGACGAATACTTTCACATCTATGTTTCTCACATGGTCTGCAGCTGGGAATAAATGTGTCAATCTAGCTTCGCTACTATCGGAGCTAACTCTTTTGAATGGAGAATTTTTAGAATTTCCATCGTTTATTAACGCCTCTGCGGTAGTTTTCCTTGCCAATTTTTACATGCAGTCTGAAGCAGACGCACTCTACGGTACATGCGACTCAGACATTTCTGTCCTTTTGAAGTGTATTGGTACTTTGCATGATAAATTTAAAAACTACAGTTTATCTGGACTGTCTTCAATACGTGATAAATATTCTGACGCGAGATACCATCATGTGAGCAGTATTGCTTCTCGAGAAGATCCTGTCAAGCATTTTTTCTCGTGTATTAAGTCGCATGAGCGTCTTCCACAACTTTAGTCTTAGTTTAAATATGATATATGTACAGCTTTCATCGATGAAAAATTAAATTCTTGGATTCGTGTGACAAAGGCCTACGAAGAGCTTCGCGTATCTAAAACTTCAACCAACTGTGCGCGTGAGAGTACGCATCGTGACAAATTCCTCTGCACTGGACGGATGAATGCCGACAGTTTTATCAAAATCTTCCTTCGTTGCTCCACACTTCAACGCAACAGCGAATCCCTGTAGAATTTCGGCAGCGTCTGGACCAACCATGTGAACGCCGAGTACTTTTTTACTTGCAGAATCAACCACTAGTTTCATCAAGGCTTTCTCACCGCGATTGGCAAATGAGTACTTCATAGGGGTAAAGGAAGAAACATATATGTCACACTTCATACCTTTTGAAATAGCATCTTGCTCGCTCAATCCGACGGTTGCCACAGGCGGCTGTGAGAAAACAGCACATGGAATATTGCTGTAGTCGGGCATCGAAGGAGTGCTTCGGACGACAGTATCAACAAACGCCATGCCCTCCATAAGCGCAACTGGTGTCAGGTTTACTCGATCTGTAACATCTCCAACCGCCCAAATATTACTAACGCTCGTTCGACTGTAAGAATCGACGATGATTGCTCCAGATTGAGACAGTTTCACGCCAACGTCGTTCAACCCTAGGTCCGGCCTGCTGGTATTTGGTACTCGTCCTGTGGCAAAAATGACCAGATTCGTGTGCAACATGTTTCCTGAAGTCTGCAACTCAAAATGACCAGGAGCGATTTGTTCCAACGATGTAGGCTCACAGTTCGAGTAAAGATTGATACCTCGCGTGCGTAGATTTAAATCAACTGTGCTGCGGATGTCTTCGTCAAACCCTCTTAGAGGAAGCGCCTGTCGGAATATTAAGTCCACGTCTACGCCTAGACCTTTGAAAATTCCAGCGAATTCGACAGCGATATAACCGCTTCCTATTATCGTTATTCGATCGGGCAATGTTTCCAAGCTCAATGCCTCGTCTGATGTTATACCGAGATGGGCGCCTGGTATATCCGGCTTGAAAGCCTTGCCACCTGTTGCAATCAAAATATCACGAGCAGTGACACGTTCCGTAGAGCCCTTCAGTTGAGTGTCAGGAGTCACAGTGAGCAGAACAATAAAAAGAATAGTGTACCGTTTTCGCTGTAATTTCTATCGTGTGTGCATCAATCAGTTTACCAGAGCCCTCATGAAGTTTAACATCTGAATTATCCAGTAGCCTTTTGTAAACTCCATTTAAGCGTTCTACTTCCTTCGCCTTAGCAAACAAAAGCTTCTCCCAGTCAAGTCTAGGTTTGTCAACATGCCATCCATAACCTGCGGCGTCGCTGAACTCCGAAGAAAATGAACTACCATACACGAATAACTTTTTGGGAACGCAGCCTCTGATCACGCACGTTCCACCGAGCCCGCCAGCACGTTCAGAACTTATGAGGTCAAATGGCATTTCACATAGGCCCACTTTTGCACCAGCACTGCTTGCCATTCGCGACGCGCGCACCCCACCAGAACCACCACCTGTATAGAGATGTCATGGAGATAGTCACGATAAATATCAGTGTTCGTCGTACCAATAACGAAAACATCGTAGTCAAAAGCGGTCTGAGGTTCTTTTACACCAGCTGCACGAGTGACGTGCGCGTTCCTGACGTTTGCGGAAGAGCCTCCCATTCGCCGTTGCCCACGAAGAAATCCAAGTCCGAGCGATGGTACTCTCGATACTAACATGAGTGCACGTGGCGCGTCGCACTCCGGAATGTGCCGTGCCAACACGGTGTTCGTTCTAAGGAGAGACGCGGCGGAAAAATTTATATCGCCCCTTCAGAGGAGTCCCCCCATGGATTATTACCCGAAGTCGGTACAATTGCGAATGTACAACGAATGCCAATATTATACCAATATTACACTGATCAGTGTTAACAGTGATTATGGACGGCCCAGTGTTTAGCTAAATCCAACTGATATTTAACATTGTAAGACTACCAACGTTGTATGAATTGGATACATAAAACAATAGCTCCATACGGCTTATGGAGTCCACTAATTTCATATCAAAATTACTTTTCCAATAATAATTCTGGAAAAATAAACCGCCCATAACGCCGGTCTATAAATAAACCCTGGAAAAGCCAACATCGGAAAGGCTACTTCTAGCCTATTCCCCTAAGCGCCGCCTGAAATTTCGATTTCCTGAGTTATAATTGGTCGCTGAGTGGGTCAAGTGCAAAAAAGTGCGCAACAAGGAAATTCAAAAATCGTGTTTACAGTTACATCTCAAATACGTGCGCACGTCGACGTCGCGCGTACACGCTCTGTCGGCACCGGACGCGGTCGAAAGTAAATATAATAACACACCCGTGGACGTTTCAAACGCGCCGAATAGTGTGCGCGCGTCGTCGATATGGTGTGAAATGTCCATTTTGGCACGTCGCACATCTCGACCCGTAGACGCGTGGTCGCCGCGATTTACGTCGCAGGATGACGCAGAGGCATTCATAATACTGCAATCTACATCTTCTTCAGTGTATGCACTGTGTTTTACGCCCGCACGGCGATGATAGAGGCTGGTGAACATTCGAGGGACGCAACGACCAATTATGAACATGAAATCGAAATGTCGATCCAGAGTTACCGTGGGGGTAGATTGGTCAACGAAGTGCCTCCATCTCGCCCCTATTCAAGTCGTGGCCATATTGGACATGGACTTAAATACGTAAAAATGATAGGAAAACCTTAATGGAATGGGTCTATTAAAATCGAAAAGGGATGCTAAGGTCCACACTATTTTGAAGCGGCGTCGCGTTTTGCAAAATATCAAAATTTTTCCACATAGAATTTTGATTTTTTCGGCGATTTCAAAATTTCCCTTAAACAAGCGACACGCGGTCATCTGAAAATTTTCTCTTCGCTGCGCAGCCAAAAAAGTATACATAGGCCATCAACATAAGTTACGACGACTATAGACCACTTAAACACCCTTGTAATGACTTCACCGCATGCTTAAATTGCTCCATACGCCATCGTTTTCGCTCTCACGCGCGTGCGCGACGTTTTGACGTCGTTTACGCGCCGGTTTCGACACTTTTGCGATGATTGTTAAACCACCCCTTGCCACTACACCGTTTCAAAATTTAAGTGAATTTTGCAAAATATCGAGATATTTATTCTGAAATTTCGCTAACGCGAAATTTCAGAATCCCAAAGTGTGGACATTAGCGAGTGTACACGTCACCTAAGTCGCAACTCGATATCAACTTTCTCTTGGCACACTCCATCCCGCGGACCCGTTGCACTACGGGAGGCGTATTTGAATTTGTGACCGACGGCTACGCCCGAAACATTCTTCTGCGTCATCCGATGATAGCAAGATACCAGTTGGCAAGGTTACTAAAGCGCACGTCCGTAACAAAAACCAGAGGTGCAGTCTCCCCAACCAAACTAATACCCCCTCTTAAGCGCGCCCGAGCAACAAATGCAACGGCCAAAGCTGTACGTAGGGATGGTAAGTTCTAGCTTTTGTTCCCTATTATCGCATCTCACTTTCTGATAGAGGTTCTAATTGATGACGAACACAATAATGTCACGGAGTATATCTTTGAAAAGATTGGAGTTGACCTACACCGCAGACCCGAACACCCGATTGGTATTCTGAAAAATGCGATCCTGGCTTATTTCGACGAAAAGTTTGGTGAATCTTCCTTTAGTATGTTCGACGATTTGCATCCAGTTGTCACAAGTTACGAAAACTTCGACTCGGTATTGGTTCCAGAAAATCACGTATCCAGGTCTATGAATGATACATATTACGTCACAAAGGAGAAGGTGCTGCGGTGTCATACGTCCGCCCATCAATTAAGCCTACTTAAACAAGGCCAACGGAACTTTCTGGTTGCCGGTGATGTGTATCGGAGAGATTCCATTGACGCCACGCACTTTCCAGTATTTCACCAAATGGAAGGAGTCCGTGTTTTCACAAAAGAGGAACTTGAAAAAAGCGATATTCCGCCGGCTGAGTTTGTGTCTCGAGAGTTGAAAGACACCTTAGAGGGACTTGCGTTGCACCTCTTTGGAGACGTAGAACTTCGATGGGTTGACGCATACTTTCCATTCACAGAGCCATCATATGAACTGGAGATTTTCTTCAAGGGGGAGTGGTTGGAGGTTTTAGGTTGCGGTGTCATGCAACAGACGATCCTCCGAAATGCATCCCTGAATGACGAACAAGCGTGGGCCTTTGGGTTAGGTCTAGAACGTCTGGCGATGGTATTATTCAATATACCCGACATAAGACTGTTTTGGACGGATGATTCTCGCTTTACAAAACAATTTGAGCCGGATATGTTTCGAAGCGGGGGCAAGGATATGAGAAAGTTTAAGAGCTACTCGAAGTATCCTCCATGTTTCAAAGATGTCTCTTTCTGGTTGCCTGATGATTCTAACTTCACTGAAAACAGTCTTTGCGAAATAGTTCGCTCTGTTGCCGGTGGCTTGGTAGAGGAGGTGAAATTGATTGACGAATTTCGTAACCCCAAAACAGGTAAGGTCTCAAATTGCTTCAGGATAACTTATCGTTCTATGGATAGATCGCTAACAGATGAGGAGATTAACGAACTCCAAGCGTCTGTCCGCGGGCAAATGGTAGATAAGCTTGGAGTTTCACTTAGATGAGTTGCAACTAGAACACTATTGGGCAACGTTATGTGTTTGTGAAAGTGAACAACAAAACCATTTAACGCTTAGAATAAGTAATTCTCTTCAACGCGCACGTGTCTCTTGTAGTTAAATCGATTCGCCTGTGTGTGAACTACACTATTAGAGATGCGAGTTAGGCGAAAATGACCAAGAGCTAATTTTCACAACTCCTTCATAACTCGGGCGCTGTGAAGAGTCATGAACTGTGATTCCCGATCGTACTCGATTATGTTCACGTCCATTTGTCCGAATTGTGCGTCACATGACTAAGAGCTGATTTTCAGAACTTGGCCATAACTCGACCCCCTCGAAATTAACTCAAGGATTGACGAGTTCCGAGTTATGATGAAGACGCGAAAATCTTCATAACTCGTCCGAGGACGAGTTATGAAGACTTTTTAGGAAATTTCATAACTTTTATGAAAAAATCGTATTCTTACCCCCATTTCATAACTCGGGTCTAAAAGTTATGAAAGCACGGTACTCTTAGTCACCCTAAGTCGTAATATATGCAGGATACGCTGCAATTACTACTGTAGATCTCTAGAGTACGTTCCTGTGCGGTTTACATGTTTACCAGGTGGAATGGTTCGACTGTTCAAATAGATCACATATATAGTCGTCTAGTCGTCTATAACATCTAATGCTAATTCTCGCGTCTTAGATGTATTGGTGTGAGGGGTAATGGTTCGCGTCACGCGGATACTTTTCTTTCAAGATCCTCGAATCCTGTCACGGAATGGTGCGTGCAGCCGTCAGATTCTCGCTGAGAGATATTAGTTCTCATTGAAAGGTCTTGGCGTGAGCGCCGTGATTGAAGTATCTTTTTATAATTCACTCAGTGTGCCCTCTTCGAATCGAAGCGAAGTGCTTTTTTAGAAACTGCTTTTGGATAAGTCCTGCGTTTTCACTCATACGTCGCACCAAAATACGCGCCCGCCGCTCATTCGGAGGAGTTTACTCGTACTGATTTCAACTAGCAACGGTTACGTCTACTCGTTGGCAATAGGAGAGCATCCATGAAAAACGCGGCCGTGCGTTTAAACTTGCACTGGCGCGGGAGAAACAGAGTGATTACGGTTTGTGGTCTCCCAACAAACCACCATAAAGGATGTATCATCGGTTCTTACTCACGACCTAGAAGCTTGAATTATACGCATCGTACATTTTCACGACCCTCTACAAATCTTCAAGCGTTTGAGCGTGAAGTAATTGAGCAAAGATTGGAATCAATAGAGAAAGTTGAGAGCGATAATCTTGGCGTGCCTTTGGACGTCGATGAATATGGCGAGCATGGTGCTGCGTTTTTAAGCGGGAACTATGTACCCATAACTCGGGAAATTACTGCGGAGTTTAAAAAGTCTGCATTGGATGCCACTGGCCGGAATTTGGATCTAGTAGTTCTGGGCGCTATACCAGATGATTTCCCACTTGGTCAGTATTCATATGTGGGGCCAAATCCCAAATTTCCAGTAGATCATTACAAACGTTGGGGGCTTGGGCCGCAGCAAGAAACTCTAGGTTTCGGAGAAAGTTGGCATCATTGGTTCGAGGGCGACGGCATGATCTACGCAATAGACTTTGGGGCTGGCAAAAACATAAAATACAGAAATCGTTTCATCCGAACAAAGAGCTGGGAGCGAGAACTTAGCCACGGCGCGCGAATATTTCGTCCGCTAATGAATGCTGAAGGTAGCACGTTTCTTTTGAATGCGCTATCAAACCTATTACACGGTGGTTCATTCATGAAAGATAGCGCTAATACGGCTTTGGTTCATTTCGCAGGTCGAACTTTTGCTCTTCAGGACACGTGCCCTCCATGGGAAATTGACCCTGAGACACTTCATACAGTTGCACCCTGTACGTTTGACGGTAAGTTACCGTTCTATGTTCCATTCACTGCGCATCCGAAGGTGATACCATCAACTGGTGAATTAGTTTTTTTTGGTTTTAATCCTGTGTTTCCGCCACACTGCACTGTAGGCTCCTTGAACCCGGAAGGGCAAGTTACCAGAATCAACCCACTTTGGTCATTGCCTTTCGTTGGTAGCGTATTCATGCACGACTTTTGCGTCACGGAGCACTTCACTGTACTTTTTGAAGGCAGCATGGACATCAAGCCTCTTCGCCAGTTATTTGGAGAACATCCTTTACAGTATAATTTTCAGAAAGCCGCACGCTTTGGGGTGATCAACAGGAGTTCGAATTCTACGAATGTCACGTGGTTTAACTGCAGCTCTGCGCAGATGGTATACCATTTCATAAATTCATGGGAGGAAATCAATGAAGAGAATGAACAGTTGCTTGTCATCACAGGCGTACGCGAAGATGGCTTTTTTCAAGAGGCAATGCGACCGAGTGGATCTCGTCAATGGGTTGAGAACGCCGTACATGTAGAAAAAAATACCCCGCGAGTCCATGAATGGAGGATTAATTTAGTTACAGGTGCAGTAAATGAACGTTACCTGTTTACAACTTCGGTAGAAACGCCGCGAATCAATGATGCATTTGTTGGACAACGCAACAGGTATGCGTATTCCGGCAGAATCGATCTGGGCACTATGGAGACAGCTGCACAACTGAAATTTGATGCTATCGTTAAGTTTGACTTCGAAAATAATACATCATGCGTATACGAACATGGGCCAAACCGTTATGGCATGGAAGCACAATTTGTTCCACGTCTGAACAGTACATATGAAGACGATGGCTGGCTAATCATGTATGTACACGACGAGACTCACATGACTGCAGACCACCACGGATCTACAGAGTGCATAATACTTGACGCGAGAAACATTGAATCAGGTCCAATAGCCAGAATAATGCTCCCAGAGCGAGTTCCTTATGGTGCTCATTGTATGTGGAGAGCGGACCTCACATATCCTTATGAAACATTTTCGACTGATATCAACAAACCAGTTGTGCTTCAAAATCCTGATTCACAACCCAGGATTTTCACATTCAAACGCGAACAGACAACAGAGTTACTGGAAGCAGTCCAAATCGGTATCATGAGAGTCGCCATGGGATTATTTGTGAACGGGTGGTCCCCAGGTATCAAGGTCGAAGAGAAGAGTGAATACGCGTTCGTGCGAGGCGGCGGACTACGATTTTCAGAGTCACATGATCTGGGCGGCATTCGTTCAGCAGAAGCACGATCAGAATCGCTTTCTGGTAAGCCATCAATGCCAACAATAGTGCTGTATGATATAGAAAATGACTGCTTATGCCGTAGTGTCCGAGAGGTGTTGAGTGTTCTGGACATTGCATATACGTGTAAGCCGTGCCCCCATGGCTCAAACGTTCATCGATCCGAACTGGCACAAATTCAAGGCGTTGAATTTGGTGAAGAGTCACTACCAGCGCTCCAAGATGTTCGAACCGGCATCGTACTGAGTGAAACAGAAAATATAATCCGCTATCTTTATGATCAGTACATGGATAAGCAGGCACCACCGATGTTGACGCTTGCGTTTATGAACGTTTCAATGCAGACTTCAAAGCTACACTCATGTAGCGCTTGCTCTAGTACTTTACCCGAACAACCGTTAACTCTCTGGGCTTATGAACCGTCTCCATTTTGCGCTCTTGTGCGACGAACATTGTGCGAGTTAGAGCTTCCATATATCCTACTGCCTTGTGCACGTGGTAGTCCTCGACGAAATTTACTCTTCAATTCAGTTGGTCTGTTTCAGGTGCCTTATCTTGAGGATCCAAACACAGGAGTCTCAATGTTTGAAAGCTCAGATATTGTGACGTATCTTCGCGCAACATACATGCCATAAGATATTATTCATGTAACAACACTCACGACATAATGGAATCATCGGTTGGATTGCTACCGGACAGTCCACCACAACATAAACCAACGTAAACCGTGCGAAGTAACTGGGTGGCTGGGCCTTGATGTACATCACAAGTATATCTAAGTGATTTACCGTGACATCGATGGAGAGAGATGCCGCAAAAGACCATGAGAGCACCTCCGACCTCAACAAGATGCCGATTAAATGGCAGTGCTTTACGGCGAGAAACGCAGGATACAATGATCTTCAGTAGGAACCTGTAAAATCGTTGCCAGCGATACTAAGTAACAACGTGTATTGGCAGATTATGGATTTGTATTACGTAGGTAACAGTAGTTTGCATGGCGAAAAATACAAAAACTAACAATCACGTAACGGGCGAGTCAACTTGCAGGAAATCATGTATAACGCCACTCGTGCATCGTACGTGCGCGAGAATATTGAAAGACTTGTGCACGTGAATTTCGTCACTCGTGATAAAATGATCACGCGCGATTCCATTCACCTACATGGCGATTTCCCTGGTCAAGGATTTCCTTTTCATGCGCAAGTGCGGCAAGGTGAGTCGCCAACGTCAAGGTACACAGACTTATCGTCAAGTAATATACAAATATCAAATCACTTGTATTTGGGTATTCTGGATGAAATTTTTTGCATAAGTACCGATGTGATAGTTCAGCACTTAAGTTCTCCGTCGCTCTCTTGTTTCTTTCGGATAGCAAAACGTACACTGTGTTCTGATGTGACTCCCAAAACAGAAATGTTACAGCATTCGCAAGCCCAGCGCAGAAGAAGATTTCACGTAAAAGACGACATTACGCACGTCGAACTGCGATGCTTTCATCGCATTCAGCAGTCCAGTGAAGGCTTTTGCCCAAGTTTTGGCGAGTACGCTTTTAATGTTGCAAGTTATGACCTTGACAGCGTTGATGAAGTTTCATGTGATGATATGGGCGAATTTCATGTTCAAATGTCGCAATCAGTGGCGTCTGGAAGTCTACGTGATCATTATCTGGAACACGCGACTCAATCCCATGTTTCCTGTCCACTCATTTACGCCGGACAAATATACAACTTTCAAAAACAGCGTAATTTACTTGTGCGGCAATACTTGAATGTCAAATACTCTGCAAATGGTCACTCTCAAGGATGGATATCGAGTGAAATTTCAGCTAATTTACATAAGAATAACGTCAACCAGACGTGTCTTCTTCACCATGTGCGACATCCAGTGCTTACTGGCAAATTCCTCCTTTGGTTAGGGATGCAAACTCAGTCGGAAATGATGCACTGTGAAAAGCTTTGCCACACTGCCTTGGTTGACATGGTCACACCTTCCCGTATGATTGCAGTGAACGGGATCGATTTGCTGCAGCTAGAAAATATTTTACAGAAATTCAACTTGAATCTGCCGCCTATGGAGAGGGTTCGAATCGTTTTAGTGAATGAAGCCTGCTCACATGTTCTGGGAGGATCCGCATTTGGTGTAGCTATGTTCTACATTGTATGCAATTGTACTTTGAAAGTTGAACGTGTCGACTCTCGATCGTTCTCTGATGAAATGCGTATTTTGCCTTTGCCAATATCTGTACCTTTCCATTTTGGGAGAAAACTTGTTGAATCTAAATTCGGCTTGATTGCAAATATTTATATGAGATCTCAGTCACCAAATCATGATGCATCAAGTATTTATTTACACAGTTGTGGGGAATCTGTGGGCGCAACGGATTCGTTCACGCACAAGATGTATGATAATGCAATGCTGTATCCATTTATTCATACGGCCAACAAACGTGCTTGTCATACACACTCGTATTCTCATGCACCAAATGTGATGAACAGGCAGTACGTTACAGCCTCACTTGATCGCTGGTGCAAAAAGCGCATCACTTTGTTTGGTTTACCTTCTTCGCACAAGCTATTTAAACAAAATAATAACGATTGTCAGGTATTGCGACAGAAGAGTAGAAAACTTACAAAAGTGACCACCGATGTTATTCTAAAATGTGTATTCGGTGTAGCATCATCGGATCACAACAACATGCTTAGATCTATTTGTCCAGGCAAGAATGAACCACTTGTTCAATATTTCGGTCTTTCCTCATTACAAACTATGTCAGCTTCTTCGGCTTTAAGTGACATTATGGATATAAGCTTACCTTCTACATTTTTGTATGATTATCCAACCGTAGAACGTATGATGTGCTTTTATGAAGAGTCACAGTACACGCCCATCCCACAACTGTGCGTCTTGAATAGCGTGAAAGATCGGCGTATGAATAGTATATTAGATCGCAATGACGATAAATGTGTACTACGTATATTATCTTGCTCTTTTATATCAGATGAAGTTAATTTCAAAGTTACAACGGACAATGTATATGTAGCACTAGTGAATCAATTTTCTTTGAAGCTTCCGGATACAAGTGCAACACATACAAAACATGTAAGAATGACAGAGAATGTGGATGAATTTGATTGGATGGCATTTGGTCTCACAAAATCAGAAGCTACAAGTATGGATCCACAGCAAAGAGTCTTGCTAGAGTGTGTTCAAGCGACGACAACAGGAATGTTGGTGACATGCATGTCAAAGACAT
>Ga0181605_10002162_pt1 | contig 17477 bp, 17 predicted proteins | sample 041ome_11_FD_148676 | JGI IMG/M metagenome (GOLD analysis project Ga0181605, IMG submission 148676) | Coastal salt marsh microbial communities from the Groves Creek Marsh, Skidaway Island, Georgia - 041411US metaG (spades assembly) | ecosystem: Environmental > Aquatic > Marine > Intertidal zone...
AAATCACGCCCCCCACTTGGGTTGCAGCCGAAAACAAAGCGGCGGTTTTTCCACGCACGACTTGTAAATAAATATCTTCGGTGGTGCGCAGGTCTTGCGCCGCAGTCAATTGCAGAACTTCACCCTCAGCGATTGTGGCAGATGCGTTTGCAAGGATGTCCAGAACCTGCAGCGACCCCGTTTCCACCATCAATTGGAAAGACCGCGAAAACAGATAATCCCCCACCAAAACCGACGATTTGTTGTCCCACAAAAGGTTTGCGGTCGGTCGACCACGGCGCTGTGCGCTTTCGTCGACAACGTCATCATGCAACAGCGTCGCGGTATGAATGAATTCGACAGTTGCCGCCAAATGCACATGATACGGGCCGGCATAGTCAAACAGTTTCGCACAGGCCAGCGTCAACAAAGGGCGTAAACGTTTGCCGCCTGCGTTGACCAAATGCGCAGTCACTTCTGGGATCCGAGGGGCGTGTTTTGAGGCCATACGCGTTTGAATAAGCGCGTTTACCGCGTCCATATCCGCTGCCAAAAGCTGTGCAAGCTGTTCGTGTGGCTTGTTATCAGACTGACCCAATGACCTCGGTGCCTCCTTTGTCTATCGACAATTGATCCGTGTATGCGTAGAAAAACCATATGAAACAGTTGATCCGCACCACTGATATTGTGACTATTTCCCATATCCAAGCGATCTTGGATGCCGAAGGTATAGCGACCTTTGAACTGGACGTAAATATGAGTGTGCTTGATGGATCATTGGGTATTTTGCCGCGGCGCATCATGGTGGCCGATGATGAATATGACGACGCCGTTCAGTTGATTACCGATGCGGGGCTTGCCATGGAATTGTCTGAATGATGGACACCACGACCGATGATTTTTTGGGCGGTCAACTGCAAATCAAACAACCTTTGAACGGCTATCGCGCGGGTGTTGACCCTATTTTGTTGGCAGCCTCGGTTGCTGCGGAAGCGGGGCAAACGGTGTTGGAATTGGGCTGTGGTGTGGGCGTTGCATCCTTGGCATTGGGGCGACGGGTGTCTGGCGTGTCCATAACTGGGATCGAAATTCAGCCCGACTATGCCGATCTGGCGCGTGAAAATGCACGTACAAACGGCATTGATATGACAGTCGTGACGGCTGATTTGGAACAAATGCCCTTGGATGTGCGGCAGCAAAGCTTTGATCATGTCATCGCAAATCCCCCTTATTTTGACCGTGCCTCCAGCACGTCCGCGCGCGATGCCGGGCGTGAACGCGCGATGGGCGAAGGGACTGCGCTGCATCACTGGACCACCCAAGCGGCAAAGCGACTGGCGCCAAAGGGATACGCACATTTCATCTTTCGTGCGGATCGGTTGACCGCACTTTTGGGTGCCATTCCTGCCAGCTGCGGCAGCGTGGTGATCACCCCGATTCAGCCGCGCATGGGGCGGGATGCGAACCTTGTCATCGTACATATGCGCAAAGGCGGTCGTGCTGCGACCAGGTTAATGGCGCCGATTCTTATGCACGATGGCGAAAGCCATAATGATACGCAAAAAGACTATACTCGGCAGATGATTGATGTCTTGCGTCATGGTCACGCTATGACCAATTGGTGTGCATCTGGACAATGAATTTAGATTTTTCATTATTATTTTGATCCGATTTTGCACCTGCAGCGTGACAGATTTAAAAATTTGTGGTGCACTATGAGAACAACACTCAAGGAGGTCTACTATGAGCGTTCTTACTCATGTTCATGAATTGAAAAAGAAGCATGAAGCATTATCTTCAAAAATTGAAGAAGCACTCCGATCCCCAAGCACCGATGATTTATATATCTCTGACCTCAAGAAACAAAAGCTTCGATTAAAAGAACAAATTCAGCGTTTAAGTTCATAAACGAATTGGCCCCATACGGGGCCTTTTTTTATGCAGTCTGCGCGAGCTGTCTCGTTTGTACCTCGTGAAAATATCCATCTATATCTTCACCCATTAAGGATAAGGTATTGATCCCATACGCGCCCTTCAAAAAACGGTGAAAGACGTTCTGTGCGCTGTTTTCTACGGTATAAATCTGTTCGGCAGGCAAGGGGCCTGTGAGCGTTAAGTGATATTTGAAATGCTCGAAAATAAACGGATATCCCCAGCGCAACATCAATGCGTCCTGGTCAGGTGTGAGCCGTGATTTACGGCGACGATCAATGTCGTCTTGTTCCAAGGGCGCGCGAAAGGCATCAAAATATTTGACACTGCGCGCCGCCAAGTCATTCAAATCCGACAGTGGGTCAGTTGGTGTAATTGCCAAAAAACGGCCAATGCGACGCAGATTGCAAGCACCTGTCGTTATGGGTGCTGTAGATTGGCAAAAGGTATCGAATGCATCAATCAGATCGCGTTCACTGCACCCATCGGCAATCCGAAAAGGGGCCTTAATTGTCGCATGAAATCCGTATTTTTTTGGTCTTTCGACGATCCAATCTTGGCCAAGCGTGGGAACGCAATGCGTGCCCAACCGGTTATTCCATCCCAACCATGCGCTGCCCAATTCGTGAAAGTCACCGATCGGAAGATGGTATATCGCATAGCGTTTGAACCGCATCGCCCGATCTATTGTGGATCACGCAAGGTTGCGCCAAGGTTCAGCTTTGGCGTCAATTCGATGATCTTTTCGCTGTTCTCGGTCCCGTGAATGACGCGATCGGCAATAATTTGCGCCGCGATCTTGCCGACTTCTTTGCGGCAGGCATCCATCGTGGCCAATTGCAGGGGCAACCCATCCAACAGGTCAACACCGTTGAACCCTGCCATCCCGATATCTTGGGGGATATTAATGCCCTTTTCCAGCAGATGCAGCAACCCGCCCGCTCCGATCATGTCATTTGAATAGTATAAAAAATCCAGATCAGGGGTGCGTTCCAACATATCTTTGGTCATATCACGACCTTTTGCCAAGGCCGATCCGCCTGAATAAAACTCTTGATCGCTGACCTCAATTCCGGCTTTGGCAAGGGCTTCGGTGAACCCTTCAAACCGTTTGCGCGCGCGGTGATCCAATGGCATCTTTGTGCCCATAAAGCCGATCTTTTTATACCCCGCCTTTAAAATGGCCTGCGCCATTTGGCGCCCCGCACGACGGTGCGAAATGCCAACGGCTGTATCAATGGGTGTGCCGTCCACATCCATGATTTCTACGACAGGAATGCCTGCACTGCGCAGCATTGCGCAGGACGCTTCGGAATGTTCAAGACCGGCCAGAATCACGCCAGAGGGCCGCCACGACAGCATTTGGTATAAAACCTGTTCTTCCTTTTCCGGAAGGTAATCGGTAATCCCCACGACCGGTTGTAATTCTGTCCCTTCAAGAACCGAATTTATGCCTGTCATCACTTCGGGAAAAACCATGTTCGACATGGACGGAATGATGACAGCAACCAAGTTCACACGCTGGCTTGCCAAGGCGCCTGCAATTTTATTGGGGACGTATCCCAATTCCTTGGCCGCTTGCAAAACCTTGTCGCGGGTGGTGGCAGACACATCACCACGGCCGCGCAAGACGCGGCTGACGGTCATTTCCGAAACGCCCGATGCCTCTGATACATCTCGCAAGGTAAGCGGGCGATGCGTATTTTTTGTCACGTGGGAAGTCCTTGATCTATTTTCTTGAATTTAGACCAGTACGCCTAGGTTAATCAAGCATCTGCTTGGTATAAAAATTTTTCCCCCACTAATGACATTTTGACCATGGCAATTTAAAAGGACCCAATGGCCCCGTGGCTCAACTGGATAGAGCAGCCCCCTCCTAAGGGGCAGGTTGCAGGTTCAAATCCTGCCGGGGTCACCAAATGCATTGTATTTATGCCTTGTTTCACAAGATATGCGCAGAAATCGCGCTTGAGTCTGGTTTGGCAGGCGCATAGGGTTTAGCTCCGAAAGCATTTGTTCATAGGTCGGTCATGACGCCAAAACATCACTTAGAAACACGCGCTGCGCATTTAGAGCCCAGCCAAGTCGCGGCGGAAATTTCGCCGCTTTTGCGAACATCGACGACTTATCGACGCGCCCCGAACAATCAGCTGATGGATCCTGCGAACGTCTATGGGCGCGACCAAAACGATACGGTACGACAAGCCGAAGCCGTTTTAGCGCAGATGGAGTCTGCGGCGGCGGCCCTTCTTTGGCCTTCGGGAATGGCGGCGATTTCGGCAGTTTTCAGGATATTACCGATCGGAAGCCGTATCGTGGTACAGACGGGTATATACTGGGGAACAACGTTTTGGGTGCGCCAGTTTTGTGAAGAGCAAGGTCATGAGCTGGTCGAAGTGGACGCCGCGAATGGTTCCGATTTGGATCGGATTTCCGCCTTTGATCCCGCGCTTGTCTTTGTCGAGACACCGTCGAACCCATGGCTTAAGGTCGTGGATATTGCAGATATGCGCAGGCGTTTTCCAAACGCGTATTTGGTGGTCGATAGCACGGCGGCAACGCCCGCTTTGACGCGCCCCTTGGAATTGGGCGCGGATTTGGTCGTGCATTCGGCGACTAAGGCCTTGAACGGTCATTCTGATGTCATCGCCGGTGTCACGCTGACGGCACAGTTGGATGATCGTTGGGCGCGGTTGGCGCAACATCGGGCAACGGGGGGCGCAATCATTGGACCGTTTGAAGCATGGCTTTTGTTGCGGTCCTTGCGGACGTTTCCTTTGCGCCTTGGCGCGATGTGTGACAACGCCTTGCGTCTTGCCACCTATTTGTTAAACCATCCCTTGGTCGAAGATGTTTTTTACCCCGGTTTACCATCAAGCCCATATCACGCCATCGCGACCCAGCAAATGCAGGGGGGTTATGGGTATTTAATGTCGGTGTTGGTGCGGGGCGATCGGCAGACAGCTTTGGATGTTCTGGGTCGTCTGCAGGTGTTCCAGCGCGCGACGTCATTGGGCGGGGTTGAAAGCCTTGTGGAACATCGGCATACGATAGAACCGCACACGGGTATTCCCGAAAATCTGTTGCGTTTGTCAATTGGGATCGAACATATTGACGACCTGATCGCCGATATGGACCACGCCCTGCGCGGACACTCGGATGCCTGATTACGCCTTTGAACAAGATGCGATGTCGCGCGGTTACATGAATGTCGCGGGCGTTGACGAAGTCGGGCGCGGGCCATTGTGTGGCCCTGTTACCGCGGCCGCTGTCATTTTGGATCCAACCGCTATTCCAGATGGATTAGACGATTCCAAAAAGCTTAGTCTGAAAAAACGCGAAGCCCTGTTCGAAGATATCCTGAATTCTGCCCGTGTGGGGATTGGTCATGCCACTGTCCAAGAAATTGATGACATCAATATTCTAAACGCCAGTCATCTTGCCATGATGCGTGCACTTGCGGATTTGGGGGATGATATTGGATATGTTTTGATCGACGGAAATCGGGCACCGCGGGATTTGACCCTCGAACACAGGTGTATTGTGAAGGGCGATTCAAAATCTGTGTCGATCGCAGCCGCGTCTATTGTTGCAAAAATAACACGCGACCGCATCATGGAACAGCTTGACGCGGAATTTCCGGGGTATGGATGGGCCAAAAACGCGGGTTATCCGACACAACAGCATCAAGAGGCGATGCTAAAACTAGGCGTGACCCCACATCATAGACGTTCCTTCAAGCCCGTACACAATATCTTGTATCAAGAAAAATAATTAATCCTTTGATTCAAAAAAGAAATTGACCTCGAATCAGCTTTGACTCATTCTATGAGACAAATGAGAGCGCACAAATGCGCCAATTTTATTGAGGCAAGAAAATGACTGTATCCAAAACGAAAGGGGCGCCCGCGCTCCCGTTAAATAGTATTTTGGCTGGCGATTGCATCGACGTGATGAACGCGCTGCCCGAGAATTCGATTGATCTGATCTTTGCGGATCCCCCATACAATCTACAGCTAAAAGGTGATTTGCATCGCCCCGACAATTCCAAAGTGGATGCCGTGGATGATGCGTGGGACCAATTTGATAGCTTCAAAGCATATGACGATTTCACCAATGCATGGCTCAAGGCGGCGCGCCGCATTCTAAAGCCGAATGGCGCAATTTGGGTTATCGGATCCTATCACAATATCTTTCGCGTCGGTTCCGCGCTTCAAAACCATGGCTATTGGATTTTGAATGATGTGATTTGGCGCAAGTCCAACCCGATGCCGAATTTCCGCGGCAAGCGTTTTACAAACGCCCATGAAACAATGATTTGGGCGTCGAAATCAGAGACCGCGAAATATACCTTCAACTACGAAGCGCTGAAATCGCTCAATGACGGGGTGCAAATGCGATCCGACTGGGTCTTGCCGATTTGCAATGGTCATGAACGGTTGAAAGATGACAATGGCGACAAAGCGCATCCAACCCAAAAACCAGAAAGCCTGCTGCATCGTGTGATCGTTGGATCGACCAACGCTGGTGACGTGATCTTGGACCCGTTCTTTGGAACGGGCACAACCGGTGCCGTTGCCAAAATGTTAGGCCGTAACTTTATCGGAATTGAACGCGAAGATGCCTATCGCAAGGTTGCAGAAAAACGATTGAAAACTGTGCGTAAATTCGACAGCGAAGCATTGGCCGTGACCACATCCAAACGCGCTGAACCGCGTGTTCCGTTTGGCCAATTGGTTGAACGCGGTATGTTGCGTCCAGGCGAAGAGCTGTGGTCAATGAATGGTCGTTACAAGGCCAAAGTGCGCGCAGATGGCACGTTGATTGGTGCCGACATCAAGGGGTCGATTCACCAAGTGGGTGCGAAACTTGAAGGCGCGCCAAGCTGTAATGGTTGGACCTATTGGTGTTACAAAAAGGACGGAAAAACCGTTCCAATCGATATGTTACGCCAACAAATCCGCGACGAAATGGTCGAACGTCCTAACTAATCCTAACAAAATATGCGTGTGCGCCCCATGGATGCGCACGCCCGATTTCCGCCTGTGTCCTGACAACACAAGGAAACTTGCCTCTATGCGTTTGCGCATAGAGGTCTTTTTGTTTTTGTCAGGATTTGTCCCTTTGGGTCAATCGAAAGCTGATCGCTTCGGCCAGATGGTTTTTTCGCGTAGGCCCAGATTGATCGAGATCCGCGATGGTGCGCGCGACCCGCATGATGCGATGATATCCGCGCGCTGTTAGGTCAAGCTTTTGTGCGGCCCGATCCAGATATGTGGTCGCCTCGGCGTCGAATTTCATGAATTTTTCCAACACATTGCCCTGCATATCCGCGTTTGTGTGGACTGTCTCAAACTCAGCCAAACGATCCAACTGAAGTTGGCGGGCCGCTTTTACACGTGCCGCGATTGCTGCACTGGGCTCGCCATCATTTGGAATGTTTAAATCGCGAAAGCGGACGGGGGGAACCTCGATACGAATGTCAAACCGATCCATCAATGGACCCGAAATGCGGCCCATGTAATCCGCGCCGCACAGGGGCGCGCGATTACAGGCCTGTTCGGGTTGCGTCATGTATCCACACCGACAGGGATTGGCCGCCGCGATCAAGGTAAAGCGGCAGGGATATTTGACATGCGCATTTGCACGGGCAATCATCACCTCGCCCGTTTCGATGGGCTGGCGCAAGGTTTCAAGAACATGCCGCGGAAACTCGGGGAATTCGTCCATGAACAAAACCCCGTTATGAGCCAATGAAATCTCGCCCGGCTTCGCGCCCCGCCCCCCGCCGACGATTGCCGCCATGGACGACGTGTGGTGGGGTTCGCGAAAGGGTCGCACACTTTGCAACCCATTTGCGCTAAGCAACCCGGAAAGGGAGGAACCATCGTGGTTTCCAAGGCCTCTTGCGCGGTCATTGGGGGCAGGATTGTCGGCAATCGGGCCGCCAACATGGATTTCCCCGCGCCCGGTGTGCCGATCATCAACACATGATGGCGGCCTGCCGCTGCGATTTCTAGCGCGCGTTTTGCCCTTTCTTGTCCCTTGACGTCGTTCATATCGATCAAGTGTGGCGCTGCGTCTAAGGTGCGTGGGGCGGCCGGTTCGATGGGGTTTTGTGCGCTCATATGCTGGATCAGCCGCAACAGCGTTGGCGCCGCAATAACGCGGGTGCCGTCGACCCATGCGGCTTCGCTGCCGCAGTCCCGCGGGCAGAATAAATCTTTGTCCAACTCTGCCGCTTTCAAGGCTGTGGGCAGCGCCCCAGCAACCGCATTCAATCGCCCATCCAGCGATATTTCCCCGATGGCTAACGCGTTCTCAACATCTTCTTTGGGGATGATGTCCAATCCTGCGAGCAGTGACAAGGCAATGGGCAAATCCAAATGCGCCCCTTCTTTGGGCAGATCCGCAGGCGTTAGGTTGATCGTGATGCGCTTGGAGGGCAGCGCAATCGACAGCGACGAAAATGCCGCACGGATGCGATCGCGGGCTTCGGACACGGCTTTATCGGGCAGGCCGACGATGGAAAAGGCGGGAAGACCGTTTGCAATGGCGCATTCCACCTCGACCAATCGTGGTTCCATACCTTCAAAACAAACTGTATATGCCCGTGTGATCATTGCGCCCTCTCAGAGGTCACTTTTGATCAAGGATGGTTTCAAAATGGTTAACGACGCTGACCTGCGTCACCACGGGCGCTTTCCCTTTTACACCATAGGGGATAACATAAGATCATGGAATCGCAGTTGGATTGGCATTACGCCAAAGCAGTTTTGGAATGGCAAATGGAAATGGGTGCGACCGAGGCGATCTTGGACGCCCCTGTCAACCGTTTTGAATTGGCAGACAAGGCCAAGCCCGCGGTTTCGAAAACCACCGCCGTGCCAACCAAAATCGTCGAAGAAACCCCCGCTGACATCGCAACAAAATTGGCGCAATCGGCCAAAAGCTTGGATGATCTACGCGCCATTATGGATGGGTTTGAACACTGCGATTTAAAACGCGGTGCGCGACAGTTGGTGTTTTCTGATGGCAAAGTGGGCGCGCGCGTGATGGTGATTGGCGAAGGCCCTGGCCGTGACGAAGATATGCAAGGTAGTCCGTTCGTGGGCCGCGCGGGCCAATTGTTGGATAAAATGTTCGCGGCAATCGGGCTGTCGCGCGATGCAGTTGATCTTGAACGCGCGATTTACATCACAAATGTGGTGCCGTGGCGACCGCCGCAAAACCGTGATCCTTCGCCAGATGAAATTGAAATGATGTTGCCCTTTTTACAGCGTCACGTCGAATTGGCTGCCCCCGATGTCATCATAGCGATGGGCAATATCAGCTGTTCCGCGATTTTGGGGCAAAAGGGGATATCGCGTTTGCGTGGCACTTGGGCCAAGGCTTTTGGCGTGGATGTGTTGCCAATGTTTCACCCTGCCTATTTGCTGCGCAATCCGATTTCAAAACGCGAAGCTTGGGCGGATCTTTTGTCTGTTAAACAGAAATTGGGAAATTGAATGTCGCGCATTGATGAAACCAAAGACTTTATTCCCGTTCGGATCGCGGTTCTAACCGTGTCAGATACGCGTCAATTGGCGGACGATAAATCGGGCCAAACTTTGGTGGATCGGATCGTTGCAGATGGTCATATCGTCGTCGACCGCAAGATCGTGCCGGATGAGCGCACCGTGATTGCGGATCAGCTCAGGGCGTGGATAGCCGACGAAACCGTCGATGTGGTGATCAGTACGGGCGGCACTGGATTAACTGGGCGCGATGTCACCGTCGAAGCGCATCGCGATGTCTATGAAAAAGAAATCGACGCGTTTGGAACGGTGTTCACGATCATTAGTATGCAGAAAATTGGGACTTCTGCCATACAATCGCGGGCCACTGGGGGTGTTGCGGGCGGAACCTATCTGTTTGCGCTTCCCGGATCGCCCGGTGCATGCCGTGATGCGTGGGATGAAATTCTTTCCAAACAATTAAATTTTCGTCATCAACCCTGTAATTTTGTTGAAATAATGCCGCGATTGGACGAACATCTGCGACGGAAGTAGACGCACGCCGCGTTGAATGCAAAAGGGCTCAAAAAATTCATTGCCCGATACACTGAAATATACTGTTTTGATATCTTAAGGACCGCGACATGCGCTTTCTTCGTAATGGCCTAATCGGATTGTTTCTCATGGCGCTCAGCCTCGGTCTATTGGCCTATGCAGGGCAAATGGTGAAAACAGCGATCAACGATCGTATGTCCAAAGAAACCCGTGCGCCCCAAGCGCGTGAGCGTGTGTTTACGGTAAATGTTGTGCCGGCGTCACCGGAAACCATTTCGCCGGTGCTTGAGGTTTTCGGCGAAATCCAAAGCCGGCGAACATTGGACTTGCGTTTGCCAAGCAGCGGCCAAGTCATTGAGCTGTCCCCGAACTTTATCGAAGGCGGTCAAGTCCAAGCTGGCGAGGTTTTGGTTCGTGTCAATGATGCCGATGCGCAATCCGTTTTGGCCCGTGCCAAGGCCGATGTTACCGACGCGCTGGGCGAAGTCACCGAGGCAGAGCGTGCCATCGCATTGGCCCAAGATGAACTGGCCGCAGCACAACAGCAAGCGGATCTGCGGCAACGCGCTTATGAACGCCAACAAGATTTGCAAACCCGTGGTGTCGGGACAGCGGCGTCGGTCGAAGCGGCCGAACTTGCCGCATCTTCGGCCGCACAATCCGTTTTGTCGCGGCGCAGCGTGCTGGACCAGGCCAAGTCGCGCCAGTCACAGGCGAAAACGCGCCTGACCCGTGCAGAGTTGGCTGCCGCCGATGCGCAGCGCCGATTGGATGACACAGTGTTACGCGCGGAATTCTCGGGTGTTCTGAGCGGTATTACATTGGTCCAAGGCGGTTTGGTTGGTGCAAACGAACGCATTGGCCAGTTGATCGACCCCAGCGCGCTTGAGGCGGCGTTCCGCGTGTCCACCGAACAATATAGCCGACTTTTGGATGATGCAGGTCAATTGATCCCCGCAAAAGCAGGGGTTTCCCTAAGCGTTATGGGAACAGAGCTGACATCTGACGCCGTCATTAGCCGTGATGCCGGTGCGGTTGGCGATGGTCAAACAGGGCGCTTGGTATTTGCGCAGCTGGACAAGCCAATCGGCCTGAAGCCCGGGGACTTTGTTTCGGTCAAAGTCCAAGAGCCCGAGCTTCGCTTTGCGATCCGCTTGCCCGGCACAGCGCTTGACGCGGCCAATTCGGTCTTGGTCGTGGATCAAGAAGATCGGTTAGAGAAAATCGACGTCACCTTGCTGCGCCGTCAAGGCAATGACGTGATCGTTCGATCACGCGACTTGGTTGGTCGCGAAGTTGTCGCACAGCAAACCCCGCTATTGGGCGCAGGGATCAAGGTCAAGCCGCTGCGTGCCGCGGATCGTGATGGTGCGCCTGCAGAACCTGAAACGGTTGAGCTGACAGAAGAACGTCGCGCAAAGCTGATCGCCTATGTCGAAGGGAATGGATTTATCCCCGACGCAGCAAAGACGCGAATTTTAGGCCAATTGAAACAAGAAAAAGTCCCTGCACAAGTTGTTGAACGCTTAGAAAGCAGAATGTGAGATCAAACATGGTACGAGACATACCAAAATCGGCTGGCGGACTGTTATCGTATTTTACGCGCCATAAAACGGCGGCGAACCTGTTATTGGTCATTTTGTTGGTCGCAGGCCTTTTGGCAGTCCCACGGATGCGGGCCCAGTTTTTCCCCGATGTGATTATTGACAACATCTCGATCTCAATCATTTGGAAAGGCGCAGGGGCAGAAGACGTTGATGATGCGATCGTGCAACTGGTTGAACCCACACTTTTGGCCATCGAAGGTGTGACAGGTGCCACCAGCACTTCACGCGAAGGCAGCGCGCGCATCGCGTTGGAATTCGAACCTGATTGGGACATGTCGCGGGCAAAGGCCGATGTTGAGACAGCGCTTGATTCCGTCAACAACCTTCCAGAAGACGCAGACGATCCGACAATCACACGCTCGTCTTGGAGCGATCGCGTCACAGATGTCATCATCTCGGGCCCCGTCGAAATCGAGCAGCTTGGGCAATTTGCAGACGAATTTGTTCTGCGGCTCTTTAATGACGGGGTGACGCGTACCGCAATCCAAGGTGTGGCTGCACCCGAAGTGATTATCGAAGTTCCCACTGCGAACCTAATCAAATATGATACATCGATGCGCCAGATTGCGGCCGCCATCGCCGAAGAGGTGAACGCCGATCCCGCAGGTGATGTCAGTGGCGCCAACACCCGTGTTCGCACGGGCGTGGAAAAGCGCAGCGTCGAACAAATCCAATCCATCGTATTGGGATCAAACGCGGATGGGTCCACGTTGACCATTGGCGATGTCGCCCAAGTCTTTGCAGAAGGCGTTGATCGTGAACGCGCGTATTTTGTCGGTGAAAACCCTGCGGTTGCGGTACGTGTGGATCGGTCGCAAAAGGGCGACGCAATCGACATTCAACACCAAGTCGAAGGGGTTGCGCAAAAGCTGCAGGCAACCCTTCCCGAAGGGACAACCGTCGAATTAATCCGAACCCGTGCAGAATATATTTCGGGCCGTCTGAACATTCTGATTGAAAACGGCCTATCGGGGTTGGTTTTGGTTCTGGGGCTGTTGTTCTTGTTCCTGAATGCCCGTACCGCGTTTTGGGTCGCGGCGGGTATTCCAACCGCGATGATGACGGCAATTGCGATTATGTATGTCGCAGGCATCACGTTTAATATGATTTCCCTTTTTGCCCTGATCATCACGCTTGGCATCGTGGTGGACGATGCGATTGTGGTCGGTGAACACGCAGATCAAAGGGCGCGACGTGGTTTGCCCCCCGTCGAGGCGGCGGAAACGGCGGCTCTGCGAATGGCGATGCCTGTTTTGGCGGCAACGATTACAACCGTTATTGCGTTCTTTGGTCTGACATCAATCAGTGGGCGGTTTGGCGATTTGATCGCCGACATTCCATTTACCGTGATTGTGGTTTTGTTGGCGTCCTTGGTCGAGTGTTTTTTGATCCTGCCAAATCACATGGCACATTCGCTGTCATCCGATGACAAAATCCGTTGGTATGACCGCCCAAGCCAATATGTGAACATGGGCTTTGAATGGGTGCGCGACACTGTGTTCCGCCGCTTTATGATGTTCGTGGTGCGAACACGCTATGTCATGATTGCAGGGGCTTTGGTTCTCTTGGCATCGCAAATCACGCTTGTCGTGTCGGGCAAAGTGAACTGGCGCTTTTTTTCGGCGCCTGAATTGTCATCGGTGACGGGCAATTTCGCGATGCTCAATTCTGCGACGCGTGAAGACACCATTGAAATGAGCCGCGAAATGCAGCGTGCCGTTGAAGAGGTCGCAAAATCATACGAGGAACGATACGGCCGCAACCCCGTGGAATATGTGCTGATCGAAGTCGGTGGCAATGCGGGCAGATCGCTGCCCGGAACCGAAAGCAAATCTGCCGATCTGTTGGGAAGCATCTCGATTGAAATCATAGAACCCGATTTCCGCCCCTATTCCAGTTTTGCCTTTGTCGGTGAATTACAAGATGCCGTGCGCAATCATCCCTTGTTGGAAACCGTTTCCTTCCGCGGATGGCGGTCGGGGCCGGGTGGCGATGCGTTGGATGTGCAATTCTTTGGTGCAGATGCAGAAACGCTTAAAGCTGCTGCGGAAGATTTGAAAACTGCGCTTGCGCGGTTCCCCGTTGTTTCAGCGGTCGAGGATGACCTGTCTTATGACAAAGAAGAGCTCGTTTTAGAATTGACGCCCCAAGGCCAAGCGCTTGGTTTTACCATCGATGGATTGGGCTCTGTGCTGCGCAACCGTTTGAATGGGGTCGAGGCCGCAACATTCCCAATGGGAACACGAAGTGCAGCGATACGCATTGAGCTGCCAGAAGAAGAGCTGACATATGATTTCCTCGAACGGATGCAGCTGCGTGCGCCAAGTGGGATCTATGTACCGCTTGCCGATATTGTCAGCGTTGAGCGCAAATCAGGGTTTTCAACGGTGCGCCGTGAAAATGGCATCCGATTGATTTCCGTGACAGGTGACATTGCAGAAGATAACCCAGATGACGCGGTTGCGGTCAGCGAAGCATTGGAAAATGACATCCTGCCGCGCATCGCGTCAGAACGTCAAGTTGATTGGCGTTTGTCAGGATTGTCAGAGCAGGAAAATGAATTCCTAAGCGATGCACGCACGGGGTTAATCCTGTGTTTGACGGGAATTTATCTGACACTCACATGGGTTTTTGCCAGCTGGACACGCCCAATTGTAGTGATGGCGGTCATTCCCTTTGGTTTGGTTGGTGCGATTTGGGGTCATTATTCGTGGGATATTGCGATGTCGATGTTCACCGTGGTGGGCCTGTTGGGGATGATCGGTATTATTATCAACGACTCGATCGTTTTGATCACGACAATCGACGAATATGCCAAAGATCGCGGGTTGATCCCCTCGGTCATCGATGCGGCTGCGGATCGTTTGCGCCCTGTTATTTTGACAACTGCGACCACCGTTTTGGGGTTGGGGCCGTTGTTGTACGAACGGTCGTCACAAGCAGAGTTTCTGAAACCTACCGTGGTGACATTGGTCTATGGGTTGGGGTTTGGCATGGTCTTGGTGTTGATCGTTGTTCCATCCTTGATCGCCATTCAGAATGATTTCCAACGGTTCCGCGTGGCCTTTTTCAAAGGGTTGCGCATGCGAAATACGGGCGTTCGGGCGATGTTTGTTGGATCAACGATTGCAATCGTGGGCTGGCTTGCTGCGACGATGGGTTGGGTCATTGTGTATGATACTTTGCCAGCGATGCTTGCGGGGGTATTTACCACATTTGGCATCGGGATCGGGATCACAACTGCCTTTGCCGCATTTCTGGCAGGTGTCGTTGTCTTGATCGCGATCTTGACCTTGGTCACGCATTTCAACGCGCTTATGTCTTGGATCAGGTCGCGCCGCTTGACCCCTGCGGAATAGACGTAGGTCGGGTGGCGGCACGCCGCATCAGCGGCGCGCGCATCCGATTTGCTCAATCGAGCGTGATGATGTCACAATCGTCAATCGAAGTTTGTCGCGCGCAAGCAGGATCGGCGTATCTGATCCGCTATGGATCGTTGCCGTTGCCATCAGCTTTGATCCCTCTCGGTTGGTCTGATCCATGACGACCCACGCAGTGGGATCCGCATATTCGACAACAATCCATTCCCACACATCTGTTTTCGGAAGGCCCGATGTGACAGCGACATTCAATTTGGACCCCTCTTGCGAAAAGGTGCATGTCATTTTCGCGCCCGCGACTTGATCGCTTGGGAATGGGGCCGTGGCAAGTGCCGCGATAATTTTTGGATCCCGCTTTTTTGTGGGTGAGAGTGTTTCTGTCATGACAAAATCAACCGGCACACAGATGTCATCACATACCCCGATGCTTGCGGCGACGGCCAATGTGACCGGTCCCGCCGATTTCGGTGTGATCCGCAACGGCAGCACAAGCGCATTTTGATAGCCCAAAGTTTCATATCCGTCTGATCCAGACAGGCTTGGGGTTGGCCAAATGATATCAACACGGGCGACATTTTCGCTGCCCGAGAAATCAAAACTTGGTGGAAAGCCCGCATCCCCCGGCGCACGCCAATAGGTTTTCCACCCCTCATCCATGGTGAATTCCAAAGCAGACGTAATGACACCTGATGTGTCTTGCCATCCCTGAAGGATCACCGCGCTGCGCAAACCTTCTGCGTGTACGGCAGAACCTGCACAAAGTATTACGGTCGAAAGGGTTTTCAAAATGCGTGAAAATTTGTTCATATTCGGGTTTTGAGACAAATTTAACGACTTGCCAAGTCACAATAAAGCGATAACCTGTTACATAGGGAAAATTGAGAGTGCGGTGCGATGTCTATGGTTCTTGGGAATCTGGCGGGAAAGTTCTTGGTTGCGATGCCCGGTATGGGCGATCCAAGATTTGAACATTCTTTGATCTATGTATGTGATTATTCCGACGATGGCGCGATGGGGTTGATCGTCAACAAGCCTGTCGAAGGCCCAGATTTCGGTCAGTTGTGTGATCATCTTTTGGTGTCGCGCACCCGTGAAATTAATGTCGATGTGGTCTATGGCGGACCGGTCCATGAAAAGCGTGGATTTGTTTTGCACAGTGCGGATTACCAACCAGACGAAGCAGGGCGGGTGCTTGGGCAAGATTTGGCCATGTCAACGACGTTGAGTGTTATCGAAGATCTGGCGCGTGGCGAAGGACCCGTCAAAGCCATGGTTGCGATGGGGTGTGCCGGTTGGTCAGCGGGGCAGTTGGAAAAAGAGATTTCGCAAAACGCGTGGATGATCGTTGATGCGGACGCCGATTTGATCTTTTCCCATGACTTTGATGACAAATGGAAAACCGCGCTTGTGCGGGCGGGGATCGATGCGCGGCTTTTGGAGCCAGCGCTAGGAAGCGCGTGATTTAATCGCGGGGGGCCGCTGCGCGGGACAAGCGGTCGTTGATTGCAATTCCGATCCCGTGGTTCGGGATCGGGGAAACGGCAATGCGGTCGCCGTCCATGTCATCGATTTGATGCAGCATCGCAAAGAGATTGGCCGCCGCTTCAACCAAATCACCTGTTGGGGATAGGTTTAATTCACATGTGACATCCCCGAACCCCAATCTTTTTTCGCCGGCATGCCAATCCTTGGCATCAAGACGCACTGCGGCGCGGGGTGCGTAGTGGGATGTCATCTGGCCGGGTGCAATGATATTGTCTGCGTGTTCCAATCGCGCCACGGGTTGATCCAAAACGGAACTGATGTCGGCGGCAGTGATCGTGCCAGGACGCAAGATCGTCGGATTTGGGTCAAAGTGCAAAATGGTCGATTCAACCCCATTTTCGCTATGACCTTCCGTGAAAATTGCGTCGATGCGCCCGTCCAGCCCGTTCAACACGTGGTCAGCCCGTGTCGGGCTTATCTTGCCTGACAGGTTGGCAGAGGGTGCTGCGACGGGTCCGTCAAAGGCGCGCAACATGGATTGTGCAATCGGATGGCACGGGATGCGGATTGCAACTGTCGGCAAACCCGCGGAAACCAACTTTGATACACCAGCATCTGTGCGCATCGGCAGAACAAGCGTCAAAGGACCCGGCCAAAACGCATGCGCCAAGTGATCGGCCTGATCGTTCCATTCGACCAAGCGTTTGGCCATTCCAACATCGGACACATGCACGATCAGGGGGTTAAAGCTTGGCCGCCCTTTCGCCTCGTAAATCTTGGCAACGGCCAAATCATCACAGGCATCCGCCCCCAAGCCGAATACAGTTTCGGTGGGAAAGGCAACCAACCCCCCTTTGGCCAAAATCTCGGCGGCTTTTTCGATGTCGTGCTGGGAGGACCCCAATCGCTGTGTGTACATGATCCAATTGACGCTGCGTTTTAGTTGCCGTTCCTCATATCGCTAACTTATGGATAAGACCAGTCCGACCAACAAATGAATAAGGATTTGTCATGCCCTTTCGTGCCCCTGTGTCCGAATATCA
>Ga0181605_10002168_pt1 | contig 17443 bp, 9 predicted proteins | sample 041ome_11_FD_148676 | JGI IMG/M metagenome (GOLD analysis project Ga0181605, IMG submission 148676) | Coastal salt marsh microbial communities from the Groves Creek Marsh, Skidaway Island, Georgia - 041411US metaG (spades assembly) | ecosystem: Environmental > Aquatic > Marine > Intertidal zone...
GAGCGAGGGTTCGACACATGTGCGTGTGTGTGTGTGTGTACCAGGTACGTACGCACAGCTGACACACACGAGCGCGTGTGGAGTCGCCGCACACGCACGCACGAGGACGCGGAGGCGCGAAGGCACGAGGGCATGGACGACATCGATGACGACGTCGACGGTGGTGGCGCCATCACCGCGCGCACGGGGCGGCACAAGCAGCGATACAATGACGCGCGACAGCGACTGGTGGCGGGATGCATCTGCGTGCGGCGACGAGAACGAAATGATGAGGAGGACGAACGAGGCACGACATCGGGAACGACGCCGCCGCCGACGACGACGACGACAACGTCCACGTCGTCGTCTACGTCAACCAAGGTGTTGATGATAAACTCAAAGAAGGGACCTAGAGGGAACGGCGATGGGCGGGATTTGATTTTTCCTAAAGGTGGATGGGAGAATGACGAAAGCGCAGCGGAGGCGGCGGCGAGAGAGTGCTTGGAAGAGGGAGGCGTGCGAGGAACGATTGCATCGACAACGGCACCCATGCCTGCGTATGAATTTACGTCTCGTTCAAAGCTTAAAGCGGGCTGTGATCCAATAGAAGCGACGTGCGTCGCGCACGTATTCACGATGCAAGTTACCGAGGTACTCGACCACTGGCCAGAGGAGGGCGAACGCGCGAGGTATTGGTTGTCCCCGAGCGAGGCGTGGCGGCGATGTAAACACGATTGGATGCGTGATGCCATGGTGGCGTGCGATGAGTTGGGGTTGCGGAGTGATGGAACCGCGCTCGACGACGGTGGGTAACCAGTTTCGTAGCGCGCAGCTTGTGTCAATATATTTTGAGTAGTTAGCAACGTCACAATCGCGCGCGCGCCACACATTAAATATCGTGCGGCCGTGTTTGGTACGTGTATAATATTGTACCGCATATCGTCATGACGGATAATCCCGATCCGTCGCCAACCGTCGTCGAAGACGCCGTGCGGCGCATGTCGTTTGACGACGCCGACCAGGACGCGAGCACTGCGCATCTAACTCCCGCCGCGTTACGCCCGGTTCGTACGTCCGTAGAAACATCCGAGGCGATCATGGATGTGCGTGCAGTAGGAGCAATCGCGGATCACGCGGGACGACCGCCACCGCCGCCGTTAAGGCGCAATTCAGTGCTCTCGACGATGCTCGAGGCGGTATCTCCGAGAAGCGGGGAAGAACCAGAAACTCCCACCATGTTTGGTGACGGCGACAACCACAGCATTTGCGCTCACGGTGAACTTAGCTCAACGAGTGGTGCGATCGATAGCGCCACTGCTGGCGCGCTCGCGAAGGGCCTGGGGAAGATGGGGCGGAAAACAGTGTCGCTGGCGTCGTTTTCTCCCAGTTCGGTGTCGCCTCCAAAAGTACACAGATTTGGCGACGTTGCGCCCGCGGCGCAGCCTGGATCGAGCCCATCGCGCGTTGCACATCGCGCGGCCCCAGCGGAGGTGTTGAGTACGAGCGCACCTGACGAACGAAGCGCGGCGATGAAGATTGCGAGTTCGAGCTTTCCAGACTCCCTCGCCGGTTTCATGGAAAAATGTGTGGAAAATCCAATGCCGCAAAGTTTTCCTCCGCCAAAGTATGGAGAACAAGGGATTATTGGTGAAAAACACGTCTTAGTCATGGTTGGCTTGCCAGCGCGCGGCAAGACGCATATGGCGAAGCGGTTATGTCAATATTTGAGGTTTTTCCACGGTGCGAATACGCGAGTATTCAACGTCGGAGATTATCGCCGGAAATTCGCGGGTGCGGGACAGAAGGCTGATTTCTTTTGCTCTGAAAATAAAGAGACGCGCCTTAAATTTGCTTCAGCCGCTTTAAAGGACATGGTGGATTTTCTTTTCCAGGAGGACGCGACGAGCTTTCTTGAACAGCGCGTGGTTGACTCTGGTCGAGTGGCGATTTTTGACGCGACAAACTCCACACGCGAGCGCAGACGGTGGTTGGTTGAGCAAATCGGATCGTTACCGTTGAAGTTGCTGTTCATCGAGTCCATCTGTACCGATCAGGCTGTGGTTGAGAAGAATGTTCGACTCGCCAAGGTGAGCAACTGCGACTACAGTGGAAATATGACGCCTGAACTGGCGTTTGAAGATTTCATGCAGCGAATCAAATATTACGAGAAGGAATACCAACCTATGGACGAGGAAGAGCTGAGCTTTATCAAACTAATCGATTGCGGTCGCCGCGTCGAAATTAATCGTGTGCACGGATTTCTTCTCGGACGAGTGACGCAGTTTTTGGCAAACATGCATGCGACCACGTGCTCCATCTATTTGTCTAGACACGGTCAGAGCGAATACAACGCCATCGGGAAAATTGGTGGTGACAGTGGACTTAGCCCAATGGGCGAAGCTTATGCTAGTAAATTAGCGGAGTTCGCCGACAACGTGATCACGTGCGATCCAGCGACTGGAGAACCGCGACCAGTTCGACTCTGGACGAGCTCGTTGCAGCGTACCAAGCACACGGCGCGGCACATCAAGCACGACAAAATTACAGTCAACGGCAACGATTGGATTCAAATGGCACCGCGCGTGTTAAGGAACTTGGACGAGATATATGCCGGTGTGTGCGATGGGATGACTTACGAAGAGATCCGTGGGGCTTATCCAGTTGAATACGAGCTTCGACGTCAGAACAAGCTCGGTTATCGCTATCCTCGCGGCGAATCGTACTTGGATGTCATTGCTCGACTCGATCCGCTCGTACAAGAGCTTGAAAGTTATCGAGAAGACGTTCTTATTGTCGGTCATCAAGGAGTGTTGCGCCTGATTTATGCCTATTTTGCCGGCTTGGATCGCCAGGAGGCGGCGACGTTGTCGATTCCGCTCAACACAGTCATCAAATTGACTCCGCGCACGCACGATTGCATCGAAGAGCGGGTCGTGTTGTATGACCCAGCTGAAGAAAATGCAGCGCTCGATCCGCCAAGTTATTAATCGCACGTTCTACCGGTAACGGCATGTAATGGTACCTAATGTAATTTGACAAGCACATAGCACGTCGCGTGCGCGTTCGTGGCCACCAACCACATAAAGAGCTGTGTGAAGGTGAACGACGTCACTCTGAGGACGATGCTCGCATGGGAGACCAACCTCCGGTATCTTCAAAGGTGAAAGATCACTCATATGGCGTCGGGTCGTCGCCTGGCGGCGTCGGTGGGGCGTCGCGCGTCGGCGCCAATCCTGCGCAACCGCAACCGTCACTCGCTGTGCTGTGGAAACACGCGATGACGTTGACTTCCAAGTGGAGCGGATACGTATACGGCGCGGGAGCGGTGGCATGCGCCGTAGCGTATGGAGCGTCGTTAGCCATTGGCCCACGTGCACGCGATACAGACGACAAAGGGGGAGGAGACAAGGGAACTGGGCGTTGACAGTTGAGGGTGCATGGCCGCGTGTGTAGTTTTAGGGACGACGGCGACAACGATGCCGAACATGCGCTTTGTAAGAGTATCGTAGCACTTGTGTATTATGTATATCTACAGCATCCTAAAGTACTAGTAGTATTTCTTACTAAATGCTATCGCAGATGATTTACGATGCAAAGTGAAACAGCGCGAGCACGGGCGGATGCCAGAGCACGCCACTAGTGATTGATATACAGCACCAAGAATAAACCGCCAAAAATACAAGCGTGCGCTCGTCGTCTTCGGCGTAGGCAAACCGCATCGGATGAAACTCGTGCTTCACTATCACTTCACTGGATGGCCGATTGATGTCCGCGATGATACGCTTGAGCGATTGTACGGATATCGGGCTTGAACAGTCGTTCTCCTGAGCGTCGTCGATTGCTTCGTGATATGTGCGTAAAACGCCCTCGATGTTCTGAACGTATTCCGCAAACGTCTCATGCGTTCTATACGCCGAAAACAAGTCCTCTCGATGCATCAACGCGTACACGATTTCTGGATTTAATCGCAATGATTCAGCGTCGACGACGAGTCCATTCAGCGTTTCAAAAACGATGCGAATGAAGTCCTCTAAAACATTTGCCTCTGCTGTTAAAGCAGTTGAATCACCATCGTCGCGCAATTTCAACAAGAGCCTTGAATAACGTCGCGTAAACAGCGCTAACACATTCACAAGCCTTTGCGCGGCGTAGACTGAAATTCCTTGTAAGACGCGCGATACATTCGCCATAGCACCCAGAGCATTCAACGATGTCGCGGCAGAGCTCTGCCGCGAAACGCGATAATCAATCGCACGCGAACACACAATTATGAGTAAACTCGCAAGAGACGTTTGACGAAGGATTCGATCCTTGTAATAATCAACCGAACCAGCATTCGAGTTGTACATCGACTGAACGCGACGCATAAAAGCGACATCTGAGGTCAACAGCAAGACTATCGCAGTTGTAATTTGAAGCTTTTGCTCCACGTCTTCGTGCGACGCCGTCGTCGCGTCATATAACTCTCGCAGGACGTTTTGCAAAAGTAAGTCAGCTGCGTACTCCACGGTACTGGCCAAGTGCGCAATAAATCTCGGAGTCGACACCAGAACGGTGTACAGCACTAACAAGCCTTTGTCAGTTGACACTAAGCTACACAAAACTTTTGTGAGCTCTTCAAAATCCACAAGCGTCGACTCGCGGTGGGAAGACACCACAGACGCGCGAGCTGAGACGTCTTTCACACAACCCAGTGCACTTCTAAATGGGTTCGATTCAATCGTACCGAGAGCGCTATGCGTACACAAAGCCAGTAGAAGATTTGCGCACTCGTCAGCCAATGGGGAGGGTTCGATGCGCAGGGCCGCTTTGATGGACGTCGCGTCGTCTTTATAATCACTACGCGCCGTCAAAGATGACTTGCTCGACGATTTGTTGAACGACAGCAGCGACGAAATCAATCCGCGCGCCCCATTTCTTGAGCCATCGCTAGCCCCATGAACGCTGCGATCGTATATGTCGCCACTATTCGCTTCTCGCGCAGCGATTTGATTCAACAGAGCGCATACTAAATTGCCTGAAACAGCGTCGTCCTCGTCGCCCAACACCCGTAACAATGACGCAAGAGGATGCCCCATGCGTCGCATATCCTCGTCGTTCACGTCATATACCAGTTGAGACGAAAGTGCGACGAGTAGTAGCCTGACGCATGACAAATGAAGCGCCATCGACGATGGCGTCACGCGTCTCTTTGATAAAACGTCCACGCACGCTTTCAAAATATCGCTAAACGGAGACGCAGACGACAACAAGGAAGAGCTTGCTCGGATACTACCTGATTCCCAGTTGGCGTTGAACCGACAGAGCGCACGAAACTCGTCGACGCGCGCCGCACGCGCATCTTTTCCATGTTTCATTGAGGCAGCAAACTCTATAAAATGCTTGAAGAACACGCTCACGAGCACAGTGACATTGACCGCACCCACAGGTACAGTGTGGGAATTTGAGCCCGCTACCGCAATCTGCAAAGACGCGTGCCTCACCAACTTGTACAACCCTCCGCTATGTGCATAGTGTGCATACAAGTCTTCACTGAATGGTCTCAACGCCGCATCAAGCGTGCGTTCATCAACAGACGTCAGCGGTTCACTGAACGCGTTCCCTAACTCAAACCAGAAGACGTCGGAAGCCTCAGGTGCCGCATTCGACCCGCATAACGTTCGTAGCGCGTCTCGCATGAGAACGAAATCCTTGCGTTGAAGAAGTGAGTTCGCGGTTGACTTGCTTGACGATGTGAAAAATGAGCGACGAACGCGGTCCTCGTCGTCTTCACCGAGCGCATCCAAGTCAACGCAACCCGTCGCGTGCGTCGGGTGCGCGCCACCACGCTCGACGTCATCGGCCACCACTTTCCCTGATATCGTTGACCCCGACGCCCCCATCGCGACGCGATTGGGCACGCGATGATGTGGCGACCGAACACGCAAACGCACCACGTCGGGTGCTTGGGCAGGTACCTGCGACAGTGCGACACGCGCGATCGCCAGAACGCGCGGGTGCGGACGTGCGGTCTTCCTAGGCCACGCCACTCGACGTGATACTGCGCGCGTCCCTGAACCACGCGGTGTTGTCGACGTAAAGACGACGTGTGTTCAAAGCTGTGGGAGCTGTCGAACGACACCCATGGGACACGGTGGACGACACAGAAACGACGACATCGATGCCGAACGTGCGACGACGGCGATGGCGATGATGGCATCATCGGTGACGTTTGCGACGTGCGCTGTGGCAGCGCAACGCATAGGTTTAGTGATCGGCATCGGGTGCGGTACGCCGCTGATTGGTGGTTTAGCGAGCGCGGGAGCCGTGAGCGCGTCGGCTGCTCTCGCCGGTCAGAGCGCGCGACTCGTCGCGCATGACAGACAACTATCGAAGCGCGCGAGAGGGAAAGCGCCCGAGCTATTCACAGATGTCGATGTTATTCGGGATATTTTTATTGGTGGGTCGGTGTTTTTGTTTCTTTCTCGGGGCAACTTGAGTCGCATCTTTCCAAGCGACGTCGCTCGCGTCGGGGCGAATGCGTACAAGAGTGTTGCCGCAAAGGGGAGCGAATACGCCACTGACGGCCAGCGACGATTGTTGTCAACGTGGTTGAAAACACACGGTTGTCATCACTGCGGAAGCAAGCGCGGGAGTGTGATCGGGGATCACATGCCACCAAACAAGAAGGCTTTTGGAAGCGGCGCGGCAGCCAAGGCGAACCGCCGTGCATCCTTGCCTCGGCGCTTTTTTAATTACATTCGTGGGGTGCCTTTGCAGCGGTTTTATCCGCAATGTGAACCGTGCTCAGCGCTACAATCAGTCGCTGTGCGCACGGGGACGCGCAAATTCGTGACCCATCGCGTCGGCTTCAAATATGGAATCGTCAGCGGCGCGGCGTGCGGCATCGCTGCGCTTCATTATGACGAAATTCGTAATTGGATTGACGAGAACGTCGCCCTCGCTCGGAAGTTGTTTACATCATCGCGATAGTAATTGTGTATTGTATTGATACGATTAGTAGCCAAACGCAAAGAAACACAAAGAAACACAAAGAAACACAAACACAAACATCAAACATCAAACATGAAATCGAGGTGGTGCGCTCTGGTGGTGTCGATGACCGCACTGCGAGCTGCGAACGGTGTGGCGTGCGCGCGTATCAGCCCCGACGACGAAGACGACGAAGACGACGGAAGAACGTTAACGTTGCACGCTTAGAGCACACAAGCGAACGAGCGAACAGCGCGAACGAGCGTGTTTTGCTCGACTCGGATAAGAGCGATGACGACGGGCACGATGTGTAGCGCGCTGATTACCACGCCCATGTTAAGTAGGGTGACGAAACCAACGTCCACGAAGGCCCCGGCGAGAAAACGAGTGCGTAAAACGAGTCTTATTCGCGCGTCCGGTGTGGCGGAAGTGTTGCATGCGCTGACATCCTCGCCCGACGCTGTGGCGGGCGCGGGCGTCGCCGCATTAGCGCTAGCCGCGGTTGTAGCGAAGACGAGATCCGGTCAACCGACGACATCGGGTGCGAGGATGCAATTGGGTGCGCGAACGGCGATGACGCGAGGCACAGGCGAATCTAACGATACGAAGGGTCGACGCTACCTAATCGCGCCGCCGCCGCTTTTCCCACTCGTTCCGGCGTTCGCGCGGCAAACGTATCGATATGAAGTTGACCCGGGACGGATGTGGTTCTTTGAACAAAAGCAAGGCATTGGTTTGGGATTAAATGTCAGCGTAAACGTCCGCATGACGGTCATCAAGCTAAAAACTGGTGGCTTGTGGGTGCACGCGCCGGTTGCGCCAACGGCGGAAATGGTATCTTTGCTCGATGAACTCGATGCACCAGTGGAACATGTGGTTTTACCAACAACGCTCTTTGAACACAAAATTTTTGTCGGGCCGTTTCAGCGCAAGTATCCGAACGCGCAGTGCTGGATTGTTCCGCAGCAATGGAGTTGGCCAGTAAACTTGCCGCCTCAATTCTTTGGCATTAATAAAACGGGCACCTTGGGTAAGGATCCCACGCCGTGGGACGACGAATTCGACTACGAACTGTTGAGTCCCCCAGCGCTTGGTGTTGCGTCGTATGTTTCTTTCATAGAAGCGGCATTTTTGCATAAACCATCGAAGACTTTGCTTGTGACTGATGCCGTCGTGTACGTGAGCGAAAACATACCAGACTGCATTCCTGACAGAGATTTAGAAGAAAGCGGTGATGATGAGAATTTTACCATCAGCGCTTTAAAATTCTTGAATTTATTTGATATAGCTACAAAAGCTAAGAGTCGCACAGTGACATCGAAGGATATGTCGCGCGCGGAAGTGTTGAGGCTTGGCTGGCAACGAAATGCGTTACAAGCGTTGTATTTCGGCCCCAACGATTTGCTCTCGCCAGAACAAAGCTGGCGTGATATTACGAATCGCTTGATCGTGGCTCCCGTCGTAGGGACCCTTGTGTACGAAAACGTACCAGAACCCGTCAACGTGTGGGCGAAGAAGATTGCCAGGTGGGATTTTAACAGAATCGTTCCGTGTCATTTTGACGCTCCGATTCGCGCCGGGCCGCGAGAGTTTCTCTCTGCATTTTCCTTTCTTCCATCTTCGCGTCCGGACGATAATCCCAAAGGCGGCGAATATTATCCGAACGAAGACATGATACTACTTCGTGGTGTTGCTGACTTTTTGTTGAACACGGGGGTGATTTTTACAGATGAAACTCGTCCGGTGCGCCCCGTAGTTGGAAGCGCGCAAAAATAACGGCTCGGCGGCATATAGTAGCAGATTCTTTTAAATACTACAGTACTAATTAATTGCAGCTCTATTTGTTTCTTCCCATGGTATTTACAGTCGCTCGATTGCCCAATTCAGGTATGCTCGAAACTGTCGCGCGGCTGGGTAGCTCATGTCGCGCGGCACGCCCACACGGTCACGAAGGTAGGCGAGTGACAACGACGTCGCATCCGCGTCAAACATTCCAGCATTCTTGGCTGGACCTTGAACCGATGCAACGTCTGGCTGTAACATGGCATGAACTACACACCTTAGCGCGGCGTCAACTGCTGGTATGTGCGCTTCTCCAGGCCGAGCGTTTGGATCCGATAACGGTGCAGAATAGCTTGGTTTGCCCGGCTCTCCGCATCCTCGAGCGGCGAATCGGACGACGTTTGTGTGATTGCTCACAATTTTGCGCGCGGCTTCAATGCGTGCTGCTACTGGATCATCGCTACCCCACCACGGTTCTAAACTCTTTTCGTTCAACGGGCCAAGTGGAAGCCGCCAATTCACGCCGTCGACTCCATCTATGGCGTCGCGCGCCGACACGTTATCGCCATTTTCTGCGCAACCTCCCAGCTGGGGGGGCAAGTCATGGGCGGTGGTGTAGTAGTCACTCTTGATACCTCGATACGTTTTACGATTCGCCATTGCGGCAAACCAAGAGTCCAAATGTGGCCATCGGCCGCCATTCCCTTCGATTTTTACTCCCTTGTAATACAATATTGAGCTCGCCATGCGCTCCAAAAACGGCGCAAACGCGATGTCAACCATAGTAAAGTCCGACCCCATGAAATACGGCCCGCCACCGCTACCGAGTTCTGCATCGACCGAATCCAAAACCTCTGAGTACGCGCTGTACCCTGATCCATCGGACCAAGATGACGTAATCCATTGCATCCACCGGCCGAAGAGCGCGCGTTCCATCTGCATCAAATACCTCGCGCGTTCTCCTTCAGCGCTCCCAGGTGCATACGGTAACAGTGGCTTGTGCTCTGGAAACTCGTCTTCAATGACGCGCGCGATGACGGACGATTCAGAAATCACCTGTCCGTCGAGTTCAATGACTGGTAACGCCCCCGAAGGGGCAATCTTCATGAAAGATTCTGGCTTCAGACCGTAGCAACGCATGTTGATCTTCTCCTTGACGTACGGAATGCGCTTTTCTTCTAGTTGCATCCAAATCTTTTGCGAATAAGGGCACCATGATGCAGAATCACGATAGAGCTTGACGCGAGGTGTAGATGTCGTACCGAACAACCGCTCTGAAGCGCTCGCATCGCTCGCGTCGTCGTCAACCGGTTCTTGAGGCAACTCGGACAGCATGCGTTCGAGCTCGCCCCACGTTGGTGCGTCGATATCACACTTCATTCCCGACGTCGCTACACCAGTGCGCCCGCCCACATTCTCCAACATTCCTCGCGCGCGTTCGAACGCTCGCTTCATGAAGTCTTTCCCTTCGCCACCGCTCACGCCACCCGCAGCGCGTACCGTGCGCGCGCACCGACCTCGACGTTCGACCGCGCGCGCACGAGGTTGCACTCGCGTGGAGCCTTGCGATGTCGAGAGTCTTGCGGTCGTCGCCGATATTCTCACCATCACCACGACGACACACACAAGAGTGACGTGGTGCGTTTCTCGCACGCCTGTTTGTGTTGAACGACAACGATGTTGGGCGTCGCGATATGGAATGACGCAAGACATTCCATATCGCGACGCCCAACATCGTTGTCGTTTGTTCGCGGATACAAGGCAAATCACAGCGATGGTTCTTGGAACAATCACTGTCGATGCGGTGCGCGCGCAGCTCGTCAAACTCGGTCGACACGACGTATCCGACGCGAGAATCGAAGAGTTTTTGCAACAACGGCCAACGAGAAGAGCTGCTCGTGAAGACGACGATAACGAGAGTGTGGCGACGACGACGACGACGACGACGACGACGACGACGGCGATTACGACGAGTGATGAAGAATATGAAATTGAGCACGCGCACATGAATGATAGTCGTCACCGCGACGACGGTACTCGAAACAAAATGAGACCTCCATGGAACGGCGACGCGTTTGAGTTGCTTTCGCTTCGTGCGACGACGGAGCAAACGCGCGTGTATCCGCGGCGTAAAGCACACGAGGGTGATGAGATTGGTAAAGTGGACGTTGTAAAACTTGGTGCAGAGTACCGTAAAGTTTGGTCAACATCGCCGCTGTTGAGTGGCGCTGCACGTCCTAAAGTTGGATTCGCAGAAAAATTTGCGGCGCTACACGAAGCCGAAAGACTCAAATCGCTAGAGCGAAAAAGAAGGCAAGACATTTCAGTAGTTAAGATTAGTACTACAAGATAGCATAGCGTGTAAGGATAACTAGATTACTAGTGTACAAGAGCGAGTGTGCATTATTGCCAATTTTGATTATGCGGCCCAGGCGGTAGAGGTGGTTGCGCGTTGGGTGGCCGCATGGGTGGCAAAGGAGGTTGTGGCTGTGTGTTCGGCATTGGCGGTGGTGGTGCGGTGCCTTGCATGGACATGGGCATGTGGGGCTGACCTGGTGGTGGCATGGGTGCATGTCTTGCGTTGTTCATGCCCATGTGCGGCGGTGGCATCATCGGAGGAAACGGCATACCTCCTATACCTCCTAGCATCGGAGGCGGCGCATTATGCGGCATGAATGGCATGCCCCCGATTTGGGGTTCGTTTATGCCAGCAAACCGTGAACGCTGTTGTTGTTGTTGTTGTTGTTGTTGTTGTTGTTGTTGTTGTTGAATCTGCTGAATCTGCTGAATCTGCTGAATCTGCTGAATCTGCTGAATCTGAAACTGCTGCTGCGTTGGTCTCGTGAAATCTTCGAGCGAAACGCCTCCGTCGTCAGACATCCCAAGCGCAGACATATCCAATTGAAGATTGCTCCAGGACTCAGCGCTCATCAAACCCTCATTAATGCCCGTTTGTTGCACGTGCGACGGTGTTTGCGTACGCGACGGCGCGTTCACTTCGTCATCTTTCGTTTCTGTTTTGAATCCATGGATCTTTCCAAATCTATAAATTTCCAAAAGCTCCTCCTCAAATTCTCCCCGCGCTTGTAAATCGAGATACTTTTCGTACAACTTTACAGCTGTTCGGGCATCTTCGATGGAGTCGTGTGTTTCGGCTTGGATGTCTTCTCCGAGTAAATACGTTGCCAAAAATTTCAACGACAGCTTGCGTTGACGCTTGAAGTGAAACAACTCCACCGTATCGATGACTTGTTCGGGAGGAACGACGATGTTGATCATTTTGAAGTCTTGCTTGAGGCCATGACCAACGAATATACACCCGGCATCAATCAAATATCGCAACTTCAAGTATGCGTGCTTAAGTTGTGTGATAAAATGCGGGCTCATCGAAGGATCCAAGTCCCCCGGTACCAGGCCTGAGAATCTCGTCAAGTAGTCGTGCACTGGCTCGACGGCGCGAATGTAGTCGTCAATAATCGGTGTTAACTTTTTGTCACCCTGTCCCCTAACAACGGATACGCGTGCCAAGCCAAGTCGTGCGGGAACCGATTCGTATTCTGTCCCGTCATCTCGCATGGCCATAACCGGCGGCGCCAATGATACGAACTCGGCGTCGATGCCCAATAACACGCCGGGGCCCGGCGTGTCGTCGCCAACGCACGTGAACGGCACAAACGGAACATTTCGCGGAATCTGCATTTCGTTTGTGATTTTCTTGTAAAGGTCGAACGTAATCGGTGATGGTGGGAGCGGTGCCGGTTCGGGCTTGTTCACTTTCGTGTACATGCACAAGCATGGAATCTTCAACTGACCGTACAACTGCGTGACTTCGTCGCTCGACACTTGGCTAACTACAAAATCATTGAACAACAGCCACTCGTTCGGATTGCCCGGCGCAGCCGTGCGAGCCGTTGTTGGTGTACCAGGACTCGTAGGCGACGCATTTTTCGGTATCGCGGCCTTTGATGGGAGCGATGCAGTTGCCTTGCGCACGAGCGGAGAGACGCCAGGCGTGTTCCCTGGCTTTGTCGGCGTGGCGGTGAAATCTCCCGCAATGTCTACGTACGGCGGGCGAACCTTGATGAAACTCACTAAATGACCAGAAATGTTCGAGGACTTTGTGTTTCGCAAGTCCGAGCCCTTCTTGATTTCATCTTCAATATTTCTACTGAACACGACCAAGCCGGTGAGCTCATAAATCTCTGAATTTGCAACGTGTTGAAATTGCGATTCATCGAGTGCGTGCCGAGCCTCGAGCGTCTTTGCTTCTGGATTGAGAATGACTTGAATGAAATGCGGCAACCAGCGCTCAGCGACTTTGCCCGAGAACGCATCACTCGTTGGGTGTGCCAACGTATCAATGCCCCACCAATGTAAATCTTTGAGAAAGTCTGCCATACCCAAATTCACTGAAAGAACTGTTGGCAAAGAAAACGGAAGCCGATTTTGCTTCATACGCGTGTACGCTTTGTGGCCTTCACACCACGCGCGCATTTCTTGCGACACATGAAGCGATTTTGTGAGCAACTCCACAAAAGTTGGTCTATGACCTATTTCGCGCGTTGACGGATACTGCAAATCCACCTGAAAACTTCGCATCTCTTTTGTGGTTGTCACCGAACACTGCGTGCACTTGAGTGTTTCGTTGATTCGCGTTCCAAAAATAGCTTCACATGCCGTTGGACCACACGACTCGTCTTTTGCGCCTACAGCTTGGCGCCGCGACAGCTCTTCTTTGTTCAGCTGCTCGAGGATGAAGCGCAAAAATGCTTGGATTCGGCGAATCGGTGAATGGTCGGCGCGCGCCTCAAGCTCGTCTTTTCCTTCAATAAGTCCAAGCGCCGCCGCTTCGCGGACTTGGCGCAACGTGCGCAAAAAGTTCAACGGTTGTGTCGCCAATCCCGGAGGACAAGTCATGAGCATATGTGATAAGAAGGAGGTTTCGCACGTTAGGCAGAACTCTCGTTCACACGTGTGCCCGACAATTTTGCATCGTAATTCCGGAACAAAATTCAACAGTTGTAATACTGGATTCACGTAACAATTCGCCAAGTCATTTGTTAATCCTGGAAGTCTGGTTTTGTTATACGTGGAAAAGTCAAACTCTTCGTAACGACGCTCCGCGGTCATTGCAGAGCGGTTACATTCCACTCGAGAGTAGATGTCTGGTAGTCCCTTCTTTTTAGTCTCAATAACTTTGGCACCATGCAACGACGAGTTTGATTTGTACATGAGTTTAGCAGGGTTCACTTCTTCCGCAGTCAATCCACAATCAAGCAAGTCCTCTGGGAGCTCAAATGGTGCTTGTTGCGCGAGGACGCCCTCATCGACCGGCGCTGTCGAAAACGATTCGGCGTTTACGTACGGATCTTCGTTGGAGCAATACATGTGCACCCAACCCGAATCGTCGTTGAATGCCACAAGTTCACCCGTGGATGAAACACTTTGACCCAAAATCGTCGCACCGTGCGTATCAATTTGATAGTTGAACGGCGCCACCGCCGGGTTGACCAAATCGAGCGTTTGCACTGAGCCCGTAGCGCTGACTATGCTAACTGTTGGCGATTCATAACCGTGATTGAAAGCAACCGATACCGGGCCAGCAGGGCATTGTAGCTGATTAAGCAACCGCGCGTTATAACGAACATCAAACACTTTGATGAATTGATCAATCACGACTTGCCCGGCGCGCTTTGTCAAGCCACACGTCACCACGAGATCGCCTTTGCAAGTCAGGCCAGTCACTGCGCCTGAGCCATGTGCGCTCGTCACGAGCTCCTGTCGCAACCCATTCCTAACATCTCTAAAACTTAGTTCTCCTTCGACTCCTCCAATCGCTAATAATGAACGGGCGGTGCCCCAATCCATGACCTCGCACCCTTGGTTTGTTTCAGCGCTCTTCACCAACACGCCTCGAGTCATATCGTATTGCTCCACTAGAGCCGTAGTTCTCCCGACGAAAAGCTTACCTGCAATACGGCCGCTCGGATGTTGATACGCCATGCACCTCAAAGCGCTGCGCTCACCATCGTTCTCACCACACGTCAGAGTTCTCACGCCAGACGATGTATGAAACGCAACGCTAGAAGAACACAAGCTCAGCGCTCCCGACCCGATAGGAAGAATCTGTCGTATTGCGTGTGCATGCGCTTCGACACTAACGTGCCGTGCTAGTGTCGGGGCATACATCGCTGTGAGCCAGCCATCTTCAGTGCCACACCAGAGCAACTCCTCGGCCGTGTCAAACGCGATCGACGTGATTGGTGGCGGTAAGTGGCCCTCGTCGAGTAGTTCGACTTGCAACGTCGTCGCCGCATCGAAAGGGTAGCTTGGAAGCAGCGATGAAGTCTGCGGCACTGGTACGCCCCCATGTGGGACGTACATGTTATAATGTTGTGCGCCAGGGTCCATGCGGACCGGCTACGCACGCCACGCTCTGAGGCTAAGAGAGAGCGCTAGCGCTGATTTGAGTGATTGGGACGGAATCCAACAGGACACTGCATGCACGGCCACACGCGGCCACAGACGTCGACGCCGTGAGCGAGGTACGCACGCGTACGAAAGCGAGTGCGGTTGAAATGCCGAGTAAAGCACAGTGTTGGGTGGTGTCCTACGCCCGTCGCCGAGCCGACGGCTCGCGTGAAGGTGCATCGAAAGAAGGATTGTTAACTGTTCCAAAAGAATCGTCGGTGATGCTTTTGCACACACATCCCGACGGAGCGAGACTTGCACACTGTGCGTACACCCCTGGTTTATCACCGGGTAAGCGCATGCCCGTTGGCGACTATGATTGCGAATTGCTCATGCTTTCTCCGCACGGTGGAGGTGGGAATCCAGCGTACGCAGCGGCTTTCGTGCGTCCGGGCGAGGTGCTACCAAACATGACGCCGTATAAAGAAGAAGGGTGGTTAGAGTGGCTTGGGTTGGATGACTTGCACGAAGACGGTGATAGTAGAGTGCCTGTGGTGTTGCGAGCCCCACACCTTCCGAGTGCGCATGATCCACAGCCGACGACGCCGATTTCGTTTGCGCCGTCGAATGCGTACGGGCGGGAAGATCGACACGAACAACAGCGACGCGAGCGCGATGCATATGAGCACGAAAGAAACGCACAAAGTACGCGCACGGCTGATACTTACTATCAGCAGCCGCCGCAGCAGCAGCAACAGCAACAGCAACAGCAGCAGTACCAGCGACACCAACAACAGTATCATCATCAGCACGCGCAACCAGTGCTCGCGCAAACTGTAGGTGGTGCCTTGATGGCTGCGAGTGCTTCAATTACCGAGCGGGTGCCGAGCGCGGATAATCGGCACTCACACACTCCGGCACCGGCACCGGTACCGGTACCGGCACCGATAACGCGCCCGCGCGAGTCTGTGTTTCATGACGAGGACGTCGACGATGAAGCGGCGTTCGCAGAGCATGTCCGATTTGATCCCGTTCGCGAACAACCCGTGCGAGCGGTGACGACGCCAACCATTGGAGGCACGATTGACGAGTTGGACGCCCTTCGCGCCAAACTTGCAGAATTGGAACGTCTCACAGGCACAACTGTTGAGGAAGCTGAGCGCGCTCTCGAAGCTGATTTGGTGAAAACTCGTGAATTCGTCCCAGACTTGTTGGTCGTCGACACGAATGAGGCTGCGCCGGTGCAAGAACCGGCTAGTGCGTTATCCACGTTAGCGACCGAAACGCCAAAATCTCTGCCGATGGTGACGAAGTCATCTCCACCGTCAATGACGTCTGTCGTTGCTGCGTACGCATCGCCGGCGAGGAACGTCGCGGCTCCCGTGCGCGAGCGTGTCCAGCACGTGCCCGTCATTGAAGTTCCACCTGCAATTTCGGTATCGGCGAACATTTTCAAGACCAGCGCGTCACACAACACAACTCGAGCACAGATCACGGCCATCAAAACTGTCGTAGAGGCGGAAATCCCACCTCCTCTGCCGTCCCAACCGGCGGCGCACGCACCAGTCGTACGCGCAACACCGCAAGTGGTGAAGTCCATTTCTGCGGCGCCGAAACCGAGCGTTGTGGCGGTGACCCCAGAGGAAGTTGATGCCAATGACGCTTGGGCCGCGGCAGTAGCTAGACGCAACCGATCAGTAGACGAGGACGACAGCGACTCCAGCGATGTTGACGACGACGCGCCATCGCGCGCTCCCGCAAAGGTTGTTCATGTTGTGTCAACGAGCTCGAAGAACACATCCGCAACTCTCACTGTTGTTAGTGATGGTAGCGGCAGCGGCGGCGGCGCAGTATCCACGCGCGCGGTAATGTTTGAAAATGGATCTACTCCACCCAAGGCTGTCGTGCCGCCGGCGCGGCCGCCGGCGGCAGCGTCAAAACTATCTTCGGCTCAGGTCTCTGAACCCGATTACGGCTCAGGTAGCGTAGCCGCGCGGGCGAGTATATTTGGCGAGCAGACGAGTGTGAGTCGTCGGCGCGATTAGTACGTGAGCTTGATGACGCATCTAGACTGACGGACGACTAGTCGTAACCGCCCTTGCGGTTGCTAAATTGTACAATACTCTGCCCGTGTTGTTAACGGTACTTGAGTAGAACACCATAGTTTCGCGTGACATCGCGCCCGTAGACGATTCCCGTAGCGCGTCAATCAAGATGCATGTCGTTGTGTAAAGGAAGCGCGATCGGTCAAAAAAGGTGCTGGGACTCATGGAGATGACCGAAAACACGATATCTGAAT
>Ga0181605_10002185_pt1 | contig 17335 bp, 16 predicted proteins | sample 041ome_11_FD_148676 | JGI IMG/M metagenome (GOLD analysis project Ga0181605, IMG submission 148676) | Coastal salt marsh microbial communities from the Groves Creek Marsh, Skidaway Island, Georgia - 041411US metaG (spades assembly) | ecosystem: Environmental > Aquatic > Marine > Intertidal zone...
GCGCATAGCCAAATTTCTGTACCGCCTGATCCATGAGCCCTTGCAGCGCATCGTGATACGGGTGCCAATATGTGGTCAATCGGTGCTGTGCATCATGCATCGAAATCTTGCCGCGGTATATGGGGCGACTGTGGGACACAACGCGCGGGATGACACCCAACCCGCTTGCGATGCGGGCATTGTGACCTTTGGTTTTTGCGCCATCTACAACGGCTGGATCCAATTCATCGTGTGATCTGTTTAAATCCAAATATGCACGTGGGACTTTGGCGCATAAAAACGGTGCCCCAAACTCTGTCACGAAATCGGCCAGTTGATCGACAAAGGCATCTTCGGAGCTTCGGATGGTATGAGAATCAAGAATCGACTGATGCAAAAAAGATGCGGAATAATCGCGTCCGCTGTGTGGCGACGCGAAAACAACCGCTGTTTCTAACGAAAGCGGATGGTAAATATCAAAGGCGCTATGCGAATGAGTCATCTTTTTCATAAGAAATAGATACCCTAAAAATAAACATTTGCAAAAGCCCTTGATCCTTTCTGCGCAAGGATTTATAGACCCGCTACGGCGCGGATTCCCGCGCCCCATTTTTTGGGGTGGGATTTCGGGCACTAACGGGCGGTTAGCTCAGTGGTAGAGCACTACGTTGACATCGTAGGGGTCACAAGTTCGAACCTTGTACCGCCCACCATGAATTCACTGTCCCTTCGGGGACGACCTGCAATGGCGCAACCGACGCGCCGCGTTTGATTGGAGAAAGATCATGAAGATCAAAAACTCGCTCCGCTCGCTCAAGCAGCGTCACCGCGACTGCCGTGTCGTGCGCCGTAAAGGCCGCGTATACGTCATTAACAAGACGCAGCGCCGTTACAAAGCCCGTCAGGGCTAAGCGAGCAAGGGTTAACGCCCTTACCATGTAAATGGTGACAATTAAATACCCCGCCTTTTTGGCGGGGTTTTTATTTTGTAAACTGCGTGGGCAGGGGATTAAAGCCCTGCTTCTGCTTGGATTTCTTTACGGGATTTACGCGCACGCTCGGTTGCTGATTTCAGCTGACCACAGGCGGCCATAATGTCTTCGCCACGTGGTGTGCGAATGGGGCTTGCATAGCCCGCTTTGTAAATGATGTCTGCAAAGGCTTGGATGCGATCCCAATCTGACCGGACATAGGGTGAGCCTGGCCATTCGTTGAACGGAATCAGGTTGATCTTGGCCGGAATGCCGCGGATCAGTTTGATCAATCGATGCGCGTCCGCATCGGAATCATTCACATCTTTCAACATCACATATTCAAACGTGATCCGTTCGGAATTCGACAGTTTCGGATAGCTGCGCAGGGCATCAAGCAATTCCTTGATGTTCCATTTCTTATTGATTGGCACCAGTTTGTCACGCACTTCGTCCGTCGTGGCGTGGAACGAAATCGCCAACTGGCACCCGATTTCGGTGGCTGTTTTTGCAATTTCCGGCACAACGCCTGATGTGGACAGCGTGATCCGACGACGGGACAGTGATACACCTTCGGGATCCATCGCGATTTTCATCGCGTCGCGCACGTTATCAAAATTATAAAGCGGCTCGCCCATGCCCATCAACACAATGTTCGACAGCAGCCGGGTTTCGTTCTTTGGGGCACCCGGAATGGGCCATTCCCCCAAATCGTCACGCGCAACCAACACTTGGCCAATGATTTCGCCTGCGGTCAAATTGCGGACCAATTTTTGTGTGCCAGTGTGGCAAAATGAACATGTCAGGGTACAGCCCACTTGGGAGCTTACGCATAATGTTCCGCGGTCCTCTTCGGGAATATAGACCGTTTCGACCTCATGTCCGCCGGCAATCCGCATCAGGTATTTGCGCGTTCCATCCATTGAGACTTGCTTTGAAACGACTTCTGGCACCTCGACCACGAAATGTTCGGCCAATTCGGCGCGATAGGCCTTTGCAAGGTTTGTCATCAACGCAAAATCGCGCACACCTTTTTCATAGATCCACTGCCAGATTTGGCCAACCCGCATTTTTGCCTGCTTTTCGGGTGTGCCTGCCGCGATCAACGCATCGTGCATGGCATCACGTGTCAAGCCAACCAAATTGGTTGCCCCTTCGGGCAATTTACGCGGAATCGTCAAAACGTCCTGAGTGATCGGTGCGGTTGCGGTCATGGTGTTACTTTCGGCGGAAACGAACAAAGCGAACCCATACAGGATTCGCTTGGATTTGGCAAAGGTTAGGTCGACCGCTTACTTACAGCGCTTTTCCGCGTCTTCGATGGCGGCCGTGACGCCAGACAAGGAAAACGTATCTTGGGTTTTGGTGCCACGTGCAGAACGGGCAGACAGCACCGCCTTGGCACCGCGCTTCATCGCTGCAAGAATTTTCGCATCATCGGCTTTTGCCGCCCATGCCCATTCACCGCCATCGGTGAACAGTTCAAACGAGGTATTGTCGATGGCCATCGTGACGGTCGACCCTTTGGCAAAGGGATAGCCGCCTGTGAAACTGACTTGGCCGTTCACGCCACTTTTGGGTTGATATGTGACAAACAACAAAATCTCGCCACGGCGCACCGCGACAACGCGACCGTCACGTGTATTTACGGTTTCTTTAGGGAGCGATACTGCCCAACATTCGGAAGAGTTGTTTTCGGTAAACACGCTCCAATCCGATTTATCGGCAACTTTGTTTGTGCTTGTGCTTTGTGCCGCAATCGGGCTTGCGACCGCGATCATCGTCGCCGCAATTGCACCAAGGGAAAATCCTATTTTCATTTTAGCCTCCGGTCCGAAATCGGTCCTGTTTTATCCTGAGAATTCTGTGTCCACATTGGATAATATATGTTTTCTATCTCGACATCGATACTTTAGACTGAAACAAGCAATCGGTAAAACCCCCCTTGGCATAAATTTGCCAATAAATTTGGAGAATGTGATGAAAGCGGCCGTTCCTTTGTGTGAAGTTTGGCGTGGTCCCCTGTTGGAGAGTGTGCATTTCGGCCACGCGGTCATCTGTGATGACACGGGACAAATTGTAAAATCTTGGGGTGATCCCGATGCGGTGGTCTATCCAAGATCGTCGTCCAAGATGATCCAAGCCTTGCCGATGATCACCTCGGGTGCGGCGGCCTCGTTTGGTTTGGGTTCGCGTCACCTTGCATTGTCCTGTGCGTCGCACAATGGGGCCTATATTCATACCAATCTGGCGAATGACTGGCTGTCACATTTGGGTCTTGGGGATGATGATTATCGCTGCGGTCCGCAAATGCCGCGCGATCCACAAGCGCGCTCCGACCTGTTTGCGCAAAATTCCAGCCCGTGTCAGGTCCATAACAACTGTTCTGGCAAGCATTGTGGATTTCTGACCTTGAACAAACATCTCGGCGCAGATGCGGAATATATCGATCCAAATCACCCCGTCCAACGCGCCGCACTTGATGCGTTTGAAACGGTGACGAATATGACAAGCCCTGGGTTTGGCATCGATGGATGTTCTGCGCCCAACCCTGCCACGACGATGCATGCGATGGCGCGCGCGATGGCGTGGTTTGCATCGGCCCATGATCGTTCTGACACCCTATCGCAAGCAGCGGTATCATTGCGAAATGCGATGATGGCGCATCCGGAATTGGTTGCGGGCGAAGGGCGTGCGTGTACCGAACTGATGCGTGCGCTTGACGGCAAAGTGGCCTTGAAAACGGGGGCTGAGGGGTATTTCATCGCCATTATTCCCGACCGAAAGCTTGGCATTGCCCTCAAAGTGGCCGATGGGGCAACGCGGGCAAGTGAATGCGCAATCACCGCACTTCTTGTGTCGTTGGGGGTTTTGGATAAAAATCACCCAACAGCACAAAAATTCATGAACCCGCCAATCTTGAATCGTCGGGACATTCATTGTGGCGATGTACGACCCGCGGCGGAACTGATGGTATGATCGTACTGTTCAACAAACCATTCAATGTGTTGTCCCAATTCACCGACAAGGGGGCCGAGGCATCGACGCGCGAAACCCTGTCACACTATATCAAAATTCCGCGCGTTTATCCTGCGGGACGATTGGATCGGGACAGCGAAGGTTTGCTAATTTTGACGGACAATGGCCGCACCCAATCGCGTATTTCTGACCCGAAATATAAATGGGAAAAAACCTATCTGGCTCAGGTCGAAGGCGCCCCGACAGATGATGATCTTGCGCCCTTGCGGGCGGGGATCACGCTCAAAGATGGGCCATGCCGACCCGCGCAGGTTCGGTTGATAGATCCACCAGAACTGTGGGAACGTACGCCCCCTGTGCGTTATCGCAAGTCCGTTCCGGATCGGTGGATCGAACTTACCATCACCGAAGGCCGCAATCGCCAAGTGCGCAGAATGACCGCCGAAATCGGTTTCCCGACTTTGCGATTGGTCCGGTGGCGGATCGGCGATTGGACACTAGATGGAATAGAAAATGGGGCCCACCGGATTATCCCATAGGCCCCATCTTTCATCTTTGTAAAAATACTCGCGCCGCAGGCTGGTGGGCTATGCCCACCATTCCCTAGATGGCTTTGGGTTGCAGCTCGACATAGGCATCATATTGCGACAAGAACACCTTGCCCGTCATTTCATCCAAGAAATGGCTGCGCTTTAGGCGGTCCATCACGGGGCCTTTGACCTCGGACATATGCAATTTAATCCCCAAATCCTTAAGCCGTGTGTTGATGGCCTCAAGGCTTTCAAGCGCGCTCATATCGATTTCATTCACGGCAGAACACATCAACACAACGTGGCGGATCGGTTGGTCACATGCGACCCGATCATATACCAAATCCTGCAAGAACGACGCGTTCGCGAAATACAGGCTTTCGTCAATCCGTAATGTGACAACGGATGGATGTGTTTCCACCTCGTGGCGATTGATGTTGCGGAAATGTTGGGTTGTCGGCACAAGGCCCACTTCGGCAACATGTGGTTTCGATGTTTTGTACAGGAACAATCCAACAGACAGGATCACACCTGCGGAAACACCCACCTCAACACCCATCCCCAAAGTCAGGAAGATTGTGGCGAACACGGCAGTAAAGTCGACTTTGGAATAGCCCCAAGTTTTTGTCAGGATTGAAAAATCAACCAATGACAAGACTGCGACGATAATCGTTGCGGCCAATGTCGCCTTTGGAAGGAAGAACAACAAAGGTGTCAACAACAGCGCGGCCAAACCAATCCCGATCGCGGTAAAGGCACCTGCTGCGGGCGTTTCGGCGCCTGCGTCAAAGTTCACAACCGACCGTGCAAATCCGCCTGTCACAGGATAGCCGCCCGAAATCGCAGATGCGATGTTGGATGCGCCAAGACCGACCAATTCTTGGTCTGGGATAATGCGCTGGCGTTTCTTTGCCGCCAATGTTGACGCGACAGATACGGATTCCACGAAGCCGATGACAGATATCAGCAATGCGGAAATAAACAGTTGGCTCCACATGGATGGGCTAAAGCTTGGCATGGTCAGCGGTGGTAAGCCTGTTGGGACGTCGCCCACGATTTTCACACCTTTGTTTTCCAGATCAAACAGGAACACCAACAATGTGGTCACCACCACTGCGCCCACTGGGCCCGCTTTTGCCAAGATATCCGCCAAACGTGGTTTCAAACCAAAGCTCAGCAAAAGGGGTTTCAACCCTTTACGGACCCAAAACAGGAACGCGACTGTGGTCAAACCAATCGCCAATGTGATCGGATTGGTGGCATGTTGATGCTCAAACAGCGAATGGATCAGCTCGATCAGGTTGTCCCCGCCCGCTTGGATACCAAGGATGTGTTTCAACTGGCTTGTCGCGATGAGCACGCCTGATGCGGTGATAAAGCCTGCAATAACGGGGTGGGATAGAAAGTTTGCCAAAAAGCCCAGGCGCAGAACGCCCATGATGGCCAAAATGACGCCCGAGATAAATGCCAATGTTCCCGCGGCGAGAGCGATTTCCGCAGGCGTCGAAAGGCCAAGGTTTCCAATCGACGCAGCCGTCATCAACGACACAACCGCAACTGGACCAACGGCCAAGGCGCGGGATGTCCCGAAAATTGCATAAGCCACCAACGGCAAAATCGACGCATAAAGCCCCATTTCCGCAGGAAGCCCCGCAAGCAACGCATAGGCAAGCGATTGCGGGATCAACATGATGGTAACAATGACGGCCGCGACCGCATCAGAGGTGAGTGTATCTTTGTTATACTCTTTTGCCCATGTCAGCATAGGAACATGGCGCTCGAGTTGCCGCATAAGGCCCGAGGGGAGAGACATTTTTTGATCCTTTATGGATGTTGCGGATGGGATGGCACCCGCACGATCTTAGCCTTGGGCGGCGTTAAAGATGATTGAAGAACGATTGCCGCTGCGGCAATACGCCAAAACAGGCTGTGGCAGCGATTTCAGGACACCTGCCATTTCTATAACTTGCTCAGGCGTCGGCATGCCGATCACTGGGATATACGCAGTTGCAAGGCCGGCGGCCTCTGCCGCTGCTTTGATCGTGTCAAACGCGGGTTGGTCCGATGCTTCGTCATCTGGACGATTACAGATAATTGATTTGTATCCAGCATCTGCGATGGCTGACACATCGTCGGCTGCGATTTGTGCAGTGACGGCGAATTCGTCGGTCAAAGGCATTACGTTCATGATTGAGCCCTTTCAATATTTACTGAGTCCCTGACTATATATTCAAAAAACAGAATAAATGGAAGGGGTAATTTATTCAGATGTTAAATAAATAAAAAATACAGAAGTTTGGACCGCCACACCGGGCGGTCCACTGTGTGCAAACAGGCACTAAGCCGCTGCAAAACCGGCATCAAGCGCGGATAGGATTTGCGAGATTTCGGTATCGGTAATCACCAACGGCGGGGACATCAGGATGTTGTTTGCACCCAAACGCACCATGGCACCATTATCATAGGCGGCTTTGTGGACGCGTTTCATCACGCTCATATCCATGGGTGTTTTCTTGGCCGCGTCAGACACCAATTCGATCCCTGTCATCAATCCATGACCACCGCGTACATTGCCGATGATGTCATATTTTTGAGCCAGCTTTTGAACACCCTCAAACAGCTGTGCCCCACGCGCGGCTGCGTTGACCTTGGTGTCCAAACGAAGCGTTTCGTTGATCGTGGCGATCACGGCCGCTGCACCAACAGGATGCGCGGAATAGGTATAGCCGTGGAAAATCGCGGCGTTCCCGGATGTGTCATTTTCAAACACCTCTGCCACTTTGTCACCAATCAGCGCGGCACCGACAGGGAAATACCCTGAGGTGATGCCCTTTGCCATCGACATCATATCGGGTTTTACCCCCCAATGGCGCGCGCCAGACCAATCACCTGTGCGACCAAATCCGGTGATGACCTCGTCCGAGATCATCAAAATTCCATGACGGTCACAAATGTCGCGCATCAACCCCATAAAGGATGCGTCAGGTACAATCACGCCACCCGCACCTTGGATCGGTTCCATGATAAAGGCCGCGATTGTGTTTGCACCTTGGAATGCGATTTCATCTTCAAACGCGGCTGCAATGTTTTGCGCCAATTTTGCAGGATCGGTTTCATTGAAAGGATTGCGATAGGTATATGGTGCCGGCAAATGATAACAGCCGGGTAACAAAGGTTCGTAATTGATGCGGAACCGATTGTTGCCGTTCACAGATGCGCCGCCGAAATGTGTGCCGTGATAGCCTTTTTTCAGTGAAATGAATTTTGTGCGCGATGGTTCGCCACGCACAACATGATACTGCCGCGCCAAGCGCAAACAGGTTTCAACGGAATCCGAACCACCGGATGTGAAAAATACCCGTGCCATGCCGTCAGGTGCGAACATGTCCCGCACCATTTGTGATGCTTCGATCGCCGCGGGGTTTGTTGTGCCAGAGAACGCCGAATAGTAGGGCAAATCATAGAGCTGTTTGCTGATCGCTTCTTTGACCGTATCATTTGAATAGCCAAGATTCACGCACCACAAACCGCCAACCGCATCCACAACGGTGTGTCCGTCAATGTCTGTGATCGAACTGTCTTTGGCCGATGCAATGACAGTGGGAGGGTTTGCCAGAGAATCGGCAGGGTGCCCCATCGGGTGCCACATATGCTTGGCGTTGTTTTCCTTGATAAAGTTACTGTCTTTCATCACGCATGACCTTGTTTAACCAGAATTTGATCAAATTTTATTATATTCTCTGCGCGTGTCCAGTGAATTCCGTACGGTTAGGGTGCTAGACTTGGAAACTGACACGGTGTACTCATCGCCATTATGGCAAAACCTAAATCAGATCCAAACTACAAAATTATCGCAGAAAACCGTCGGGCGCGTCATGATTACGCGATCGAGGATGATTTGGAATGCGGTATCGTTTTGATGGGATCCGAAGTGAAATCGCTTCGCACGGGCAAAGCAAACATTGCGGAAAGCTATGCCCATGTCGATGAGGGTGAGCTTTGGATGGTCAATTCCTACATTTCCTCATACGAGCAGGCGCGCACATGGGGACATGAAGAACGCCGCAAGCGTAAATTGCTGGTCAACAAACGTGAACTCGCGCGGCTGTGGTCGGATACCCAACGCAAAGGCATGACAGTCGTTCCGTTGGTTATGTATTTCAACCACAAGGGCCAAGTGAAATTAAAAGTCGGCATCGCCAAGGGTAAAAAGAACCACGATAAACGCGCAGATGCGGCCGAAAAAGACTGGAACCGTCAAAAGCAACGGTTGTTAAAACACAGCGACTAAGGCCAAGTTTTCGGGAATTTTTTGTATACATTCCCCTAAACTTGTATCTAAGCTGACCTTACTGATGAACTAAGTCGAACAGTAAGGGAAAAGACATGGAACTCATTATATCGTTAATTGCGGGTGCCTTTGGTGGCAACGCAGCAGGTAAAGCTGTGCCTTCGTTGAACCAAGGCACATTGATTAACTCAATTTCAGGTATTGTTGGTGGTGGTCTTGGTGGTACGATTTTAGGTATGTTAGGCGCTCCGGATATGGCGGGCGCCATGGGTGGTGCAGCTGGCCTTGATATCGGGTCAATCGTTGGCCAGTTGGCCGGTGGTGGCGTCGGCGGTGGCGTTGTTATGGCCATCGTTGGCTTGATCCGTTCGAAAATGAGCTGATTTAAGTTAAAAATTCTGTCTTGGCAGCCAAAAATTGCTGCCAAGACTTGCCACATAGCTGTTCCAGTAGTAGGCAGGCCTAAGGTTGTCGAAGGACGTGCTATGACAGAGAATCCCAAAGTTTTGGTGTCAACGCAATGGTTGGCCGATCACATCAAGGATCCAGATCTACGCATTCTGGATGCGTCTTGGTATTTGCCGCAAATGGGGCGTGACGCCAAGGCCGAATACGACGCGGCCCATATCCCTGGGGCGCGTTTTTTTGATATTGATGACATTTCTGATCATCGCTCTGATCTTCCCCATATGGTTCCCCCGGTCGAAAAATTTATGTCGCGCATGCGCGCCATGGGCGTTGGTGATGGCCATCAGGTCGTCGTCTATGACGGCGAGGGCGTGTTTTCATCAGCGCGCGTGTGGTGGTTGTTCCGTTTGATGGGACAAATGAACATTGCCGTTCTCGATGGCGGTTTAAAAAAATGGATCGCAGAAGGGCGCGAAACAGAAGACATGCCACCCATGATACGCGATCGCCACATGACGGTGCGCCGCCAAAATCACATGGTCAAAGATGTGACCCAAGTGGCCTCTGCCTCAAAGCTGGGCGACTATGAAATCATCGACGCGCGCGCGCCGGGTCGCTTTCGGGGCGAAGAACCCGAACCGCGCGAAGGTTTGCGGTCTGGCCATATTCCGGGCGCGAAAAACGTATTTTTCCGAAGCTTGCAAAACGACGATGGCACAATGAAATCACCTGACAAGCTGCGTCAAGTGTTTGTCGACGCCGGTGTTGATTTGTCCAAACCCGCGATTACCAGTTGCGGGTCAGGCGTCACCGCGGCGGTGCTGTGCCTTGGGTTAGAGCTTATCGGCAAAACAGATCATTCTTTATACGACGGCAGTTGGGCGGAATGGGGAATGTTCCCAACCGTGCCTGTCGCAACCGGAGACAAATAATGTTCGAAACACTAAAAGCACAACCAGCCGATAAAATCTTGGCCTTGATGCAAATGTTCAAAGAAGACCCGCGCGCCGACAAAATTGATTTGGGCGTTGGTGTCTACAAAGACGCGACAGGCTTGACCCCCGTGATGCACGCGATCAAGGATGCGGAAAAGCTGCTTTGGGAACAAGAAACCACAAAAACATATGTTGCGCTTGCCGGTGATCCTGCGTTTTCGGATGCGATGATCAACTTGGTTTTGTCGGATGCGGTGTCACGGTCACATGTTGCGGCTGTTGCGACGCCGGGTGGAACAGGTGCCGTCCGGCAGGCCTTTGAACTGGTGAAAATGGCAAATCCAGACGTGCGCGTGTTTGTGTCTGATCCGACATGGCCGAACCATCTGTCGATCCTAAAACATTTGGATATCCCCGTTGTCAGCTATCGCTATTTCGACGCGGAAACACGTGGCGTGGATTTCGACGGCATGATGACCGACTTGGCGGGTGCCAAAGCGGGCGATGTGATTTTGTTGCACGGTTGCTGCCACAATCCAACGGGTGCGAACCTGAACATCACCCAATGGGGCGAAGTGATCGCACTGCTGCAAAGCTCGGGCGCGACGCCAATGATCGATATCGCGTATCAAGGATTTGGTGACGGCTTGGACGAAGACGCTGAAGCAACCCGTTTGGTTGCCTCAAGCGTTCCAGAAACTATCATCGCAGCAAGCTGTTCGAAAAACTTTGGCATTTATCGCGAACGCACAGGGCTGTTGATGATCGTATCGCAAGATGTGGGTGCCCATACAATGAACCAAGGGACGCTTGCCTATCTCAACCGTCAAAACTTTTCCTTCCCCCCTGATCACGGTGCGCGGTTGGTGACAATGGTGTTGAACGATCCAAAGCTGCGCACGGATTGGGTCAAAGAACTTGAAGATGTCCGTCTGTCTATGTTGGGTCTGCGCCAATCTTTGGCAGATGAACTGCAACGCTTGTCCGGATCTGACCGCTTTGGATTTCTGGCGCAACATCGCGGCATGTTTTCCCGTCTCGGCACGTCGCCCGACAAGGTTGAATTGCTGCGCGAACGCCACGGAATTTACATGGTCGGCGACAGCCGCCTGAACATCGCGGGACTGAACGCCAAAACAATCCCGATCTTAGCGGCGGCAATCATTGACAGCGGTATCTAAATTTTCGAATGAAGTGCAATAAAAAGGGCGGCGTTGTGCCGCCCTTTTTTATTTGGGGGCGATGTACGCCCCCGCGTTCAATTACGCTAGATCGTAGCAATCTGCGTGCATTACTTTTGCCCATGCTGCAACGAAATCGGCGACGAATTTGTCGGCGTTGTCGTCTTGTGCATAAAGCTCAGAATAGGCGCGCAGGATTGAATTTGAACCAAACACCAAGTCAACGCGGCTTGCGGTCCATTTTACAGAACCCGTCGCGCGGTCAACGATGTTATAGGCGTTGAACCCTGTTGGTTCCCACTTGTTCGCCATATCGGTCAGATTGACAAAGAAGTCATTCGTCAATGCGCCTGCGCGATCTGTCATCACACCCGTTGTTGATCCACCATGGTTCACGCCCAATGCGCGCAAGCCACCGACCAAAACAGTCATTTCAGATGCGGTTAGACCCATCAACTGCGCCCGATCCAACAAAAGCTCTTCTGGGCTGACGGCGAATTCTTTGCTTAGGTAGTTGCGGAAACCATCTGCGACAGGTTCCAAAACGTCAAAGGATGCAACGTCAGTTTGGTCTTGGGTGGCGTCGCCACGGCCCGCTTTGAATGGGACGTTGACGGATGCGCCGGCTGCTTTTGCGGCCATTTCGATGCCAACGTTACCCGCCAATACGATTGTATCCGCGATTGATGCGCCCGCTGCGGCCGCGATGGGTTCAAGAACGCCCAGTACTTTTGCCAGACGCGCAGGTTCGTTGCCTTCCCAATCTTTTTGCGGAGCCAAACGAATACGCGCACCGTTCGCACCACCACGGAAATCTGATCCGCGGAATGTACGTGCGCTGTCCCACGCGGTTGCGACCATTTCCGCAACACTTAGACCGCTGTTTGCAATCGCATTTTTCAGCGCGTCAACATCATAGCCCTTTGATCCTGCAGGAATAGGGTCTTGCCAGATCAAGTCTTCGGATGGGACTTCTGGACCGAAATAGCGTGTTTTTGGTCCCATGTCGCGGTGGGTCAGTTTGAACCACGCACGCGCAAAGGCATCATCAAAGGCAGCTGGGTCAGCCATAAAGCGTTCCGAAATCTTGCGATACTCGGGGTCCACTTTCAACGCCATGTCGGCATCTGTCATCATAGGCAGACAACGGATGGATGGATCTTCTACATCCACTGGCATGTCTTCTTCGGCGATGTTGATTGGGTGCCACAGGTTTGCGCCCGCGGGGGATTTTGACTTTTCCCAATCATATTTGAACAGCAGTTCAAAATATCCATTGTCCCATTTCGTTGGATGTGTTGTCCACGCCCCTTCGACGCCGCTGGTCACAGTGTTGCGACCCACGCCACGGGTTTTGTGGTTCATCCAGCCCAAACCTTGTTCGTGAACATCGGCACCTTCGGGCTCTGGGCCCAAGTTGCTTGCGTCGCCATTGCCGTGGGCCTTGCCGACTGTGTGTCCACCTGCGGTCAGCGCAACGGTTTCTTCGTCGTTCATCGCCATACGCGCAAAGGTCACGCGCATGTCTTGCGCAGTTTTCAGCGGATCAAGAACGCCATTCACGCCCTCTGGGTTTACATAGATCAAACCCATTTGCACCGCTGCCAAGGGGTTTTCCAATGTGTCTGCCTCGCGGCTGTCATCATAACGGCCTGAACCCAGCCATTCTTTTTCGGAACCCCAATAGATGTCTTTTTCTGGGTGCCAAATATCGTCGCGACCAAAAGAGAATCCAAAAGTTTTAAAGCCCATAGATTCATAGGCAACGTTACCTGCCAAAATGAACAGGTCGCCCCATGAAACAGAGTTTCCGTATTTCTTTTTGATCGGCCACAACAAGCGGCGTGCTTTATCAAGGTTGCCGTTGTCTGGCCAGCTGTTCAATGGTGCAAAGCGTTGGTTGCCTGTACCAGCACCGCCGCGACCGTCGGCTGTACGGTATGATCCTGCGGCGTGCCACGCCATGCGGATCATCAATCCACCGTAGTGACCCCAATCCGCAGGCCACCAATCTTGGCTGTCGGTCATCAAGGAGGTCAGATCAGCCTTGAGCGCATCAACATCCAGTTTTTTCAATTCTTCGCGATACTCAAATTTTTCGCCCATTGGATTTGTCTTGCGATCGTGTTGATGCAAGATGTCCAAGTTAAGCGCGTTGGGCCACCAATCCATGACGTCTTTGGTTGTGGTTGAATTTGCGCCATGCATTACAGGGCATTGACCCGACTTCGGAAAATCATTCCCGTCCATAAATCTCTCCTGTTCTTAGAAATACGAAACACACCATCATGATTCATGATGTATCGAGCTGCACTATAGACGAGTTTAGAATAATTAAAATTAGCATTTTTAAATCATAGCAATAAATAAAAATTATTAAAACGGGTGTCCAATCGGTAAATTTTATCGAAAAGATACATGTTTCTATAACTACCACCCATCTCGTCGTTAGATTACGAGTTACATATGACGTAGAGGAAACGCAAATGTTTGGCCGCAAGATTAAAAAGTCCGACTATAGCGCATTCACGGATGTGCAAGTGATCCGCGCTCTCGACAAAAGCCAAGCCGTGATTTCGTTTGCACCAGATGGGACGATCCTGTCAGCAAACGAAAATTTCTTGAACACACTTGGCTATTCACAAAATGAAATTTTGGGACAACACCATGCGATGTTTTGCGAAAGCCATTTTGTGAAATCCCCCGAATACCGCGCATTCTGGGAGGCTTTGCAAAACGGTGAATTTCAATCTGGCTCCTATTCGCGGCTCTCAAAACATGGGGAACGGGTCTATATCCAAGCCACCTATAACCCGATCATGAATGATCATGGTGAGGTCATCGGGGTGATCAAATATGCGGTGGATATTTCGGTGACGACACGAAAATCCCGCGAGGCCATCGCGCGGACCCAAGCCGCGATTTCATTCAATCGTTCCGGTATCATTATTGATGTCAATGATACGTTTTTGGACGCCTTGGGCTATTCTGCAGACGAGGTTTTGGGCAAGCATCATCGCATGTTCTGTTCTCCTACATATGTGGCAACGCAGGATTATGCCAAGTTTTGGCGTGATTTGGCCGCGGGCCAGTCACAGACGGGTGTGTTCGAACGTATCAAAAGCGATGGATCCAAGATCTATATTCGTGCGGCCTATAACCCGGACTATGATCTAAATGGAAATGTCATCGGCGTGACGAAATATGCCACCGACATCACCGCCGAACGTGCAGTAAAAATACAATCCGCTGACATTGCGGCATCTACCGCTGCCGCGGTTGAGGAAATGAATGCCTCGATCAATGAAATATCGCGGTCACTGCAAGTCACGCAGTCAAACAGCCTTGCTTTGAAAAAATCCGCCAATTCGACGACGAAGGTCATCGGCGACTTGGTCGCATCGTCTGAGACAATGGAAAAAACCGTCGAATTTGTTTATACGATTGCGGACCAGATTAATCTTTTGGCCCTGAACGCAGCGGTCGAAGCCGCGCGCGCAGGCGAGGCAGGTAAAGGTTTTGCCGTTGTCGCGGGCGAGGTCAAAAATTTGGCCAATAGCGCAACAACGTTTACCCAAGCGATTGCCAAAGAAATCGAAACCATCAAGGTGATCAATCAAAAGATCACCCAAAATATGGATGGGATCATCGGCAGCGTCGCAAGCTTGAACAACGACACAGAAACGATTGCATCCGCCGTCACAGAACAGGCCGCTGTTTCCAACGACATTGCCCATCGGATGGCGCAATTGGCGAATATGGTCGCAATGAACGATTAGACGTTATTCTGGAACAAAGCACGCCACTTGATGCGAGGTGTCAGCGAATGTTGGCACTTCGGCGCGACAGCGATCTGTTACCTTCCAACAGCGCGGCGCAAACGGGCAACCGTTTGGCACGTTCAAAGGGGACGGTAATTCGCCCTTAAGCTTGATCCGATCTGGTTTGCGCGTAGGGTCGGCCACGGGTGTCGCTGATAGCAAAGCTTTGGTGTAGGGATGCTTTGGATTGGCGAAAATTTCGTCTTTGCTGCCCCGTTCCAATGCACGGCCAAGATACATGACGATGACCTCATCCGCGATATGGCGCACCACGCTGAGGTCGTGCGAAATAAAGAGATAGGCCAAGTTCAACCGCTCTTGCAGTTCCACCAAAAGGTTCAGAACCGAGGATTGGATCGACACATCCAATGCAGAGACTGGTTCATCCAGAACCAAAATCTTTGGATCCAACATGAGCCCGCGGGCAATGGCGATACGTTGACGCTGGCCACCCGAAAACATATGTGGATAGCGGTCAAAATGTTCGGGACGCAATCCAACAAGGGTCAACATCTCGCGCGCTTTGGCTTCGCGGTCAGATGCGGTCATTTCGGGGCGGTTGATGATAAGAGGCTCCATCAAAATTTGCCCGATGCGTTGACGTGGGTTCAGCGATCCATAGGGGTCCTGGAACACGATTTGCACGGTTTGGCGCAACTTTGCCCATGTCTCTGATTTGACAGGGGTCCCGTCAATATCGAGCGTTCCGTGAGTAGGTTCTTCGATCATTGTGACAAGCCGCGCGAGCGTGGATTTTCCACAGCCCGACTCGCCGACAACGGCCAAGGTCTTTCCAGGGTAAAGTTGGAAGTCCACGCTTTGAACCGCCCTTAGGGTCTGCGGTTTGCGTAGAATTCCGCCACCAACTTCGTAGTGACGCGCCAAATCGTGTGCAGTCATAATCGGATGATGTGTCATGACGCAGCCTTATTCTTTATGTTCAAGGGACGATGACACCGTGCCAAACCAAGCGACGCGCTTGCGGGCGTAGCGCTGGTTGAGTGGCAAAGATCATCAGCAAATTCACAGCGTGGTGCAAACAGACATCCGCGCGGGCGATCGAATTGACCAGGGACAACGCCTGGAATGGTTGGCAGGAACTTGTCCACCGCGCGTTCAGGAAGCGCATCCAAAAGAGCAGAGGTATAGGGATGGCGCGGCGTGGCGAACAAATCTTTTACAGGCTGCTCTTCGATCTTTTGACCTGCGTATTGAACGCTTACCCTGTCGGCCGTTTCTGCGACAACGCCCATATCGTGGGTGATCAAGACCAATCCCATTCCCTGTTCGCGGCGCAGTTCGACCAACAAATCCAAGATCTGCGCTTGGATCGTCACGTCCAATGCGGTTGTCGGTTCGTCTGCAATCAACAAAAGGGGGTTACACGCGATGGCCATTGCGATCATCACCCGTTGGTTCATACCGCCCGACATTTGGTGTGGGAACGCCGACAGACGACGTTCAGGATCGGGGATACCGACCTGTTCAAACAGTTCAATCGCACGGTTGTGGCGTGCTTTGCGATTTAATCCCATGTGAATGCGCAGTGCTTCTTTGATCTGCCAACCAACGGTAAAGCAGGGGTTCAAGGACGACATTGGTTCTTGGAAGATCATTGCAAGGTCTTTGCCGACGATCTTGCGGCGCTCTTTTGGGCTGATCTTGGTCAGATCGTGGCCATTGAACACCAATTCATCGGCGGTGATTTTCGCCGTCCACGGCAGCAATCCCATCAAGGCCAACATCGACACGGATTTTCCCGATCCACTTTCACCTACGATTGCCAAAATCTCGCCGGCATCCACGTCTTGGTTGACGCCATCCACCGCACGAAAGGCGCCCGATGCTGTGGCAAATTCTACGGTCAAGTTTCTGATACGAAGCAAGCTCATGTCCTTAGCTCCTTTTCAGTTTCGGATCGAGCGCGTCACGCAGACCATCGCCCATTAGGTTGATCGCCAAAACGGTGATCAAGATTGCAACGCCGGGGAATGTGACAACCCACCATGCGCGCAAGATGAATTCACGCGCTTCGGCCAACATGGTACCCCATTCCGGCGTTGGCGGTTGCGCGCCCATGCCCAAAAACCCAAGTGCAGCAGCGTCCAAAATTGCCGTTGAAAACGAAAGCGCGGCTTGGACGATGATCGGTGCCAAACAGTTTGGAAGAACTGTAATGAACATCAATCGCATCTTGCTTGCCCCTGCCACACGGGCCGAGGTGACGTAATCTTTTTGGC
>Ga0181605_10002209_pt1 | contig 17244 bp, 13 predicted proteins | sample 041ome_11_FD_148676 | JGI IMG/M metagenome (GOLD analysis project Ga0181605, IMG submission 148676) | Coastal salt marsh microbial communities from the Groves Creek Marsh, Skidaway Island, Georgia - 041411US metaG (spades assembly) | ecosystem: Environmental > Aquatic > Marine > Intertidal zone...
GCAGTTGCTGGTCCAATCATGGAAGTCTCTAATTTAGCTAACGCTCACGCTATGGCGAACATCTACCAAGCAATGGGTAACACTAAACTAGCTGACCAAATTAGAGGTAAGATTAGCACTCGTTTAGAAAGTAGCAGTATTACTAAAGGTGCTTATAACGCTATTGATTCAGTCTTTGGTGCTGATGGGGATAGAAAGACTATGCAGTTCCTAGAGGCTGCAGGTGTTGACCTTTCATCCCTTGACGGTAAAAGAGGCAAAGATTTAACCGCTGCTATGGATAACCTCTTGGCTAACATGGGTACAGAGGATAAACGTAAGGTTCAAATCTATGCTAAATATCAAACACCTGAGCCAATCCTAAAAGCTGAAACTAAAAAACAGGCTGCAGCAGCTGTGGATGACTACGCAGCCTTAGTTAACCAACCAGTTGCTACAAGCAGTGATAGCGGCAGTAATGAATATAATAAACCTATTGTTACTCAAAAGAGTATACAGGAGACTAAAGATATTTTGGCTAAATCTGAAGACAAAGAAGACACAACTGAAAATCTGCAAAGAACTACTTCTAAGATTGAAGATCTTACATCTGGTAGAAATACCTCAGGACAGGTTGGCTTTAACAAAGGCGGCTTGATGCTAAAGAAGAAGAAATAAACTACTTATATAACTATAAGGCTACCCAGCAATAGTGCTGGCCCCAACATAAGGAAAACAATATGTCTGAACTAAGAGCAGTAGAAGCCCCAAAGGTTGCAGGTTTCGTTGATCGTGGCTATAACCATGACCGTAAGCGTAAGCGTATGGAAGAAGAAGAAAAGGAGATCGCTCGACTAGAAGCGATGGCACGAGGTGAAGAAGTCGAAGAAGAAGAATCCAGTAGCGAAAGCACTGAGACAGCCGCAGTACAGGCTCAGGGTTCTTCCCAACAAGAAGAAGCCAACACTCAAGCTGAAGCACAAGAAGACGACTCTAACCTAAACGCTGAAGAAAAGTCCTTCAAGAAACGCTACGGTGATCTGCGCAGACATGTGCAACAAAAAGAGAAAGAGTGGGAAGAAAAGTTTGAAGCCTTGGAGGCTCGCATGAAAGGCGAGAAAGGTATCAAGCTTCCCACCTCAGACGAGGACATCGAGTCTTGGGCTAACAAGTATCCTGATGTAGCTGGTATCGTAGAGACTATTGCTGCTAAGAAAGCACGAGAGATGTTCTCTAAGGCTGAGAGGAGACTACAAGAATTAGATGATGCTAAGTATGAAGCAGAGAGAGCTAAGGCAGAGAACGCCATTAGAAGTGCTCACTCAGACTTCGATGACCTAAGAGCATCTGATGAGTTTCATGACTGGGCAGATTCACAACCTAAGTGGGTACGTGATGCTCTATATGAGAATGCAGATGATGCAGCCTCAGTCATTCGAGTGATTGACCTTTACAAGGTTGATAACGGCTTAACCACAAGAGATAAGAAGAATGCTCGTAAAGCAGCAGCTTCATCTGTTGGTAAAGGTTCTAAGTCAAAAGTAGATGTTGAAAGCACCAACGGACAAATTAGGGAGTCTGACGTTGCTAAGATGTCTAACAAAGAATTTGAAGAAAACGAAAAGGCCATTAACCAAGCTATTCGCTCAGGCAAATTCGTTTATGATCTATCAGGTTCTTCACGTTAAACTGTTGACAATAAAGAGTCAAACAGTATAACTATAGGTAATCGTATAGAGCCTCCGTATGGACTACCTCTTGATTACTTCCCTAAACTAAGACTAGACAAAACCCAAGAACTACCTGTTCAAGTATAGGCCCGTTGACTATCTGGTAGGCCAACTAGATACAAGACGCACCCTAGAAAACGATCAGCCTCTTCGATTTGTTTTAGCTTATTTGAGTTGAGGTGTACACCTTTAACTCGTGTATACCCTTTAAATCAAAAGCCAAACATCAAGGAGATTTACAATGGCCTTTGGATCAGTCTCAGGTTACACCAACCTGCCTAATGGAAACTTTTCTAGTGTAATTTACTCTAAAAAAGTCCAACTAGCTTTTAGAAAAGCTACAGTCGTTGGCGACATCACTAACTCAGAATATTTTGGTGAGATCGCTAACCAAGGGGATACAGTGCGTATCCTTAAAGAACCTGAAATTTCAGTGTCAGCCTACCTACGTGGCCAGGACATCACAACGCAAGACCTTGCGGATGCTGATTTCCAGCTAGTCGTAGACAAAGCGAACTACTTCGCCTTCAAGGTAGATGATATCGAAGAGGCGCACAGCCACGTAAATTTCATGGACCTTGCGACCAACCGTGCAGCTTACCGTCTTGCTGACCAGCACGACCAAGAAGTTCTAGGTTACCTAGCTGGTTACAAGCAGTCTGCTTTGCATGACAATGCTGACGCTGTTAATGACCAAGTCAACGGTACTAAAGCAAATACAACTGCTGGTAACGATGAATTGCTTGCGGCTAACAAGCTAAACAAGGGTGACTTTGGTAACATCACTACATCAGGTGCTGATGACCACTCAATCCCTGTTGCTGCACGTCTACCAGGTGCAACAGACCTACCAACAGCATACGTATCACCAACAATGATCGTTGCTCGTATGGGTCGTCTATTGGACCAACAGAACGTAGACAAGTCTGGAAGATGGCTTGTAATCGACCCTGTCATGATGGAAATCTTGATGGACGAAGATTCACGCTTCCTAAACGCTGACTACGGTGACGCAGGTTCGTTGCGCAACGGTCTAGTTATTCCTAACTGGAATGGCTTCCGTGTGTATGTCTCAAACAATCTACCATCAGTAGGTACTGGCCCAGGCACCACAGGTACTGCGAACCAGAACACTAACTACGGTGCGATTGTTGCTGGTCATGATTCTGCAGTTGCAACTGCTGAGCAGATCAACAAGACTGAAACATACCGTGACCCAGACTCATTCGCTGATATCGTGCGTGGTATGCACCTATATGGTCGCAAAATCCTACGCCCAGAAGCGTTGGTCACAGCTAAGTACAACTTGGCATAGTAACTTAAAGGAGAGGGCTGGGAAACTGGCCCTCTTACTCTCATGACATTACTCTCATCATCCTATAAACGAACACTCATTGACACACACAAAGCTACAGAAAATGCTTGGGGTGGGGGTCACAGTGTAGATAAACTTCCTAAGTACGAAAGCGAGATGTCTAAGCTAGGTGTTAAATCTATTTTAGATTATGGCTGTGCTAACGGGAAGTTTAAAGTTTTTATGGATAAGAAAAAACCTCATTACATTGTGTACGAGTATGACCCAGGTATTAGAGGTAAAGACAAGAAACCTAGTCCCTGTGATTATGTAGTTTGTTGTGACGTTATGGAGCACGTTGAGGAAGACTATTTAGAAGCTGTAATGAAACATTTAAAGTTCTTGATTTTAAAAGGCGGTTTCTTTAACATATCTACTAAGTCAGCTATAACAATTTTAACGGATGGTACTAACGCCCATAAGATTGTAAAAGATGGTGAATGGTGGGTAGATATCTTTAAGAAATACTTTGATGTTTATGACGTGGAGATAAACAGAATTGAAACAAGTTTTAAAGTGCTCCCAAAAGTATCCTCTTAAAACAGTTATTCTTCCTCTTGATGATATTAATTCAGTTAATGACGACATCCAAGACAGAGCCTTTAACGAAACTCTACAGAAGTCTTTACAGTCTAAAGGTATGCTAAACCCTATCCTTGTTTGCACAGATAAAGACTTCAAACAAACAGACATAGCTAGGTTCGAGAGAAGAAAAGTCCCTGAGGACATAAAGGAAAAGTATAGGTGCTTAATTGGCAACAATAGGTACAAGTATGCTTTAGATAATGGTTACACCCATATCGAGTGTTTTCTTGTTAAAACATTTGAAGATGTTAAGAAAGCGCATTTAAAAACGCAGATATCGCCACGTAAAATGTAAAAGGAATTAATCATGGGTATTACAACGGCAATGTGCAACAGCTTCAAGAAAGAGATACTTGAAGGTGTCCACAACCTAGAAACAGATACGTTACGTGTTGCTCTTATTAAAGATGAGCCAGCAGGTACGTATGACGCTTCTACAACTAACTATTCAGACTTGGGTGCAGATGAAGCATCTGGTACTAACTACACAGCTGACTCCGCTAATAATAACTTAGATATGACAGGAACTAATGTCTATTTAGACACTGTCGCTGGGGTAGCTTATGTTGACTTTCCTGACTTAGTCTTTTCTAACTTAACTATCTCAGCAGATGGTGCTATGATCTATAATGTTTCCCAATCAGATAAAGCTATTGCAGTATTTAACTTTGGCGATACAGTAACTTCAACAGCGGGTGACTTCACTGTAGTCTTCCCATCAGATAATTCTTCAAACGCAGTTATTCGTATCAGCTAATACTAAGGTTTTAAACAATGGCGTTTATCATAAAAGATCGTATCAAAGAAGGTACAACTACGACAGGGACAGGGGACATTACTCTTGGGGGTGCAGCAGCTACCTTCAATACATTCCAGTCGTACATGACAGACGGAGATACGACTTTTTATGCCATTGTTCACACTACTTCTGGTGTTGACGAATGGGAAGTAGGGCTAGGTACGTGGAACACAGGTAACACCCTGACACGTACAACTATTCTTTCTGGCTCTAACGGTACATCAGCCGTTGACTTCTCTTCTGGTACTAAAGACATCTTTATGACTTACCCCTCATCTAAGGCTGTGTTCTTAGATGCTAACGGTGATATTGATATTAATGGTGGTACTATTGATGGTACTACTATTGGTGCTACTACAGCAAACACAGGTAAGTTTACTACCCTTCAAGCCACAGGTAATGTAGACTTTGATGGCTACATCGACATGGCAGCGATTGACCACCCTACCCATGCTGAAGGTCGTGTGTACTATGACGTTAGTCACAAGACACTCTCGTATCAGAGTGATATAACAGATGTTGAGCATGAGCTAGGCATTGAAGAACATGTACGTGTGTATAATAACACAGGCTCTACTATTGCAAAAGGTAAGCCTGTCTATTGGTCAGGTAACCAGAATGACGTTCCTACTATTGCATTAGGTAATGCTGCGGAGGAGTCTAAGTATAATGTACAAGGTCTTACTGCAGGTGACATAGCCGCTAACAGCTATGGTTACGTTATCGTATCTGGTCTTGTGGATGGTATTGACACAAGTAGTCTTACGGCAGGACAGAATGTCTTTATGGGTTTGACAGATGGTGCTTTACAAAATGCATCACCTACTTACCCCAACTATCCAATGTGTATTGGCTGGGTTGTAAAGTCAGATGCTACAGATGGTATTATCTTAGTTAATCAGCAGAACCACTCAGTTAACTCTTTCCGTGTACGTACCTCTGCTCACATTGGTGATGACCTTATTGTTGGCGGCGACTTAACTGTACTAGGTTCTCAGACTATTGCTTCATCAGAAAACGTTTCTATTGCTAACGCTTGGAACTACTTTAACTCTGGTGACACTATTGGCGCTCTTAACACTAACTTTAGCGGCTCAGGCTTAAACGATGCCAGCTTTACAGGTCACTTCACAGGTCCAGTCTCTACAACTTACTATGTTCGTATTGATGGTGTGGGCACAGGCACTGGTGGTGTAGACACATTTGAAGTATCTCGTGATAACTTTGCTACTACTGACTTCACAGGTGAAGATATTACAGGTGATGATCAGCTTATTCACTCCTTAGATAATATTGCAATTAAGTTTGAGGCTACTACAGGCCACACCTCTGGTGACACATGGACAGGTACAGCAGCACCATTGGCTGTAGATACAGGTTTTGCTACTAACCGTAACACAGGTGCATCAGGTGTAGGTTATACCCACATGGGTATCTACTACGATGTCTCTACTGACAAGTGGACAGTCTTTGATGAGTATGACCCAGAGCCTGACGGAACCATTGATACATCTCATGCATCTTTCAGCTATGGTACACTTAAAGCGGGTGCGTTTGAGGGTAACCTATCAGGAAACGTAACTGGTAACCTTACAGGCACAGCAACGTCTGCAAATGCATTAGCAACAGCACGAACAGTAGGTGGAGTATCCTTTGATGGTACTGCTAACATTGACTTACCTGGGGTTAACACAACAGGTAACCAAGACACAACTGGCAATGCTGCGACAGCCACAGCACTAGAGACAGCACGTACTATTCAGCTATCAGGTGACGTAACAGGTAGTGCTACCTTTGATGGTTCTGCCAACATCAACATTACAGCTACTGTAGGTGACGACTCTCACGCACACGTTATCTCTAACGTAGATGGACTACAGGCGGCACTAGATGGTAAAACACCTACTACTCGTACTATTACTGCAGGTAATGGTCTTACTGGTGGTGGAGACTTATCAGCTAATAGAACGTTTAACGTAGGGGCTGGTACAGGTGTTACAGTTAACGCTGACACTGTTGCTATTGGTCAAGATGTAGGTACTACAGCTAACGTTACATTCAACCAAGTCACAGCAGATAAGCTAATAGAACGTTTAACGTAGGGGCTGGTACAGGTGTTACAGTTAACGCTGACACTGTTGCTATTGGTCAAGATGTAGGTACTACAGCTAACGTTACATTCAACCAAGTCACAGCAGATAATCTGCGCATAGGCGACTGGACAGGAGGGGATACCTACGCCGCTGTATCTCACAGTAGTCAGACTGGTAATGAGTACATGATTATCAACAATGATGGTCATACATACATCTCTGCATCAACAGGGTCAGATGTCCATATCCGTGGTGGTGATAATACTAGCACCTATCAGATTGTAGTATACCCTGACGCATATGCTACTTCTGCTGGTTCTACAATCATTACAGAAGCAGGTAGTGGTCTAAGCAAATCTAGCCGTACTCTATCTCACGCTGATACATCTAGCCAAGCATCTGTGAACAACTCTAATGGCACAGTCATTCAAGATATTACTCTTGATACGTATGGGCATATCACAGGTATTAACTCAGTTAACTTAGACGGTCGCTACTATACAGAGAGTGAAGCTGATAGCCGCTTTGTGAATGTCACTGGCGATACCATGACGGGTGTGTTAATTCCTGACACCTCTGGTGACTACGATCAAACCGCCATCACATCTCTAACTAATGCACCTATAAACTACCCAGAAGTAAACGTAGGCAGTTCAGATACATATTTACCTGCGTTTCATATGAGATCTGTACATTCAGGTGGATACCGCACACATATGAATGTAGGCTTACACAAAGACAGTTCTGGTTGGGGTGGCTCTTCTACTGGCTTTTATGTTGCACTAGGCGGGAATGACAATAATCCTACAGAGGCATATAAGCTAACTTACGGTGGCGAGATAAACCACACTGTAGCTGGACGGTTTTTTGCTGATAACTACCATCCCAATGCAGACAAGTGGACGACAGCCCGTACTCTATCACTCTCTGGTGACGCATCAGGCAGCGTAAGCTGGGATGGTAGTGCTAATGCTACATTGAGTGTTACGGTGGCTAATGATAGCCACACTCACGATGGTCGTTACTATACTGAGAGTGAAGCAGACAGTCGCTTTGTGAATGCCTCTGGCGATACTATGACGGGTCAGCTTATTATAGATCACAACACTAGCTCTATGCTAAAGCTACAGGCTACCAATAGCGGTCCTTGGGCGATTGAGTTAGGCAGGGATGATGCCACGGCATCTAAGGTATATAACGGCGGCGGTTACTGGTATTTTGAGCATAGACCACGGTTTGCTGGCAACACTGCCTTTGACGATGGCTACCACCCTAATGCAGATAAATGGACAACAGCCCGTACCCTAACACTCTCAGGTGATGCTTCTGGTTCTGTCTCTTGGGATGGCTCTGCTAATGCTACACTAAGTGTGGCCGTAGCGAATGATAGCCACACTCACGATGGTCGGTACTATACTGAGACAGAGGCTGATAGCCGCTTTGTAAATGTCACTGGCGATACTATGACAGGCAGCTTGAATATTGGTGCTGCTATTGGTTCAAGAGCAAATACTATTAGTATTGATGGTGATGCTAATAGTTCACCTATTGTTATTCAATGTGACACAGTAGATAACGCTTGGGGTATTTTACCGTGGACAAGCGGTGAAACATATATTCACGGCGGGGTGTACTATGACGATGGAGTTTGGGTACACAGAAGCAGTAATACTACAAACTACCTTCTTAGGTTAAATGGTGGTACTGGCGCAGGTTGGTACGCTTCAAATAACTCTACTGGTAGCTGGAATGTAGCAAGTAACGTTTCACTTTGGAATAGCTCTGGTACTTGGATAGGGGCTGTTGCAAAGTCGCCTACATTAACGCTTTCTGGTGATGTATCTGGTTCAGCTACTTTTACAAACCTTGGTGATGCTACACTTAGTGTGACGGTGGCTGATGATAGTCACAGCCATAGCACCTACATCGCAAGTAATGCTAATGACGACGTGACAGGCAACACAGAATGGCAGGATAACTATCAGATTCGTCTTGGCAACGGTGCAGACTTCCGTATGTGGCATAATGGTACTGACACCTATTTCCGCAACTACTTACATGCAACTGGGAGTTTTTACTGGCAAGGTGAGGGCACAGGCGGGGTCAACCACAACCTCATCTCTATGCATAACGATACGACAACGCCTTATGTTCGTTTGTATTATGACAGTAATGTTGTGTTGGAAACTGTTAGCGGCGGTATAAATATTGCAGGTAACACTGCATGGCATGCTGGCAATGACGGTTCTGGTTCTGGCTTAGATGCAGATTTGCTTGATGGCATCCAAGGTAGCAGCTTTTTGCGGAGTGATGCCAATGACACGTTTTCAGGAACATTAGATGCAGGTAATAGTCTTACAGCAGCTTACCGTTTCGATGGCAGGGGTTTCTCTTGGAATTCCGCAATGCAAACACCGAGCACTCATATACCACACATTATGCAGCAATCCTACGGCGGATGGGATCCAGTAATTGGTATAAAAACAACAGATGGTTTCTGGCAATTTGGGGCGTATTCTTCGAACACATTGCATCTTGGGTACATGGCAGGTGCTTTTGGGTCGCACTCGACAAATGCTTTTGATAATTCCTTAACCATTTCACCGTCCACAATGACCTTTAATGGTTATACCATATGGCACGGAGGCAACGACGGCTCTGGCTCTGGCTTAGATGCTGATAGGCTGGACGGGTATCATGCCAGCACAACCCGCGACGCGCCGCAGACTGTCCCTGTGCGTGACAGTAGTGGTTACTTACAGCTTGGCTGGATCAACACAACATCAGGGCAAACTACTAACACCATCGATAGAATTTACGCATCTAACGACACCTATCTTCGTTATATCACCCCAGCCACGTTAGTATCTCAGCTTGGCCTGTGGACATCTGGCAATGACGGTTCAGGCTCTGGCCTAGATGCTGACAAGGTGGATGGTGTGCATGGTAGTAGCTTCATTCGTAGTGATGCTGCTGACAATGTAACTGCAAACACCGAGTGGCAAGACAACTACAAAATTCATTTAGGAAACGAAGCAGACTTTGGTATGTACTTCAACGGGTCGCATACTTACTTCATAAACTACAATCATTCTAATGGTAATATCTACTTCCAAGGTGAGGATACGGAAGGTACGAACCATGCGCTACTCTACATGTTTACTAACACATCTAGGCCTTACACAGTACTATACGAAAATGGTGGAGAGTGTTTACGTACAACCTCTTACGGTGTAGAAATATCTGGCGAGCTTAGAGCTTCAAGTAACATCATAGCGTATTACTCAGATGAACGTTTAAAAACTAAAGTTGGTGGTATTGAGAACCCCTTAGATAAAGTTAAATCTTTAGAGGGCTTCTACTATTTCGAGAATGATATAGCTAAAGACCACGGCTTCAACAATAACGAGAAACAAGTAGCTCTATCTGCGCAAGCTGTACAAGAGGTTATGCCAGAGGCTGTAGACCTAGCCCCATTTGATACAGCTACAGATGAGGAAGGTAATATTTATTCTAAGTCTGGTAAAGAGTACCTGACAGTAGACTATGCAAGACTTGTACCTTTGCTTGTTGAGTCCATCAAGGAGTTAGAAAAGCGTGTTGCAGAGTTGGAGGCTAAGCAATGACACTTCAGACTACTGGTGCTATAAGTCTTAATGACTTGCATATTGAGGCGGGTGGAACCTCAGGTACTCAGGTGTCTCTAAATGATGCTGACATTATCAAGTTGTCTAACCCTCACAATCCTTGGCCAGCGGGTAGTGAAAGGCGTATGAGTCAGTTCTATGGGCAGAGAACTTTATTGAACAATCCTTTTGTTCTTATTATGCAGGTGTCTGGGCAAGAAGATGCTTGGAGACAGTTTCAATGTAACTATGGGTCTTTAACAGAATCTTCATTTCCTGCCCCTAGTGGTTTTCAACCTACCCCTTGGAAAGAACCCATATTTCAATATAACCTAAATGAGCTTGTAGGTAGAACAGGTCGTCTTCTATTTATATATCAAAACGGAGGAACTGGAACTTCGTATGAAGGCGATATACAAATAGATAACATTACAATAAATGGTATTCAAGGGGATACAGCAGCCACTAACTACAGCTGGGAAAGTAGTAGCGAGTCTTGGCAAACAGTTGCTAAAACTTCTAGTACCCCTTCCTCGCAAGACGTATGGGCCCTTTACGATGACTTTACTTGGAGTACGGTAAGTGGCTCTTTAGCTAACTATAGGTTTGTTAGAGATGCGGGTGGCACAGGTTCTGCAAATACAGGTAGAACGGATGCCTCAGATGGGTCTTACTATATGTATGCTGAAACCTCAGGATCGTCCACCCTTAACAGCTACTACTTTTTAAGATCACCTGAATTAACATTTGGATCAGGAACCCCAGAAACTAACTCTGCACATGACGGAGGCGGGACAGGACAAATTGAGATTTTCTTTAACGTTGCAAGATTAGGTAGTAACATAGGTACCTTAAGGTTATACTTTGTTGAGTCGGGGCATGGGACTGCTTACTCTAGGGTTTCAACTAATACGAAAACTATGACACCCTCTGCCAGATCAGTAAGCAAAGGTATCGTAACACTAAACTTTCCTTATACTCAAACAAACATGACAGACATTTGGGGCATTATGTTTGAAGACGTTTCAAATGCACAGGTTTTAAAAGATTACCCAAACACAATACAAGTTAAATTAGACCCCGCTGACCTTACAAGCCCTATTAATAGTATAGGTTTTACTTATCAAAATGCCACTAGAACCGCCACTTATACAATGGCGTCTGGTGAGGTACGTTTAAGACCTTTTGATTATATTAGAATATATCTAAACAATAAAGAGTTACTGGAGTTTATTCCTAGCGGATGGAAGAATGACATTGGTTATGCTGCTCAGCTTTATAGCAGAGCTGTTATAAATCAAGATAACTACGACTCCACTATTACCACAGCATCGTCTTATGCTTTCGAAATAGGGTACACCTAATATGTATACGTATGCTAACTTCCACGAGGTAGACTACGACTTGGTGCGTAAGTGTGTAACAGACGGTATGACTCAAGCAAAATCCTCTGTTGCTTACAAACACGGTGAGAATGCTTCTGATGAAGAAACTTTAGCTTACTGGACTAGGGTCGTATCCTTAAATCACCAAGAGCCTAATGCTGTTTTTACTGTGGGGTACTACAACGGTGACCCTATAGCTTTTACATCAGGTCTAATTAACGGAACTACATATGTGGCAGATATAGGCTTTTGGGCTAACATAAACGGCACACGCTCTTATGTAACACGTGTTGAATGGTGGCATACTTTTACAGACTGGTTAAAAGAGCAAGGATACACAGAGTTGCAAATGCCTGTTTATGTAGACTCTACTGCTTTGCGATGCTATGAAATAATATCTACTAAAATAAAATACGAAGCTGAGATAGAAGAAAACTTAGACTCTTTTGAAAAGATTAAAACATTTAGAGTGTATCTAGGGGATTAAACATTGTTAGGTTTTAGCACATTCTCTGAGGTACCCTTTTCTCAAGCTACTACTTCTGCAGCAGCTAACGCTTTTGTAAGCACTGTTTTGTCTACAGGGTTTATTAGTGCTTTAGACTATGATGCCCAAGCTATAACTACACTAGCAAGTACATCTGCTTTATTTTCTTTAGACATTGAGTTTGATGCTAAAGCCTCAACAGAGGTAGTTGCTGTCCTTTCGTCTATGTCTATCAATGACGTTCTGTTTGATGCTAAAGCTAACATAACGCCCAGTGCAGCTACAGCCAGCTTTACAGCTAATGACTTAGACTTCGACGCTAAAGCTAATGTTTCAACATCTGTAGTTACAGCTTCGTTTGACATTAACGCAGTAGACTACGATGCTCAGGCTAATACAACACTAGCAGCAGCTACAGCAAGTCAGACTGTAGAAGACGTAACGTTTATAGCTGAAGCTAATACAACTTTACCTGTCACTACTGCTACGTTTACAGCAGAAGACTTAGACTATGATGCTAAAGCTGCAGTTAATATTAGTGCTGTAAGTACTTCAATAAACGTAAACAGTATTGACTTTGACGCTCAAGCGAGTATAACTTTAGGAACTACACTAAGCACTCTTGACATAGAAGACTTTGCCTCTGTAACAGGTATTGCCAATGTTACTCTAAGTTCTCAGCTAGTCGAGTTCACTAACGGTGGTGTTACAGGTGACGGTGTTCTATTTGACTTCCAGCGGTATGCTGATGCGTATGACAGAAACAGAACCCTTTACCTAGTTTCCTTTGATAATAACAAGACAGCACATGTCGTCACAGAGGACAGAACTTTGTACGTAGTTTCTACGGATACAAACAGAACGGTGCATGTCACGCCAGAAAATAGAACAGTTTATATTGAAAAGATGGACACGAATTACACTGTCCATATTGTAGCATAAGGACACCGCATGTCTTACAAATGGCCTGATAAAGATGAAGATGAAACGTTAGACTACAGTATAGACTGGTCTAGGTTTTTAGGTACTGACCAAGTTAGTTCTGCTACTTGGTACGTTGATGACGCAGACGGTGTTAAGACTGAGGCTGTGAATAACACACCTATTAACGGTTTGATTGTTCTGTTTGCGGGTACTACTATTAGTAACGGTAAAGTTACAACCGTAAGGCTAAGTGCAGGGACTAATAATATTCGCTACCGTATTACCTGTAAGATTTCTACTACAGTGGGTTTAACTTATGAGAGATCAGTCTTCCTAAGAGTGAGGGAGAAGTAAGATGGCTTACGATTATATTGGTCTAGTAAATGATATTAACCGCCGCCTTAACGAGGTTGAAGTAACTACTGCGAACTTTGCTGCAGCAGCTGGGTTTTACAGCTTTGCTAAGGACGCTGTTAACAGTTCTATTCGTCATATTAATCAAGAAGAATACAACTGGCCTTGGAACCACGTAGAAGAAACTGAGGTTCTTCTTCCTGGGGAAGTTCGCTACAGTATGCCTTACGATGCTAAAACTGTAGATATGAACTCTTTTAGAATTAAAAGAGATGCTAGCTTAGATGTTGAAACTATTAAACTAAAAATTATTCAGTACGAAGAGTACCTTGACAAATACGCTGATTTTGAGTATAACTCTAATACATCAGTAAGATCAGTTCCTAGGTTTGTTGTTAGGGCACCAAGCAGGGACTTAATCTTTTATCCCTCCCCAGATAAAGCTTATGAAGTAGTCTACGAATACTACCGTACTACTTACGATCTTGAGCTACATGATGATGTCCCTAACGTCCCTGAGCAATACAGGTATGTGATTATTGATGGGGCTATGTTCTATGTCTACCAATTTAGGGGGGACACACAAGCAGCACAGATTGCTGAAGCTAAGTTTAACCAAGGCTTAAAGAACCTTCGTGGCTTACACATCAATAGAACAGAATATGTTAGAGACTCACGAGTAAGATTCTAATGGCTACACAATGGCAGACATTCCCCATCGAATTCCGTGGTGGGCTTATTTCTAACATGAGTCCTCTTCAGCAGGGGACTAATGCTGTTGGTTCAGCCACTATCCTACAGAACTTTGAGCCTAACAAAGAGGGTGGGTACTCTAAAATAAAAGGGTATACAAAGTTTACTGATACTGTTGTTCCAGGGTCAGGAAATGTTTTAGGTGTAAAAGTTGTTAATGCAACCAAGGCAATAGCTGCAAGAAAGAATGCCAGCAACGTCACAGAGTACCACACAACCACAGGGAGTACTTGGACATCTCTGGGGTCTGCTTCAGCTTTAGGCAGCAGAGTAAGACACGCTGAGTATAACTTTAACAACAACAGAACTTTTGTTTTTGTAGATGGTGTGAACTATCCTATCACTGTGGATGAGAATGACACCTTTACAGAGTTTACGTCTAGCATTAGCCCTGACCTTGAGGGTGCAGAACACGTAGTTTTGTATAAAACTCTACTTTGTTTTTCTAAAGATAACTTCTTGTATGTAAGTGCACCAGATCAACCTACAACTTTTAGTGCTGGTTCTTTAGCTGAAGTTTATAACTTTAGAGATCAGATCACGGGCCTAGCTGTCTTTCGTGAACAGCTTATTGTATTTACTAAGAACACCATTCAAAGACTAGTAGGTTCTAGTAGTGCTGACATCACACAAAGCCCTATCACTAGCAACATTGGTTGTATCGACGGGGATACAATACAGGAAGTCGGTGGTGACATCATGTACTTATCTGACGATGGTGTTAGACTTTTAAGTGCTACTGACCGTATTGGTGACTTTGGGTTGGAAGTACCCTCTGATATTATTACACAGGATGCTAGAAAATTTATTACTTCGTCTAATGAATTTACTTCAGTAACCTTAAAGAAAAAAGCGCAGTACAGAATATTTAGTTTTATTGAAAGTCAGCAAGCAAGTGGTGCTCAAGGTCTTTTAGTAACTAAGTTCTCTTCACAAGGTGCCTCTGGGCTAGCCTGGGCTAAAACAAAAGGTATCAAAGTAAACGCTATTGATAACGATTATACAGATACTGTTGAGACTATTTGCTTTGGAAACACAGATGGGTACCTCTATCAACTAGATACAGGTTCTTCTTTTGACGGGGATGATATTGAAGCTATCTACGAGTCCCCTTTTATGCCTATATCTGACCCCCAGATGCGCAAGACTTTTTACAAGAATACTTTGTATATAGACCCTCAGGGTTCAACAAATATTTCTGTATCTCTGAAGTTTGATTTTGATAGAAGGCCAGAAGACGGTGTAGTTCAACCCGCAACACAGACTATTTCAAGTACGGGTAGTCAGGTTTTTTTCTTTGGTGATCCTACCTCTGTCCTTACACAAACTACAGCCTTTACAGCTGAAGCCTCTCAAACAGACTTCGTAACTCAGGATGTTCCTTACACAGTGGGAACAGATAAAAACAAAGTGACAGTAACTGTTAACGGAACAGAGACAACAAACTTTACTGTTGCGAGTGTAGCTGATGGTAGTAACTACGATATTACAGTTACACTTAACACAGCCGCAAGTGAAGGTGACGAAGTTTTTGTAGTTCTTATCCCGCCTTCTGTAACACAGGCTACAACATTTGGCGGTGAACTAGACAAGGTTTATAACCTTAACGTTATTGGATCAGGAAAAACTGTTGCTTTACGTATTAGTGACAACTCAACAAACCCAACATTTACACTGGACACAGCCCTCTTAGAGTTCAGACAGAACGATAGACAGTAAGGATAATAGTATGGCAGGTTATCAAAGACAAGATGCTGATGGCAACATCTCAAATGGTAACATCATTGACGCTACAGATTTAAACGACGAGTTCAATGCTGTTGAATCCGCTTTTAACTCTACGGGTGGTCACGCTCACGATGGTACAGCTGGTAATGGTGCTAGGATTGAGGTGACAGGCCCAACAGGTGAGTACGTTTTTACCTCTGATAATGTGCGTCCTGCAGCGGGTGAGACTAGCTTAGACATTGGTGCAAGTGCTAACAGATTTGACAATGGGTACTTCAATCATATTGACACAAACGGTGTTGTCTTTAACGGCGGCACAGAGTTAACATCTGTAGATACAACAATCACTACAGGGTCTAATACAGCTGTTCCTACTAGCTTGGCTGTGAAGAATTACGTTGACACAAACATTACTGCGCAAGACCTAGACATTACAGATGGTACAAACATTACTGCTATTGATCTAGATAGTGAGTCTCTTACTTTTACAGGCAGCACAGGTATATCTGCTACTGTGTCAGACAACACTGTGACTTTCAGCACAACAGACTCAGAGATTGTACACGATGACTTAAGCGGGTTTGTATCTAACGAACACGTAGACCACTCAACAGTTTCTATTCTAGCTGGCACGGGTTTGCAAGGCGGTGGCGACCTTACTACAAGTCGTACTCTTCAAGTTGACGAAGTAAACATCAATCACGACAACTTAGGTGGGTTTGTAGCTAACGAACATGTCAATCACGCTAACGTGTCTATTTTAGGTGGTACTGGCCTATCTGGCGGTGGTAATATTACCGCTAGCCGTACTTTAAACTTAAGCCACCTTGGCTTAGAAAACCTATCTAGTCCTGGGGCTGACCGTATTGCTTTCTGGGATCAAAGTTCAGGCTCTTTTCAGTGGCTGCAGGATGGCAGCAACCTTATTATTAGTTCTACAACTTTAAATACAAACCCTATCCTTACTAATATTAACTCTATTAGTGGTCTCAGTAACTTTACCATTGGTTACGGGTCAGGGAATAGCCTGTTTATCCAAGAGAATAGCTCTAATAAAGTAGAGCTTAATAAAAACCTGTTAGATTTTAAAGAGACTTCAGGTGTCGTTAATATAGAAACACAAGGGGCTTCTCTGGTCATTGGAGATACCTCAGCTACTACTCCTCTTCAACTGAATGGTGTAAGTGCTATTCAGAACTACAACAGCACAGCTTTTCAAGTAATCACTGTTGGTTCTCATGTATTCACAACATCAGCAGACGAGGTTACTTTTAAGTCTGGTACTTCAAGTTCTCAAAAGATTAAATTCCACTTAGACTCAGGTCAGCAAAGAATAGAAGTGGGCCAACAGCTTCTTATTGACTCACAGGATAAAGTTACATTCAAAAAGACTGGCTATGTAGGCGATGACGACCAGTACAGGCTAGAGATTTACAACGACGATAAT
>Ga0181605_10002232_pt1 | contig 17147 bp, 18 predicted proteins | sample 041ome_11_FD_148676 | JGI IMG/M metagenome (GOLD analysis project Ga0181605, IMG submission 148676) | Coastal salt marsh microbial communities from the Groves Creek Marsh, Skidaway Island, Georgia - 041411US metaG (spades assembly) | ecosystem: Environmental > Aquatic > Marine > Intertidal zone...
TTGATTTGGTGTACCGTCGTTGTTGCTGTCAACAGCGATGTATAGTTTTCCTCCGCTACTATAATTCACGTAGAGCATTCCTGAGCGTGCATTAGAAAGTAGGTCTGAGGTTGGCACCCCATTTCCTGTCAGGATTTCTGAAATACTTTGAGGAGAACCCGAGCCTGTACTGGAAGTTACTGTAGGATCGGTAACTCCAGAGGTGGAAGTTCCCATACCTGTATTGATTGGAAACCAAAGTTGATCATCATCATCCCAAACATAGAGCATGTTGGATTCTCGATTGTAGTAAAGATCTCCCGGGGCAATATCTGCTTTAGTATCCGTATGTATTTCATTTCCTGTAGAATTCCAAACTTTTTCACCGGTTCGCTTTCCAGTTTTAAGGTCTAGTGTTCTATAGAAAAATTGAAGTTTTTGGGAGTCTGTATTGAAAATCACCATTCCCTCGGGGCTTTCTTGAGAAAATGCGGCATCCCTTTGAATGGTACTCATTCGAGGGATCAAAAGTCCTTTGGTAGAGCTCTCCAATTCTAAGAGGGAAAAGGGGGAGACATCGGTAGTGTTATCTCCAATTTTAACTTGACCAAAAGCTCTTATTCCAATAAAAACAAAAAGGATTAAGAGTCCAGTTTGCTTGAGTTTTTTTGAGAGTAGGTAATTTGATTTCATAAGTATGATAATTCGAGAGTTGGGGACCTCTTGGGTTTTTGTATTTCTAGATTAGTTTCTTTGTTTTTTAGCTTCTTTATTTTGTGTGCCTATACGTTGTTCTTTACGATCGGTCCTGGTTTTGTTTACTGCACCGACAGCTTCCAATAGAAATTCTTCTTGAGAATTCGATGTATTCTTTTCGCCCAAACGAATGCGTAATGCCATTTCATGACTGCCTTTAGAAAATTGATTTAAAGCAGGGTGTATAGAGGTAATGTAGGCGTATCCAAAGGAAATATTTTTGCTAGTATCGACCATGAGTGTGCCCCCTAAACCACTTTGAAAGTTGTATTCTACACCAAAATCAATGACTTTATTATAAATAAATGAGGCGTTTAGGGTGTTTAGGAAAGGGGCGTTGTTCACATAGCGGAACAAAAAAGAAGGGACAAAATCCCACTGTTCATTTAAGTTAAAGGTTGCGCCTCCACTGGCATAGATATGCACTCGGTCTGCAGCAGTAGTGACGAGACCTTCCAGGCTTTTAAATCGTTCTGAATTGAGGATACGAGGAGCTGAAAGCGAAAAGTAGTAGTTTTCGTGTTTTAGGTAGGCTCCCACACCTACATTGGGATTTATAGAACTGTAATCTAACAAGTTAGGATCAACAGTATCCGTTCCGTAAATATTGAGACCTGCTGCATTGACCCGAAAACTGTTGAACCCAGCTTGTATTCCAAGATGAAGATTCCACCCTCTGTTTAACTTCAATAAATAGGCAAAACTTCCAAAAGCTAGGGTCTGATTCTCCACAAAAGTTTTATCGTTAATAACTTGAAATCCCAAACCAACACGTTCTTGTTTGGTAGGTGTTGCAAAAGAAACCACTTGAGTTTCAGGAGCACCCTCAAATCCCTGCCATTGACTGCGAAGCGTCATTCCTACTGTAGCCTGTCTCATACTGCCTACCACTGCTGGGTTAAACATGTTTAAATGATAGCGGTAAAGTGAAATGTGAGGATCTTGTTGTGCATAAAGTCCTAACTGTCCCAGTAGAAGTGATACAATAAAGAGAAGTGTGTTATGCTTTTTCATAGAGTCCTTATGGTTTCGAAAATTTAGTTGATATCGATAGTTTTGTTTTTTAACGCGTTATATAAATCCATCCCGAAAGATCCATTTTCCCGTCCCCTTCTAAATCGATAACGTAAGCGTAGGATCCGTCTGGAAGTGGGTTTTTGTTATCGGAATAAATTCCGTTCCAATCATTTTTATACCCTTTTTTAGCTTCAAACACAACGCGCTCCCATCGATTGAATACGATGATATGGGCATTGGGGAAGTTTTCAATATTTTCTATGTACCAAGTGTCGTTAATTCCATTACCATTTGGGGAAAAGCCTTGGGATACATTAACACCCATTCCTCCATCTGATTTTCGAACCAGAGTCAACGCGGTATAGCCCTCAAGGTAAATGGGGTTTTTAGAACGTATAGCTCCAGATAAGAGGGTGGAAGGACTGTTGTCGTGAAAATTAGTAGCTTGGACTTCGGACTCTATGGTGCGCCACTGGCTGCCATCGTAGCCTGCAATTCCCAATAAGCTGATTTCGTTTTCTGTGAGTTGGTCTATATTGCTAAAAGCGTTCCATGAAAGGGAGATGTAGGCTGGATCGGAACCTTTGACTTCCCAGTAAAATTCATCAGAGACAAGTTCAATTCCAGTTTCTGCCTCCAAGTTGGTGTGTGAACTGTAATTTAAACTGATGTCAACGGAACTACTCGGGTTTATCCGTTCTATTTGTATGGGCTGGATGATGCCCTGATTTCCGATAGGGAAACTGAAAATGTCATTGGAGTGCATTCTGACGAAACCATCAACATGGGAGTTGTGATCAGCGAGTGTCCAAGTGGATTGGGGGGCAAAAGACACAAGTCCGTAGTTATTCCCTCTGGCGGCAGTAAGCATCCCTTGATGAAAACGTGTTTCTTGTGTTGCGATATGCAGTTCCGCTCCTTCGTCTATATAGATGTCCGTCCCGATGCTCAATTGTGCATGAGCCGAAAACAAAGAACTAAAGAGAACGATCCCAATAGAATACAGTGTTACTGAAAACGCTGCTGTATTCGATAAGAAAATAGAATTCCCAAAAGTTAAAAAGAGTCGTTTTGTAGGCATACGCTAAGGGGCTTAATTTTTTCGATTAACAATTATACGAGCCCTTTCAATTAACTTCACTTTTTTGTGAGTTGATGTTATGTAATTCTATTTTTTATGAATCAATGGATTGATTTTTGTTTTTAACGGTTTTTTAAGAATTAAAATAAAATCAAAAAAAGTAAGAAAAATCTTACACCACAGTGAGCTGAATTTTAGGTTGAATTCTCTTAAAAAAGGAGTAGTTCCAATCACTCGAATTTCAAAACATATTTTTGTAATCTATAAAATTCCTTCAGGTTTAACAGGAGTGATTCTCCCGTAGTTAAAAGACAATTGTGTTCATTATTTTTATCGATTCCTAGGGTTTTTATAAAGTTTGTATTGATGGCGTGATTGAGGTCAATTTTACAAATCTTAAGATTTTGTATTTGGCATTGTATCCATATCCATAGAAAGGGTGCGGGGGTTTCTATGGTTTCATCTACTAATTCTAAATGAACCTTTTTATTGATTTTATAGATCCGAATAAGTTGATCAAATGAGGCAAAATAGAGTATCCGCTTTTGGGGGTCTATGGGGACGTATATTTTGTCTTTTAGAAAAGGGACTTTTATCTGCGGAGTAAAATAGTGCGCCAATAGCGAAATGAATTGGTTGTTTATTTGCGTAGCTACCTCAGAATTGTGAATGCAGCTTTTAAATCCCTTTTCAAATGCTTTGTATGCAAAGGAGCTGTTTTTGACAATGAGGAGGCTTTGTTTTTTATTTGAGCTTAGATAGTCCCTGAATTCTTTAGGTACCTTAGGATATTCTTTTTCCGTCCATATACAAAGAGCGATAGAAGAACAGAGTTGATCAAAATTTTCTTCTTTTATGTTTTTATAATGAAGGTGAGTCAAAGGATAGGGAAATGAGACAAGAGCCGCTTTTAAAATTGCGTATTCTGAATTGGAAGTACACCAAAGGCATTGGAAGTCCATAGTTTTTGTAGGTTAAGTTACTTTAAATTTTGGTAGAGGTTTCACATGCTATTGATGTATTTAATAAAACTTTCCATTCTTCGTCTAGAGATCGGAAGGGTTGCCCCTTCTTTTAGCTCGCAATAGTTTCCTGTTTTTTTATTGATACTCAACACTTGATCTAAATTGACCACATAGGATTTGTGAATTCTAAAAAAGTAATGAGGATTCAGTACTTGTTCATATTCGCCTAAAGATTTTGAGGCAAGTAGTTTTCTGTTTTCCGTCAAGAAAAATTCAGTATAACGTCCTGAAGATTTACAATAAATGATATCCTCATTTCTCACAAAACTTACCTTATCTACGTTTGAGATGATCACGTATTTTTGAGTACGATTTTTAAAGGACTTAGAAAGTTGCTTCAGTTCATCTTCATAGGGATTATTTTCGTTCTTTATTTGATCTGAAATGTTTTTAACGGCATCGATTAATTCATCTATCTGAATGGGTTTAAGTAAATAATCCGCCGCATGGTATCGAAATGCTTTTAGCGCAAACTCATCAAAGGCTGTTACAAAAATAATCTTGATGTTCTTATTATTGATTTCTTCTAATAATTCAAAGGCATTGTGCTCTTCCAACACTATGTCTAAAAAAACAAGATCCGGTTTTAAAGAATCAATTAAAGTGACTCCATCTTTTTTGTTTTGACAGCTCCCTACTAGTTCGATTTCTGGACAGTATTTTTTAATGAAATGCGACAATAGATTTAAGTTGTTTATTTCGTCTTCTATAATAACAGTTCTCATGTAAAAAAAATTAGTTAATGATTTGGTTTAATTTTGGTTATAATATTGGAATTTCAAGGAGAGCAATAGTCCCCCTGTCTGGATCCTCTGGGATTCCTTGTTCTATTGAAAATTTAATGTCTTTATTTTTTAAATAGTTGAAAATTGCAATACGTTCTCTCATGATCTGATTGGCATAGGATTTATGAAGTTTGTCACTTTTATTTTTTGCGTTCTTTGAGGCATGAATGCCGATACCATTGTCTTCTACTCTAATTTTTAGGTATTCTTTTATTTTTACTATTTCGAGTTTGATGCAGCCGTTGTTGTTTTTTAAGGGACTGATTCCGTGAATGATTGCATTCTCCAAAAGGGGCTGGATGAGCATTGGTGGAATCATGTGGTTTTGGTTTTTTTCAACTAATTGCGGATCAACATTGATCGTGTAATTCATTTTAGAATTCAGACGAATTTTTTGAAGTCCCATATAGGCTTCCAAATAATCCAATTCTGTGCTGAGTGAGATGGATTCTTTTGTGCTCATTTCTAAGGTAAACCGAAGGAGTTTGGACAGCATTCCAATGTAGCGATTGGATTCTCGTTCTCCTTTTAAAATCATGATGCTTTGCAGACTGTTTAAGGCATTGTAAATAAAATGTGGATTCATCTGGGAGCGAAGAGATCGTCCTTCAAGAAGTGCAATTTGATTTCGATAAGCGATATCCGTTTTTTTTCGGTTGTTTTGAAAAAAGAGGAAAAATAAAATCACCAATAAGTTGGAGGCTATGAGAGGGAAATAGTCTTCAAAGACATTTATTGCAATAAGGGGGAAATCAAATGTGAGGGGCATACATTTGGGGTTAAAACAATGCTTTTTAGGTTAAATGAATAGACAGATAGGCAGAAATTTGGGTTATACAACTATAACGAAACTAATTTATTTTTTTTAAAAAGGTCCGTTACTCTTTGAAAGGATTAAAATAATCGTTAAATAACATTTTGACTCCCTTTTGAAAGAATTTGCATTTTGTTTTTTTTATTGGGTTAGTTTTTTTGAACTTGCCAAAAAAAGTAAATGAACAAATCCTATTATCAAAGCCAAGATTTAAAAAAATTTAAAAATATATCAGATTGGTCTCCCGATCTCGGAAAAAAGTTTTTTGATTATTACAATAGCGTTTTTGAAGAGGGTAATCTTTCTGCACGAGAAAAATCATTGATTGCCTTAGCAGTAGCACATACCGTACAATGTCCCTATTGTATCGATGCTTACACCCAAGATGGTTTAGAACGCGGAATCGAAAAAGGAGAGATGATGGAAGCGCTTCATGTTGCAGCTGCTATCCGAGGCGGAGCCTCTTTGGTTCATGGTGTGCAAATGATGGAAGTTTACGAAAAACGCACAATGTAATGGGAGTCAAATCTCTAAAGAAAAGAGAACACCAGCTCTCAAATACAGCGCAACAATTGGAAATTCTCAATAGCGGTATTTTTGCTGCCGGAGGGGAACTTCCCAAGTTTGAGGACAAATTGAAGGAAACCCAAACAGGACCTATACGTCCAAAAAAACTTGAAATTTTACAATTAAACTTGGGTTATATGTGTAACCAGGTTTGTGCACATTGTCATGTAGATGCCGGGCCAGATCGGAAGGAAATGATGAGTCGCGTAACCTTAAAAAAATGTTTGCAGATTTTACAACAGACCTCCGTAAATACCCTAGACCTAACGGGAGGCGCACCAGAAATGCATCCTGATTTCCGATGGTTTGTAACGGAGGCTTCCAAGATAGGTGTAAAGGATTTTATAGTCCGCTCCAACCTTACGATTTTAAGAGCCAATAAAAAGTATTATGACCTCCCCGAGTTTTTTAAAGTTCATAACATCCATGTGGTGTCTTCCTTGCCTTTTTATAAAAAAGAAAAAACGGACCGGCAACGGGGTGAGGGTGTTTTTTCACAGTCCATCCAAGCCTTGAAGGCGCTCAACAAAGTAGGGTATGGACTATCGGGAAGTGGATTGCAATTGGATTTGGTCTACAACCCCGCAGGTGCTTTTTTAGCTGGAAATCAGCAGGCTTTGGAACAGGATTTTAAAAAAGCACTAAAAAAGGATTTTGACATTGAATTCAATCAGTTGTTTACCATTACAAATCTCCCGATCAGTCGATTTTTAGAATACCTGATCGCTTCAGAGAATTACGAAGACTATATGCAACGTTTGGTAGAAGCATTTAATCCTGCTGCCGTAGCCAATGTGATGTGTACCAATACACTCTCAGTCCGTTGGGATGGTTTTTTGTACGATTGTGATTTCAATCAGATGTTGGATTTAAAAGTAGCCAGTCCAGTACAGCATTTGAATGACTTTGATTTAAAACAGTTGCAAAGTAGAGCCGTTTGCATTTCCCAACATTGCTATGGCTGTACAGCAGGGGCAGGGAGTAGCTGTCAGGGAGCTGTTGTTTGATGCCTATTTCCGAATGCTCTGAATAAATTCAGGAATTTGTGCTACTTGCTGCTCCTCCAAAAACTTTATAAAAGCGGAACCGATAATAGCTCCTTTGGTATATTTTGTAGCGGCCAAATAGGTTTCTGCATTACTGATTCCAAAGCCAACTATGGTTGGAGTATTTAATCCCATTTGTTGAATGCGTTGGAAGTAATCCGTTTGAGTATTTCCAAAAGTATTTTGAGCTCCAGTGACGCTGGCACTACTTACCATGTAGATAAATCCGTTAGAAACCTCGTCAATGTAACGTATTCGTGCTTCGGGTGTTTGAGGTGTAATCAAAAACATATTGTACAATCCGTGTTTATCAAATAGGGATTTGTATTCTTCGTGATACACATCTACGGGAAGATCGGGTATAATGAGTCCATCAATACCCACAGCTTCACAATGCTGACAAAACTTTTCAATACCAAACTGCATCATAGGGTTGAAATAGCCCATCAGTATCAAAGGAATGTCGATTTCTTCACGAATTCCTTTGAGTTGGTCAAAGAGTTTTTCGGTGGTCATCCCATTTTGTAGTGCTTTGGTAGAGCTTTCTTGAATAGTAGGTCCATCTGCAAGAGGATCTGAAAATGGCAATCCAATTTCGACCATGTCAACCCCCGAGGCTTGCAATTGTTTTAAAATTGGAACCGTATCTTCTAGATTTGGATGCCCAGCTGAAAAGTAAATGGATAATAATTTTTTATCCTCTTTAAATTTTTGATCAATTCTATTCATTACAATTTAAAATATTCAATATAGGTATCCAAGTCTTTATCTCCACGACCTGAACAGTTAAACACTATAATTTCTTCTGGTCCAAATTTTCGAACATCAAGCGCAGCAAAGGCATGGGCAGTTTCGATGGCAGGAATAATCCCTTCCATCTGAGATAAAGTCAAACCCCAGTCCATTGCTTCTTCGTCAGGGATGGAAATAAATTCAGCCCTTTTGCTTCGGAATAAATGAGCATGCATAGGCCCTACACCTGGATAGTCTAGTCCGGCAGAGATGGAGTAGGGTTCCGTGATCTGTCCGTCAGCTGTTTGCATCAACAGGGTTTTACTTCCGTGAATGATCCCTTCTTTTCCTAAGGCGGATGTCGCAGCACTTTCTCCAGAATCTATTCCTTTTCCTGCAGCTTCTACAGCAATGATGTTAACACGGTCATCATTCAAATAATGGTAGTAGAGTCCAGCAGCATTGCTTCCTCCTCCGACACAGGCGATCACATGGTCGGGATAGTCACGACCTTCCGTTTCTTGTAATTGCCATTTGGTTTCCTCGCTAATCACTGATTGAAAACGCGCAACCATGTCCGGATAAGGATGTGGACCTACAACCGAACCGATAATGTAATGGGTATCCACAGGATTATTGATCCAATCTCGAATGGCTTCGTTCGTTGCATCTTTTAGTGTTTTACTTCCCGATTGTGCAGGGCGAACTTCGGCGCCAAGCATTTTCATTCTCGCTACGTTAGGGGCTTGACGTTTGATGTCCAAAGCACCCATATATACGATACATTCCATTCCCATGAGGGCACAAACTGTTGCAGTAGCCACCCCGTGTTGGCCAGCTCCTGTTTCAGCAATGATGCGTTTTTTTCCAAGTCTTTGTGCTAAGAGTATTTGCCCAATCGTATTATTGACTTTATGCGCTCCTGTATGACAGAGATCTTCTCTTTTTAAATAAATCTTGGTGTTGTATTTTTCAGACAGTCGCTTTGCGAAATAAAGTGGGGTAGGACGTCCTACATAGTCCTTCAACAAGGCATCAAATTCTTTTTTAAAACCGGGTTCAGCAGTAATGCTGAGGTAGTTTTGACGTAATTCTTCTACATTAGGATAAAGCATTTCGGGGATGTATGCTCCTCCAAAATTGCCGTAATATCCTTTTTCATTTACATTATAATTCATCTAATTGGTTTTTAAATGGTTCTAAGAGTTCAATATTTTTAAGTCCTGGAGAACGTTCAAATTTACTATTTACATCAATAGCATGCAGTGGCAGTTTCGTATTTATTAGACCGCGGATTTCATCTAGCTGGTCCGGACCAATTCCTCCACTGAGGAAAAAAGGTTTTCTTTCAGTGTATTCCTTAAGTACGGTCCAATCAAAAGTATAGCCATTGCCCCCAGGGAGTGGGCCTTTGGTATCAAACAGGTAGTAATCACAACTGTTTTCATAGGGATGGAGACTGTTGAAATCAAATTGTTTTTGGATTGAAAAAGCTTTGATGACTTCAACATCAAATTCACTAACAATTGAACAGTAGGCAGGGCTTTCTTCTCCGTGAAGTTGAACCGCCTTCAGTTCATGATCTTCGATGGTAGATTGAATATAATCTAGGGAAGCGTTTACAAATACGCCTGTTTTCTTTATCGATTCAGGGAGTTTGGGTGTCTCCCGATCCACATAGCGACTGGAAGACGACCAGAAGATAAAACCCATATAGTCCGGCTGTAAAGAAACCAAAGCACTTATGTTTTCAGGGTCTCGCATACCGCATACTTTTAATTTCATCCTTCCAATTGTTTAATGAATTGTTGAGCTGCAAAACCGGGATCGTTGGTTTTCATAAAATTCTCTCCAACTAAAAACCCCTGATAACCATAGGTTTGTAAGTCTTTTATTGCTTCAATGTCAGAGATGCCACTTTCGGAAACCTTGACAAAATCATTAGGAATTTGTTCCGCTAGCTGTTTGCTGATCTCTAAAGACACCTCAAAAGTTTTGAGGTTTCGGTTGTTAACGCCCAACATATCTATGGTGGGCATTAATGATTTTTCAAGTTCTTCTTGGTTGTGAACCTCCAAAAGAACTTCCAAATCCAGTTGTTTTGCTACTGTAGATAATTGCTTAATTTCTTCACGGGTTAAAACGGCTGCGATTAATAAGATCAAATCTGCGCCATGTGCTTTGGCTTCGATCAGTTGGTATTCGTTTACTATGAATTCTTTTCTGAGAAGGGGAAAATTTGTTACTGCCCGGGCATGGTTTAGGTCGTCTAGCGAACCTCCGAAATATTTACCGTCAGTAAGCACTGACATTCCGCAAACTCCAGCGTTTTCATAACCTTTGGCAACCTCATTTACAGACAAACTGTTATTGATGTTTTGTTTGGAGGGAGAGCGTCTTTTGTGTTCAGCGATGATCCCGGAACGACTCTCTTTGAGGCGCGCACTTAGTGAATTGAGTTTTCGGTCAAATAATGGAGATGCTTCCCAAAAAGAAATTGGAAAAAGCGATTTTCTGTGTTCAACTTCAATTTTTTTATCGCTAACGATACGTTCTAGAATACTCATGATTGGCTGAATTGTTGAAGGGTTTTAAATGCAGTTAATGCCTTACCAGATTCCAAAGCTATTTTGGCTTTTTCAAAACCTTCTAAAGGGGAGAGGTCTAAAGCTGTGGCAAGAGCCATACCAGCATTGGCACAGACTACATTTTGTTGTTCTTTGCTGCCTTTATTTTGTAAAATATCCATAAAAATAGCCGCTGATGATTCGACCGTTTCTCCTCCAGAAATTGTGGAAGCATCATGCGGGGTCACCCCAAAATCTTCAGGGTTTAGAAGAAGTTCTCCATGGTTACTGAATGCTTTGGTTCCTCCTGTGAGTGATATTTCGTCGTAGCCATCAAGTGCATAAAGTATGGTGAATTGGGTTTCCGTTTTTTGAAAGAGATAGTAATACAGTCGTGCCAATTCTAAATTGAATACACCGGTTAGTTGGTATTTTGGAAAGGCAGGATTAACAAGGGGTCCTAACATATTAAAGAATGTTTTGACACCCAGTTCTCGTCTTACTGGAGCTACATTTTTCATTGCCGGATGGAAGAGGGGAGCATGTAAAATACAAATCCCTGCACCGTCCAAACAACGTTTTAAGAAGTCAGAATCGTTTGAAAAACGAATGCCTAAGGCCTCGAGTACATTGCTCGAACCACAACCAGAGGAGACCCCGTAGTTTCCGTGTTTGGTTACTTTGACTCCAGCCCCTGCAGTAACAAAAGCGGAGAGTGTTGAAATGTTAAAGGTATTTTTTTCATCTCCACCAGTACCGCATAGATCAATGGCTTCGAATTCGCTGAGATCTACCTGGATACAAAGTTCGAGTAATGCTTCTCTAAAGCCTTCAAGCTCTTCGAGACTGATACTTCGCATCATAAATACGGTGAGGAATGCCGCCATTTGACTTGGCGTGTATTGACCATCCGCCATATTGATAATAACTTGTTTGGCCTGCTCTTTTGAGAGCAGTTGGTGTTGGATAAGTTGATTGATAATTGCTTTCATGACTCTTTAGCTATTGATCCAGTTTTCCAATATTTTTTTTCCGAAAGGAGTCAAAATAGACTCCGGGTGGTATTGAACTGCTCTGACATCGAAAGTTTTGTGGCGCAAGGACATAAGCTGTCCTTGATCATCTAGGGAGGTAGCTTCTAGCACCTCCGGCAAGGGCATTGCGACTACCCATGAATGGTAACGTCCGACTTCAAAAGTTTGGGGGAGGCCTTTAAAAAGCAGATCATCCTTGATGATGCTTATTGGTGTTGCAACTCCGTGGTAAACTTTGTCAAGATTGATTAATGAACCACCAAACACTTCTCCAATGGCTTGCTGTCCCAGGCAAATTCCCAATATTTTTTTAGAGGGAGCATAGCGTTCTATGGCTGCTTTTAATAGTCCAGATTCATCTGGAATACCCGGACCAGGAGAGAGGAGAATATTGGAATAGTTTTCCAATTCGTCTAACTCAAATTGATCGTTGCGTTTTACAATAACTTCACAGTTTAATTCTTCCAAGTAATGCACAAGGTTATATGTGAAAGAATCGTAATTATCAATAACAAATACTTTTTTCATTCTACAGTTTCAGCTAAGGTTAAGGCCTTGTCTAAGGCGCCTAATTTATTATATACTTCTTGCAATTCATTTTCAGGGACAGAATCGGATACAATTCCCGCACCAGCTTGATAGTGTAATTGGTTGTTTTTACTTAAAAATGAGCGGATGATGATCGCATGATTAAAATTTCCATCGAAATCTAAATAGCCAATGGCACCCCCATAAAAATTTCGTTTGCTGTTCTCGTATTGATCGATGAGTTGTAATGCCTTGTGTTTGGGAGCGCCGCTTAAAGTTCCAGCTGGAAAGGTGTCTGCAACAACACGAAAGGTTTTTGCGGCTTTTTTCATTTTACAACTAACTTTAGAAACGAGATGAATGACATGAGAATAAAATTGTATTTCACGATTTTTTTCAACCACGACCTCAGAGCCGTTTCTACTCAAATCATTTCGGGCTAAATCAACCAACATGACATGTTCGCTATTCTCTTTCGGGTCTTTAGATAGGGCTAGGGCAGCGGCAGCATCCTGTTCATCATCCCCAGTTCTTTTAAAAGTTCCCGCAATCGGATGAATTTCGGCTTTACCCTCCTGGACAATAAGCTGTGCTTCAGGAGAACTTCCAAAAATTTTAAAATCACCGTAGTCAAAATAAAATAAATATGGGGAAGGATTAATGGAGCGAAGTGTTCTGTAAACATTAAATTCATCTCCTTTAAAACGCTGACTGAAACGACGAGATAAAACGAGCTGAAAAACGTCACCTCGGTGACAGTGTTGCTTTCCTTTATGAACAAATTCTAAAAATTGGTCGTCGGTTAAGTTCGAACGTTTATCCCCGGTTTTTTTAAATCCAAAATTGGGTTGTTTTTTACCATTTATTAGCTGTTCTATGTGCTCGATATTATGCTCCCCATCCAAGCTATGTGAAAACAAATGAGCCTCGTGATTGAAAAGACTTATGGCAATGATGTTTTGGTAAACAGCATAGTAAATATCAGGAATACCCTGACCAGGTTTGTTTTGGTCGAGTTTTAGTTGTTCAAAGTAACGAACAGCATCATGAGCGATGTAACCAAAAATACCATTGCTGATGAATTTGTATGGGAATTTTTTGGTTTCAAATTGTTGTGAAAAAGTGTGTATTTTTTCAGGTATATCGGTATGTTCATCTGCTTGTATAGTTTCTTCACTACCGTCAGGGAGTTTAGTAGTGAGTTGGCCGTCTTTTAGCTTAATAGAGGCAATGGGATTACAACAAATGTAAGAAAAATCGTTATTGTTGGCGTGGTAATCACTGCTTTCTAATAAAAGACTGTGCGGAAATACATCTCTTATTTTTAAGTATACACTCACTGGAGTGAGCGTATCTGCCAATATTTTTTTATGTTTTGATTGAAGAGTAAAACGCCTCATGTTATTTAAATTAAAAAAGGCTTGTCGTGATGACAAGCCTTAGAATTATATGTACGGGTTGGTTCACGATTTCATTGTTGAAAAGCGTACCACCATCCGTTTAAAAAAATTATTGTTCGGTTCATTAAATCAAATATAGTATATTTTTTGTAACCCCAATCCCCGAACAATAATTATTTCTTCGCATGTGATCCATCACAATAGCCTTCTGAATTTTGTGTGTTCCCACAGGCACATTTAGGTCTTACTATTTTCATTTTTTAAAATTTTAATTTTACATCTAATTCGAAGTCATCGTAAATTGCTTTGTCTCCAAGGTTATCGAAAAAGCTGTTAGAGCCATATCGAACATCGAATTTAGAGCGGTCAACAATTAATTTTGTGGTAGCTGAATTTCCCTCAACATGCATTTCAAAGCTTATCGGGTTAGTAATTCCTTTGATGGTTAAATCACCTTCCATCATGTAATGATTTTTCATTTTCATTTCACTTTTTGTGATTGTTAGAAGTGCTTTTGGAAATTTTTCAACTCCAAAGAAATCGTCTGATTTTAAATGCCCTTCTAATTTTCCTTTATACTCTCCCGTAAGATCTTTGCAAACAATACTAGACATATCAACTGTAAAACTTCCTCCAGTGATTTGATCCATGTTCATTTCTAAGCTCCCGTCACTAAGATTGATGGTTCCGTTATGTTGGCCAGTTACTTTTTTTGCTAACCATTGGATTTCACTCTGCTCAATGTCTATTTTAGTTATGTTAGACTGGCTCCATGCTGTTGCTGCCGTAATGAATAGGGCAAGGGTAATCATTTTCATTTTCATTTTTGTTTTTTTTTTAGTTAACTTTCAATTGTTTCATGTACGAAACAAATTTTTCTTTATCAGTGGCTGATAAATGACCTACCATTTTATCTTCTGTGAGATCAACGATCGGGTCAATTTCTTTTAAAATTGAAAGACCATCTTTTGTGATAAATAATTCAATTTTTCTTCTATTTTCTTTACAGATGTCTCGGGCTACAAAATTTTTGTCAATGAGTTTATCGATTATTCGAGTGGTATTACTCATTTTGTTTACCATGAGTTCTTGTACAGTAGATAAGTTTGCGGGGACACCATTTTGCCCTCTTAAAATTCGGAGGACGTTGAATTGCTGCAATGAAATTCCAAAAGGTTTTAAATTTTGCGCTAGCATGTCATTGACTGCGCAACTGGTTTTTATGAATGTAATAATTAGCTCTTTTGAATTCATGGTATTGTATCTACAACAATTGTATGTACAAATATAAACAAACTATTTTTACCTGCAAGTTTTTTTTTGATTTGTTTGAATAATTCTGCTGTTGTACCTTAGCTAAAAAAACAATGGATTTATCTCAAGAAGAGTGGGCTACAAAACAAGCTCAACACCCAGAAAGTATTATTTTAGATGTTCGGACAAACGAAGAATACGAGGCTGGACACCTTATCAACTCAAAATTACTAGACATACGTGATCCTCAATCTTTTATGTCAGGAATGGAAACATTAGACAAATCAAAAACCTACTTTGTATATTGTCGTTCAGGAGCTCGAAGTGCTCAAGCTTGTGAACTTTTTAAACAACAAGGAATTGAAGATTGTTATAATCTTTTGGGTGGTATTTTAGAGTGGCAAGGAGAATTAGCGATGTAACTATTTAATTTAATTAGCTTCCCCAAGCTTACTTATGAAAGAATCCCTACTCCATTATATATGGCGATTTCAGAAATTTTCTAAATCGGAATTGCGGACTACAAAAGGTCAGGCGATACAAGTCCTTAATCCTGGCGTTTTGAATGATTTTGGCGGTCCCGATTTTTTGGAGGCTAAAATATATTTAGACGATTTATGTTGGACGGGTCCAGTAGAGGTGCATTTGCATTCTTCGGATTGGTTTCGTCATGGCCATCAGCTAGATGCTGCTTATGACAATGTAATCCTTCATGTGGTTTGGGATTTTGATTTGGATGTTTGTTACCCCAGCGGGCACTCTATTCCTACCTTGAATTTGAGTCGTTACGTTAATGCAAAAACCTTAAATCATTATCAGAATACCTTTTTACAGCAACCTAAATTTATTTCTTGCGAACAAGAGGTTTTTCAATTTTCACCTGCACTATGGATATCGTATCAAGATCGTCTATTTGTAGAGCGGATGGAACAGCGGGTTTCTGAGGTACAGCATTTATTAAAACGATTTAATAATGATTGGGAAGCTGTTTTTTTTGTGTTCTTCGCCAAGGGTTTTGGTTTAAATGTTAACGGTCCTGCTTTTTATGAGATGGCAATGCACACTCCTTTTAAGAGGATTCTTCAGTTAAGGGAGGATCCAATACAGTTGGAAGCACTTTTCCTTGGACAGTTGGGTTTATTAGATCCTCCTTTTAGAGGAAGCTATCAAGAAGAACTATTTACCCAGTATTCCTATTTTAAAACAAAATACAAACTGATACGTCCCTTGGCGCTTAAGATTAATTTTGCGAGACTCAGACCAGCAAACTTTCCTACGATTCGTATGGCTCAATTAGCTCAGATTTATTCAAAAAACGGTGCTTTATTCGATGCTGTAGTCAAACAGACTTCGCCCATTCAATGTTATTCCCTTTTTTCTACAACAGCAAGTCAGTATTGGACAACTCATTATAATTTTGATGTAGAGAGTAAGCCAAAACCAAAGAAAATTAGCCGCGATTTTTTTGATTTACTATTGATAAATACATTGATCCCGTTGCGTTTTGCTTACGCTAAATATACAGGTAGTTCTGGCGAAACTTCGCTTTTTGATTGGGCAGAAGCAGTACCATCTGAAAAAAACAGTATTCTGAATAAGTTCAAAAAACTCAAAATCCCACAGGTAAATGCAGTTGCGAGTCAATCTCTGCTTCATCTTTATAAAAATTATTGTACTCAAAAAAAATGCCTCTCCTGTAATGTGGGATTCAATTTAATGAAGTCCTCTGGTGAGCCTACAAACAATTAAATGAAAAAAAGTAACTTTGGTGTAATGAAGAGATCTAACAAAATTCGCCTTTTTTTTGAAAGAAACGGTTTTGCTGTTTGTACCCGAATGGCTGATTTACTTGGGATGAAGGTCAAAAGTGTTCGATTATTTTTCATTTACGCGTCCTTTACGACCCTAGTTGGTGGTTTTGTACTTTATCTTACACTGGCCTTCTGGATAAAACTTAAAGATATGATTCACACAAAGAGAAGTTCCGTTTTCGACCTATAGAATGCACCTCATCAAATCCCCTCTTACCCGTGCACTTCTTCTTTTACTCTTAATACTTTTATTTGGAGTGATCGGTTTTTATTTGATCGAAACAAACTATTCTCTTTTTGATGCACTGTATATGTCAGTGATTACGCTAAGCACAGTTGGATATACAGAGGTAGGGGAGTTGTCAGCTCAAGGAAGAGCCTTTGCAGTTCTTTTTATTTTGTTGGGATTTTTGATAGTTGCTATTGCTTTTCGTTTTTTGGTTGAATACATAGCAATTGGCTGGAGTTTAGAAGGTTTGAAACAAAAAAAAAATAAACAAATGATAAGTGATTTAAACGGACATACAATCGTTTGCGGCTTTGGTCGCAATGGTAGACAAGCAGTTACCCGATTAAAAAAACATGAACAACCCTATGTAGTCATTGAAATCGATGAAGTACTCATTGCTGAAAACGAAAAAGAAATATTATTCTTCAAGGGCAATGCCCTTTCCGATCAGATTTTAGAAGCTGTTGGGATTAAACGTGCAAAAAACTTAATCTGTGCTTTGCCTGATGATGCGGATAATTT
>Ga0181605_10002277_pt1 | contig 16939 bp, 14 predicted proteins | sample 041ome_11_FD_148676 | JGI IMG/M metagenome (GOLD analysis project Ga0181605, IMG submission 148676) | Coastal salt marsh microbial communities from the Groves Creek Marsh, Skidaway Island, Georgia - 041411US metaG (spades assembly) | ecosystem: Environmental > Aquatic > Marine > Intertidal zone...
TAAATGAAATGCCAAATTTCACCGGGCTAAAACCGATCCCTTTTCGGCACCATGTGGCGGTGCGATTAAAGGCTTCAATCTCTTTCCGGCGCGCATAATAATCCGATGAAGCTAGCAAGTCTTTAGTCATTGCCCTGATCAAACCATCTTTGACAGGCTGACCATAAGGGGTGTGTTGGCCTGCTTCAGGTTCGTCATGATCAGCATAATAATTGCGTTGCCGCACTTGCATTGGATCAACACGCAAATGCGCCGCCACCTCATCAATAATACGTTCCATGCCCAACATGCCTTGTGGCCCACCAAAACCGCGAAAGGCGGTGTTAGACGGGGTATGCGTTTTGCAAAGCCGTGAGGTCACTCTGACATCTTCGATGAAATAACAATTTTCTGCGTGCAACATGGCACGTTCAGCAATCGCTTGGGACAGATCAAACGACATCCCACAACGCAACGCCTGATCGACATCCATTGCCAGGATTCGGCCGGTATCATCATAGCCGACGCGATAAGAAATACGCAGATCATGCCGCTTTCCGGTAACGCGCATATCCTCATCCCGGTCATAAATCAATTTGGCAGGGCGGCCTGTTTTTTTCACCGCAAGTGCCGCAACAATCGCAGGCAAATTGCCTTGGCTTTCCTTACCGCCAAAGCCGCCACCCATGCGCCTGACTTCCACCGTTACCGCGTGATAAGCAAGCCCCAATGCGCGCGCCACTTTATGTTGAACTTCGGTGGGATGCTGGCTAGACACGCGTAAGACAAGATCCCCTGCCTCTCCCGGCAATGCCATTGCCGCCTGACCTTCAAGATAGAAATGTTCTTGTCCGCCAATATCTATCTGGCCTGTTAAAAGATGGGGGGCTTGGCGCAGTTTAGCGTCGATATCTTCACAGCCAATCGTATATGGCGCCTCAAGCAGGTGGTTTTCTCTAAGCGCATCATCAATCGTCAGACAGGCAGGCAGCTCTTCATAGCTCACTATCGCTTTTTGCACAGCCATTCTTGCCGCTTTAGCGCTCTCAGCAACAACCGCAAAGATGGCTTGACCATGATATTCCACCTTACCATCTGCAAACACAGGGTCATCACCTGCCACGGGACTAGCATCATTAACGCCAGGAATATCCGCCGCGGTTAAGACCGTTACTACCCCAGGACTAGCCAAACACGCTGTCACATCACATCCGGTGATAAGGGCATGCGCCTTATCCGACAGCCCAAGGGCAATATGCAGACCATCTGCGGGAAATGGCAAATCATCGGTGAACTTGGCTTGCCCCGTCACATATAGGACGGCGCTGTCATGATGATCTGAGGCAAAAAGACGGTTCTCACGCATCGCTTGCCTCTATCAGTGCAGCCGAGGCAAGCGGATCTGGCTTTATGAGAGGTGAGGAATAAAGGCGCATCCCATGGTCATCTGCCGCTGCCTCAAACAGCATTTTACGAAGCAGATTTTCAGCAACGGCCATGCGGTATTCTGATGATGCGCGCATATCTGTAATCGGTTGAAAATCTTGGGCAAGAGCCGATATCGCCTCAGTTGGTAAAGGCTGGTTGAGATCATGACCAATTAAGGCTTCTTCTGTCCTTAAGGCGCGTGATGGGATTGCCGCCATACCGCCAAAGCCAAGTCGCAATTCCTTAATCTTACCTTGGCCATGCTTTAACCACGCCGCCATCAAAACCGCTGAGATATCCTGATCAAAGCGTTTTGATATCTTATAAGCATAAAGATGCTCTGCCTTCCCTAAGCGCGGCAAGATTAGGTTTTCCAAAAACTCCTCTTTTTGGCGATCCTGTTTGCCATAGGCTACAAAAAAATCTTTTAGTGGCACTTGCCGGCGTTTGCCGCCCTTGTTCAAAGTCACTTCAGCATTAAGAGCCAGCAAACACGGTGACATATCCCCAATAGGTGAGCCATTGGCAATATTGCCGCCAACCGTACCAGAATTCCGAACCTGCATAGAACCGAAGCGAAGCCAAACCTCTGCCAGACCTGGATAGACATCTGCCAGTGCAAGCATAGCGTCACTATGACTTACGCCTGCACCAATCAAAATCTGTGTTTCTGTTTTGCTAATCTCTTTCAGTTCTGTTACCCGGCCAATCGCGATAAAGCGATTGATCTGGCGATGCTGTTTGGTCACCCATAAGCCGATATCTGTTGCTCCAGCCACAAAGGTGGCATCAGGGTAAGCGCAGGATAAATGCTCTAACGCTGAAAGGCTGGTTGGCGCATAAAAGGCCTGATCTGGGCCTTCAATCGCCAGATCATATTTCGGATCAGTTGCGGCAGATACAGATTGAAGATAAAGCCATTCTGCCTCAAGACGGGCATTTGCCCAGTCTGGTGGCGTTTGATGAGCCAGCGATAAGGCCGCCTTAACCAATGGCCCATAGCCCGTGCATCGGCAAAGATTGCCAGCAAAGAGATGATTAATCTGTTGCTCTGAGCCATCGAGCCCGTTCAAGAACCCAGCATAGAGAGACATGACAAACCCTGGCGTGCAAAATCCACATTGCGCCCCGTGATGGGTGATAATGGCCTCTTGCACAGGGTGGAGTTCACCATTTGGCCCTGCTAGCCCTTCGACTGTTGTGACCGAAAGCCCATCAAGCATTGGCAAGAAAAGAATGCAGGCGTTAACCGCCTTGGCCCTGATTGGCCGCACCCCCTTAGCCAGATGCTTATGGCTGTTCCCATTAGCTTCTGCTACCACCACCGTACAGGCACCGCAATCGCCCTCGGCGCAACCTTCTTTTGTTCCAGAAAGGCTCTTTTCTAGGCGCAACCAGTTTAATAATGTGGTGTCAGGCCGCACGTCTGAAACAATCTGTTCCACCCCGTTTAGAAAAAAAGAGATGTTTGTTCTCATAGTGAGGGGCTCCCTTGCTGATTGCTTCCCACGCTTGATACCTCAAACACCCTAATAATCTTCAAGCCATCTTTATGTATATATAAACCCATGATCACAGCTTTAAATGGCAGGCAGGCCAGCGCTTTGCCAGCCTGCCGCCTGATGTCTTGGCGGCATGTCATTCCGCTATCATGACTTAATTAGGGATATTACCCTCAACGCCTTCAACATAGTAGTTCATGCCCCAAAGGCCGCCATCATCAAGGACTTCGCCATCCTTAAGGACAACATTTCCGGCATTATCCATCATTGGGCCTTCAAAGATATTCAGGCTTCCATTACCAATACCGTCACGCGCAGCGGCGGCCTTTGCGGCAACATCCGCAGGCATATTTTTGAACTCCGTCAGAACAAGGAAATCATCGCCAATGCCTTTCCAAGTGTTGCCCGCCCAATGATCAGGGCCTTCACCTGTTGACCAATTGCCATCCATCACTTTTTGAACTTGTGAGATATAGTATGGTCCCCAGTTATTGACCGAAGCAAACAGCTGCGCGTTTGGCGCAAACTTGTGCATATCAGAGGATTGACCAAAGCCTTTTGCCCCTGCTTTTTCTGCGGTCTGAAGCATGGCTGGGCTATCAGTATGCTGAGCAAGAATATCAGCCCCTTCAGCAATCAATACCTTAGCCGCGTCAGCCTCTTTTACTGGATCGTACCAGCTGTTTACCCAAATCACCTTAATCGTGGCATCTTTGTTAACCGAACGCATACCGCGAGCAAACGAATTGATGCCCTGAATGACCTCAGGAATGGGGAACGCTGCCAAATAGCCAATCTGATTGGTTTCGGTGGTCAGACCTGCGACAACCCCCTGAACATAACGGCCTTCATAAAACCGGATATTCCCCGTCGCCATGTTTGGGCCACGCTTATATCCTGTAATATGATCAAAAAAGACGTCCGGATGCTCTTTGGACACTTTTAAGGTCTGTTCCATGTAGCCAAATGAAGTTGTGAAAATGATATCATTGCCATCGGCCACCAATTCTCTGATCACCCGTGTTGCATCGGGGCCTTCTGGCACATTTTCGACATAGCTGGTGATGATCTTATCACCAAAATGGTCTTGCAGTTGCTGACGACCCAGTTCATGCGCGTAAGTCCAGCCATGGTCACCCGGATTGGTGAGATAAACAAAACCTACTTTGAGCGGTTCTGCCTGAGCGGCACTAGCCATCAACCCAAACCCGGCGATGGCCATCATTAGTTTGGAAATTATATTTTTCATCTTATCACTCCCCTAAGTTAAAAATTAAATCCCTATCTGGTTGCCAAAAAGTTTTTACCAAGATGTGCAGGGGAACCAAATTGTATTCGTCCTCTGCTGGATATTAAAACAAGTACAATAATTGTGGCAAAGTACGGCATCATTGACAAGAACTGAGATGGAACCCCCCAGCCGCGAGCTTGGGCAACAAGCTGAAGAATAGTCACGCCGCCAAATAAAATCGCACCAATGATGACACGCCCCGGTCGCCATGACGCAAACACAACTAGCGCAAGGGCAATCCAACCACGCCCAGAAGTCATGCCCTCTGCCCAATGCGGGGTCAGCACAAGTGGCAGATATGCGCCACCTAGCCCTGCCATGAAGCCCCCAAAACATACCGCCAAGAACCTAACCTGCAAGACCCGATAGCCAAGCGCATGGGCGCTATCATGATTGACCCCAACGGCACGAAGGATCAAACCAGCCTTTGTTTTGTTCAAAACATAGCTCACAACAGCGACAATAATAATGGCAAGATAGGCTAGCGCGTCCAACTGAAACAGCACCCCTATTATAGGAAGATCAGAAAGAATCGGAAGATATAGCGCAGACAGACCGTCAATAGCCTGCCCAACCAACGGCGCCCCAATCAGCCCCGAAAGCCCTGTTCCAAAAATGGTTAATGCCAAGCCTGTCGCCACCTGATTAGTCGCTAGCCCAAGAACAAAAACTGCGAAAACCATAGCTACCATCATGCCAGCCAGACCGCCGCCAAGAATCCCGATATAGGGGTTACCCGTCATACTGGCAAAACCAAAGGCGCTCACCGCCCCCATCAGCATCATGCCTTCAACACCCAGATTCAGCACACCACTTTTTTCTGCTACCAGTTCACCTGTGGCGGCAAGGATGAGAGGAATGGAAGTCAAAAGAACCGTCAGAAGCAAATCATCAAACATGGATTACTCCTCAATCTTTTGGGTTGTGGCGGATTTCTGGGAACGACCAATCCATATGATCTGATACCGAGTTAAGGTTTCCCCTGCTAGTAGCATAAATAGAAGTATCCCTTTGAAAATGCCAGTCACCACTTTGGGAATATTCATTGAGATTTGCGCCGCATCACCGCCAAGTTCAGCCAGAGCAACCACAAGCCCAGCAGCAATCGCTGCCATTGGGTTTAGCCGAGCCAGAAAGGCAACAATAATTGCGGTAAATCCATATCCGAATGAAATATGAGGCTGAAGCATACCAATATTTGCCGACACCTCAATCATACCAGCCAGCCCAGCAAGTGCCCCAGAAATCATCATAACCATGATGGTGACCCTGCCTTGATGAAAGCCTGCAAACTTTCCTGCGCGAGGGGCGTCACCCATCAATTTGATTTTATACCCTCCAAGCATCCGTGATAGATAAAACCACCCTGCCACTGCCACTATGAATGCTACCAGAACCCCCCAATGAAGCTGTCCCAGATAACCAATCCCCGGCAAGGGCATTCGCGGTATGAGTCCAGCATCAGGATACGTTCGGGTCAGAGGAAAGCCAAAGGCCATCGGGTCTCGCCATGGGCCACGCACTACCCAATCAATTAAAAGCGCAGCGATATAGGTTAGCATCAATGACACTAAAATTTCATTTGTCTTAAAGCGGATTTTTAAGATCGCAGGGATCAACCCCCATAACGCGCCACCTGCCATTGCCATGACCGCCATCGCAAGAATCAGAAAACGGCTTTCTGTCTCTGGAAAAGATAAAGCGACCCAGCCTGCCCCCATGGCACCTAGGATCAGTTGCCCTTCGGCGCCAATATTCCAAACATTTGCCCGATAGCAAAAAATCAATCCTGTGCCAATAATGATCAATGGGCAAGCCTTAACGAAAAGATTACCAATCTGATCAGGCCGAGCCAGAGGGGCGATAAAAAACTCATACAGTGCCTGCACCGGATTGTAGCCCAGCAAGGCAAAAATCACCCCGCCAAGTACGAGCGTCACCAATACCGAGAGAATAGGTACAGCGATCGTCAGACGAAGCGACACATGTTTGCGTGGCTGCAGAATGATCATGACGCTCCTCTTTCTTTGCCGCTTGTTCTGTTGGTTTTAGGCGGAATCTGACCTGATGTCAGATCATGACTTTCCCCCATCAAAAGACCAATCTGTTCGGCAGTCACTTTGCTTGACTCAAAGATTTCGGAAAGCTTGCCTTCATTAAGAACCGCAATGCTATGGGCAATTTCAAATATTTCTTCCAAATCTTGTGAAATCATAATCACGGCTGATCCTTGCCGCGCCAAATCTGCCATAGCATTTCGAATAAACTGTGCGGCAGCGATATCCACCCCCCACGTGGGCTGTGAGACAATCAAGACCCGGGGAGATTTCATAATCTCACGGCCTACCACAAATTTTTGCAAATTGCCCCCAGAAAGTGCCGACGCCAAGGGATCATCTGATGGTTGCCTTACATCAAACATCTTTGAAATGCGCTGCGCCATGGCAAGGGTTTGATCAAATTGAATCACCCCTTTTGCGACCACCCCATCTTCGTCATATCCCGTCAGAAGTGCATTTTCCGATAAGGTCATAGATGGCACCGCGGCATGGCCATTGCGTTCTTCTGGCACAAATGCCAAATCAAGATGACGGCGACCCGTCGGCCCAAGACGGCTAATATCGGTGTCTTCGGTGAATAGCATTCCGTTTTGATCTGGCCGCCATTCTCCGCTTAACGCAGACATCAGTTCACTCTGCCCATTTCCTGCGATACCAGCGATGCCTAAAATTTCACCCGCATGCACTTTCAAGGAAACCCCTTTAAGTGCCACGTCAAATGGCCCAAATGCCGGTCGGATTAAGCCTCGGACCTCATAAAGGCACTTGCCCTTTTTACGTTTGGTGTCAGCAGTAATGCCTTTGACCTTATCCCCTACCATCAGCTCCGCTAGTTGACGTGTGGTTTTCTTGGCGGTTTCAACCTCTGCCACCTTAACACCCCCACGCAGGATTGTGGCACGGCTAGTCAGTTGTTTGACCTCATCCAATTTATGAGAAATAAAGAGAACGGCGCATCCTTGCTTTGCCAGTTGGTGCAACACATCAAACAGCTGATCCGTTTCTTGAGGCGTGAGCACGGAGGTTGGCTCATCCATAATCAGTAATGTTGGTTCCTGCAACAAACAGCGGACAATTTCAACCCTCTGGCGTTGCCCTACTGATAAATCTGCAATGACCGTTTCCGGATTTAGCGGAATACCATATTCCGCTGATTTACGCGCGATTAGAGCTGATAGGTCTTGTTTTGGAAAGTCAGGGGGCAAGGCAAGCGCGATATTTTCCATCACACTTAATGCCTCAAACAAAGAAAAATGCTGAAACACCATGCCAATACCCATGGCACGCGCCTGCAGGGGGTTTGAAAAGGTCACAGGTTTACCTTGCCATTCCAAATGCCCTTCATCAGGCTGTAACAACCCATAAACTATTTTAATGAACGTGGATTTGCCTGCGCCGTTTTCACCAACGATGGCGTGCAATTCCCCGGGTTGTATTGCAAAATCAATGTTTTGATTAGCCACCAGATCACCAAAGCGTTTGGTGATACCAAACCCCGCCAAAAGCGGTGGCGGTGATGTTTTATGGGCAGGGTGAGTTGTCGTCATGACTAATCATTTCTCAATTCATTAGGGCGATCATATCAGGGTTTTCATTTTTTGATTGCAGATTCAAACCACGCACGGATGATTGCCCTCTCATCAACTTCCATATAAGTGAGATTAGCAGGTGGCATTGCGTGCGATACCCCTGATTGCAAATAAATCTCACGCGCTAGGCTAGCAATTTGCACCGGCGTTTCCAACAAAACCCCTTTGGGGGGTGAGGCGATGCCATCCCATAAAGGTTCCTTTGCATGGCACATAGCACAGCGGCCAGCGACAATTGTATTCACATCTTCAAAGCGGACATCTTCATGAAAGGCAGAAAGCCGAGACGGAAAGGTTAACGCCGCCGCATCATCCCCTGCCTGCCCATCCTGATCTAGTTGCCATTGAGGCCATAAAGAAAGCCAGATGATAACCACAAAGATAAAAGTTGTTGCCACCCACGTCCAGCGCGGATTGCCCGCACGAGCATGACGCGTGTTGAAATAATGCCGGATCGTGACCCCCATCAAAAACACCAGACTGGCAATCAGCCAACTGTATTCCGTCGCAAAGGCCAGCGGATAATGCCCCGACAGCATCAAAAAGATCACTGGCAAAGTCAGGTAATTGTTATGGGTTGAACGCAGTTTCGCAATCTTGCCATACCGTGCGTCAGGCGTCCGTCCGGCTTTCAATTCCGCCACCACAATCTTCTGATTAGGAATAATCACCATAAAGACATTCGCCGACATGATGGTTGCGGTAATTGCCCCTAAATGGATAAAGGCAGCACGTCCGGTAAATATCTGATGAAAGCCCCATGACAACACCACCAGCAAAGCATAAAGCACCAGCATTAACAGCGTTGGGCTTTGCGCCAATGGGGATCGGCACAAAAGCGAGTACCCCACCCAAACACCAGACAAAGATACTATTGAGATTATGATTGCCGCTGGTACCGACAGCGCCATTTTTTCAGCATCAATCAAATACATCTCTGCGCCGCCATAATAAACGATCGCCAATAGCGCAAAACCTGATAACCAAGTGGAGTAGGATTCCCACTTGAACCAGGTCAAATGTTCCGGCAAATGGTCAGGCGCAACCAGATATTTTTGAATATGATAAAATCCGCCGCCATGCACTTGCCATTCTTCGCCATGGGCGTTTGCTGGCAAATGCGGCGTCCGGCGCAGACCTAGATCAAGTGCAATAAAATAAAATGAGGACCCAATCCAAGCAATAGCGGTAATAACATGAAGCCAACGAACCGCAAATTCAGCCCATTCCATCACGAAAAGAGAAATCAGTTCTGACGACATTTAACTTCCCCGATAGGTAGAATAGCCATAAGGGGATAACAACAGCGGCACATGATAATGTTGTTCTGGATCCGCTAAACCAAAGCGCACCGGCACCTCGTCTAAAAACAAAATATCTTCTGCAAAGCCTTGCGCACGCAGATAATCGCCAGCAGCAAAAACCAGCTCATAGGTTCCAGGCTCGCATTGGCCTTGCGGCAAAATAGGGGTGTCTGTCCGGCCATCGGCGTTGGTGATCATAGTACGGATCATTTTCCGTTCTGATCCCATGATGCCATAAAGCCGGATGGTCAAGCCTTTAGCCGGGCATCCCTTGGCGGTATCTAAAACATGGGTAGTCAGAAACCCCTTGGCCATTTGCTCCCCCCTTTTCTGTGTCCTGATGATCATCTTTTCATCAGGTTAAGATATTTATACCTGATGCCTCACGATCACGCCAAGGATTTTCCGCTTTAGGCTAAAACCCCGCATCCCTTACACCATGGCCAGGACAGGAGTTTTGGAATAGGGTTTCCGTCTTGGCAGTTTTGTGATTATGATTACAAATAATAGAAAAATGTATAGAAATCGCTATCAGATCAGTAAGAAGGGTCAGATATACTCATGAACAGATATCCTCGTGATATGATCGGTTATGGCCCGACACCACCCAGCGTTACTTGGCCTGGTCAAGCAAAAATAGCGGTTCAATTTGTTCTGAATTATGAAGAAGGTGGCGAGAATAACCTGCTACATGGTGATGCCGCGTCTGAGGCATTTTTATCTGAAATTGTGGGGGCACAGCCATGGCCAAATCAACGCCACTGGAACATGGAATCTATCTATGAATATGGGGCAAGAGCTGGGTTTTGGCGGTTGCATGATCTGTTCACCTCGGTTGAGATACCGTTAACCGTTTATGGCGTTGCGACCGCACTTGCCCGTAATCCAGATCAAGTCGCCGCCATGCAAGCCGCCGGATGGGAAATCGCAAGCCACGGGTATAAATGGATCGATTATAAAGATTTCACTCCCAAAGATGAAGCAAAGCATATCGCCGCCGCCATTGCCCTGCATACTGAGGTCACAGGGGCACGTCCCCAAGGCTGGTACACAGGGCGATGTTCACTTCATACGGTTGATCTGGTATGTGCGGAAGGGGGCTTTTCCTATATCTCTGACAGTTATGCTGATGATCTGCCCTATTGGCATATGCATCAGGATACCCCGCATTTGATCATCCCCTATGCCCTAGATACCAATGATATGCGCTTTGCCACCCCACAAGGGTTTAATTCCGGAGATCAGTTTTTTGCCTATCTGCGTGACAGTTTTGATGGGCTTTATCGAGAAGGCTGTGAAGGCAAGCCAAAGATGCTGTCTGTTGGTTTGCATTGCCGGTTGGCAGGACGCCCGGGCCGATCCGAAGCCATACGCCGGTTTATTGACTATATCAAAGCGCATGATGGCGTTTGGTGCCCAAGGCGAATTGATGTTGCCGATCACTGGCATCAGCATCATCCGTTTAACATAGCCGCGTGGCAAAACCGCCCTAGCGCGATGAGCCAATCGGACTTTGTTGCCCGATTTGCTGATATTTTTGAACACTCGCCTTGGGTTGCAGAAGGCGCATTTGCCCTTGAGTTAGGCCCAGCCCATGATACTGCAACAGGGTTACATCATGCCTTTTGCCGGATTTTCCGTTCCGCAAGCCATGACCAAAGACTAGCGGTATTAAGAGCGCATCCGGATTTGGCAGGTAAACTGGCGGCGGCAAAACAGCTCACTGCCCATAGCACCGATGAGCAAGCTTCCGCCGGATTAGATGCGCTTACCGATGCAGAACGGGCCAACTTTACTGCGCTAAATACCCGTTATCAGGACAAATTTGGCTTCCCCTTTATTCTTGCGGTTAAAGGGTTAACCAAGGCCGATATTCTAAAAGCCTTTACCCAACGCGTGGATGCTGACCCGGATGATGAGTTTGCTGAAGCGTGCCGGCAAGTTGAGAAAATAGCTCTCCTCAGGCTGCGCGATATGGTCTGATTAATAAAGAGATGTTATGATATCTTATGATGAAATGTCAGAAAGAGTTTGCCTTTGAAACCCTCACCATATTTTGTTGTTAAAGGCGGTTTACCGCCACAATCCCAACGCCTAACTGATCGCGCGGTGTTCACCACCTCATATGCTTTTATGCCGCGGGGTGTGATGACAGATATTGTGACCAGTATGTTGCCGTTTTGGGATGCGACCCGGCTTTGGGTGTTGGCGCGGCCAATGACAGGCTTTTCCGAAACCTTCTCTCATTATGTGATGGAGGTGGGCGCTGGCGGCGGCTCAACTCGACCAGATGATGACCCTATGGCTCAGCATGTTTTGTTTGTGGTTGATGGTCAGATAACTTTACATAACGGCAACAAGACCTCTGAGTTAACCGCTGGCGGTTATGCCTATCTGCCCGCAGGGACAACATGGACTCTGCATAATTCAGGTAAGGCGAATGCCTGTTTTCACTGGATTAGGAAACGCTATCATCCCGTAGATGGTATTCCTCTGCCTGAGGCTTTTGTTACCTCTGATCAGGCGACAACGCCAACCCCAATGCCTGACACCAATGGCGTTTGGGCAACAAGCCGCTTTGTTGCGCCAGATGATTTGCGCCATGATATGCATGTCAATATCGTTACTTTTCAACCGGGGGGCGTCATTCCCTTTGCCGAAACCCATGTGATGGAACACGGGCTTTATGTGCTTCAGGGCAAAGGGGTTTATTATCTGAATGGTGATTGGGTTGAAGTTGAGGCAGGGGATTATATGTGGCTTCGGGCGTTTTGCCCGCAGGCTTGTTATGCCGCAGGGGATGAACCCTTTCGCTATCTGCTCTATAAAGATGTCAATCGGCATATGCCCTTGACGCCCACACTTGGCGCAAACTAAAGATGACAAGCGGCGCAACCCATCTCATCCAAATAGAACCCATCAGCGCCGACACGTTTGCCCCTTTCGGTGATATCCTCACCCTGAAACCTAGCCCTGACCATATGATCAATCAAGGTATGTGTGGCCGTCATCATGATCTGGCGCAATTAACCTTTGCTGATGGTGGGAAAGCAGGGATTAGCCTTTTTGACGCTATCCCCCGTGACTTGCCTTATGCGTTGACGATGATGGAACGCCACCCTTTAGGCAGTCAGGCGTTTATCCCCATGCACGAACATGAATTTCTAGTCATTGTGGCGGCAGATCATCTTGGTAAGCCTGCTACCCCGCGCGCCTTTCTCACTGCCCCGCGGATGGGAATTAATATTCATCCTAACATATGGCATGGCGTACTTACGCCAATAAAGGCTCCTGGTTTGTTTGCCGTTATTGATCGCATTGGCGATGGCACAAATCTTGAGGAATACTGGTTTGAAGAAGCTTATACCATCATCGCCTAATGACGCGAAAACTAAGCTTTAGAGCCAGTTATGTATCATGTTAGCAAGGGAGGAAAACTTATGACTAATGATACTTCTTTTGGAACAGCAGATCAGTTGCGGGATCCGAATTACCTGCCGCCTCTTGGTCAGGCTATTCCTCTTGGCATCCAGCATATTCTGGCAATGTTCATATCTAATGTAACCCCAGCGATTATCGTCTGTGGAGCGGCAGGGTTTGGCTATGGCTCAAACTCACCAGATTTTCCCCAGATGATATATATGATCCAAATGAGTATGTTTTTCGCTGGCATCGCGACCCTTCTTCAGACTATTGGGGTTGGTCCTGTTGGATCGCGCCTACCAGTGGTTCAGGGCACCAGTTTTGCCTTTGTCCCCATCATGGTTCCTCTGGTCGCAGGCAAGGGGGTAGATGGCATGGCGATATTGATGGGCGGCGTGATTATTGGTGGGCTTTTCCATACGATATTGGGATTGTTCATTGGTCGCATCCGCTTTGCTTTACCGCCATTGATCACTGGTCTCATCATTTTGATGATTGGACTGGCGCTCATCAAGGTCGGAATCCAATACGCTGCCGGCGGTGTTCCTGCCAAAGCGAGAGGACTAGCTGAGTATGGCAGTCTTATGAATTGGTCAGTTGCTGGCGTAGTTATCGTTGTCACGCTGTTGCTTAAATTCTTTGCACGAGGAATGTTATCAGTTGCAGCGGTTTTGATTGGTATTATTGCTGGATATATCGTTGCCTATGCTATGGGCATGGTAAGTTTTGACAATATTGCTAAGGCAGCAGTCGTAGAGCTACCTTCACCATTTCATTTTGGCGTTGAGTTTAGTGCGGCGGCGATCATCGGCTTTTGTGCCATGTCATTTGTTTCAGCCGTGGAAACCGTTGGAGATGTCTCTGGTATCGCCAAGGGTGGAGCTAACCGTGAAGCCAGTGATGCAGAAATTCAAGGCGCAACTTATGCAGATGGTCTTGGTTCAGCCGTTGCAGGTGTCTTTGGCGCCTTGCCCAACACCTCATTCAGTCAGAATGTTGGCCTCATAGCCATGACTGGCGTGATGAGCCGCCATGTTGTCACCATTGGTGCGGTGTTGCTGATCTTAGCCGGGCTAGTCCCTAAAATCGGTGCCTTTATTTCCACCATTCCTATCGAAGTGTTAGGTGGTGGGGTTATCGTTATGTTTGGCATGGTAACCGCGGCCGGGGTCTCGATGCTATCTAGTGTCAACTGGAACCGTCGTAATTTGATTATCTTTGCGATATCGCTGTCTATTGGGCTGGGTCTTCAGATGGAACCTGAGGCGCTACAGCATCTGTCAGGCACAGCCAAAGTGTTGTTAACCTCAGGGTTACTTCCCGCGGCGGTGATCGCCATTATTCTCAATCTCATCCTGCCGGAAACGATTGACGAATAACACTACTCTATTATCGCAGGTGACAAGACCCATGATGGCCTCTTGTCACCTGCTTTTTTTATCTAACGCGATAATATGTTCTGCTAATGTTACCATATCATCTGCCATACAATCGGGCTTTTGATAAAGCGGATGGTATTCTGCCCCTGTGCGATTGATATAGGCGGCTTGCATTCCGGCATAAAGCGCGCCATGGGTATCCCAATCATGGGTGGCAACTAGCCGCAGATCACCGATAGGGTGTTCAAGTTCAGCAGCGGCAAAGCTATAAACCAAGGGGTCTGGCTTAAATCGACCTGTTGCTTCGACAGAAATGATATGGTCAAAATGCCCCATCAGTCCCGCATGGTTTAATTGCCGATGCACCAAATCCCACGAAGAATTGGTAAAAGCCACCGTGCGATAGCCCTGATGCTTAAATAGACTAAGCGCTGGTACCACATCCCCATGAGCAGGCAGACTGGCAAACCCTGTTAAGATATCCGCACGTTGGGTTGCGGATAAGGACACCTTATACCGAGCGGCCATGGCATCAAGCATAATCCCTGCTAGATCAGCAAAGGTGCTTTCCACCCCTGTCATAGCAGAAACACAAGAGGAATGAAGCAGTGAGGCAAACCACTGTCCTGCGACTTGCTGATCCGAAAACACCGCCGCAAATCTGGCCTTCATTGGCGTCAAATCCAGCACCGTTTCGTTAATATCAAAAAGAATGGTATCGCGCATATTTATGGTCGCTCACTTATGCTCGCTCATCTATTTTGGCTCAGGGGACTAACGGTCATGAAATGATTGGCAGATCACGAGACGCCCTTGTGGTCAGCCATTCCGCCCCATCAGCGGTTAGACGGATATTTTCCTCTGCCACCATGAGAAAGCCGCCATCATAAATCACCGACGGTTCTAAGGTTAGCACCATATCTGCCGCCAGTTCTGTTTTATCCCAAGCGGTATGGGAGGGGGCTTCGGTTAGTTGGATGCCTAAGCCATGCCCATAACGGCCAACATCATCACCGCCACCGGCCGCAGCGTCGGGGCGCAACACTTGATCCATCGCATGATATAAATCCGCTGGCGTTGCCCCTGGCCTTGCTACCGCCATGGCGGCTTCGGTGGCATCGTAAAGCCGTTGATGCGCCTCTTTAGCGGCAGGGCTAGCGTTTCCAAGGGCAAAATTACGGTCAAAATCACAAAAATACCCATCCCAAACAGAACCAGTATCCAGCATCATAACATCCCCTATGGCCAAGGGGCGATCATCTGGAGGTGCAATGATATCATGATATCCCCCAGAGCCGGCGGCACCAACCAGATAACTCACATCATCTGCCCCTGCCGCAAGGGCGCGGCGCTTAAACTCACGAAACAGCGCGGATAAGGGTAAGCCCGGTTTTACCCAGCTGGGAATATCGGCGAACACCCCGGATATCACTTGGCATATATGGCTGATCTTTTGAATCTCATGTGGGGATTTGATCATGCGGATGCGCTGAATCTGATGGGTGACATCTACCCATTCTCGGCTGGCTAAAAGCGTCTTGAGGGCAAAGATATCAGCAAGCGGCATCCGCAAGGCTGACTCGCGCCCCATTAACATTCCTATCCGCCCTGATGCCGGAACATGAGCGCAGATCACATCCGCCAATAGGCTAATGCCATCATCGGTTTCTGCTGGTGAAGCCCAGCTTTTGATATCCCCCACGAAACAGGTTTCCATCAACGGCACGCCAATAGTTGGGATCACAGCAACCGGATGACCATGGATAGGCAAAACAACAAACCATGGTCGGGTTGGGCTTTGCCAGAACGGGGTCATGAAACCGGTGAAATAGCGTATCTCTGGCTCGGTTGCAAAAACCATGGCCTCAAGTTGCATCTCTGCCATAACCGCTTGGGCGGCTAAACAGCGTTGTTCAAACTCTGATTTGGCAAATCCTCTTGCTGGAGGTGTTAGGGTATCAGGCATGATGGTTTCCTTTTGTTATAGCGGATCATCCGTTTCTAGGCCTGAGATTGATCTGCGCTGACGCGACCAAGGCAAGCTCTTTTTATCAATCATAGTAACGCCAACACCAAAAATTACCAGCGCCCCACCACCAAGCACATCCCATTCAGGGGTTTCCCCTAAAAAGACCACAGCCCCAAGAATAGCGGCAGGCGGAAGCAGCAAAAGAACTGGCATCACCATAGGCACGGGATAACGCCCCAAGACAAAATACCATGCGGAATACCCAATCACTGTCATCACAATGCCCAAATAGATCACCGCCCCCCAATCCGCTAAACTTGCCGAGACAATAAGCGGATAAGGATTCCCCTCTATCAGTAATGAGGCTACACACATTTGCAACCCAGCAATAATTCCCAACCATGCGGTGAGTTGAAAACCGCCTATGGCGCCATGTAGTGATCGCACCATGACCTGACCAAACGACCAGATACAAGCACCAGATAACACCAGCATCATCCCAACATAATCATTCCCTAATGATGGGGCCCCAAGAATGACAATCACCCCTATGATCGCCACCACCATTCCTATGATCTGTTGTCGGTTTGGGGTTTCCCCCAACATCACCGCCGCGATGATTAAGCCAAAAATCACCTCACTTTGGACAAGCAAAACCGCCGGCGTCGCATCAATCAGCGCAAGCCCCGAAAAGGTCAGACCATATTGCAAGGTTGAGGCAATAAAAGCGATCCATGACAGTTTAGCAAAAAACCCCCATGGAACAGGGACAAGCCAAACCAAAATCGCACCGGCCAAAAGAAACCGCATTGCCATCAGCATAAGAGGGGGGAAATGCCCAAGGCCTGCTTTTGCCGAAACAAATCCAAATCCCCATGTTAGGGGCACAATCAGGGCAATCAGAATATGGATTGGGCGCATCCCTTTACCTCACTTCACTTCCCCTCATGCCGTTGCGGTGAGGACAGGGTTACTGTTTTGTCGTTAAGAAGTTTCCAATATCATAGATGAAAAA
>Ga0181605_10002284_pt1 | contig 16907 bp, 13 predicted proteins | sample 041ome_11_FD_148676 | JGI IMG/M metagenome (GOLD analysis project Ga0181605, IMG submission 148676) | Coastal salt marsh microbial communities from the Groves Creek Marsh, Skidaway Island, Georgia - 041411US metaG (spades assembly) | ecosystem: Environmental > Aquatic > Marine > Intertidal zone...
CGCCCAAGCTCATCGATTGGTGGTGGATGAGCAGCAGCGCGTGCTTGGCGTGTGTGTGCGCCGCCCCGATGGCAGCGAGGAGCGCATTGGCTGCGATGCCATGCTGCTAGCATGCAACGGCTACGGTGCGTCGGTGTCGTGGCTGCAGCGCTTTGTTCCCAACATGGTGAGCGCCACCTACGCCGGACATGTGGGTAACGACGGCACCGCTGTGACCTGGGGTGAGGCATTGGGCGTGCCGCTGTGTGACATGGGGGCGTATCAGGGACACGGCTCGTGGGCGGTGCCGCATGGCAGCTTGGTGACGTGGGCCTTGATGATGGAAGGTGGGGTGCAAATCAACCGCCTGGGTCAGCGCTTTCACAACGAGAGTTTGGGCTACTCCGAGGCAGCGGTGCAGGTGTTGGCGCAGCCCGACGGCTTGGCGTGGTGTGTGTTTGATGCCGAGATTTTGCAAACCGCGCGCGGTTTCCCCGATTTTGTTGACGCCGAGTCGGCGGGTGCGGTGCTGCATGCGGCTGACGTGCAGCAGCTCGCGCAGCGCCTGGGCTGCCCGGCAGACCACTTGGCGGCTACCTTGCAAGCGGTACAACCCACCATCGCCGATACGTGGGGCCGACAGTTCAAGCGCGCGTTGCAGCCGCCGTACGCGGCGGTAAAGGTAACGGGTGCGTTGTTTCACACCCAAGGTGGTTTAGACGTTGACGCCACGTGCCGGGTGCGTGGCGCCACCGGTGGGTCGCTGCCCAATTGCTGGGCTGCGGGCGGCGCAGCGCGTGGAGTGTCCGGACCGGATGTAAGCGGCTATTTGTCGGGCAATGGGTTGCTAAGCGCGTTGGCCGGTGGCTATCTCGCCGCGCACGCCATGGCCGACGCGTTGGAGTAAAAGCACATGACACTGAAATCACGTTTGCTGCAGCCCCAGCCGCTGCTTTGTCCGGGTGTTTACGACCCGCTCAGTGCGCTGTTGGCACAACAAGCCGGGTTTGAGGGCTTGTATTTGTCGGGGGCCTCGATTGCCTACACCCAGCTCGGTCGCTCCGACATTGGGCTGACCACTTACACCGAGGTCAGTCAGGTATTGGCGCGTATCACCGAGCGTGTGCAATTGCCGGTGGTGGTCGACGCCGACACCGGCTTTGGTAACGCACTCAACACGCAGCGCACGGTGCGCGGACTTGAGCGTGCCGGCGCCGCCATGATTCAGCTTGAAGACCAAGACTTTCCCAAGCGGTGCGGGCACCTCAGTGGCAAGCGTTTGGTAAGCACGGCCGAAATGCAGGGCAAGCTGCACGCTGCGCTGGATGCCCGAGCCAACGACAACACACTGATATTGGCGCGCACCGACGCCTTGGCCGTGGAAGGCTGGGAGGCCACCATGGATCGAGCCGAGGCTTATGTGGCGTGTGGCGTGGACGCGTTGTTTATTGAGGCGCTGCGCGATCGCGAGCAATTGGCGCAAGCGGCGGCGCGTTTTGCGGGCCGTATCCCGTTGCTGGCCAATATGGTGGAGGGTGGCCAAACCCCCATCGTGCCCGCGCCCGAGCTTGGGGGCATGGGGTTTCGCTTGGTGATTTTTCCTGGCGGCACGGTGCGCGCCCTGGCTCACGCCTTGCAGGGTTACTACGCCAACTTGCAACAAAACCAAACCACCAGTGGCTGGCGTGACCGCATGTTGGATTTTGATCAATTGAACCAAGTGATCGGTACGCCAGAGCTGATGAGCTTGGGTGCCCAATACGCTGACCCCAGCGCCGGTTGAGAGGAGAAAGTTCGTTATGCCAGTGACGCAAATTACTTTGCTAAAAGGTTACAGCCCTGAGGTGCAAGCACGATTGGTGGCGCGGGTCTCGGCGGCGGTGCGGTCGGTGATTCCGGCGCCAGAGGCCGGCACCACCACCATGGTGCAAGAGGTGAGCACCTACCGGCGCGAGGGCAGGGTGTTTGAGCAAGGCAACCTTGCCCAAACCGACGCCAGTGCGGTAGTACGCGCGTTTTTAGACGCCATGGAGGCGCGTGACTTGACCGCCGCCCAACGCTTTTTGGCGCCTGGGTTTGTTATGACGTTTCCTGGTGGTCAGCGATTCACCCGGCTTGAGCAACTCGTGGCATGGGCCAAGGGACGTTACCAGCGCGTGGGCAAAAGCTACGATCGGTACGAAGAGTGCTGGCGCGGCGACGACACCGTGGTGTACTGCAGCGGCTCGTTGCACGGTGTGTGGCCCAACGGTGAGGCGTTTGAGGGAATACGCTTTATTGATCGTTTTGTGGTGCAAGGTGAGCAGCTGCTGGAGCAGGACGTATGGAACGATTTGGCCGAGTCACAGCGGGTTTGATTCAAAAAAAAAATATTCAAATCTAAAATAGTTTGGTAGTATCAAGTGGTTGAGGTCCCAGCGGACACGCCATGGATGCCTATACCGATTCACTAAGCGATCAAGAATCTCGCGCGCACGACGCCCACCATCAATCGTTGCGGCTGTGGCTGCGTTTGTTGTCGTGCACCGCGCACATTGAAGACCATATTCGGCAACGGCTGCGGCAAAAGTTTGGCACCTCATTGCCGCGCTTCGATTTGTTGGCGCAGCTTGAGCGTCACCCCAAGGGCATCAGCATGGGCGAGCTGTCGCGCCGCTTAATGGTGAGCGGGGGTAATGTTACGGCGCTGGTTGATCAACTCGAGGGCGAGGGCTTGGTGCAAAGGCACCACGCCCCAGACGACCGGCGCTCGATTCGGGTGGTGCTGACGCCAACGGGGCGGCGGCAGTTTGCGCGCATGGCGCGTGAGCACGAAGAGTGGGTGATGGAGTTATTTGACCAAGTTCAACCCGAGCGCTTGCAGCGGCTTTTTGAGCTGCTCGGTGAGCTCAAACATAGCGTACGCCAAGGGGCTGGCGTGTCGCATCAGGAGTAAATCACGTGGCAGAGCGATCGTTTGCACAAGAGGTAGAAAAGCTCAAGCTTGGGCAGGGCGAGGTGTTTTCGGGCGAGGGCATTTTGGCCGTCACCAAAGCGCTGCTGGAATCGGGCGTGGCCTACGTGGCGGGCTACCAGGGGGCACCCATTTCTCACCTCATGGACGTATTGGCCGATGCGCAAGATATTTTGCAAGCGCATGGTGTGCATTTTGAAAACAGTGCCAGTGAAGCCACGGCCGCGGCCACATTGGCGGCGTCGGTGAACTACCCGTTGCGCGGGGTGGCCACTTTTAAATCGACGGTGGGCACCAACGTGGCCAGCGATGCCTTGGCCAACCTGGCCTCGGGTGGCGTCACAGGCGGGGCGTTGGTGGTGGTGGGTGAGGACTACGGCGAGGGCTCGTCCATCATGCAAGAGCGGACCCACGCGTTTGCCATGAAGTCGCAGATGTGGCTGCTTGATCCGCGCCCCAATTTGCCCAGTATTGTGCGCGCCGTCAAGATGGGTTTTGAGCTGTCTGAGGCCAGCCACACCCCGGTGATGTTGCAGCTGCGTATTCGCGCGTGCCATGTGCACGGCCAGTTTGTTGCCAGCGACAACCGCGCCAGTCCGTTCACGCTACAGCAAGCACTGGAGCAACCGCGGCGCGACACCAGTCGCATCGTGCTTCCGCCGGCAAGTTTTGAGCACGAACAAGAAAAAATCCACAGCCGCTGGCCGGCAGCGGTGGAGTTTATTCAAGCCAACCAGCTCAACGAAACGTTGGGGCCTAGCACCAGTGAGCTGGGCATTTTGGTGCAAGGTGGCAACTGCAACACGCTGCTGCGAGTGTTGCACACGTTGGGGCTGGCCGATGCCTTTGGTAACCCCGACCTTGCGGTGTACGTGATGAACGTGACCTACCCCATGGTCGATGAAGAGGTGTTGGCGTTTTGTCAGAACAAGCGCGCGGTGCTGTTGGTGGAAGAGGGGCAGCCCAACTTTATTGAACAAAATCTGCATAGCGTGCTGCGTCAGGCGGACTGTCAAACGCAAGTCCATGGCAAGGACATGCTGCCTGCGGCGGGCGAATACACCGCGGCTCAGGTGATGGCGGGCGTGCAAAAGTTTTTGCGCCAGCACCATGTCACGCCACCGATGGCCTACCAGCCGCCGGCACCGGTGTCCAACCCCGCCATGCAATTGGTGCAGGCCCGGCCGCCCGGTTTTTGCACCGGTTGCCCGGAGCGCCCCTTGTTTGCCGCCATGAAGCTGGTGCAGCGCGAGCTGGGTGAGCACCACATCAGCGCCGACATTGGCTGCCACTTGTTTTCAATTTTGCCGCCGTTTCATATTGGTAATACCACCATGGGTTACGGCTTGGGCACGGCCGGGGCCTCGGCGCTCAACGTCAGTGCCGGCAAGCGTGCCATCAGTGTGATGGGCGACGGTGGTTTTTGGCATAACGGGTTAACCAGTGGCATTGCCCACGCGGTATTCAACCGCAGCGACAACTTAACGATTGTGGTGGACAACAGTTACACCTCCGCCACCGGGGGTCAAGATATTCCCTCGTCGGTTGCCAGTAACCCCACGCGTAGCACCGGACACGCGATTGCTGACGCGGTCAAAGGTGTCGGCGTGCGCTGGGTGCGCACCATGCGGCGCACCTACGATGTGGCGGGCTTGCGTGACATGCTGCGTGAGGCGCTCACCACCTCTGAGGCTGGCCCCAAGGTGGTGATTGCACAATCTGAATGCATGCTCAACAAACAGCGGCGTGAGCGTCCAGCGCAGCGGGCGCGCTTGCGCCAAGGGCGGCGGGTGGTGCGTGAGCGTTTTGGCGTAGACGCAGAAACCTGCACGGGTGATCATTCGTGCATTCGCTTATCGGGGTGTCCATCGCTGACCGTGAAGCCCAACCCCGACCCATTGCGCACCGATCCGGTGGCGCATGTGATCAACAGTTGCGTTGGCTGTGGCATGTGTGGTGAGGTTTCGCACGCGGCGGTGCTGTGCCCGTCGTTTTATCGCACGCGGATTGTGCAAAACCCCAGCTTGCCCGAGCGTGCGTGGTACGGCCTACGCCGCTTGGTGTTGGGCGCTGCTCAGGGCGTGTTGGCCAAGCGTCGCGCCCGTTGGGCGTTTTAATCGTGGCGTCCAACACCAGCGAGCAGGCCAGGCCCATCACCATCGCCGTGCTCGCCATGGGTGGCGAGGGTGGCGGCGTGTTGGCCGATTGGCTGGTGGCCATGGCCGAGGGCAACGACTTTATTGCGCAAACCACCTCGGTGCCTGGGGTGGCGCAACGCACAGGCGCCACCGTGTACTACGTGGAGCTGTTTCCGGCCGCTGCCGCACGCCAAGCGGGCGCGCAGCCGGTGTTGGCCCTGATGCCGCTGCCGGGTGAGGTGGATGTGGTGTTGGCCTCTGAGTTGATGGAGGCTGCACGCGCCGTGCAGCGCGGGCTGGTAACCACCGCTCGCACCACGTTGGTGATGTCCACCCACCGTGTATACGCCATGACTGAAAAAACCGCCATGGGCGACGGACGTGTGGACTCCGCTCGGCTATGGGAGCTGGCCTCACAGGGTGCGCGTCAGGTGGTGGGCTTTGACATGGCTGAGGTGGCTCAGCAGCAAGGCAGCGTCATCAGCGCGGTGTTGTTTGGTGCGTTGGCGGCATCGGGGGCGTTGCCGTTTTCACGTCAAACCTACGAAGACACCATTCGTGCCGGCGGCATTGGCGTGCAGGCGAGTTTGGCGGCGTTCAACGCTGGCTACGCCATGGCCGAGCAACCGCCCCAGCCACCGGGCGAGACCGATAAGCCGGTGCCCAACACCACGCTGGCGGCAGGTGCGGCGGGACTCGACAAGCCCCAGGGCTTGGCCGCGCACGCCCAAGCCTGGGCCGACCGGGTGTGGGAGGCCTATCCGGCCGGTGCGCGACAAACGGTATGGGAGGGCCTGCGCCGATTGGTGGACTACCAAGACGTGGCCTATGCCGAGGCCTACCTCAGTCAACTCGATACGCTGCGCGAGGCGCTTGAGCCGACGCTGCTCGAGTCGGTGGCGCGCCATTTGGCGCTTTGGATGAGCTACGAAGATACCCCGAGGGTGGCCGACCTGAAACTGCGTCAAGCCCGTTGGGCGCGGGTGCGTGAAGAGGTGCAAGCGGCGCCGCACGAGGTGGTGGAGGTGTACGAATATTTGCACCCACGCTTTGAGGAGGTGTGCGACACCTTGCCCGCCGAGTGGGCCGCACGGATCGAATCAAGTGGTTGGATGAGCGGTTTGCTCAAGCGCTTCACGCGTTCGGGTCGGGTACTGCACACCAACGCCTTGCATGGCTTTATGTTGCTGGCGGTGGTGGCCGCCATGCGCCGCTGGCGACGCCGTACCCGGCGCTACGCGCGCGAGCACGCCCATATGCACGCGTGGCTGCAGCGTATTCGCGGGCTGGCCAATGCATCACCCGCGCTGGCCTTAGAGGTGGCCAATTGCCAAGGGCTGATCAAGGGTTACAGCGACACCCATGCTCGCGGTTGGGGCAACTTCACGCGCATCATGGAGGTGCTGGATCAGGCGCCCACGCCGTTGCAACCGGATCAACTCAAAGCGCTGCGCGAGGCGGCGCTGGCCGACGACTCCGGTAAGGCGTTGGATCAGGCGCTGCTGTCGTTGCGTTCGGGTAACACCGGCGGGCGCCACATGTCGGTGTGACGCAGCATGGCCATTACTCGCGTCATGGCGTCCAACCGGTAGGCCGCACTTTCGCTGGGCTTGTACGAGAAAAAGCCTTGCCCCGTCTTTAGCCCCAGCTGTTGGTTGTGCATCATGCGCTCAATGATGTCGGGCGTGGCGTAGCGTTCGGCACTGACGCTGGCGGCCAGTTCACGGCTGGCGTGATACAAAATATCGGCGCCACCAAAGTCAATAAATTCCAGCACCCCCAACGCCGCAAACCTTAGGCCCAGGCCGTAGCGCGTGGCAATGTCCATGTCTTGCGCGCTGATGATGCCTTCATCCACCATGCGTGCCGCCTCGTTCATCATCAGGGCTTGCAGCCTGGGCACCACGTAGCCCGGGGCTGGGCCGCACACCACCGGCAGCTTGCCCATGGATTGCAGCAACGCGCGCGTGCGTTGCACGGCGTCGGCACTGGTGTCCGGGTGGGTACTGATTTCCACCACTGGAATCAAAAATGCCGGGTTAAGCCAATGCATATTAAAAAACCGCTCGGGGCGGTGCACCAAGGGCGCCAGTTGGGTCACCAGGATGCTGCTGGTGGTGGACGTCAGAATGGCGTCGTCACGGCAGTGCTGGTTGCACAACTCAAGCGCGTCTTGCTTGGCTTGCAGGGTTTCGGTTACGCCTTCAAAAACCCAATCGGCGTCGGCCAACACCTCAGGGGCTTGCGCGGCGTCGGCCCATTGCACCCGTTGCGCCAGGGGTTGAGCAAAAGCCGCGTCAAAGGCGCCCAACTGGGCCAGCATGCCCATGTTGGCCAGTACTTCAGCGTGCCCTTGTTGTGCCAGGTCGCTTTGCGCTTCGGGCGTGCGTTGGCGCGCGTCAAGCACCGTGACCTTGATGTTGGCGTAGGCCAGCGCTGTGGCCAAGCCACGCCCCATACGGCCGGCGCCCAGGGCCACCACATGCGGTGCGTGCACCGCGGTCATGCGTGTGGCCCTTGATCAAGCGCTGCGTGCACCGCCGCTTGGCTTTGGTTGGCCAGACCCAGGGCTTCTAGGGTGCGGGGTCCATGGCGCAGGTCTTGCCCCAAATACGCGCCCACCATCGCCAAAATACCGTGCGCCACCGGCGCCTGCGCGCCCGCCCAGCGCGCGGTGGAGGCCAAAAGGGCCAGCCCCAGCACCACATCTTCGGTGATGTAGCGGTGCGTAAAGAGGTCGATGTGCTCCCGCCAGTCGCCCGATTTCACCAACTGTCGATGCGCGTCGCCATACATCCAACGATCGTTTTGGTAGTGGTCGGCCAACGGGTAATGGGGTGCGCCGTACCCCAGTGCTTCGCGTACCGCAATACGCTCTTGATCAAGCGCATCGGTGACCGCCCGTACCACCGGTTGCGTGCCCTCGTTGTGAATATCCCAGCGCTCAAAATGCTGCAGCGGCGCGGCATTCATGATCATCAGCGGGGGGTGAATCACGGGCCCAGCGTTCATCAGCGCACCCGATAACGCGTTGCCGCAGGGGTGCACCGAGGCATAGGCCCGCTGGATCACCGCCATGGCATGGTCGGTTTGGGCCGCTGGGTAAACCCCAGTCGGCAGACGCACCGCACGCGCCGACACGTTCACCGAAACTGCGTCGCGGCAGCGCGCCAAGTAGGGCAAGGTGCCGGTTTCTGCCCACGCCACGCGCGCTTGGTTGCCGGCGCTGCGCACCTGTTGCGCCATGGTGTAGCTGCCAAACGTGCCAGGGGCCAAAAACACCACTTGCCCGTCTGTCAGGTGCGGCGCCAGGGCCTGGGCAATGTCGTCTTGGGCTGTGGCGGGCGTGGGCAGCAACAGCAGTTCGGCGCCACGTACGGCTTGACCTATGTCTTGGCAAAGCGTTGGCAGAGGCACCTGATGCTGACCTTGCGCGTCGGTTAAACCCAGCGTTACAGCCTGGCGCAGCGGCTCAAAGGCCTCATGCTGACGGCGCCACCAAGTTACATCGTGCCCCTGCAGCATCAGGTCGGCGGCGGCGGCGTAGCACCCGTGCCCGCCCCCTAAGATGGCCACACGCATGGGAAATATCCTTAAAAATTGAGTGAAAGTATTTTGAACTTGAAATGTTTACTTGTAAAGTATCGTCGTTGACGTAAGGTAGCGCGTGGCTCTTTTGACGCAAGCGTTGGCGCAACAGCACAAAGGAATGCTATGAAAATCGTATGTGTAGGTGGCGGACCCGCAGGTTTGTACTTCGGCCTACTCATGAAAAAGCGCCACCCCGGGCATGAGGTGGTGGTGGTGGAGCGCAATCGCGCCTACGACACTTTTGGCTGGGGCGTGGTGTTTTCTGATGCCACCATGGGCGCGCTGCAGCGTGCCGACCCCAGCAGCGCCAAGGAAATTTTGGGTGCTTTCAATCATTGGGATGACATCGCGGTCCACATCAACGGCGCCACGCACGTCTCCGGTGGCCATGGCTTTTGCGGTATCGGACGCAAGCGTTTGCTCAATATTCTTCAACGCCGTTGTGAAGAAGTCGGTGTGGAGTTGGTGTTTGAGACCGAAATTCCTGCCGACGAAGACATTGCCGCACGCTATGGTGCGGACTTGGTGATTGCCTGCGACGGGGTCAACTCGCGCATTCGTGAGCGATTTGCGGCCACCTATCAGCCCGATATCGACGTGCGCCACTGCCGCTTTGTGTGGTTGGGCACGCGTAAATTGTTTAAGGCGTTTACTTTCGCATTTGAGCAAACCGAGCATGGCTGGTTTCAGGCCCACGCTTATCAGTTTGACGGTGACACCTCAACCTTTATTGTTGAGTGCCCCGAAGAGGTATGGCAGGCGGCTGGGCTTGAGCACATGACACAAGAGCAAAGCATTGCGTACTGCGAAGGTATTTTTGCTAAGTACCTAGACAACAAGCCCCTGATGTCCAATGCCACCCATCTGCGTGGCTCGGCTATGTGGATCAAATTTCAACGTGTGATTTGCCAGCACTGGACCCACTGGGTTGAGCAAGCCAATGGGCGGCGTGTGCCTTATGTGCTCATGGGTGACGCGGCGCACACCGCGCACTTTTCAATTGGATCGGGCACCAAACTGGCCCTTGAAGACGCCATTGCCATGGCCGATGCGTTTGACACCTGGGGTCATCAAGCCACGCAACTGCCCGAGGTTTTAAAGCGATACGAAGACGAGCGCGCGCTTGAGGTGTTGAAAATCCAAAACGCCGCGCGTAACTCAACCGAGTGGTTTGAGCGGGTCGAGCGCTATGTGCATATGGACCCAGCCCAGCTGACCTACGCCTTGCTCACGCGCAGCCAACGCATTTCACATGAAAACCTCAGGCTCCGTGACGCGCACTACGTGGCCGAGTACGAGCGGTGGTTTGCCCAACACATGGCTGAGTTGCCGGCCGATGCGCCGCAGGTGACGCAGGCGACACCGCCCATGTTTGTGCCGCTCAAGGCGCGCGAACTGACCATAAAAAACCGTGTCATGGTTTCGCCTATGGCCACCTATTCGGCCCACGATGGGTTGCCCAACGATTTTCACCTCATGCACTACGGCGCGCGTGCCATGGGTGGCGCGGGTATTGTGTTCACCGAAATGACCTGCGTCAGCGCGGAGGGGCGGATCACCCCTGGCTGTCCAGGGCTGTGGAATGATGAGCAGATGCTGGCGTGGCAACGCATCACCGACTTTGTGCACCAGCAATCAGACGCCAAAATCGCGCTGCAATTGGGCCATGCCGGGCGTAAGGGTTCAACCCGCCGGGCGTGGGATGGCATTGATCAGCCGCTTGATACTTCGGCCAGCGGCGAGGCCAATTGGCCGTTGTTGGCGCCTTCGGCTGTGCCGTACATCGACGGTGTGAGTCAGGTCCCAGCGGTCATGACCGAGGCCGACATGGACGCGGTGTGTGCCGACTTTGAGCATGCCACGCGTTTGGGCGTGCAGGCTGGATTTGACTGGCTGGAGCTGCACTGCGCCCACGGCTACTTGCTCTCTGGCTTTATCTCGCCGCTCACCAACCGCCGCACCGATGCCTACGGCGGCACACTTGAGAACCGCTTGCGCTTTCCGTTGCGTGTCTTTGCCGCCATGCGTGCCATTTGGCCACAAGACAAGCCGATGTCGGTGCGTATTTCGGCCCACGACTGGGTGGAGGGCGGTATTACCCCAGACGACGCGGTGCAGATCGCCCGCGCCTTTAAACAAGCGGGGGTGGACTTTGTCGATTGCTCCTCGGGGCAGGTTGACCGCCGCGAAAAGCCGGTGTACGGTCGCATGTTTCAAACGCCATTTGCCGACCGCATTCGAAACGAGGCAGGTGTGAAAACGATTGCCGTTGGCGCCATTTCGGAGGCTGATCACGTGAACAGCATCATTGCCGCAGGTCGCGCCGATTTATGCGCGGTGGCGCGTCCGCATTTGGCCAATCCAGCGTGGACGCTCACCGAAGCCGCTCGCATAGGCTACCAAGCTCAGGCGTGGCCCAAGCCCTACGCTTCGGCCAAGCGTCAGCTGGAAACTCAATTTGAGCGCGCCGTGGCACCAGCCGCGGTGGCGTCCCCCTTGTCTGTTACCAAGGCCCCGTCATGACCGAGTCCGCCCCATCTACCCGCCATCTGCCCGGCCAGCCGCATCAATTGCCCCGGCATAGGCATGCCATGGCCGCTTACCAAGGCGAGCACATTCATTGGCAGTGTCACAACGGCATTGCCACCGTAACCCTGGCGCGGCCGGAGCGCAAAAACCCTCTTACGTTTGAGTCTTACGCCGAGTTACGCGATCTATTTCGGGCGTTGGCTTACGCCGACGACGTGCACGTGGTGGTGCTCACGGGTGCGGGTGGTAATTTTTGCTCGGGTGGCGACGTGCACGACATCATTGGCCCGCTGACCCAGCTTGACATGCCTGGCCTGTTGGCTTTTACGCGCATGACCGGTGATGTCATCAAAGCCATGCGTGCCTGTCCGCAACCCATCATTGCCGCCATCGATGGCGTGTGCGCCGGCGCCGGGGCATTGCTTGCGTTGGGCTCGGATTTGCGTATGGGCACGGCGCGCAGCTCGGTGCATTTTTTGTTCAATAAGGTAGGACTGGCTGGCTGCGACATGGGTGCGTGCGCGTTGTTGCCCCGCGTCATCGGACAGGGCCGCGCGGCTGAGTTGCTCTTTTTTGGCCGAGGCTTAAAAGGGGAAGAGGCTGAGCGCTGGGGCTTTTACAACCGTCTATGCGAGCCCGATGCGCTGGCCAGCGAGGCCCAGGGCTGGGCGCAGCGTTTGGTGCAAGGCCCAACCTTTGCCAACGGTATCACCAAAAAAATGTTGCACCAAGAATGGAACATGGGGGTCGACGAGGCCATCGAGGCTGAGGCCCAAGCGCAGGCCTTGTGCATGATGACGAATGACTTTCACCGTGCGTACCATGCGTTTGTGGCCAAGCAAACGCCGGTTTTTGAGGGCGATTGACATGACCGCAACGCCGGCACCCGTCAGTGCCATGTCGCAGGCCGGCATGGCGTTGCCATGGTTTGACGACGCGCACCGTACCCTCAAAACCGCGCTCGATGCCTGGGCCGCTGAGCACCTGAAGCACCACGAGCCCGAGGGTCGGGCTGCCGTTGATGCACGCTGCCAGCAGCTGGTGCAGCAATTGGGTCAGGCCGGTTGGCTGCGCCATGCCGTGGCCGGGCGCACCTGGGGCGGGGCTGCCGACGCCATTGATACCCGCAACTTGTGTCTGCTGCGCGAAACCCTGGCGTTTCACGATGGCCTGGCTGACTTTGCGTTTGCCATGCAGGGCCTGGGCAGTGGCACGCTGGCCATGTTCGGTGCGCCGGCACAACAGGCCGACTGGTTGCCGCGTGTGGCACAGGGTGAGGCGATTGCCGCCTTTGCCCTCAGCGAGCCGCAAGCGGGCTCAGACGTGGCGGCCATGGCGTGCCAAGCCGAACCCGACGGTCAAGGGGGTTATCGCCTCAACGGCGAAAAAACCTGGATCTCAAACGGCGGCATTGCCGATTTCTACACGGTGTTTGCGGTTACAGAGCCCGGCGCGGGCGCCAAAGGCATCAGTGCCTTTGTGGTGCCGGCCAGTCAGCCGGGGTTGCACATTGCTCAACGTATCGACGTGGTGGCCCCGCATCCGCTGGCTACGTTGCGTTTTGACCAAGCACCGGTGGCAGCCAGCCAACGCATTGGCGCCGAGGGCGGTGGTTTTAAGCTGGCCATGGCCACCTTGGATGTATTTCGTACCTCAGTGGCTGCGGCTGCCCTGGGCTTTGGCCGGCGTGCGCTGCACGAGGCGCAACGTCAGGCCCGCGAGCGCAAGATGTTTGGCGGGCGTCTGGGCGACTTTCAGTTGACCCAAGCCAAGCTTGCCGACATGGCCACCGAGCTTGAAGCGGCGGCGCTTTTAACCTACCGCGCGGCATGGCTGCGTGATCAGGGCCAGCGTGTCACGCAAGAGGCGGCCATGGCAAAAATGTACGCCACCGAGGCCGCGCAACGCGCCATTGATGCGGCGGTGCAAATGCACGGCGGACGCGGCGTTACCAAGGGTGAGGTGGTGGAGTCGTTGTACCGAGAGATTCGGGCGCTGCGCATATACGAAGGCGCCACCGAGGTGCAGCAGCTCATCATTGCGCGCCAGTTGCTTAATGAGTCTAGGACTTAGTATCTCGCCAACGGAGGTATCACCATGTTTCCTGAACTTGCCCCCAGTAGCCATGTTGATTCGTTCACCCGTGACCACTTGCCGCCAGCGGCGCAATGGCCCGCGTTTGTTTTTTCTCGACCTGAGGCGATCTACCCCGAGCAAATCAACGCCGTGGCGCAGTGGTTGGATCAGGCTGTAGCCCGTGGCCATGGCGATCGCCCCGCGTTGATTGGGCACGAGCAAGACCAGAGCTTTGTCTGGAGTTACGCCCAGCTGCTCGAGCGGGTGGTACAGATTGGGCATGTGCTGACGCACGATTGCCAACTGGTGCCCGGGCAGCGGGTACTTTTGCGTGGCGCCAACACCCCCATGATGGCGGCGTGCCTGCTGGCGGTGATGCGCGCTGGACTGGTGGCGGTACCCACCATGCCGTTGTTGCGCGCGGCCGAGTTGCGCGTGATTGTTGACAAAGCCCAAATCGACGTTGCCCTGTACGACGCCAACCTTCCCAACGAGCTCGAGCCCTGCATGGCGCAAGGGCAGCAAGCGGGGTTGCGTTTGGCCATTCCTTTCAGAGCACCTCAAGCCGATGATGGGCTAGAGGCCCGCATGGCTGTTCACCCACGCGTTGGGGTGCCGCACGCGGCCGGCCGCGACGACGTGTGCTTGATTGCCTTTACCAGCGGCACCACGGGCAAGCCCAAGGGCACCATGCACTTTCAGCGCGATCTGCTGGCCATGTGCGATCTGGTGCCGCGCCATCTGCTTGCCATGGGTCACGACGACGTGGTGTGCGGCACGCCACCGCTGGCGTTTACCTTTGGGTTGGGCGGGTTACTGGCGTTTGCCCTGCATTGGGGCGCGTCGTCCATCTTGTTAGAAAAATACACCCCCGAGAGCCTGCTGCAAACGGTGCAACGCTACCGTGCCACGCAAATTTACACAGCGCCCACCTTTTACCGGCAAATGGCGGCGTTGGCCCAAGGCTTCGACCTGACATCCTTGCGGCAAACCATCTCCGCAGGTGAAGCCTTGCCCGACGCAACCCGTCGCGCGTGGCGCGAGGCCAGCGGCATGGAAATGGTGGACGGACTCGGCGGCACCGAAATGATCCACATCTACATTGGTTCGGCCAGCGCCGAGGTGCGCCCTGGGGCCATTGGCCGGGTGGTGCCTGGTTATGAGGCCATGGTGGTTGATGAGAACATGCAACCGGTTGCACCGGGCACGGTGGGGCGCTTGGCCGTGCGAGGCCCAACCGGGTGCAAATACCTTGCCGACCATAGACAAACCGAATACGTGCAGCAGGGCTGGAACCTGCCCGGGGATTCGGTGACGTGCGACGCCGACGGCTATTTTTACTATCAGGCGCGCAACGACGACATGATTATTTCGGCCGGCTACAACATTGCCGGGCCCGAGGTGGAAGACGCCTTGCTCACCCACCCCGACGTGTTGGAGTGCGCGGTGGTGGGCCTGCCTGACGAGGCGCGGGGGCAAATCGTGTGTGCTTACGTGGTGGTGAAACCCAACGTACAAGCCGACGCCGGGTTAGCGGAGGCGTTGCAGCAGCACGTCAAGCAGGCCATTGCGCCCTTTAAGTACCCGCGCAAAGTGCATTTTGTTGCCCAGCTTCCGCGCACCGAAACCGGCAAATTGCAGCGCTTTAAGCTGCGCCAAGCTGCCACTTCGTAACCCGTGCGTTACCCAACGCCGATTGAACTTATCAAAGGACACGCCATATGCCAACCGTATTACAACCCGCCAGCTGGCCCACCCCCAAAGGCTACGCCAACGCCGTACAAGCCAATGGGCCCTTTATTTTTGTGGCGGGCATGGTGGGCTGGACAGGTCAAGGCGAGTGGCAAACCGACGATTTTGTGGGCCAAGCCAAGCAAGCTTTGCAAAACATCGTGGAGACTTTGGCTTGCGGCGGTGCCGGCCCCCAGCATGTGGTGCGCATGACTTGGTACGTTAAAAGCAAGGCCGAGTACCTGGCCAACAGCCAAGCATTGGGCGCGGTTTACCGTGAGGTCATGGGGCGTGAGTTTGCCGCCATGACGTTGGTGGAGGTGTCAGACCTGGTGGAAGACCGCGCGAAACTGGAGATTGAGGTAACCGCGGCGCTAGGGTAAACCCCAGGGCATAACCCTGGATGACCCCAGTAGCGCGTGGGAGCCAGTGGTTATAGTATGGGAAGGTTTTTGGCTCTCACTTTATGGAGTACACATGAAAGTTTCGCAAATTGCACTGGTCGCGGCTGCCCTTGCCACGGCCTCGGTGGCATCGGCCACGGTCAAAATTGGTTTTGTAACCACGCTCACCACGCCGGCTGCCATCATTGGCAAAGACATGGAGAACTCGGTTAATCTGGCCATGGAGCATCTGGGTGGCAAGGCTGGCTCCACGCCCCTTCAGGTAATTTTTGCGGACGACGGTTTCAAGCCCGATGTCGGCAAACAAGCCACCGATCGCTTGCTTAAGCAAGACAACGTCGACTTTGTGGCCGGCTACATTTGGTCGCACGTGCTGCTTGCCTCGCAAAAATCGGTGCTCGATGCAGGCAAATTTTTAATCACCTCCAACGCCGGCCCAAGCCCCATGGCAGGTAAGCTGTGCAACAAAAACTTTTTCTCTACGGCCGGGCAAAACGATCAAACGCCCATGGCCTTGGGTGAGGTGCTGAACAAAAAAGGGGTAAAGTCAGCGTATGTCATGGCCCCCAATTACGCCGCAGGCAAAGACATGGCGGCAGGCTTTGAGCGCACCTTTAAAGGCAAGGTGGTGGGCAAAGATCTCACCAAGTGGGGAGCCGATGCGCAACTCGACTTCTCGGCTGAGTTGGCCAAGGTTCGTGCCAGCAACGCCGAGGCGATTTTTGTGTTCTACCCTGGCGCGGCCGGCCCGGCGTTTATTAAACAATACGAACAGTCGGGTCTAAGCAAGACCGTGCCCCTGTACTCGGTGTTCACGGTCGATTCGCTGTCGCTGCCGCGCCTGCAAAAGGCCAACTTCCAGGCAGCGGTTGGCTCGCGCACCACCCAACTGTGGGACCCCACGCTGGATAACGCGGCCAACAAGCGCTATGTGGCCGACTACAAAAAGAAGTTCGGCGGCTACCCCTCGTACTACGGGGCGCAAGCGTACGACGCCATCATGTTGATTGCTTCGGCGGTGAAAGCCGTGGGTGGTGATGTGTCCAATCCCGATAAGGTACGTGCCGCGCTTAAGGCAGCCAACTACGAATCGGTTCGTGGCAAATACACCTACGGTAACAACCACTTCCCCATTCAAAACTTTTACCTGCGCGAGGTGGTAAAAGACAGCGAGGGCAACTGGACCACCAAGGTGGTGGAGACGGTTTACACCAACCACGTGGATGCCTACGCAGCCGAATGCAAAATGTAATTGGGTAGCCTAAGGGCTACATGGGCGGGGGCCGGTGTTTTGCCGGCCCTTTGCATTGTTTAATTTATAAAGGCGCGCAGTGGACGGTTCGTTGTTGTTGATGCAGGTCATCAATGGCCTTCAGTTGGGGCTGTTGTTGTTTATGGTGGCATCGGGCCTGACGCTGGTTTTCGGCATTCTTGATTTTGTGAATCTGGCGCACGCCTCGCTGTACATGGTGGGCGCCATGATCTGCGCGTGGCTAAGCTATTTGG
>Ga0181605_10002290_pt1 | contig 16849 bp, 13 predicted proteins | sample 041ome_11_FD_148676 | JGI IMG/M metagenome (GOLD analysis project Ga0181605, IMG submission 148676) | Coastal salt marsh microbial communities from the Groves Creek Marsh, Skidaway Island, Georgia - 041411US metaG (spades assembly) | ecosystem: Environmental > Aquatic > Marine > Intertidal zone...
CTCTAAGAATTCTTTATTAGTCGCATAGCGAATGCAAACTCGATTAAAAATGAGGTTATTGAACCCGAACCTAAAGACAATTAAAGGATTTACAGTTCTTGAACTGATTGTGGCCGTAGCTGTTACAGCCGTACTGACTGGTATGCTCCTGTTGATCTCCACCCAAGTCTTAGAAACTCAGTCCAGAACCGATGCAGAATTAGAACGAAATCAAGTTGCCCATTTCGTTTTAGATCAAATTCAGGAGGATTTACAATGCGCACTTTACCGTAACGATGGAAATGTGTGGATGGCCCTAAGTTTATTAAACGAATCTGGGAATAGTGGCTCTTGGATAGAAGCATCCAAGACATCATTCGCGAAGTCTCCTTTAAATTCGCTTAGAATTATTGATTCTGATTGGCCGACTGGGGCCCTACAGGATTCGGAAATCGACTCCCTTGGGCAGGGGCCATTCCATAAATCGAGGTTCGGGGTTGCCGGTACCTGGCTACGGTTTTTCACACAATCACCCGAACTTGACCCTCAGGCAAATGGAAATGGTGCAGCTAGGGCAGTCGCTTATCAAATCATTCGATACGGGATCACTGGTTCCACTACTTCAAGAAAAAGATATCATCTTTTTCGATCTGATGTTTCTGCGAAAAATACTTTTGAAGCGGGCTACAATTTACACCCAGACAATGAAAGTGGATATGGAATAAATGCATCCAACCTATCTATGGACCTAAATTTTCCTGATACTCCCCGAGTCCCCTCAACAATCATTAACCCTATTATCGACGTGGGTACAGACTATCCCCCTGCTTCATTTTCTTTAGCCACCAACATCATTGATTTTGGCATACGGGCTTATCACTTGGAAAAGAATAGTTTTGGCACAGGAAATCTAGTTCAACTCTTTCCTCCGATTAAATTGGATTCTCCAGGGAACCTTCTTTCTGAAGAATTTTTTGCCACTTCACACAAACCTTACCAAGAAATTGCGGACCCAACATTCTACCAATTCCCCGATGTGGTGGATGTGATGGTTCGGGTGTTATCCGAAGAAGGAGCCAGAATCCTCGAAAATTATGAAAATGGCAGTTTTCCTAATACCGAAGAGGTGGATTGGTGGAGCATCGCCGAGGAACACTCAAAGGTATATTTCCGTAGAATTAAAATATACGGCAGTGGCATATAAATTTAAATAAATCCTTTTTGCTTTCTGTATTTTAAGGGGGTAATTTTCATTTGCCTCCTAAATAACTGGGTAAAAGAGCTCTGATCATAGAATCCATTTTCTTTGGCTATTACAGAGAGCTTGTTCGAAGACGATAACAGATCATCACAAGCAGCTTCGATACGGGTTCGGGTGATAAATTGCATAGGAGCGATCCCAAATAACTCAACAAATCCACGATGCAACTTTCGGTGCGTAAGACCAGAAATACGAACTAAATCACTGATCGAAATTTCCCCTCGAAAATGATTTCGGATATGATTTACCGCTCGACCAATTTCATCATCTCTCTCCCACTTTAATTCTTTCTTTTCGCCATCACCATAGGGACGAACCGTGCCCATTAATCCAATGACATCTTTTCGATCATTGAAGAGTGGATACTTATTTGTCAGATACCAGTCGGGTAAACCCTGGCTGTTGAAAACTAGCTCTAATATATTTAGCTTTGGTTTTTTCGACTCAAAGATTTCCCGGTCATCCCTTCTAAAATGTTCGGCTAACCTCGCCGGGAAAATATCAAAGTCGGACTTTCCAAATAATTCTTCCTGAGACAATCCCAGTCTAGGTAAAAAACCTGCATTTACCATAACCAACCTATGGTCTCTGTCCTTGATAAAAAAACTTACCCCGGGGATATCATCAAATAAACTAGTAACGAGTAAGGAATTACATTGATTCTTTTCGAACCAATCAGAAATATGCTGAATAGATTTGGTAGTTTTGTTAAAATCAAAATCATTCATAATTTTATGATATTTACATTAATGATTTTGATGCAACAACTTTAATTCTCTACACTCCTTTATCTAAGAAGGGTTTTGAAAATTGTAAAGATACCCTTTTTTAGTTTTCAACCAAACTATTTTCAAGTTTCCAAGTTATCGGCTCTTGGTTGCAACAGGATTTGCATAAAACGGAACCCTTTCAATGAGTCCTGTAAATACAGTTTAGATGACTAGCTTTTGGAAAAAAGAGGTCAGTCTTCTAAACCCAATTTCTTAAGCTTGGGTCGGATCACAAAAGAGCAATAACCTTGATTCGGGTTTTTAGCATAATAGTCCTGATGATACTCTTCCGCAGGATAAAATTTAGGAGCAGGTACGATTTCGGTAACGACTGGATCCACAAACTGATTAGAAAGATTTTCTTTCCAGTGAAGGGCAATCTTCTCCTGATTCTCATTGTAAAACATCACAGTGGATCGATACTGAGTGCCCACATCTGCACCTTGTCTATTTAGGGTAGTAGGATCATGTGCTTTACCAAAAACTTCTAATATTTCAGCAAAGGATATAATATCTGCAGAGAATTTAATTTGGATTACTTCAGCATGACCGGACTGTCCGGTACATATATCCTTGTACGTAGGGTTGAGCAAAGCACCCCCTGCATACCCAGAAACTACATCCAAAACACCTTCTATTTTTTCAAAAACTGCTTCGGTGCACCAAAAACACCCTCCTCCCACTAAAGCAAATTCCACACTGGATGATTTTGTCATATTTTGTTCTTTATGCCCGGGAGTTTCACTTCCAAAGGCACTAAGCGTAAAGATGCAGATCCATGAAAATAATAAACATAAGTTGAAAATTCGCATCGATTAATTAGTTAACCATTCATGTCCCCGATGTAGCAATAATTTATCCGCAGCAAGCGGACCCCAAGTACCTGCAGAATACTTTTCTAATCCGGCCGTTCCTTGGCTATTCCATGACTGAAGCACGGGCGAAAGCAACCCCCAGGATTGCTCAGCTTCGTCCCCCCGAATAAACAAGGTGCCATCTCCTACCAAAGCATCGAGGATGAGTCTTTCATAAGCTTCGGGGGTGTTGGATCCAAAAGTTGTATCATAGCCAAATGAAAGATTAACAGGCTGCAGTTTGGTCTCTAATCCAGGTGTTTTTGAGTTTAAGCTTAAACTTACTCCTTCATCAGGTTGTATACGAATTTTAAGCAGGTTAGGAGAGAGCGGAACTTGAGAATTTTGTCCGAAAAGGATTGCGGGTGGTCTGGTAAACTGAACCACAATTTCACTGACTTTTTGCTTAAGCCTTTTTCCTGATCTTATGTAAAAGGGAACCCCTTTCCACCTCCAATTATCCAATTGCAGACAAAGAGCCGTATAAGTCTCCGTGAAGGAATTATTTGGAACTCCATCTTCTTCAAGATAACCAATTGCTTTTTCACCACCTACTAAGCCCTCTGTGTAAACACCACGAACAACTTCCGCATGAGATGTGTCAACCGTTAGGGGCTTGATAGCCTGTAAAGCTTTTACTTTCTCATCTCTAATTGCTTCAGGGTCCAATGATGAAGGAGGCTCCATGGTGGTAAGAGCCAGTAATTGCATGACATGGTTCTGAATCATGTCTCGCAAGGCTCCACTGCGATCATAGTAACCTGCACGGGAACCGACTCCTAGTTCTTCAGATACAGTTATTTGGACGCAAGAAACATAATTTCGATTCCAAACTGGCTCAAAAATAGTGTTGGCAAATCTTTGCACCAACAAACTTTGTACAGTTTCTTTTCCCAAGTAGTGATCAATGCGGAATACCTGAGATTCGGCAAATCTTCGATTAATCATCTGGTTGAGCTCCCGGGCACTCTCCAGATCCCGGCCAAAAGGCTTTTCGATAATTACTTTCGAAGCAGATGAGGTGTTGTGGTGCAGTCTGGCTAAGCCACTATTCCCCAAATTTTCAAGAATTGGAAGAAATCCAGATGGCGGCGTTGAAAGGTAAAAAATACTCTGTACTGGTTCTCCTACGGAGCTTTCGATTTCTTCAATCTTAGATTTAAGGGAATCAAAGCTTTTCTCATCATCATAAGCCCCGCTATGAAAAGACACATTGGGTTCTAATTTACTCCAAACCTTTTCATCAACCGGTCTACGAGAATAAGAATTGAGAGATTTCTTGAGTGTATTTCTGAACTCTTCATTTTCAACAGACTTCCGGCCATATCCTATTAAAAAGAAGTTCTCTGGAAGCAATTTATCGATAGAAAGATTGAAGAGAGCGGGAACCAATTTGCGCGAAGTTAAATCTCCCGATGCACCAAAAATGACCATTACGGTGGGAGGAATGGTTCTTTTACTGAAATTTGTCATGAGCCAGCCACAATACGGGGTGTAAATTACTATGGAAAGAGGGAAACGTTTTCATGATGAAATACTTTTCCCCAACATGGACCCAAATCTACCTCAGTTACATCAAAACGATAGATTGGAAATTGCCCATCATGCTTCTTTAAGAAGTCATTAAATGCACAAAGAAGAGATTTTCTCTTTCTATGATTTAAAGAAAAATATCCGCTATTGATGGCAGATTGAGATCGAGCCCGAACTTCAATAAACACTAAGCACTCATCATCCATTGCAATTAAATCAATTTCTTTTCTTACATCATAAGGACTATGCCAATTTTTATGAATAATTTTAAATTTTTTGCTGATCAAATAGTCTCTTGCAATCCACTCTCCAAACCAGCCTTTAACTCGGGTATTACGAAGGGGAACTTTGATGCCTAACCTCCAAAGATATTCCAATACTCTACGATTGAACTGAATTTTAGCTAACGCCATTCGTGCTTTGGGTAACGACCCGCCAAATCTTTTCGGACAACGGGATAACTCGTTTTCCAAAAGTTTAATAAATTGGATGTTCTTTGGACTGGTCTGCGGCTAGGTGCTAATATTTCCAATACCAATGGGTATTTTCCAAAAACAATCGATGGGTGCTCCAATACATCATATAAATCTTGAAGGATCACTCTCAATATTACCTCATTTTTAGAAGAATAATCTAATGGAAAAGGTCTACGTCCCATCTTCAAATCAATGGTTGCTGGAACTGCTTCATCCAAGAGCTTTACTTCTTCAGAACTAAAACACTCTAATAGAGGCTGATAGATTTCTAAGTTTTTAATTTCTCTCCAAGTCGAAGCCTTTTCGCATAATTCCTGATAGAAAAGAAACTTCGTTTCCTTATCGAAACTACTGACTTCATATTCCGGATACTTAGAAGCTAAAAAGCTTTTTCGATCTAAAAATGTTTCTACTTGTGCGTTCCAATTCTTAAGCTTCAAGTCTCCCCTTTGTAGTGCTTCTGCATAAGCCTTGGTTTTTTCATCCTGACCAACTTCTTCTGTTTCTGAGATCGACAAAACAAAACCGCCCCATCCTTCTGTACTTCGTTTAACAACTCTTCTTGTCGAAAGATCTAGAAATGTTTCTTCTTTATGAATTATTTTAGTGGAGAAAAACTCTCTTATCCAAGATTCATCTAAACCACTCACGCTTTCCATCTCTAAGGTAATTCTTCCCTTCACCTTCTTCTCTAAAATTTGTGAGGCTAAAACAAATTTTTCGGTACCGACCACAGACTGATGACTTAAATGTAATTTTCTTCCATTTACATCCTGATAAATTTTTTGCCCGTTACTAACCAAATACGCAACTTGGTTTGGGAAACACTGGAGCAGTGCCTTGGCTAAAAATTCATATTGATTTAGGACTAAATTAAAGGAATGACCCACTAAATTACATAACATCTGAGCGACCTTAGCAATCTCTTGGCAGCGGGCACCATTGATTCCGACCTTTCGGCACTCAAAAACAGAAAAATTTCTTCGATTCGCTTCCTCAAATGCCAAAAGTAAACAATAAATATCTGATCTTGGTTTCCGTATCTGATAAAAGTCCACCAAATTGCCAGATTGTACAAAAGAACGGCCATCTAAAATAGCCAAAAGTAATGCGATTACTGGTACTGCATCATTCTCTTTGGCAATAAGTAATGCATGTGCCCAAGTTGGGTGGATCGGTAAATTACTCATTTGTTCCCCATGAGGAGTTAAGTCAAAATGGCGGTTTAGCGCTCCCAGTGATTGAAGTTTTTCTTGTGCATCGCTGATAGCTTCCTGAGAGATAGGATCAAGAAGTTTGATGTTTTCGAGCTTAATATCCGCTGATCTTAAATTTAAATAAATTTCGCTTAAATCAATATATGAGATCTCTGGAGAATCGAAATCGGGCCGGTTATCGTGCACGGATTTCGACCATAATCTCAAGCAATACCCAGGTTTAAGTCGTCCTGCTCTTCCGGCTCTCTGATCTGCAGAACTTTTGCTAATCGGTTCACTCAGTAACACATTAATACCACGCTTTGAATCGAAACGCATTTTTTTTGCTTTGCCTGTATCGATCACAACCGTGATTCCCTCGATCGTGAGAGAAGTCTCAGCAATATTTGTACTAACAATAATTTTTCGATTCTTTGATCGTTGTAGAGCTAAATCTTGCTTTTCTACTGAAAGATCGCCAAAGAGCGGCCTAACCTCGATGCCATTCGACCAAGGGCAGCCTAAAATCGCTTGGATCGTTTTAGTTATCTCGTAAGCACCATCCATGAAAATAAGGACGTCTCCATCAAACTTATTCAAGAGCTTTGGCAGAAGGTCCGAGACTGATTTCCATATGGTATTTTGACTAGGAATAGCTTTGTGCTCAATTTCTACAGGAAAGCTTTTCCCGGTTAACTCCAAGGGAACCGAATGGGGAATAAAATTAGTGACTTTCCCCAGATCAAGAGTGGCAGAAGTTACAATAATCCTCAACTTGGGGTAAGATTCACAAAGTCTTATTGCCTGAGTAAGGCAAAGGTCTATGTGAGCACTTCTTTCGTGAAATTCATCTAAGATAAGTACCTCCAGATTCTCCAACCCATTTCTGCTAAGAAGCTTGTTCAGGACAATACCATCGGTTGCGTAAAGAATTTGAGTTCTTGGAGAGCTTTGTTTCTCAAAACGAACCTCATACCCAACTTCCTGTCCCATAGTCCAATTAGCTAAGTGAGCAACTTGCTTTGCCAGTGTCCTGGCTGCAATTCTTCGCGGTTGGCTAACCAAAATCCTGCCCCCGACTAACCCAGATTCAGCTAGCAAAAAGGGGAGGGCAATCGATTTCCCTGAACCAGTCGGAGATTTTAGAACTAAATGTCTATGTTTTGCCCAAGCATCCCGAATACACTGAAATTCCTTAAAAACTGGGAGATTTTTGATAGATTCCACCTGATTAAGATTTTAATCGGATTCAATTTTCAGCCAACAAATTACCCAGATTGGCGGCAAAGATAATTTTAATCGAATAGAGAGCTATACTGCTTGAGCATCTTTTGAGCAGAGAGATCACCTTTTTGAGCGGCAACGGACAACCATTGTTTGGCTTCTTTGGGACTTTTGGATGTACCTTTTCCGGACAGCTTCATTAGCCCGACCATTCGGGCTGCTTCTGGGTAACCACCTTTGGCTAAGGGTAATAATATCTGAAAAGCCTTTTCATAATCTTTAGCTTTTCCAATACCCGTGTAATACTCTCGGGCTAACTGAATTCGTTGACGATCTCCCATAGATGGACTTGCTGGTGAATCACTTGTTATTTGTTGTTCACTAATAGGATCCGAGCCCTGGTTCCCCATTTTTTCCAGATAAGATTTCGCTAATTTATGGTTTTGGTCCGCAGCTTTTCGCAAAAAATAGATCCCTTGACTAAGGTTTTTAGAAAGCTTTTCATCTCCTTCAGTAAGAAGGCGACCTAAAACATATTGTGCTTCTGCAAAATTTTGTTTTTCTGCAACTTGTAACCACTGGGCAGCTTTAACAGAATCCTGACTAACCCCGTCTCCATTGTAGTAAGCCATTCCAAGATTAAATCTGGCTGTTAGAGACTTTGCCCGCACCGCTTCCGATAAAAGAGAAACTCCTTTGTCAGGATCTCGTTCTAGAATACCAGGTAACCCTTTAAGATAAAGGGCACCAATTGTGGCCTGTGCCTGTGGGTAACCAGCATCTGCTGATTTTTGAAATAGATCCAGAGCCCGGGAAACATTTGTGGGAAGAACCTGAAAATCAATTTCACCCATGCAATACATCGCTACAGGGTCGCCCTCAGATGCTCTCCTTTGTAAGAGTAACGCAGCATCCTGATAAAGTCTCGTAGCTTCTGCAAAATCTCCGTCAAGCATGGCAAGATTAGCTAAATTATAAGAGCCAAAAGGGTGCCCTTTCTTTAAGGCTGCTTTCGACCACTGCTCAGCTGCACTTAAATTAACCGAACAACCCGCCTCCCCAGATCGAAGGAAAATTCCCAATAAACCCATGTAGTAAGGGGAGCCGGATTTTGCTTTCAATACAACCTGATCGTAAGTTAGGGATGGTGTCCAAACCTCCTCACAAAAGCAATTATGGTACATGAAAATACCGATGAGTAAGGTGAATATTTTCTTCATAATTCGAATGCTCCCTTGAGCTTAGTCTAAGTGAAATAAGTTCCAAGCTTGAAAGGTTGATTGCTTTAGCAAAGATGGGTGGAATCAAATGATCAGATTTCTCACTGCCTTTTATTTTTCTGCGTATTCAATTCTTTTGTTCAACCCAACAAAAACTTATGGTCAAATCACTAGTCTTGCGGACCTGGAGCTATCCAAAATCATCGCTAGACAAGAAAAACTTTTTAAAAATGGCAAAGATTGGACAGAGGGTGCCTTGACCAGAGAAGCACAAGAGATCGTGACTTGGTATGAAAACTTTCTACTTGGTAATCCAAAACATCTAAACGGTTACATTTTATTCGGAAAATTTCTTTCCCGAACAGATCAAAAGGAAGCGGCTTTGGATTTATTTCTTAAAGCGGATCAAATCAATCCGAATATTGCTGTAGTCAAACAGTTTATAGGAAACTTTTTGGTCGAAAAAGGAAAACCATTAGAGGCGTTTCCTTTTTTACTTATGACCACAAGACTTTCTCCGGCTGAACCAGTATATCATTTTGATTTAGGTAACTTCATTTTTCTTTTTCAAAACGAATTAGAAGGGATTGAGGATCACGAGAAGCTTTTGGTTCTCATGCATGAATGCTTCAAGGAAGCTGTCGCTCTAGATCCACAAAACTTCGATTACCAATTGAGGTTTGCTCAGAGTTTTTTTGATTTTAACCATACGATGCATGAAAATGCATTAGCTGCTTGGGAGGTTCTATTGAATGAATTTGGACCAAGAACTGAAGATGAGATTGATTACATAATGATTTCGAAAGCACGCACCCTTCTATCGATGAATAAGGTAGGAGAGTCTCTGAAAATTCTAAAATCCATACAATCCAAAGCACTAGAAAATCAAAAAAATAGCCTGCTCAAGAAAGCCAAAACAATCGACCAAGATTACCGCAAAAAAAGTTCATGGCACATAAGAAGTTCAGAACGCTTTCGATTCCAAGATCCTTATTCCTTTCCAATTGATCCGCACCTAAAAAAAATGAAGGCAGTTACTTTAAAGTTATCACAAGAAAAGATGCTGGACCACTTAAAGCGTGATGTTATCCGAGCTAAAATCGAAGAAAACGGATCCTTGTCTCTTGAGTTTTCATCGAATGCAAATTGAAACAACTTCTCCTTCAAGCCTTTTTACCCTATGAAAGAATTCCTTTTTACTAAATATTTTTATAGATGAGATGTATCGCTCAATTTAATTCAGAAAATCATGCCTTGAAGTTTTGGAACTTCTTGAAAAAGCAGGGCATTGAATCTTCCCTTGAAAAAGCTGGATCGGAAGAACAAGAGTTGACCGAAGTTTGGGTTGAAGATGAAGATCGTATGGCCCTGGCAAACTCATACTTGATAGAATTTCAGGCAAATCCAGAAAACTCCAAATTCTCCGAAGTACCCAAAAAAGAAATTATCAAGAAACCAAATATTTCTTTCAATAGACAAGGGTACAAGGAACATAACTTAGGAAAAAAATGGCATAAAGTTGATCTTTCTCCAGGAGTTATAACTTTATCAATTATTATAACTTGTGTCGCTGTATTTCTCGTCTCTGGTATGGGGAAAAATACCGAGATCGTTGGTGGCCTTTTTATTTCCGAGAAAGTGAATGGTCAATTGTCAGAAATTGCCAATGGTGAAGTCTGGAGGTTTTTTACACCTATTTTCCTTCACTTTAATTTTTTGCATATCCTGTTTAATATGTTCTGGCTACATGACTTAGGGAGCCAAATTGAAAGACGAAAAGGGCCCAAGTTCTTTATCACATTTCTTCTCTTGATCGCCCTTACATCCAATCTTTTTCAATTTGTATTTTCCGGACCAGCTTTCGGAGGAATGTCTGGGGTAGTTTATGGACTCTTTGGTTATGTCTGGATAAAAAATCGCCTCGACCCAGCGGATGGCTTCAGGTTAGACCCCACGGTCGCAATGATCATGTTTGGGTTTTTTCTTCTTTGCTTTACCGGAATGTTTGGCGGTGTAGCAAATTGGGCTCATGCAGGAGGGCTCGCTGTTGGACTCGTATGGGGGTATGCATCTGCCTACAGATGGAACCGTGGGAAAAATTAATCTTCGGTACTAATTATTTCGTAGATTGCCAACCCCGCTCGAAGATTTGGAAGAAAATCACATTTTCTAACCCAATCACCACGGTAAAAAAGCTTTCGGCCCAGATTTAATTTAATTCCCGAAGCCTGTAATCTTTTGCAAAATTCTTCAAATTCATGAATCGAAAAATGGTTACTGAGATGATTACTTTCCCATTCATGAGGGTATACTTCATTACGAATACGACAACCCTTGAGGAGAAAATTCCAACGATTTCTCCAATACCCATAATTCACAAAACTAATTGCAACTTTTCGACCCACTCTAAGTGCTTCTTTTATAATACAACCCGGCTCGGGTAGTGTTTCAACCATTCTTGAAAAAATAACCCAATCATAAGAGTTGTTGTTACACTTAGAAAGTGCGGTTAAAATTTCTTCTTGGTAGACAGGTACTTTTCTGGAAACGCAAGAGATGGCGTTACGAAGTTTCCAATCAACACCTAACCCCTGAACATCCTTAGTTTCCCGGAGATGCTCCAAAAGCAAGCCTCTGCCACAACCAAGGTCTAAAATCTTATCCTTGGCCAGTACCCAATCATCGATGGCACGAAAATCTACTTCTTTTTTAACGTCGTACCGATTTCTTATCTTTCTAAACCCATCGACCTCATTGCTTTGATCTTTTACAGAATCATCTGTTTGTAAGAAACTGGCAAGCGACCCAAGAAATGGGCCTGAATCGATCAGAAAAGAATCATGACCATGGGAATGACTGATCTCCAAATAAGAGGCATTTTTCCCAGCTTTTAAAAGAGCATCAACAATATCTTTATTTTGTTTGGGGGTGTACAACCAATCACTCGAGAAAGCGATAACGAGTGTTCTCGTATCCACTTGAGAAACGGCATCCTCAAGGCCATTTTCTCCAACAAGATTAAAGCGATCCAAAGCCTCTGTAAGCTTTAGGTATGAATTTGCATCAAATCTATCAACAAATTTTTTACCTTGGTAATCAAGGTAGCCCTGCACACTAAATTCAAATTCCTTAGTCGGGTCCAATCTACGATCCCCGCCAAACTTTTCTTCCATACCAATATCAGATAGATAGGTGATGTGTGCCATCATTCGGGCAACCGACAACCCTTTACGGGGACCTGCACCTTTTTCGTAATTACCTTTTTCCCAAGCTAAATCGCCACGGATTGAGCACCTTCCTGCTTCATTAAAAGCAAGCGTTTGAACGCTGTGCTTGGCAGTAGCAGCAATAATAATCGCATTTTTGGCAAAACCAGGATACTCCACGATCCATTGCAAAGCCTGCATGCCCCCCATGCTTCCACCGATCACGGCATGTAATTGGCAAATCCCAAAATGATCGATCAATGCTTTCTGGGCATGAATCATATCTGAAATCGAAAGATCAGGAAAGTTTCCTCCCATCGAGGCTTCATTCCCATTGGGGTTTTCGCTTGCAGGCCCAGTAGATCCCCTGCATCCACCTAGGCAGTTTGAAGACAGCACAAAGAAACGGTTCGTGTCAATGGGCTTACCTGGCCCAACCACATGGTTCCACCAGCCTGGTTTTTCATCTGCCTCATGGTAAATACCAGCGACATGATGATCGCCAGTTAATGCATGGCATATGTAAATTGCATTATCTTTTTGGGCATTTAATTTTCCGTAGCACTCATACCTTAGTTCAATCCGATCCAGGCAAGCTCCGTTGGTCAGTTTGAATGGGGTTTCACTAACGAATGTCTCTTCTTTAACCAATCCAATTTCTTTTGGTTGGTTCAGGTATGGACTGGAAGCAGGCATTATTTGAAAGAACGCCTTTTCAGGCTTAGATATTCAAGTTATCAGGAAAGTTTATCCAATAAAGCTTTGTTCATGTCATAATTTCCATGAACAGATTTTACATCCTCTAAATCCTCCAAAGATTCAATTAGATTCAAAATTTTACGAGCCGTTTCCTCGTCTTCAATCGTAACTAAAGTGTTGGGGATATAGGCGAGCTCAGAGGAGTCGGGCTCGATTCCCTTATTTTCAAATGCTTCTGCCAATCGATCAAATTCACTCACCTCACAAATGACCTCATAGTGATCATCCTCGATAAGCACATCTTCGGCTTCATTTTCCAAAGCAAGTTCGGTTAATTCATCTTCAGCTATTTTTTCTAAAGCCAAAAGAAATTGTCCTTTGCGCTTAAAATTAAAGGCTAGGGCACCTACGCCAGCGAGATTTCCTCCTCCCTTGGAGAAAGTACTTCTAACCTCCGAAGCAGAACGGTTTTTATTATCCGTAGTAACCTCAACAATCAATCCGACCCCGCCCGGTGCATATCCCTCATAAAGCAGCTCTTCTATGGTTATTCCTCCGAGTTCTCCTGCTCCCTTCTTGATCGCACGATCAATGTTATCAGACGGCATATTGGATTGCTTCGCTTTGAGTATAAGCGTTCTTAGTCTCGGATTAAATTCTGGATCTTTCCCTCCGTCTCGGGTGGCTAAGGAAATTTCTTTGCTGATAACACTAAAGATTTTGCCTCTTTTGGCGTCAACCGCAGCTTTGTGCCTCTTAGTTGTTGCCCATTTACTGTGTCCTGACATGAGAAAAACTTACTTATAAATTTGCTACACTTATGATTTTTTTTCTAGTTCTTCCTTTAAAGATTTATAAGCTTCTATGATCTTGTCACGCTTTTCCTCCGCAAGCGTTTTCTTTTGTTCTGACATAGCTGATAATCTTTCAGGTGAATAGTTTTTCATTCTTTCCTTATACCTGTACTCAAGGGTCGATAAATCAATCTTGCCCTTAATTTTTAAGCCAAGAAGATTGCGGTGTTTCGTCTGCTCGTCATCTAATTCTTGATAATCTTCAGATTTGTTATTTTTCTTGGTTTTAGTGTCATCACTATCAGATGAATCATCCGGATCTATGGCAATTTTCGGCAAATCAACGGAGTTCTTCGTGAGCAAGGTTTGTAAAATCGTCATGATATTTTGCACAGTCCAATACAGGACTAGGGCAGAAGAGAAAAAGTAGAGAAATACCAAAAACATGAAGGGCATAAACCTCATCATTTTGGCATTTATTCTTTGGGCTTCACTCATTTCGGGACCAAGCTGCATCGGGTTTAAGCGCATTTGATACCATTGCGTGATAACCATAAAAATAGGGAGAATGTTTAGAGAAAAGCCTTGAAGCATCGCCACATTGTCTTGCTCGGATAAGTCCGTTGCCCATAGGAATTGCTGCCCATAAAGCTCTGCTGCCGATCTGAGCATCCAAAACATTCCCAAGAAAATTGGGATTTGAATAAGAATAGGCCAGCATCCGGCAAATGGATTCACCTTGTGCTCCTTGTAAAACTTCATCATTTCCTGATTCAGTTTTTGCGGACTTCCCTTGTGCTTTTCCCTTAGTTTAGAGAGCGGACCTTGGAGTGCCTGCATCTTCTTTTGAGACCGAGTGGCTTGGGCAGTTAAAGGCCAAAGGATGAGTTTAACTAAAATGGTTAACGCAATAATACCAAATCCATAGCTGCCCAAAAGAGCACTAAGTTTATTTAAACTCCAGCTAAGCGGTTCTGAAATCCACCAAAAAATACCAAACTGCATAACCTTTTTTTGTTCTGAGGACAGCTTAGAGAGTTCCACATAATCTTTTGGTCCAGCATACAAACTGAATGAGAATTCTTTTGGCTCACCAGGCTTGAGAATACCCAAAGGAAAGGAGACTGCCCCGCTAATTCCGAGAATTTCCTTCCCATCATCTGAGGTTATTTTTTGAACAGACTCACCCATGACTCGAAAATCTGTGAGTTCAGATTCCGGTTTAAGTATATTTACAAAAAACTGATTATTAACGCATGCCCACTTTACTTTGGATAACCTGCGTGGTTGAATTTTACCACTTGGTCCCATCTCGTTTAATTGAAAAAATTCTTCTTTCTCTCCATCAATTCTACCACTACAGGTTGCACAAGAACAACCTTCAGCTAGAGGAGCCCCATCGTTGTAATAACCTACACTCAGATAAGTAGAAGCCTGATCAAAAGGGTTATACATACGAGGAATTTGAAAGCTTGAACCTAAAAACATTCGTACCCGATCGATCGCGATCGGAGCATTCCTCAAGTTTTTAAAAATAGTACGATGGTTTATAAGATATCCATTATTTGGATCCCGTTCGTAGATACGATCAATCTGTAAATCTTCACTTGATACCCAGCGAAAAACAACTCTTCCTGCAGTTTCCTCAACAATTTCAAACCCTCTAGGATTTGGTAATCCCTGGGAGATTAAATTTCCTTGATTGTCTTCGAGGGCAATTCCAAGGAGAGGGTTCTGTGAGTGGTTTAAATCATATGCCTTGTTTAGCCTATCCGACTTGTGCAATTGGATAGAGCGAATGCTACCTGTATGATTGGAAAATACGAGGGAAGATAGATCAGTGGATAAACCCGGGGTCAGGATTTCATCGCCTAACTCATTGGCAGGCTTTAATCCTAATTCATTAGATGCAAAACTGGTAGGGGTGCCTGCATTGCTCTGACCTCCCTTCCATGTTTGATTACCTTCTGAAGCTTGATCGACTGACGGAATCTCGTTTTGGCTAATTACAGGGTAATTCTTTCTATCAACCGGTTGGGATCCCTGCTCCCAAATCAAATAAAAAGCTAATACAAGAAAAACAACACCTATTAAATAATTTTTCATAGTCTCTTTGCTGCCTGAACAAGTGTCTGCTTAAAGGAAGCTTCTAAGTAAGTGAAATCAGTTTTGAAAATTGGTTTCTTGGGTACAACCACTATTTGACAAGAATTGGGAAGCATATCTTTACTTTTGCGATAAAGTTCTCTTACGAGGCGCTTGGCCTTGTTTCTACAGACCGCATTACCTAAACGCTTTGTCGCAATTATGCCAAGTTTTCGAGTCAACCCCTGGCGGTTATCAATCTGTAACCAAAATGGTTTTTGTTTAAAGGAAATCCCATGATTTTTAATTCTTAAAAAATCTGAGTTTCGGGACAATCTTTCCATGCGTGAAAGATTGTAGCTCACGCGAGATAAGTAGTTACGAGTTAACGAAAACGGGGAAGCACCGAAGCCGTGAGTTTCGCTCTGCCTTTACGACGACGGTTTTGTAGCACCTTGCGACCTGCACTAGTTTGATTACGCTTACGAAACCCAAATTTTCTGGCTCGGCGTAGTTTGGATGGATTGTAGGTTGATTTCATGACAAAGAGTAAAAAGTAAAGCATCGTAGCCTAATGTCAAACTCTGAGAGTCTGGTTTTAACAGACAATAATTTAGAGATTGGTCTTGCGATTCATAAGAGGATTCCCATTATTATGTGTTTGGTCCCGTTCGTCTAGCCAGGTCAGGACACCGGGTTTTCATCCCGGCAACAGGGGTTCGAATCCCCTACGGGACGCCATTTTTAAGCGTCTTGCTCCTTTTGTTTTTGTCATTAGGTATTGATCATGAAGACCAAATCAAAACCCATCATTCTGAAGGGTGCTCGGCAAAACAACTTGAAAGGAGTAGACCTTTCACTTTATCCAGGCGAATTTACCGTGATCACCGGTCTAAGTGGAACGGGAAAATCAACCCTACTTTTTGATGTCTTACATGCGGAGGGACAAAGGAGGTATGTAGAAACATTCAGTCCCTATGTCAGGCAGTTCATGGAAGCTCTACCTAGACCTCACATTGAGTCCATGACGAACGCTAGACCTTCCATTGCAGTTGAGCAGAAAAACTCAATTCGGAACTCTAGATCAACGGTAGGTACCATGACTGAACTGTGTGACTATTTCAAAGTGTGGTTTTCTCAAGTAGCAAAATTGCATGATCCGGATCATCCCCGTGAAATTATCTCGGAAGAAAATACCTCTACTCAAGCTAGATCCTGCTTAGCAAAATTGATCAATCAAACCATTGTATTTGGCTTTTGGATAAATCGTGGAAATCTTAATGAAACTGACTTTTTGGAATTCTTAGTTACAGCTGGGCATTCTAGGATCATGGTCAATGATCAGTTTCCTCGAATCGAGGAATTAGCAGATCATTCTTGGTGTGAATCATCTGCTTTCGTCGTTGTGGATCAAGTTTGCGTAAACCAAAAAAACTTTTCCCGCGTTTCCGATGCCATCAGTCTATCTTTAGAATTAGGGAAAGGTCTTTCTGAAGTAAGATCTCAAAATGGGAACCTTCTGATGAATTTACATGAAGGCCTGAGGTCTTCG
>Ga0181605_10002321_pt1 | contig 16754 bp, 16 predicted proteins | sample 041ome_11_FD_148676 | JGI IMG/M metagenome (GOLD analysis project Ga0181605, IMG submission 148676) | Coastal salt marsh microbial communities from the Groves Creek Marsh, Skidaway Island, Georgia - 041411US metaG (spades assembly) | ecosystem: Environmental > Aquatic > Marine > Intertidal zone...
AGATGCGTCGCCGATCTGTCATGGTCACACCCGAATGCCATTCGGCGGGCAGCGCCCCGAAACGGGCCTGTACACGGGTCAAGAATTCGGCGGTCAACGCGATTTCGGGCAAGAGAACCAACACCTGATGCCCTTGGCCAAGCGTTTGCGCCACGGCTTCCAAATAAACTTCGGTTTTGCCCGATCCTGTCACCCCACGCAACAAGGCGGTGGCATAGTGGTCTTGGGCCACGATCTCGCGCAGCGCTTGCGCCGCTTGACTTTGGGCGTCGGTCAAATTTTTGCCGGAGGCAGAGGCATCGAGCGTAGGGAACGCTGCATCGCGCGGGGTGTTTTGTTCCAACACGACGCCAAGCTTGACCAACCCCTTGACCACAGATGATGTCACACCTGCCAACTCGGACAGTTCACCAAGTGTAAAGGGTGCGCCACCATATTCATCCAAAATGTCCAAGACGCGCTTGCGCGCTTCGGTCAGCTTGACCCCCTCATGCAGGGTTCCGCGCACATAAATCTTTCGCATCGCGGGGGGATCCATCAACCCAGGCGCACGTGTTGCCAAGCGCAACATCGACGCCATCGACGTCAACGTATATTCGCCAGATTTTTCCAAGAAAAGCCGCAGCTCATCACGCATGGGCGCCACATCCAAAACGCGAATGACCGAACGGATTTTGGATATATCAAAATCACCGCGCCCTGCCCCCCACACAACGCCCAAAACCTTGCGCGGGCCCAACGGCACCTCGACAAAGGCACCACGGAAACACCCGCCCTCGGGGGCCTTGTAATCCAAGGCGCGGTCAATGGGTTGCGTTGTTAAAACACAAACCAATTCACCTGTATGAAAAAATTCTGCGTCTTGCACCTTTGGTTCCATCTGGGGGTTTTATATGCGCTTAACTTGGAGTAAAGCATCTGGGAACATTGGCCAACCCAACAAAGGATCAAAAATATGAAATTTTTTGTCGACACCGCAGAAATCGATCAAATCAAAGAATTGAACGATTTGGGCATGGTAGACGGTGTAACCACCAACCCATCGTTGATCATGAAATCAGGCCGCGACATCATCGAGGTGACGAAAGAAATCTGTTCGATCGTGTCTGGCCCCGTCAGCGCCGAAGTCACCGCGACGGATGCAGAAACCATGATCGCAGAAGGCCGCAAATTGGTGAAAATCGCCGACAACATCACAGTCAAAGTCCCGCTGACATGGGATGGGTTGAAAGCCTGTAAAACACTGTCTGGCGAAGGTCACATGGTCAACGTCACACTTTGCTTTTCAACAAACCAGGCGATCTTGGCCGCAAAAGCCGGCGCAACATTCATTTCCCCCTTTGTTGGACGGTTGGATGACATCAACCTAGACGGCATGGATCTGATCGAGGATATTCGCATGGTCTATGACAACTATGGGTTTGAAACCCAAGTTCTGGCGGCCTCGATCCGTACAACAAACCACATCACCGATTGCGCACGCGTGGGTGCAGATGTGATTACTGCGCCACCCGCTGTGATCAAAAGCATGATCAACCACCCGTTGACAGACAAAGGTCTGGCGGCATTCTTGGAAGACATCAAAAAAACAGGTCAGAAAATTCTGTAACCTGTGTTACAAAGACGCCGAGTCAGTCAAAAAATTGGTAAACCAAAATCATGGATTCAGTCATACGCGATAAAATATTGGCGCAGCCTGCCGTGATTTTGGATGATCAGGACGTCATGCGCGCCCTGATCGAAGCCAATGACCGTGCACTTGGGTCGAACATCGTTGATCTTCGCGGCGTTGCTATGAAGCGCCTCGAAGACCAACTTGACCGGTTAGAAGACACGCATCGGTCCGTGATTGCAGCGGCCTATGAAAACCTTGCGGGGACCAATCAAGTTCATCGCGCGGTGCTGGAATTACTGGCACCCACCGATTTCGATGAATTCCTAGGCGTGCTTGGCACCACGGTCGCAGATATCTTGCGGGTTGATTGTATCCGCATCGTCTTTGAAACCCGCAAGATTGACGAAAGTTCGGCGCGGGAATTGGCGGAACTGTCCGATCTTATCACCATTGTTATTCCCGATTTCGTCGATGTTTATTTGGCGCAAGGTCCGTCAAAAACTGCGTCAATCGCAACGCGCCCAATCCCGCGCGGGGCCGAACAAATCTATGGCAGTGCGGCAAGTGATCTGCACTCCGAAGCTTGCATCAAACTGGACATCGGTGCGGGGCATTTGCCTGCGATGCTCTGTCTGGGGTCATCGGACGCCCAGCATTTTGGCCCCCATCAAGGCACCGACCTTTTATCGTTCTTTGCCGGTGTGTTTGAGCAATTGATGAAACGCTGGCTTGCCCAATGATTTCTGCGGCCGTGACTTCGGCCATCGCAGAATGGCTTGATGTAAAATCCGCGGTCGATGATGCAAGCCCACAAACGATCCAAGCCTATCAATCGGATGTTCTGGAATTTGCAACCTTCATCACCGCCTATCATGGGGACGCCACCGGCATTGGTCCGTTGACCCGCATCACCATCACCGACATGCGGGCATGGATGGCACAGATGCGCAACGATGGGCTGGGCGCGCGATCCTTGGCGCGCAAACTGTCCTCTGTGAAATCCTTTTTCAAATGGCTTGCTAAACGCGAAGGGTTTGACCCCACGGTGGTTTTATCCACGAAATCCCCAAAATTCACCAAAAAGCTGCCCCGCCCGTTAAATGAGGCCGCCGCAAAGGATGTGATCGATCTGATTGATGCGCAATCCCCCACCCCGTGGATCAATGCGCGCGATACGGCTGTTGTAACCCTGCTTTACGGCTGTGGCCTGCGCATATCCGAGGCGCTTGGCCTAACAGGCCGCGATTTTCCGATTGCCGATGTTTTGCGCATTACTGGCAAAGGGGGCAAAACGCGGATTGTCCCTGTGATTGATGCGGCAAAAGACGCGGTTGAGACCTATGTTCGGCAATGCCCCTATGATGTGACAGATAACGGCCCCTTGTTTTATGGCACACGCGGCGGGCCATTGACGGCACGCACCATTCAAAAGCTGATGCAATCGGTGCGTATGCAACTGGGCCTTCCTGCAACAGTGACCCCCCACGCCATGCGCCACAGCTTTGCCACCCATTTACTTTCGGCAGGCGGGGATTTGCGATCAATCCAAGAGCTCTTGGGGCATTCAAGCCTGTCCACCACCCAAGCCTATACAGGCGTCGACACCGCGCGTCTTTTGGACGTGTATCACCAAACCCACCCCAAAGCGAAATAGTGCCATCAGTTGCTTGCAACTTTGGGGTATTTCGGCGAAAAGACACCATGATCGATCAAAGCCGCGCCCTTTTTGTTCATTTTTTCACTGCCACGGGTGCGGTGTTTGCGATGCTGGCAATGCTTGCCGCTGCAGATGAACAATGGTCGATGATGTTTCTATGGTTGGTTGTTGCCTTTTTCGTTGATGGGATCGACGGCCCTTTGGCGCGCAAATATGACGTACGCACCAATGCACCACGGTTCGACGGTGTGCTTTTGGACCTGATCATTGACTATTTGACTTATGTTTTCATCCCTGCCTTTGCGCTGTTCAAATCTGGGTTATTGCCTGGATGGACGGGATGGATTGCAATCATTATTATCACATTTGCCTCTGCAATGTATTTTTGCGACGGAAATATGAAAACCAAAGATTACAGTTTTCATGGGTTTCCCGGATGCTGGAATATGTTGGTGATCGTGCTTTTCGCCATCCAACCAAACTTTTGGATCATCTTGGGATTGGTCACGGTTCTGGCGGTTGCCATGTTCCTGCCCGTCAAGTTCATCCACCCTGTGCGCACGCAACGTTGGCGCACGGTGTCATTGCCCATCACCTTGGCATGGACCTTCTTTGCGGGTTGGGCGGCATGGGTCGATTTCCATCCCGAAAGCTGGGCCCATTGGGGATTGGTGGTCACGTCGGTTTATTTGCTTTCTGCAGGTGTGATACAGCAAATCTTTCCGGGAAAAGACGGAACAGGCCTTTAATCTTGCGCAATTCACGCGTTTTGGTGGAATTTCATCCAAGTTTTTGGTTCTACCGCTTGTAACTCGTGCCTCAATCGGTAAAATGGGGGCTTATCAGATTTCCAAAGCGGTCGCCGATGGGCCGCTTTTTGCATAGGATCCTACGATGTCGTGGACTGACGAACGTGTTGAGTTGTTGAAAAAAATGTGGGGCGAAGGCCAATCCGCAAGCCAAATCGCAAAAGAATTGGGCGGCGTGACCCGCAACGCAGTGATCGGCAAGGTGCATCGTTTGGGTTTGTCGAACCGTGCAGCATCGACCACAACAGCGCCCAAGGCAGAGCCCAAGGCCAAAGCCGCGCCAAAGGCCGAACCAAAACCCACGCCCAAGGAACCCGTTGCCGCGAAACCGGTTGAGGCAACAGAACAACGCCCATCAAACGTGACCCCACTGCGTCGTCAAATCATCCCAGCGGGCCAACCGTTGCCACCGCAACCGTCCGCGAATGAAATCAGCCCCGAAGCCTTGGCGCGGGTCAATGAGATCGAGAAAAAAGCGAAAAAGCTGACCTTGCTTGAGCTGACCGAAAAGACTTGCAAATGGCCAGTTGGCGATCCTGCAACGGATGATTTCTGGTTCTGTGGTCTTCCATCACAATCCGGCAAACCCTATTGCGAGGCGCATGTTGGCGTCGCCTTCCAACCGATGAATTCACGGCGTGACCGTCGTCGGTAAATCGGCACCCACATCGAAATACCTTAAAAAAAGCCGCGCAATGTCGCGGCTTTTTTGTGCGACCTGTGCAAAAACGCGCAATCACTGTCAAAACCTGAACAGAGTGCGCAATTGAAACCTTGCCCCGCACTCCCTATTCTTGTGTCAAAGAGGAGCATGCCAATGTCCATTCGACCTATTTTAGAACAACGCCACGCCACCCCAACAATGGAAGGTGCAGGTGTTCATCTGCATCGCGCTTTCGGGTTTGCAGACCCAAGCGAACTTGACCCCTTCCTTCTGTTCGATGATTTTCGCAATGAACGTCCCGAAGATTTCCGTCGCGGGTTTCCTTGGCATCCCCATCGCGGCATTGAAACCATCACCTATGTTCTGTCGGGCACGGTCCATCACGGCGATAGCTTGGGCAACACAGGGGCTTTGGGCGCGGGCGACGTGCAATGGATGACCGCAGGGTCAGGCATCATGCACCAAGAAATGCCACAAGGAAACGCAAACGGCCAAATGCATGGCTTTCAACTATGGGCGAACCTTCCGTCGTCATTGAAAATGACTGCTCCTCGGTATCAGGATGTCAAATCCAAGGATATTCCAATTATCACCGATGATGACGGCACGGTGGTAAAGGTAATCGTTGGATCCTTCTGGGGGCAAACAGGTCCAGTCGATGGCATCGCCGCTGATCCGCAATATCTGGATATTTTTGTCCCTGCAGGCGTCAAAAAAACCTTCAAGGTGGACACATATCGCAAAGCGTTTGCCTATGTCTTTGAAGGTGCAGGCGCCTTTGCCGACGCATCCAAACCCTTTGGCGTGCTATTGGAAAAAGAGGTCGCAGGCGAAGAATACAATATCCGCGATATGTCCGGAAACCGTACTTTGGTCAAATTTGGAACAGGCGACGAAGTCACCGTTCAAGCGGGACCAGAGGGCATTCGCTTTCTGCTCATCTCGGGTGCGCCGCTGCAAGAGCCAGTTGCATGGCATGGCCCAATCGTGATGAACACGCACGAAGAAATCATGCAAGCGGTGAAAGAATTGCGCAACGGCACCTTTATCAAAGCCGATCACTAATCGCGCAGGGCATTCAATGCGCGCAAGACAAGCGTGGTATAAAGATCAGTCACGGCGTCGGCATCCAACCGCCCGCCGTGACGAAACCATGTTGTTACCTCGGTCAACATGCCGATGATCGCCAAGGTCGCAATCCGACTGTCGGGCACATCAAAAACGCCACGATCCACACCGTGTTCGATGATGCGCTCTAACCGTGTTTCATAAGATTTGCGCAGATCTTCTATGATGCGGAAATTTTCGGTGCTCAGATTTCTAAGCTCCATATACGCGATGAAAACCGCATCACGCCGCGCAAGGTGATAGTCGATGTGAAAGCGCGTGAAGTCTGACATCGCGTGGATCGGATCATCTGACACGCCCACCCCGTCCCATGCGGCGATCAATTCGACCATATGATCGTGCATCATTGAAAACAAAAGCGATTGTTTGTCAGGGGTGTAATTATAAAGTGCGCCTGCCTGAACGCCCACTTCGGCCGCAATTTGGCGCATCGACACTGCGGCAAAGCCATGCTTTGCAAACAGTGCCTCGGCAACCGCACGAACGCGCGGGCCTGTTGTCTGAGAATGTGATCCAGTCGTTCTTGCCATAAACATGTCATAACTGAACATGTGTTCAAATAAAACCCCCCGCGATATTGGCGTAAAATATCCTAAAAATGCGGTTGAACCGTTGCACGCCTGCGCCGAAGCCGTTACATCGCAATCAATCATCATGATGAAGGAGTCCCCTATGACCTCCCCACTTCGTTTGGGTATCGCCGGACTGGGAACAGTCGGCGTTGGCGTTGTTAAAATCATTCAGCAAAAAGCTGACCTTTTGGCCATGCGTACGGGACGCCCCATCACCATCACCGCGGTATCTGCCAAATCGCAGTCCAAAAACCGTGGCGTGGATCTGTCAAACTATGCATGGGAAGACGACGCCGTTGCCTTGGCCACACGCGACGATGTCGATGTATTTGTCGAATTGATTGGCGGGCATGAGGGCACAGCGCTTGATGCGACGCGCGCAGCCCTTGCCGCAGGCAAAGATGTTGTCACCGCGAACAAGGCGATGCTGGCACATTTCGGCCAAGAGCTTGCGGTCATGGCCGAAGACGCAAACCGCGTATTGCGCTTTGAGGCGGCCGTTGCAGGTGGCATCCCTGTGATTAAATCCCTGACCGAAGGTTTGGCAGGAAACAAGATCACGCGCGTCGTGGGCGTCATGAATGGCACGTGTAACTATATCCTCACCCGGATGCAGTCGTCAGGCCTCAGCTATGACGTGGTGTTTCAAGAAGCTGCCGATTTGGGCTATCTTGAGGCCGATCCAAATCTGGATGTGGGCGGTATCGATGCGGGTCACAAATTGGCCGTTCTGTCATCCATCGCATTTGGCACCCAAGTGAATTTTGATGGTGTCGAATTGCAAGGCATTCAGAACATTTCTATCGAAGATATCCACCAAGCCGCCGACATGGGGTATCGTATCAAATTGTTGGGCGTCGCACGGATGACAGATACGGGATTGGAACAACGCATGTCGCCATGTTTGGTGCGCGACACATCGCCCATCGCACAGCTTGAAGGTGGCACCAATATGGTTGTCATCGAAGGCGACGAAGTCGGACAAATTGTTCTGCGCGGTGCTGGCGCGGGCGAAGGCCCAACAGCCAGTGCGGTCCTGTCCGATATCGTGGATATCGCACGCGGAACCCGCCTGCCCACATTTGGTCAACCAGCGCGCAGCTTGAAACCTGTGGATGCAATCACATCAGATGCGGCAACACCCTATTACGTGCGTCTTGCCCTGCGTGACCTGCCCGGCGCGCTTGCCAAGGTCGCGACTGTGCTGGGAAATAACAACATTTCCATCCGTCAAATGCGGCAATATGATCACACTGACGAAAATGCGCCTGTTTTGATCGTAACGCATGAAACCGATAACGCAAACATGTTGCGCGCCATAGACCAATTGCCGCAAACTGGCGTTGTGATCGGGGCGCCTGTCGCGCTTCGCATCGAATCTGTTTAATTCTGACCCAAGGAACCCTTTATGAGCCCGCAAAAAATCGACTTTAACGACCGCATGTTATCACTCGGCTTGGCGCGGGTGTCCGAGGCGGCCGCAATTGCATCCGCCGATTTGGTGGGCCGTGGCGATGAAAAGGCAGCGGATCAGGCCGCCGTCAACGCGATGCGCGAACAGCTGAACAAATTGGACATCGCTGGTGTGGTCGTGATCGGCGAAGGCGAACGCGACGAAGCGCCGATGCTCTATATCGGCGAAGAGGTTGGCACAGGCACAGGCCCGGGCGTTGATATCGCGCTCGACCCGCTTGAAGGCACAACGCTGACCGCAAAAGACATGCCGAACGCGTTGACAGTCATTGCAATGGGTCCACGTGGATCAATGTTGCATGCGCCCGACACCTATATGGAAAAGCTGGCAATCGGACCGGGCTTTGCCCCTGACACTGTCACGCTTGACATGACACCGGCAGAACGGGTGAACGCCTTGGCCGCCGCCAAAGGCTGTGCGCCACGTGACATTACGGTCTGTATCCTTGAGCGTCCCCGCCACCAAGCAATGATCGACGAAGTGCGCTCAACTGGTGCGTCAATCCGTTTGATTACCGATGGCGACGTCGCAGGTGTGATGCATTGTGCAGAACCTGCCGTCACAGGGATCGACATGTACATGGGTACAGGCGGCGCGCCCGAAGGCGTTTTGGCAGCCGCTGCATTGAAATGCATGGGCGGTCAAATCTATGGTCGCTTGGTGTTCCGCAATGACGACGAAAAAGCCCGCGCTGTAAAAGCAGGGATTACAGATTTCGATCGCGTTTACACGCGTGATGAAATGGTGACCCAAGATGTGATTTTCGCGGCCACTGGCGTGACCGGCGGATCGCTGTTGCCAGGCATCAAACGCGAAGTGGGCTATATCACAACCGAAACACTGTTGATGCGGTCAAAAACAGGTTCGGTGCGCCGCATGGTGTATCGCAACCCGCGCAGTTAACTGTGGCCTTTCTGGGTGTAGAGACCTCTTTAACGGGCCGGCGCTGGATCGGCCCGACTGACACGACCCGCCGCTTGGCCGAAGCGATGGCCCAAGCCACCGCGCTGCCGCCGCCGCTCTGTTCGGTTTTGGCCCGTCTCGGCGTCGAAGACACCCAAGCGGTGCAATACCTTGAACCGCAGTTGCGCGATCTGATGCCAGATCCGCGCAGTTTAAAAGACATCACCCCAGCAGCCGCGCGCATGATCGCATCGGTGCAACAGAAACAGCGCGTTGCGGTCTTTGCCGATTATGATGTGGATGGGGCCTGCTCTGCCGCGCTGTTGATCAATTGGTATCGTGCTGCAGGAATTGAATGCACGTTGTATATTCCCGACCGTATTGACGAAGGGTATGGACCAAATCCCACCGCGATGCGCGATTTGGCTAAGGCACACGACCTGATCATAACGGTAGATTGTGGTACGCTCAGCCACGACGCCATTGCCGCCGCGCAGGGTGCGGATGTCATCGTATTGGATCACCATCTTGGGGCAGAAACCTTGCCCACCTGTTTGGCCGTCGTAAACCCAAACCGTCAGGATGAAACCGGCGATTTGGCGCATCTGTGCGCCGCTGCGGTCGTGTTTATGACTTTGGTCGAAGCAGGCCGTCAGCTTCGCGATGCGGGGCAGCCCGCACCGGATTTGATCTGGCTGTTGGATCTGGTTGCCTTGGCCACCGTGGCCGACGTCGCGCCCTTGGTCGGCGTGAATCGCGCCTTTGTTCGACAAGGTTTGAAAATCATGGCGCGGCGTGATCGCATCGGATTGGTTGCCCTGTCGGATCAGGCACGCATTGATACAGCGCCCACCGCCTATCATCTGGGGTTCGTGCTTGGCCCGCGCATCAACGCAGGCGGACGCATTGGCGCCGCCGATTTGGGGACGCGGTTGTTATGCGCAACCTCTGAGCATGAAGCAAAAGCGCTTGCCGAACGGTTGGATATGCTAAATTCAGAGCGTCGCGATATCGAAACCCAAGTTCGCGCCGCCGCCATGGAACAGGCCGAGGCGCGGGGACTGGATGCGCCGCTTGTCTGGGCCGCGGGCGAAGGGTGGCATCCTGGCGTAGTCGGGATTGTCGCCTCTCGTCTGAAAGAAGCCAGCAATCGCCCAACAATCGTCATTGGCCTTGATGGGGACGAAGGCAAAGGATCGGGGCGGTCCGTTTCGGGCATTGATTTGGGCGCCCATATCCAACGCTTGGCGATGGAGGGTCTTTTGATCAAAGGCGGCGGACACAAAATGGCCGCGGGTCTGACCGTCGCACGCGATAAACTGGAACCCGCAATGGCACGATTGTCCGAGATGATGGCCAAACAAGGTGCCGCAGACTTGGGCGCGGCGGATTTGAAATTAGACGGGCTATTGATGCCCGCGGCGGCATCGTTGGACCTGTGCGATATGTTAGACGCAGCAGGTCCCTACGGCGCAGGCGCATCTGGCCCGCGCTATGCGTTTTCGTCGATGAAAATTAATTTCGCCAAAAGGGTCGGAGAATCGCATCTGAAGCTTCGATTCGGCGATGGTTTGGGCACGACGCTCGATGCGATTTGCTTTGGGGCATATGATGGCGATTTGGGGCCCGCGTTGGAAAATCACAACGGCCGTCCTGTGCATTTGGCAGGCAAATTGGACGTAAATATATGGCAAGGTCGCAAATCAGTTCAGCTTCGACTTGAGGACGCGGCCTTTGCGTCAGACTGATAAATCAGTGTGTTAAATTATTTTTGTCTTTTCTTTATTTTTCCTCTTGCGCATATCGCGCGCATTGCATAAACACCGCTTCACGAGAGCAGCTGGCCCGTTCGTCTATCGGTTAGGACGCCAGGTTTTCAACCTGGAAAGAGGGGTTCGATTCCCCTACGGGCTGCCATTCATTCCCCTATAGTATTGATATTCATCGAATAATCCTAGTATCCGTCCGACCTTTGGGGAAAGTTGGACAATCTTCCCAATTTGTCTAATCCGCCATCGGCCAGCTTTGACCTGTTCCTCCGCGCTGTTTAAACGGATGCCTGTGACGTATCGGTATGCGCCAAATAGGATGCGACTTCGTTTTCCGTGGCCACTGCCCGGCACAAATCCTACCTCGCCATACCCGCGAGGCAGTCTGGCCAGGAACTTGACCGAAGAAACCGCTTGAGGACTCTTTGAACCAATGCCACAGCCACCTTGGCAATGCGCTCAGTCGTCGGACAGCGGGCGCTGAAATGCATTCAACGCGTTGCGTTTCAGCGGGCGGGTTGGACCGCTTTCATAGGTAAACACTCGATAGATTGCAAATGTTAGTGCCGCGAAGGCCATTGCCCCCCAAACTCCACCCGCAAAAATGCCAACAAAGATTGTCGCTGCGATGGCAGCAACAGTCATAAAGATGGCAAAGAACATTGCAAAGATTTCCATCCTCTAAATATAGTGGAATTTTCGATAAATGATAGAGTGTATTGGAAAGTAGGCAATTCATGCCCTCTCACAAATTGTCCGTATAATGCTTGGACGGTTCGATAGTAGCCAGAAATAAACGTGCTCGCTCAATACTCTGGCTTTGTATCGAAACATCTCGGGGCACGGTTAAATTTGCGAACAAACGATTTGTGCCATCCGCCAGAAAATCAGCATTCATTTACCAAAAACAAGGCACTGGTCTGCGTTTTGCGATCAATCAATCGGGTCCCGCGCAATTTCCTTATCTGCCTCGGGCTTACGACGCAAAACCGCTGCGAAAAATCCATCGGTGTCGTGACGCGCTGGTGTCAAAGATAGAAAATCGCTTTGTGTTGTTGCGGCCAGGTTTGGGGAAATATCGGCCAATGGGATCAATTCAAACATCGGGTATGTGGCAAGAAATTTGGACACCTGTTCTTCGTTTTCCTCGGGCAGCATCGAACAGGTTGCATAGACCAACCGCCCACCTGGTTTAACCAACCGCGCAGCGCTTGCCAAAATGCGCCCCTGCAGCGCGATAAGGGCAGTTAGGCCATCTGCGTCCCATTCCCGCCAACGCGCATCGGGGTTGCGCCGCCATGTCCCTGTGCCACTGCATGGCGCATCGATCAACACGCGATCATATCCACCTTTGCGACGTTTGACCCATTTATCTGTCTCGCTCGTCAAAAGGCGGGTTTCGCCGTTGTGAAACCCTGCACGCCGCAGGCGTTCGGAACAGCGCTTTAATCTGGCCTCATTCACGTCACAGGCAACAAGGTGGCCCTTGTTTTTCATCTGCGCAGCGAGCGCCAAGGTCTTGCCCCCTGCACCCGCGCAGAAATCAACCACGCGTTCGCCCGCTTGCGCATCGACAAGCTGCGCAACCAATTGCGATCCTTCATCCTGAATTTCAATCTCGCCCGTTTTCAATCCGGGCAACTGACCCAAGGCCACGCGATCTGGAAGACGGATGCCATGGGGTGCAAATGGCATGGCTGTGGCGCGATAGCCCTGTTTGTTCAAACTTTTCAAGACCCCCGCCACATCGCCTTTGGCAATGTTCACGCGTAGATCAAGCGGCGGCGCCGTCAATGTCGCGGCCATTTCACGATCAAAATCATGGCCAAAGCGGCGCTGCAAGGATGCTATCACCCAATCAGGGCATTCCAATCGGACAGAGATAGGCATGTCAGGATGATCCACGGTCTGCCCCTGCAGGTCCGTCGCAAAGGCATATTCGTGATCGCCCAGCGCGTCGGGGGCGAATTTCAAACCATTAAAAAGCCGCGTGATCTGTTCCACACTGCGCGCCTCACCCAACATCAGCCACGCGATCATCTGCATCCGCGCTGTCTCAGGCTGTTGAAAGCGCTCGCACCACCACTGCAAGCGCGCGCGATGGCGCAGCAACACATATACAAGCCCCAAGATCACACCTTGGTCGTCGGACCCAAGAAACCGACGCGACCGGAAAAATGCCGAACTGACCGCATCGGCGGGCAAGTTCGACGACTGAATGCCGGTCAATAGATCGATTGTGGTTTGCAAGCGGGCAGCAAAATTCATGTCAGGTGGTCCTGTGTCATCCTGATCCATCGCATAGACGCAAATCACGCGGCCGTAAACATGTGCCGTTTATATATTACAGATCAGGCAACGCCCCCTTTCAGGGAACACATCAAAAAAGGGCCCGCATCTGCGGACCCTATTCCTTGGGCGGATGCGTTATTTACGCGGCGGCGATGCTTTTCTTTGGATCAAAGAAGGGGCGTTCGACCACTATTGCCTCGCACGGTCCGCTATGTGTCATAACAGACACCGAGCTGCCCAACACAGCATGGTTGATATTGACCATCGCCAAGGCGATGTTCTGTTTTAATCGGGGTGAATATACAGCCGATGTGAGGCGTCCAACAACAACGTCATCCTTGTGAATATCCCAAAACCGCGTGTTCGGACCGGCAAGGGGCGCACACTCTAACACCAACCCAATTTGGGTACGGGTGATGCCCTTTGCCTTGATGTCTTTCAGTGCCGCTTTGCCGATGAAATCGGCGTCCATCTCTAGATCGACCAGACGATCAAACCCCAATTCAAACGGATTTGTATTGATGTCCGCGTCGGCATGATAGGACAGCATGCCACCTTCGATCCGACGGATCGACGACGTGTGACCAGGTTTCAGGCCAAATTCCAGACCTGCCGCCATAATGCGTTCCCACAGCGCAACACCACGTGACCCATCACGCAGATAAATTTCATAGCCCAATTCACTCGACCACCCTGTACGCGAAACAAGAACGGGGATGCCGTCCAATTCCAGTTCGCGCAGCCAGTAATATTTCAAGGTCAAGATATCATCGCCAAACAGCGCTTGCATGATCTTGCCCGACTGTGGCCCCTGCAATTGCAACGGGGATACATCCGGTTCGGTGATCGTCACATCCATTCCCGAATGAACCGCAACGCCCTGTGCCCAGAGCAAAATATCGCTATCGGCCAATGAAATCCAAAAATGGTTTTCCGCCAAACGCAACAAAATCGGATCGTTCAAGATACCGCCCTGTGCATTTGTGATCAGGATATATTTACATTGACCGACTGCCATTTTTGACAGGTTGCGCGGCGTCAGCATTTGCACAAATTTCGCCGCATCCGGACCGGTAATTTCGACCTGACGTTCAACCGCCACGTCGCATAGGATCGCGTTATTGACGAGGTTCCAAAAGTTTTGTTCCGGATTGCCGAAATCGCGTGGGATATACATGTGATTGTAAACCGAAAATCCCGTAGCGCCCCAGCGTACTGTTGCGTCAAAATAAGGTGATTTACGGATCTGTGTTCCAAATCCAAAGTCATCAGGTTGTGCCATTGTCTTACCCTCTTTCACTGCGCAGATCACTGTGCAAAAACAACGAAGTATGAGCGGATATTTAGGATAAGATTTTGAAAAATTTGGTCCAAAAGAATTTCAAAATCTGGCCCAATCGATCCAAAAACGCGACGCGTTTGGACCAAATGGTCTGATACGCGTTATTGCGGCTCAGCCGCGAGCGTTGCGACATTGGGGTAGGTATTTTTAATCGAGCGTGTCACGATATAGGTCATATAGCGATCAATGCCCAATTCGGCCTCAAGCATCGTTTCCATGATGTCTTGGAATGCGCTTAGGGTTGGGGTGACGACCTTTAACACGTAATCCATACCGCCGCCTGTGGCAAAGCATTCGGTGACCGCTTCGGTGTTCTGGATATGGGTTTCAAATCTGTCAAAGTCGATTTTACGATGATGGGTCAGCGACACGGTCACGACGACTTCGGAATAGGTACAGATTTTACTGAGCGCCAAATCCGCGTGAAATCCCGTAATCAACCCTGCCGCCTTGAGCCGTTCCAATCGGGCCCAACAGGGGGTGGGCGATAGGTTCACGATCTCGGCCAATTTGGATTTGCTTAGCCGCCCATGCGCTTGAACAGCGGCAAGGATGCGGACATCGGTTCGGTCGAGTTTACTGTTGCGCATAACATACCCCTGTTCAAATATGTTATACCGAGGGGGCCGCCCCTTGCCAATAGGCGGGATCAGCGGAGGGTTTCGTAAAACCGAAAACATCCGCGCCCCGATGATTTCGCCACATAAACGGCCTTGTCCGCGCGTTCCAAAATCTCGGATATTTCAATGCGTTCTCCGCCAAAAAACGATGTGACACCCAATGACGATGAAATGCGGCATTCGATATCTTCGACCCTGACAGGTTCTTCGATACCCGCGATCATTTTTGCGCAGAGTTGTTCAAGCCGCATTCGATCCACCAAAAAGGGCAGGATCATCACAAATTCATCGCCGCCCAAGCGCACCAAGATATCATTTTGCCGCGTCTCGCGTCGCATGACATCCGCCACCGCACATAGCACGGCATCCCCTGCGGCATGACCAAAGGTATCGTTGACATATTTGAACCGGTCCAAATCCATCATAATGACCGAAAATGCTTCGTTCGTGTCGTGCAAATGACGCAGCATCACATCAAAGGCGCGGCGATTTTTCAAACCCGTCAGCGTATCGGTAAAGGCCTGCTCTTCGGCCAAGGCCTTGGCCCCCTGCAAGCGAAGTGTCAGGCGCTTGGACGCAGACATTGCTGATTGATTTGCCTCAATCAGGTATAACAGATCCGGCACCACGTCGGTTGGGGCGAAATCTTTCATGGTCAGACCAAATTTTCGGATCGCATTTTGCACCCCGATGCCAAAGCCCACGTTCAAAACAATATTGTTCGACATTGGGTCGGGTACCGCCACAGCGCGCAATTTGATATCTGGCTCTTTGCGCAGATGCATCGTGATTGACCGCCCCGTATAGTCAATCACATTGCGCATTGTTGCCAAACCCGCAGGTCGCGTCAGATGAAAGACAGAAAAAAGATCCTCGTGCAGATAGGCGTCGCGGCTGATGATTTTTGTCAAACCCGGACCAAGATGTTGAATGTTCCCGCCTTCATTCACCACCAAATGACAGGGGCAAATCATATCTAACAGTGTTTTCATCACGCACCCTCGGCCATGCTAAATTCGAAACCAGACGAAAAATTGTGATCAATCAAAATCACTTCGATACAATCGACATCCAACATATCGCGCCGCATATCCAAAAACACCAATGTACCATAATCATCGGCCATAGCGCGCAAAAGCCCTTGAAGAACATAAGCAAAGCCGGTCCATTTTGGAACCACACGCACATGAATGCGATCCATTGTTTGCGGCAAGACGGTGATTTGTGGCAGATCCAAATCAGGCAGGGCCATATCAACCCGATCATTCAGATCATCCAAGGACAACAGGAAATCATCAAAGCTGACCCCACAAAATCGCAGCAAACGGCGCACGGCCCCACCATGGGGCGGGGTCACCAAAAATGTCCCTAAATCATCCAACAGATCTATCTGGGGCTTGCCCAAGGCCTGCGCAAGCGCGGTGATGAGGTCATAGGTTTTCGCGTCTTCGTACATCAGCATGGGTTCAAACTGTAACCCAGGTTCGCCAATAGATCGCAAAACCTGTTGCCAGAGCGCACCGCCATGCACAGTGATGACAAAATTTTCGATAGCTTTATTCACAACGCCCAACATTCGGGATCCTCCTGTTGGGGTTTTGACGCAAAACGATTAGGAAATGATGAACGGCCTAGAAATCCGTAGGCGCGCCCCCTTCGGCCTTGCGGCGTGCGACAAACTCTTTCAATTCCTCATGGATCGCGTCGTCCATTGGCGGCGCTTCAAAGTTATTGACGATGTTTTTATAGATCGTATGCGCGCGCTCAGGTGTCCAGATTGCGCCACCTGCTTCCCATGCTTCGTAGTTTTTCCAATCCGACAAGAACGGTTGATAAAAGGCCGTTTCATACCGATCTTGGGTGTGCTGGATGCCAAAGAAATGACCATTTGGCCCAACCTCGGCAATCG